>Ga0247727_10014367_pt1 | contig 13167 bp, 16 predicted proteins | sample WisWelCaveWW1625_FD_202498 | JGI IMG/M metagenome (GOLD analysis project Ga0247727, IMG submission 202498) | Biofilm microbial communities from Wishing Well Cave, Virginia, United States - WW16-25 | ecosystem: Environmental > Aquatic > Deep subsurface > Groundwater > Cave microbial mat | place...
AAGAAAATCCACACTTATAAGTTAGCACAAGCCGCTTGAAAGGGCGGCTTGTTTTTGTTTTGCGCTTTTTGATGAAGCGATAGGCATCTGAGTGCCCAAAATCCCCCCTGTTTTAGCCATACCTTTTGGACAGCCTGTGAAGCATCAGGCTAGTGAGGTGAAGCCATCTAAAGATGGCTGAAATCTATTCGGTGGCAGCCAACTTCAGTTGGCTTGCACTTCCTAGCCTGATGATTCATCATCAGGCGACGGCTTGATCAGCAAATCCAAATAGTCGTGAATTTTTCCGGCGAGAAAGTACGGCAGGCTGAGCAGCTTGTAAGGCTTGCCCTCGGGCGTGCGCGCCTCGGCAATATCGAAACTGCCCTCGTATAAACGCACGGCATACGGATGCGATGATTCATTGACGAACTGGTGCAAAGACCTGAGCGGGCCCGATTTGCCGGATTTGACCTCGACGGGAATCGCATAGCTTTTGTACGGCAATAAAATATCGACCTCGGCATTGGATTGTTTTTTTTCCCGCACCCAAAACAGAATTTTTTTATTGTCATCCGTGTTCTGCGCGATCAACTCCTGTCTCGCAATGTGCTCGGCAATCAGTCCTTTGTAAATGGAATGCAGATCAGCATACTGAAAAAACATCGGCTGCAATCCGACAAAGTAGTTCAGCAGGCCGGTATCGATGAACTGCAGCTTGGGAGATTTTTTAAGATCGGCTACGAGAGGAAGCTGAAGTGAAGTGGTGGGGTAAATCAGGTTGATGAGCATGGCACGTTCGATCGTGCGCAACGCCTCGCCGACTTCGCGCGAGCGATAATTCGAATTGCCGAACCCTTGCAGCTTGATGCGCTTCCCAGCCTCGAATGGAATCGACTCGAGGCAATGCCGCAACACCTGCCGCATCGCCGGATTGCGCGCGTATTTGTCGGCGTCATCAAGATAGGAAGTCAGCAACGATTCGTATTTCGTTTTCAAAGAAGGCACGTCGCTGTTCTCGGAATACTGCTTGACGATTTCGGGCATGCCGCCGATCATCGTGTAGCGATGAAAACATTCGAAGAGCTTGGCGACCGCGAACGCTTTCACGGGCGTGGCGCGATAAACTTCCAACAATTGCTCCTCGCGCGTGGCTTCGAGAAACTCCTCGAACGTCAGCGGATACAAATAAGCGAATTGCACGCGACCGACGGGAAAGCTGATCTGGCTTCTTTCCAGCATCAATTCAAAGAGCGAACCGGCGGCGATCACGAAAAGATCTGTCATCTCCTCGTAAAAATACCTGAGCATTTTCACGGCGACTGGCGAGTTTTGAATTTCGTCGATGAAGAGCAGCGTTCGTCCGTTTTTCAAATGAATGTTCTTGATCACCAATATGGCCTGGAAAATCTCTTTGATCGAGAGGCCTTCAGTGAAGAGATCGCGATCACCCTTGAGCTCGAGATTGAGATAGATATAATTCTCAAACTCCGTGGAAAAAAGTTTGACGGCGGTTGTCTTCCCGACTTGCCTGGCACCGCGCAGAATCAGCGGCTTTCGATCTGAGGTATTTTTCCAGTGACGCAAGGTCTGAAGTATTTTTCGGCTGAACATAATTCTCCCGTTTTGAACAAAATAACAAACTTTGTCGCAAAGTCAACCCAGTTTGTGACAAAGTCTGTATCAAAGTCAGGGCAAGAAAGGATTGAGCTATGGATTTCCAACTCGAGCGCGCTCTTGAAATTTTACAGCGAACCCCGGCAACGTTGAACACGATGCTGCGTGGATTGTCCGAAACGTGGACTCTTGCCAATGAAGGTCTGGAAACTTGGAGTCCGTATGACGTCGTCGGGCATCTCATTCACGGCGAAGAAACGGATTGGATTCCGCGCCTCAAAATTATTCTCGAGCACGGCGAGTCCCGGCCGTTCGAGCCGTTTGATCGCGTCGCATTTTTTGAGAAGAGCAAAGGCAAGACGCTGAATGAGCTGCTCGACACGTTCGCACTGCTGCGCGCAAAAAATTTGCAAACGCTCGAGGCGCGCAATCTCAAGCCAAACGATTTTGATTTGAAGGGAAGGCATCCCGCTTTGGACGTGGTCACGCTGCGGCAGTTGCTCGCAACGTGGGTGGTTCATGATTTGGGGCACGTTCGGCAAATCGCGCGCGCGATGGCGAAACAATACACGGAAGAGGTCGGGCCGTGGAAGGCGTATTTGTCGATCTTGGAGGAGTGAAATTTTATGAGCAACTTTCCGCCGCAGAATCCGGGGTTCGAACAAGTGATTCGCGCGAGTTTTGCGAAGCAGCAATTCATGCGACCTTATTCAGCCCGTTCAGCGCGGCCACTTTGTAGGCTTCCGCCAATGTCGGATAGTTGAAAACCGTGTCGCGGAAGTATTCCATCGTTCCGCCTAAAGCCATCACTGCTTGTCCGATGTGAATGATTTCCGCGGCGCGATCTCCCATCGCATGCACACCTAAAACTTTCAAGCTCTCCGGGTCAAAGAGTATTTTTAAAAGGCCGGTCTCGTCGCCGAGCATTTGCGCTTTGGCGAGTTCTTCATACTTGGCAACGCCGACTTCATATGGAATCTTCGCTGCGGTCAACTCCTGTTCGGTTTGGCCGACCATCGAGATTTCGGGAATGGTGTAAATGCCGTAAGGAAGGCACGTGGAATTGCTCTTGACTTGCGCGCCAAACATGTGCGCGCTGGCGAGACGGCCCTGCTCCATCGCCGAAGCGGCAAGCGCAGGAAAGCCGATCACGTCGCCGGCAGCATAGATATGGGGCACGGCGGTTTGATAATTCGCGTTGACGGCGAGACGGCCGCGTGCATCCACGCTCAGGCCGATGGCTTCCAAGTTGAGCCGATCGTGTTCGGTTGCCGGCCAACGGCGTAAAGCAAACAGTCCGCATGCACGTGTTTGCCGCTTTCCAAAACCGCTGTGACTTGATCATTCTGTTGCACGGAAACCACTTTTTCGCCGAGCCGGAAAATCGCGCCTTGCCGGCGCATGTGATAAGAGAGCGCTTCGATGATTTCATCATCAACGAACTCGAGCAGCGTGGGCCGCTGCTCGATGATCGTGACTTCGATATCCAATGCCGTGAGCATGGAAGCATATTCGAGGCCGACCACGCCGGCGCCCACGACTATAATCCGGCGAGGCAGCGCGCTGATTAATTGCAATTGATCGGCATTGAAGATGCGTTGGCCGTCAAAAGGAATCATGGGATCGAGCGCAGCGCGCGTGCCGCAGGCAATGAGCACGTAATCCGCTTTGAGCATGATCGGGCCTTCGTTGGCATCGACCTCGAGCGTGTGCGGGTCGATAAACCGCGCGGCGCCGTAAATCGTCGTGACCTCGTTGCGTTGCAGTTGGTGGCGCACAACCTCCAACTCGTGCTCCAGAACCATGCGTACGCGAAAGCCGAGATCAGCGATGGCAACGTGCTCTTTGACGCGATAATCTTTGCCGTAGAATGAGCGTTGCCGAAAGCCCGACAAATAGAGAATGGCCTCGCGCAAGGTTTTGCTCGGAATCGTTCCGGTGTGCAGCGAGACGCCACCGATCATCTCTTGGCGATCAATGATGGCCACGCGCTTGCCGAGTTTTGCGGCGGCAATCGCGCCCTTCTGCCCCGCCGGGCCGGAGCCGATGACGATGAGGTCGTATCGAGTTTCGTTCATTTTTTATCCTTTAGCTCTCTTGATTTTTCGTCTAACTTGTGTATAGTTGAACATGAAAATGTAGATTCGGTTGCAGTTGGTTTGTCATGAAGCACATCATTGCTCGGTAAAATAAAAAGGAAATCCATGTCCACAACACAAATCATCCAACTTGCCGAGCGTTTGCCTTTGCTGGAACGCCTTGACGTGATCAATGCGCTGTATGCTTCTCTCAAACGCGAATTAACGCAGAAAATTTCTTTGTCTTCTGTAAATGATGAGGAGGCTTTTGAGTTGATCACTTTCGACCTCGGCCAAGAAGTGCTTGCCGACCGCCATGAAATCTATGCCGAGCGAGGGTGAAGATGTTTGCTCTCGACACCAATCTCTTGATCTATGCGCACAATAAGGGTTCGTCGTTTCATGAAAAGGCAGCCATCTTTGTAAAAAAGATGGTAGCCGAACGCGATGAAATCGGGCAGCACGTTGTTGGAATTCCGTCTCAAACGTTTGCTGAATTTATCAATGTGGTCACGCGACAAACGATCGAGCAGCCAATGACCATGCCGCAAGCGATCGTGGTTGTTGAAAAGTATCTCAAAGCCAACGTTCCCATTATGCACCCTCGACTAATGCAGTTGCAGGCTTTCCTCGAATTGGCAAAATCCACGACAACGCGGAAGAAAACCTTTGATATATTTTTGGCAGCAACTTTAAAAGACAACAGCATCGAAGGTCTTTACACGGTCAATGTTGATGACTTCAAGGATTTTACTTTTCTGAAGGTTTTGAATCCACTTGTTTGAATAGCTCTCGGCATGCTTAGTTTAATAGTGCATCTTCCTCTTCTTTTCCCACTTCACAATCTTCCACTCCAGCACAAAGATCGCATACAGCACCGGCACGACAGTGGCGTGATGATCGTTCTCAAGATCACTTTAACGCTTTTGCCCCATTCAATTTGCCTCACTCGCTCCAGGTCAAAATGCGGATTTCATCTTTGGGGGAAGACCGCTCTACGAATAGTTTTTTTCATGCTTAGGGCTTTGTCTGCCCAACTGTAGCTAATGAACGCGTCGTATTGGAAATTTTTTGAACTCTCTTTTGACATTCTGAGGTCAATTTATAACGGAAGCATTCGAATGTCAAGCCTGCGCCTCAATTGCACAAGCTGGAAAAAAAGAAAAAGCCTCACGCAAAGACGTTGAGCCGCAAAGGCGCCGCAAAGCTTCTGCGAAGCAGCTATTCGGCGACACTTCAGGAACCCAGTAGAACGAAGTATTTGACTTTTCAATTTTTCCATGCCATTATATTATCCGTAAAACGAAACGGCGATTCATAGAAATGGAATTCCAACCAACAGCAATTGCAAGCCCGCCGCTATTGAACGGTAAGCCCTCCGAAGCCATTCGCGAAACGGTGGATGCCGTCTATCGCTCGGACTCGCGCCGCGTGCTCGCCACGCTCATCCGCTTGCTCGGCGACTTCGACCGCGCCGAGGATGCGATGCACGATGCCTTCAGAGCAGCGTTGGAACAATGGCCGCACGAAGGCATGCCCGCGAATCCTCGCGCGTGGCTCGTTTCTGCGGGCCGCTTCAAGGCCATTGACGCCATGCGCCGGCGCGCGCGCTTCGATGCGTTGCAAGCGGAGTTGGTTGCGCAACTCGACACGGAAACGAGCGAGGCCCGGGAAGTAGATGACGAGAGCGTCGCGGACGATCAGTTGCGCTTGATCTTCACGTGCTGCCATCCGGCTCTCTCAGCGGATGCGCGCATGGCATTGACGCTGCGCGAGGTCTGTGGCCTCACCACTGAAGAAATCGCGCGCGCGTTTCTCACCACGCCTTCGACATTGGCGCAACGCATCGTGCGCGCAAAGTCGAAGATTCGTGACGCGCGCATTCCGTATCAGGTGCCGGCGATTACCGATCTACCGGACCGGCTCGATACCGTGCTGCACGTGATCTACTTGGTATTCAACGAAGGTTACTCCGCCTCCTCGGGTGCGTTGTTGACGCGGTCCGATCTTTCGGGCGAGGCGATACGTTTAGGACGGTTGCTCGTCGAGTTGTTGCCGGAGCCGGAAGTGACGGGACTTCTTGCATTGATGCTGCTGCACGAATCGCGGCGGCCGGCGCGCACTTCGGCGGAGGGCGATTTGATTCTGCTCGAAAATCAAGATCGCTCACTCTGGAACCGCGATCAGATTGTGGAAGGATTGGCGTTGGTGGAACGCGCGCTATCCTCGCAACGCTTCGAATCATACACGATTCAAGCCGCGATCGCGGCAGTGCATGCTCAAGCGCCAACTGCCGCCGCAACGGACTGGGCGCAGATTGTTGCGCTATACGATTTGCTTTTGCAGGCAGGGTTTTCGCCCGTGATCGAGTTGAATCGCGCTGCAGCAGTGGCGATGCGGGACGGCCCGGCGGCAGGTTTAGCTCTGGTCGACACCATTTTAGCGCGCGGCGATCTCACTGACTATCATTTGGCGCACTCGGCGCGGGCAGATCTCTGTCGACGATTAGGGAAAACGGCTGAAGCCCGCGCTTCCTACGAACGCGCTCTCAGCCTCACGCAGCAGGAGCCGGAGCGGAGGTTTCTTCAGCGGAGGATGGAGGAGTTGCAGGATTGAAAGATCATGCTCGTTTTGCTTTAGCTGGTGGGTATCGTCATGAAGAGTTCAAAATTACTTGCATGAGTAAATGAGCCGCGATAAAACTCTTTTCAATCCATCCGATAAACGATCAGTAAACCAGAGCACAATCATTCCACAGCCCTCAACATGCCGATCCTGCAAGCCCGCCATGCCGCGCGTCGGCCCCTTGTCGATTTTGCCTTCCTCCGAACGACTATAAAGTAGAATCAGCCAAAAATCAAACCGGCATTACGGCTAAATGTTGTGACATAGGGTTGACACAGGACGCTCTTATATTGAAACCCCAGGATAAAAACCGACAGCGCGGAACACAGGCGTTTAATAGGCTCAGAGGAGCAAAACATGCCACACTTGCGACCATCGACTCACAAAGCCCTTTTAGTGATCGCCGACATTAGCGGCTTCACCCAATTCATGAAGTCACATGAGAACACGGCCAACCATGCCATGCATGTAGTGGTGGAACTGCTAAGGGCCGTCATATCCGCAGCCGCGCCGCCACTCAAATTGGCGGAAGTGGAAGGCGATGCCGCATTCTTTTATGCGCTTTGCAATGAAGACGGCGAGGTCACGCGCGAGCTTGTCGCGATCAAAAAACAGGTGATGAGCTTCTTCCGTTCATTTTATCAAACCTTGCACCGGCTTTGCGCTTTATACCCGTGCGCCCGCAATGCTCGAGATTTACGGCTCAAAGTGGTCATCCACGCCGGTGAAGTCGCGCTCGAACACATTCATGGTTTCGACAAGCTCTTCGGCATGGATGTGATTTTGACGCATCGCCTGCTCAAAAATTCCGTGCCCTCGCAGGAATATGTGTTGATGACCGAAGCGGCCTACAACCGGCTGGGCGATTTCCATCAATTGGAACCGGAGAGACAGACCGAGTATTGCGAAGACATTGGTGTGGTGGAAACCGTCGTCTTCTTCCCGCCCGCACGGCTTATTCACGCTGCCAAAAGGCCGGACGAAAGGCTCCGTGCAGACGTCAAACCCTTCTTGCCCAGCGCGTATTTGCTTGATAAAACCCCGGGCCGATTTGCGGCCTCTACGAACGGCTATCAATTGCCTGAGCCGTTTCATCTCAGCGCTTGCGCGCAGACGTTCGAGACGGTTTGGCTAGTTCCGCTTCAAACCCGAAGGCAGCATGATTGCGCAACGCATGTCGCCGGTCAAGGCCGGCGAGAACTCAGTTGCGGGCCCTCTCCCTAGCAAGGAATTCGTTGCCGTTAATAAGTTTTGACGTTCAAGTTCAGTAATTGTTCTTTAGCCCGAACTCATCCCCCCTGCCCCCTTCTATTGGGAAGAGAAGGGGGAGAAGCAGGCTCGAAGCTCTGAAAGTCCCCTTCTCTTTTTAAGAGAAGGGGATTTAGGGGATGAGTTCTGATTTGTTCATTCCCGATTTTGATCGTCAAAATTTATTGAGGAAGCTCAACGAGGAGACAGTATTCGCACGTCATTCGCTACGATATAAATTCCGGCGAGTTGTAGAACTGAGTGCTCGCAATTCGACGAACGAATGGAGACACACGCATGAAATTCATGTTACTGATTTACTATGACGAGCAAACGTTGGGTGAGGCCGAGCGCGAGCAGTGTTTCGGTGAGTCCGCGCAGCTTGCGCAAGAACTCAACTCCAACGGCAAGTATTTGGGCGCCAACCCGCTGCATTCGACCTCGGCTGCAACCAGCGTTCGGATGCGCAATGGCAAACGGTTCGTAACCGATGGTCCATTTGCGGAGACGCGCGAGCAGCTTGGCGGTTATTTCTTGATCGACGCCAAGGATCTCGACGAGGCCATCGGCATTGCCGCACGGATTCCAATGGCACTCAAGGGCACCGTCGAAATCCGGCCGGTGGTGGAGATTCCGGGGCTGCCGGCAAGTTAGTAGCCGCAGCATGATCAAAAGCAATAACAGAAAAATGTTAGACAGAAAAATAGAATTTGGTATCAACGTTGATTTGGAAACGATCTACCAAGTAAAGGCAAGAAAGAATTTCTCATGAACACAATCACTTCACCCCGCGCAAGCCGACGTGAGTGGATTGGACTCGCCGTGATCGCCCTTCCCTGCCTGCTCTATTCCATGGACCTGACCGTGCTGAACCTCGCCGTGCCGTCTCTGAGCGCGGATCTCAAACCCACGAGTTCCCAACTTTTGTGGATCGTGGACATTTATGGGTTTCTGGTCGCCGGGTCACTGATCACGATGGGCACATTGGGAGACCGAATCGGCCGCCGCCGGCTGCTCTTGATCGGCGCCGCTGCCTTTGGCGTCGCCTCCGTGCTGGCCGCGTTCTCGAACAGCGCCGAAATGCTCATCGCGACGCGCGCGCTGCTTGGGATAGCTGGGGCGACTCTAGCGCCATCGACTTTGTCCCTGATCCGCAACATGTTCCTCGACCCACGCCAGCGTACGATCGCTATCGGCGTGTGGGTTACCAGCTATTCGGTTGGCGCTGCAATCGGCCCCTTGATCGGCGGTTTCCTGCTGGAGCACTTCTGGTGGGGTTCGGTGTTCCTGGTGGGTGTGCCGGTGATGGTGTTGCTCTTGGCGGTTGGTCCAGTGCTCCTCCCTGAATACCGAGATCCCAAAGCAGGCCGGTTGGATCTAACGAGCGCCGCACTGTCGCTGGCCGCCGTTCTGCTGGTGATCTACGGCCTCAAACAAATTGCCCAGGACGGCTTAGGATGGCAGCCTGGGCTGATCATCGTGGCAGGATTGACGATCGGCGGCGTGTTCGTGCGCAGGCAACTAATGTTGGCTGATCCGTTGATCGATCTCCGGCTCTTCCGAGTGCCAGCTTTCAGCGCGTCATTGGCAACGTACACACTCGCCACCTTCGTTGCGTTCGGACCCTTTGTCTTCATCGCGCAGTACCTGCAATTGGTGCTCGGGTTGTCGCCCTTGCAAGCGGGACTGTGGACGATGCCTTTCGCCGGCGGATTCATCGCCGGTTCCATGTTGACTCCGATGATCACGCGCCGGATTCGCCCAGCGTTTGTGATGGCTGCTGGATCCGTCCTCGCGGCTGTTGGCTTCGCGCTACTCACTCAGGTCGACGGGGCATCCGGACTCGCGGTTCTCGTGACCGGGTTCGTCGTCTTCTCACTGGGTCTCGCTCCGGTCTTTACTTTGGCAACCGACTTGATCGTCGGAACTGCTCCACCTGAGCGGGCTGGCGCGGCCTCGGCAATATCGGAGACCGGCTCCGAGTTCGGAGGGGCGCTTGGCATCGCCATCCTCGGCAGCATCGGCATCGCCATGTATCGCAGCGAAATGGCTAACGCCATCCCGGCCGGACTTCCGCTCGAAGCGGCAGAGGCTGCGAGAAACACACTCGGTGGCGCTCTTGCGGCGGCCGGGCAACTACCTAATCAGTTCGGCGCGGGGTTGATCAATGCGGCTCGCGAGGCGTTTACCCACTCGTTGCAACTGACCGCCGTAACAAGCGCCGCTATCACGGTGGGCATTGCAATTTTGGCTGCGGTACTACTGCGACGCGTGAAGCCGCATGCCGAACCCGAGCAGCAATCGGATCTGGATACCGGTGAAGCGGCCGCAAGCAGCGCGATCAGCTCTCTGGCTACGGCCACGGCAAAGTTGTGAGTACGCCAGTAGGTAATGCTTCAGTTACGTGTGGAGTAGCGCAGGCATCCTGCCTGCAGACAAGATGTCTGCGCTACGTTCTCCACCTATAACTGAAGGATTACGCCAGTAGATCGATTTCAGTCACTTAAAAATCTGAATGAACAAATGAACGACATCATCGAACAGATCAAAGCAGCGTTTCGCAAAGATGACGCTGCGGGTGTCGGCGAGTTGCTCGCGCGCCATCCTGAATTAAAAGCCAACATCAATGAGCCGTTGGCTGATTTTGATTCGCCGGCGATTGTTTGCGTGCGCAGCCGTGAAATGCTCGACGTTCTGCTTGCGGCTGGCGCTGATATTAACGCGAAGAGCCGTTGGTGGGCAGGTGGATTCGGATTGCTCCATAGCGCGAGTCCCGAGTTGTCCGCGTACGCGATTGAGCGCGGTGCGATAGTGGACGTTCACGCCGCGGCTCGGTTGGGCATGATGGAAAAGCTCGCTGAGCTTGTCGCGGCCGATCCCGAGCTGGTTCATGCGCGCGGCGGCGATGGTCAAACGCCGCTGCACTTTGCGAGCACAACCGAGGGCGCAGAGTATTTGTTGAATCACGACGCTGTGATTGATGCTCGCGACGTGGATCATGAATCTACACCGGCGCAATGGATGGTGCGCGACCGCCAGCACATTGCGCGTTATCTGATTACACGCGGTTGCAAGACGGATCTTCTCATGGCCTCGGCGCTGGGCGATCTCGACCTCGTTCGCAAACAGCTCGAGGCCAATCCTGACGCGATCCGCTTGCGAGTCAGCGACGAATATTTCCCGATGATCGGCGGGAAGACCGGCGGAACGATTTACCAATGGACACTCGGCTGGCACGTCTCTGCGCACCAAGTCGCCAAAGATTTCGGTCATGAGCACGTCTTCCAATTTCTCATGGAACGCAGTCCGGACGAAATCAAACTCCTCACAGCTTGCTGGCTTGGCGACGAGGCCATGATGAATTCGCTATTTGACACCGAGTCGAATCTCAGCGCTCGTTTACAGGATGCGGATCGTCGTCAACTCGCTCACGCTGCGCGCAACAATAATCTGAACGCTGTCCGTTTGATGCTGGCGATTGGTTTGCCCGTGGAGGCGCGCAGCCAGCATAATGCGACAGCGTTGCATTGGGCTGCATTTCAAGGAAACGCGGAGATGGTCGATCTCATCTTGCGCAAGAATCCTGCGTTGGAAATAACGGACGCGGATTTCAACGGCACACCAATGGGCTGGGCCATCCATGGTTCGGAGAACGGCTGGCAACGCGAGAAGGGAAATTATGCTGCGGTTGTGGAAGCGCTCCTCCGCGCCGGCGCCAAGCCGCCGCAAGAAATTGACGGCAGCGCTGAAGTGAAGCAAGTGTTGCTTCGGCAAGCAAAAAAGCAATGACAGAAAAATGTATAGCAGGAATATGGCATCTGCCATCATCCAAATAGTGTTTATCGTGAAGCAATAAGCCATTTTTCTGTCTTTCATATTTCTGTCATCTGATTCTTTGCGATTGACAACTCAAAGATCAAAGAGGAAATTATGAAATACCTGTGCATGGCTTACGAAGAAGAGAGCAAGCTGAACGCGCTCTCAAAAAGCGAATGGGAGGCTTTGAGGACCGAGACTCTGACCTATGTTGATGAGCTTAAGAAGAATGGTTACCTCATCACGGCAGAGCCTCTCCAAAGCGTTCGCACCGCTGCCACTGTGCGCGTTCGCAGCGGCAAGGTTGCCATCACGGACGGCCCCTTTGCCGAGACGAAAGAAACACTGGGCGGGTTTTTCTTGATCAATGCGCAAGATCTGAATGAGGCCATTGAAGTTGCCGCGAAGTGGCCGTCGGCGCGCTTGGGAAGTATCGAGGTGCGGCCGATCGAAGACGGGCTTAAAGAGGATAAACGCTACGCGTAAACGCTGTGAGAGGAGGAGATCGAGGTTTCCCGCATCCACTGCAATCACACCCTTTGTCGATTTCGACTCTCCCCGAACGACTATAGAATGTAAACAATCATCACAAAAAGAAAAATGATCCTCACGCGATGCTGAAAATGAAAATCCTGGTTCAACAGGAGTAAACAGAGAAAACGGAGAATTCTTTTCTCAGTTAGCTCTGTTAGCTCCTGTTCAACAGGCGTTCAATTTTAAATCCGGAGGTTATGTTATGCATCCTTTATTTGAAAAAGCTTCAGGCTTGACCGAGACTGTCATTGCCGCGGCGATTGAAGTTCACCGTGACAAGGGGCCAGGGCTCATTGAGTCAATTTACGAATGGTGCTTATTGAAGGAACTTGAGCTGCGTGGCCTAAAGTGTGTGAGCCAGCAATCGGTGCTGATCAAATACAAAGGATTCACCCGCGAAGAACCCCTGCGCTTTGATGTGTTGGTCGAGGGATGTTTGTTGGTAGAAGCGAAGGCGGTCGAGCACGTTCTGCCGATCCATAAGGCGAAACTACTGAGCTATATGAAACTGCTCGATCTGCCTCTCGGCCTGCTGATCAATTTTCACGAGATGAAAGTCACCGACGGCGTCAATCGTTTGATTCTGCCCGGAGCGAATAAGTGAAATGTGCTTTTTCAACAGGAGCTAACAGAGCAAACAAAGAACCCGTTCTCAGTTTGCTCTATTAGCTCCTGTTCAACTCGCAAAATCAGGCTTTTGTTTTTAATCCAAATTCAACAGGAGCAAGCCGAGAGAGTGGAGATTTTTTTCTCAGTTTGCTCTGTTAACTCCTGTTCAATGAGGAAGCTATGAAATACATCTGCCTCGGCTACATTGAAGAGAAGAAATGGGAAACGATGCCCGAAAGCGAGCGCAACGCCATGATGGACGAGTGCTTCGCGTACGACGACGAACTGCGCAAGAACGGTCATTTTGTTGGCGGAGAAGCGCTGCAAAGCGCTCACAACGCCATCACCCTGCGTTGGCGGAGCGGCAAGGTGACTGTCACCGATGGCCCATTTGCCGAGACGAAGGAGCAATTGGGCGGACTGCTCGTGCTCGAGGCGAGAGATCTAAATCACGCCATCCAGTTGATGTCGAAACATCCGGGCGTTAAAGCAGGTCCGTTCGAGATTCGCCCGGCCGAGGACTTAACGGCAATGGTGGCGGAAAGCGAGCGGCGGCGTTCAGTAACAAAATGAGGTTTAACACAAAGGAGTATCCATGCAGTACCTCTGCCTATGTTATGACGAGGAAAAAAAATTGCAGGCGATGCCCAAGAGCGAGTGG
>Ga0247727_10014368_pt1 | contig 13167 bp, 13 predicted proteins | sample WisWelCaveWW1625_FD_202498 | JGI IMG/M metagenome (GOLD analysis project Ga0247727, IMG submission 202498) | Biofilm microbial communities from Wishing Well Cave, Virginia, United States - WW16-25 | ecosystem: Environmental > Aquatic > Deep subsurface > Groundwater > Cave microbial mat | place...
CACAGCAAAATTGTTCAAGTATGAGGGTGGCATGTGCTACCCGCCCAAGTTTTTAAGGTGGATTCGTTCTGTTTTGTCGGCGGGAACTCAGTCAGTGATTCCTCTCCGACAGACTGCTAGTACCCTGCGTGAACGTACTCTTACTGCACTCTCACAAGCCAACTTTGCAAGTTGGGCAATAATCGTTGACAAAACAACTCTGTCGGACGCGTTCAAGGTGATGCGCCGTTATGAGTTCTATTTATTCTGTGTCACCGAGCTGCTAAAGCAAATTCCTTCAGAACAGCGCGAGGGCGCAACTTTGATTTTGGATGAATACGGTTCGGCAGAACAACTTTATACGGAACTCAATCGCTATATGAAGGCGCGTAATATCCCGCGTCATTTTAAGCGGATTCAGATTCGCCGTTCCAAGAGTGAGCCATTAATTCAAGCTGCAGATATTGTGGCGGGCGCGATTTTACGACGGGATAGTGTAGGAGATGCGGAGGCGTTTGAAGCGTTGGAGAAAAAAATTACGCGCGTGTATGAATTGAAGGGTTAAAAGAAACCCACCCCGCTAGCCCGATCCTCCATCACTTACAGGAGGGGGCAGGCCGCCACAGTTGGCGACTTTTCGCGGGGTGGGAGAAAGTCTTGCGACTTTTTACGATTTCATTGTAATCCAAGCCTCTTACTTGTCAAACAATTTTGCGTCGTGCACACATCGTAAGGAATATGTAGGAGTTCAACAATGATTTCAAATGTTACCGAGTACAAAAAAGCACAAGAAGAATTAGATCTGCTCCAACAACGCTTGGAACGCTTGCAGCAAACTCATAGCATCGGCGCAAAGGGTTTCACAAAGGCGGGCATACGAAAATTGATCGCGCGCCTGCATGAAGAGTTGGCAATTTACGAAGGCAGCGAGGAAGCACGACGACCGCTTGAAATGGAACACCCCTAAATTTACCCATACCACTCCATCCACCTCCCCAAATGATCGCAAGCTGCCAATGTTTTTTCTGTTGTCACCCCATTTTCATACGCGGTCAACACCAACGGCGAGGGCCAATCTTTCGGTTCAATGGCAACATCATAGATGCGTCGCGACGCGCTGCGTTCCGCGAGCTGCGCGTAATACTGCGCGCGCGCGGCGTCGGTGAATTGATTCAAGACGAAACTGTGAAACAATAACACGGGCACATCGGGCGCAATCGCATCGAGCGCGCGCGGCACGATTTCTAGCGCGTCGCCTTGAATCATCAACGGCGGCTTGCGCTGCGCCAACGCAATCGCTTTCTCCAAACGTTCCTTGCGCGCGGTTTGTTCGGGCCACACCAGCGCGCGGAGCCACAGCATTGCTTCTTCATCGCACACATTGTTGGGATTCAGATCAATGCCAAAGCGCATTGCCACGCGCGGCATTTCTGTCGTCAATGGAAAACGCGCCTGCCCGCGCAATTCACACGGCAAAATAATTTCGGAATTGCGCCCGCCATAAATAATTACATCCCCGTAATCGTACGCGTACTCGTCCCAAAATAAATTCAAACCCGCGCTCGCGCCCACCTCAATCATGATCAACGGTTCGCCGCCGACGCGCTGCGAGACGATTTGGAACGCGGGCAAAAAGAACGCGCAGCGCGCGATTTCATTCACCTGCACGCTGCGCGTTTGCAGCAGTTGGCGCAGCGCGGGCGTGTGCGTCAAACAAAAATTGCGAAAGACGGGATACGGATCGTCGCGCGTATTTAGGTTGGTGGCAAGATCGGGGAAAAATTCGCACAGCGGGTGCGCGTGATTGCGCTCGCGCATCAGTAAGTAATGCACGGCGGAAAAAAAGAGGTTGGGGGCTGGTTGATGCGAAGGAATGTACGATGCCAGCACCAATAATTTGCCGTCGCCAATCAGCTCTCGAGAGAGTCTAAAATACAGCGCCGTGGAATCCTCAAACACATGGCGCGCATTCCATTCAAAACGTTGAATGAGTTTGTGCGTGAACGGCGCATTGAGCGGATTGGTTTCTGCCATGTGCGCGTGACGCAGCTGTCGAGACCTGACAGGTTTCGGCGATGACATACATCGCGGCGGACGCGACACGCCAAACAGCTGGTTTGAAAACCTGTCAGGTCTGGGAACTACGGTCCGCGCAATTTGAATCGTTGAATTTTGCCCGTCGCCGTTTTTGGCAGCTCGGTCACAAATTCAATCCAGCGCGGACGTTTATATTCTGCCATTTTTTCTTTGCAGTACGAAATCATTTCGCGCTGCAATGCTTCGTCCGCATTATAACCTTGTTTCAATACGACATACGCTTTCGGTTTGATTAAATTTACATCGTCGGGAACGCCTACCACCGCGCACTCTAACACAGCGGGATGACTCATTAAGGTGCTTTCCACCTCGACGGGCGAAACAAAAATTCCGCCGACCTTGAGCATATCGTCCGAACGTCCCGCGTGCCAATAATACCCGTCCGCGTCCACACAATACTTGTCGCCCGTCAACAGCCATTCGCCAATAAATGTGCGCCGCGTTTTTTCGGATTGATGCAGATAAAACAGCGCGGTAGTTTCACTCTTGACGACAAGATTGCCCACCTCGCCGCGCGGCACATCGTTCATGTTTTCGTCCACGATGCGAACCTCCATTCCCGCGACAGGTTTCCCGCTGCTCCCAGGACGAATATCATCGGGACGATTGGAAATAAAAATGTGCCACACTTCGGTTGCGCCGATGCCGTCCAAAATATCGAGTCCCGTTTTTTCTTTCCACGCGTGCCACACGGGCGCGGGCAGCGATTCTCCAGCCGAGACGCAAATTCGCAAGGACGACAAATCGTACTGCTCCGCGAAATGTTCCATTCCCAAAATCGCGGCATACCCCGTCGGCGCGTTGAAATGAATCGTCGGCTTGAATTTCTGAATCGTCTCCAACACATTCGTCGCAATCCGCGGCGGCGCTGCCATCAACACGCAGCTCGCGCCAACGTACCACGGGAAAACGAGATTACCCCCCGTGCCGAACGTGAAAAATAATTTCGCCGTTGCAAATGTCCGATCTTTTTCGGACATTTGCAAAACATTCACTGCCCACATCTGCGCGATCAACGGCAAATCTTTGTGCGCGTGCAAAATCCCTTTCGGTTCGCCCGTCGTGCCGCTCGAATAATTCAACGCGCAAAAATCATCGCGCTGCGTCGGCGCGGTTTCGAGTTGCGCTGATTCATTCGCAATCCAATCCGCGTAACGCACATCGCCTTTATGTGTCCCATCACCGCCCACGACGACGATGTGTTTTACAAAACGCAATTGTGCGCGCACCGCATCGAGCGCGGGCAGCAGCGACGCGTGAACGATCAACACGCGCGCGCGGCAGTCATTCAAAATAAACGCGTGTTCATGCGGCTTGAGCAGCGTATTCATTCCTACCGCCACCGCGCCGATTTTCAAACACGCGAAATAACTAATCGCCCATTCCGCGTTATCCAAATTCAAAATCGCTACGCGCTCGTCCATCCGCACATCAAATTTTTTTAGCGCGTTGCCTACGCAATTCACTTCATCGCTTGCTTGTTGAAATGTTACATTGCGTTCATCGGAATACAACGCGATTTTTTCCGCGCGTGTATCGAGGTTGTGTTCGAGGATGTGTACGGCGTTGTACTGTAAAGGTAAATCGGATGCTCTCATCGTTGAGATTCCTTTCATTCAAAACCAAAGCGTTGCGCGGCATCATCACGCGCGAGTTCCGCAAGCGGCATTGCTTCAATTTGTTCGTTCAACGCGTACCGTTGCGCGCCAGGATAAATGATCAACAAACGTTCGAGCGCGAGGTCTTGCAACGCAATGTGCATCGAGTGCGTGATGCGCGGGGCATCCACGCGTTTACATTCGACGCCGATGCGTTGTCCATCTTTGAACATTAGCAAATCAAGTTCCGCGCCATTGTGCGTCGCCCAAAAGTATGCTTCGTCGGGTTTGAGTGTTTGCAAAACTTGTTCGACGACGAATCCTTCCCACGATGCGCCGCTTTTGGGATGCTCCAACAATTCTTTTTCGGTGCGAACTCCCAACAACGTGTGCAAGAGGCCCGTATCCCGAAAATAAATTTTGGGCGCTTTGACTTGGCGCTTTGTGAGATTTGAATGCCCCGGCGCGAGTTGTCGCACCATGAACACCCCTTCCAATAAATCCACATAGCGGCGCGTGGTGGATTCATTCACGCCCAACGCGCGCGCGGGTTCGGCGGCGTTCCACACCTGCCCATGATAATGCGCCAGCATTGTCCAAAAGCGGCGCAGAACTTGCGTGGACGCGCCAAGACCCATCTGCGGCAAATCGCGTTCCAGAAACGTTTGAACAAAAGATTGCCGCCACGCCGCGCTGTCGGCTTCACTCTCTGCCAAATAGGAAAGTGGAAATCCGCCGCGCAGCCACAAGCGCGCTTGCGCGTCCGCGCCCACTTCGTCCAAACCGAATCCATTGCACAGGATCGTTTCCAAACGTCCAGCCAATGATTCGGAAGGTTGGCGCATAAACGTCGGCGCGGCGCTGCCCAAAATTAAAAAGCGCGCGGGCAGCGGACGACGATCCACAAGCACGCGCAAGATCGGAAATAAATCGGGACGCTGCTGAATTTCATCAATGACCACCAAGCCGCGCAAACCGCGCAGCGCCGTCATCGGCTCATCAAGACGCTGCAAACTCACTGGGTCTTCCAAGTCAAAGTAATTCGCGGACTCAGACGATACGAATTGGCGCGCCATCGTCGTCTTGCCGCTTTGGCGCGGACCGAGCAACGCGACGACGCGGCTGCGCTTGAGCGCGGTTTGAATTTGGGCATAAAGCCGTTGTCGTTCCAACATACGCCCATTTTACCATGAAAATCCCGCATTGGATACGGGAATTTCATGGTAAATTTGGACAATCACGCACAACTTGTTTTTTTCTGTTAAGCCGTTGACCTCTAAAAAGGTTTTCCAATCGCGAATCAAAAGAACCAAAAAATTTCGCGCAGATTCGTTTCGATTCGCGTAGATTCGCGTTTAAGTTCGACTCTCATTGCCACATCGCGGGATCATATTTCGGCAACTCACACCGCAACTCCCCATCCGCGCGATACCCCAACGCATACCCCGCCTGCATCAATTGATGAATCTCGCTCGTGCCTTCGTAAATCATCGCGCCGCGCGCATTTCGCAAGTAACGTTCCACATCGTACTCGTCGCTGTAGCCGTACGCGCCGTGAATTTGGATCGCCTCGTTCGCCGCTTCAAACGACGCGTCGGTGGCAAACCATTTCAGCAGCGAGGTTTCTTTCGTGTTGCGAAGCCCTTGATTTTTCATCCAGCCCACGCGTAAATACTGCAAGCGTCCCATTTCATAATCGCGCACCATGCGCGCGATTTTTTGCTGGACGAGTTGATGCTTGCCGATTTCGCGCCCGAAGGTGGTGCGCGTGTTGGCGTAATTCACACTCGCTTCCAAAGACGCGCGAATCAAGCCCACCGCGCCCGAACCAACGGTGTAGCGTCCATTGTCGAGACAAGACATTGCAATCCGAAAACCCTCGCCCTCCTCGCCCAAACGATTCGCCGCAGGCACGCGCACGTCACTGCAATTCACCCACCCCGTCGAACCCGCGCGCACGCCGAGCTTGCCGTGAATGTCGCCACGCGTAATGCCTTCGCGATCCGTTTCGATAATGAACGCGGAAAGTTGATCGTGGGGATTTGGACGTTCGGGATTCGTGCGCGCCACCCACAAAATATGATGTGCCTTTGACGCGAGCGAAATCCACATTTTTTCGCCGTTCACCACATACACTTCGCCGTCGCGTTTCGCGGTGGATGCCATGTTCGCCACATCGCTGCCCGCGCCCGGTTCCGTCAAACCAAACATCGCGTATTTTTTCCCTTGCGCTTGGGGGACGAGAAATTTTTGTTTCTGTTCCTCATTGCCCCATTGCAGCAGCGCCAGCGAATTGAGTCCGACATGAACGGACATGATGACGCGCAAACTCGTGTCCATCGCTTCGAGTTCTTCGCACACGAGTCCGAGCGTAATGTAATCGAATCCTTGTCCGCCATATTTTTGCGGAATACAAATTCCCAAAATACCCAGTTCGCCCATGCGCGGCAAAATGATTGGATTCAATTCCTGTTTGCGATCCGCCTCTTTGATAATCGGTGCGACTTCTTTTTTGCAAAAGTCGCGGACGAGCTCTTGGGCTTGATGATGTTCGGGGGTGAGAGTGAAATCCATGTGGGGGTAAAAAGTAAAGAGTAAAAAGTAAAGAGTAATAATCGAGCGTTCTACTTTTTACTCTTTACTTTTTACTTTTTAGCCGTCCTTTCCAATAATATCTCTCGCTATCACAATCCGCTGAATATGCGACGTGCCTTCGTAAATTTGCAAGCCCTTGATGTCGCGGTAATAACGTTCAACGGGATATTCGTTCGAGTAGCCGCGTCCGCCGTGCAGCAACACCGCTTCGGATGCCGCGCGCACTGCCGCTTCGGTAGCGAACAATTTTGCGATGGAGGTTTCACGCGTCGCGCGTTGTCCCTGATCGTGCAGCCATGCCGCGCGATACACAAGCATCCGCGCGGCGTCCACATCCGCCGCCATATTCGCAAGCACACTTTGAATCATTTCAAAATCGCCGATGCGCTGCCCGAACTGCCGCCGCGTGCGCGCAAACTCCACACTCGCATCCAAACACGCCTGCGCCACACCCAACGCGCCCGCCGCCACGCCGAGCCGCCCGTAATCAAGCGCGGACATGGCGACGCGAAAACCTTCGCCAACGTTTCCCAACAGCGCGGATTTTGGCACGCGCATCTTTTCAAAATGAATATGCGCGTGATCCGTTGCGCGATGCCCCAATTCCTGCCCGCGCATTTTTTCGCGCAAGAAACCTTTTGTGTTCGTCTCGATCAAGAACGCGCAAATGCCTTTATGTCTTAACGCGCGATCATAACTCGCAAACACAATCGCCACATCCGCGATGCCGCCGTTCGTAATCCAAATTTTCTCGCCGTTCAAAACAAAGTCGTCGCCGTCTTGAACTGCCGTACTCTCGATATTCGCCGCGTCGGAACCCGCGTTCGGTTCGGTGAGACAATAGCAGCCAAGCCATTCGCCGCGCGCGAGTTTTGGCAGCACATTTTTCTTCTGCTCGTCCGTTCCCCATTTCAAAATACATTGCGCCACGAGTGAGGTATGCACCGTCATCAAGCCGCGCACCGAAGAATCCACGCGTCCCAATTCTTCCAAACACAACGCGAGTGAAACCGCGTCCCATTCCTCACCGCCAAACATTTTCGGCAACGGTCCGCCGAGAAAACCCAACGCGCCCATTTCGCGCACAAGCTCAATGGGCATCGCGCCGCGTTCATCCATTTCGCGCGAGAGTGGCGCGACGCGGGTTTGGGCAAAGGCGCGGGCGCGGAGTTGGATTTCTTGTTGGGAATCGGTAAGCGTGAAATTCATCAGGTGTGTTTTGTATGCTTTGGAAATTTCCCAAACCGTGCCTTGTATTGCCGATGCAATTCTTCTTCCGCTGCCGCAGGTCTGTCCGTGATCGCCCAACGCATGACGATGGTGGATGTATCTTCACTCGCACGAATCTTGATGCCTGTGGAGTGTGGCACCGTTCCTTTCACAAGTCCTTGTCGAACGCGCATTCGCAAATCGGATGCTTTGCCAATCGTCAAACATTCTCTTGCGTCCGCGTGGCGCACTTGATAAACGCCCGATGTGCCAATTGGAATAGATGCGCCGCCGCCCCGCGCGCCCTTTTCAATTTCACCCCAACGCGTCCACGCGCTCCACTGCAAAACAATTTTCGGAATCAGGATGGTTTGTTGCATCGCATCTCCAACAGAGGGCGAGGACAAGCCATCGCCCCTACGCTCTAATCTCTGTGCGCCTCGATAAAATTCAACACCCGCGCCCACGCATCCGCCGACTCGTTCGCAAATTCCGTGTACTTGCGATCAAAAAAACTGTGCGGCGCGCCGTCATAAATTTTGAGCGTGTGCGCGACGTTCGCTTTATCCAATTCCGCGTCGAGTTGTTCCACCTGCTCGCGCGGAATCCCCGGGTCATCGCCGCCGTACAAACCAAGCACAGGATAATGAATCTTGTGCGCCTCTTCAAGAGGCGTGCCATCCGCGCCCGTCACTTGACGCGCGAGACCTGAATAAAACGGAATCAGCCCCGCGAGTTTGTAATTTTGCGAACCCGTGTACAACGCGAGGGTTCCGCCGCGACAAAAGCCCAAGACAAATGTCGCGGCATCGCTGTCGTTTTGCAAATGCGCGAGCGCGGCGTCAACATCCGCGTAAAACGTCGGCATCGTCATTTGTTGAACATGCGGCATAAAATCAAATTCATCATCGCGCGCGGTTAATCCAGCCGTGCGCCCAAAATAATCTATCGCCAACGCGCGCAAACCCACTTCTGCAAAGCGCAGCGCGAGTTCTTTATAAAATTGATGCAGCCCACGCACATCGGGATAAATCAACACTTGCGCGCGAAACGCGTCGGATGGTTCCGCCACATACGCGTTGAATTGCGTTCCATCGCTCGCCGTCAAAATCAAATCGCGTCCTGTTGCATGTCCGCGTTTGCCTGGTGGTTCAGGTGGACGCGCGTTGCCGTCATAGCACATGATTTGCCTCCGTTGAAAAAATCGCTGCCAACGGATGGTGAAAACGGATAAGCGGATAAACGGATGGTAACGCGCAACTATCCGCTTATCCGTTTATCCGTTCCCCTATCCGTTGGCAGCGTCCCCAATCACCGCCATCCCCTCAATCTCGATCATCGCATTCGCATCGTACAAACTTTTCACTTCCACCAACGTCATCGCTGGAAAATATTTTCCAAAATAATCGCGATACACTTCACCGATCCGCGCGCGCTGCGCGTGATACGCGCGTTTGTCCGTCACATAGATCGTCAATTTCACAATGTCCGTCATCTCACCCCCCCCCGCACTCACAATCGTTTTCAAATTTTCCAGCGTCTGTCGAAACTGGTCAATCAGATCAAACGGACTCGCAATTTTCCCCGTCGCGTCCATCCCCGTTTGACCCGCGAGAAATAGAATTTGTCCGCCGCGCGTGAGAATGCCATTCGAGTACCCGCGCGGTTTTGCGAGAGAGGGAGGATTGAGAATTGATTTTTCCATTTTAGAATTTCGATTTTCGTTTATTCGTTTCCTATTCGTTGACACCGCTTGCAAAAAAGCAAATTGATGCCGTGTTCCGTTGTCCGTCGTCCGCCGTCCGTCGTCAACGTCCCTGAAACTCTGGTTTCCGCTTTTCCCGAAACGCCTCATAAAACGCCCGATGATCCTCTCCCATCATCATCAACGCTTGCGCTTGCGCCTCCGCTTCCAACGCGGAATTTATATCCATCGTCCATTCATTATTCACCAAAATTTTTGTCATGCCCAGCGCGAACGTTGGACCATTCGCCAACCGCGTCGCCCATTCGCGCGCAGTGGGCAGCACTTGGTCTAGCGGCACAACGCGATTCGCCAAGCCAATTTTTTCCGCCGTCGCCGCGTCCACATCATCGCCCAGCATCAAAATTTCCATCGCGCGCCCTTGCCCGATCACGCGCGGCAAAAGAAACGCCGCGCCCATGTCCGCGCCCGTCAAACCAACGCGTGTGAACAAAAACGCGAATTTTGCTGAATCCGCCACGATGCGAAAATCCGCCGCCAACGCGATCACCGCGCCCGCGCCCGCCGCCATGCCATTCACAGCTGCAATGATTGGTTTTTGCAGCAGCCGCATATTGCGAACCAGATGCCCCGTCATGCGGCAAAATTCCAAATGTGCGTGCATGTCGCGTTCCAACATCTCGCCAATAATTTTGTACACATCGCCGCCCGCGCAAAACGCGCGCCCTGTCCCCGTCAGCACCACCACGCGCACATTGTCATCATAGCGCAATTCCTCAAACAAATCGCGCAGCTGCGCGTAAATCTCCAACGTAATCGCGTTCAACACATCGGGGCGATTGAACGTGATCGTTGCGATGTGATCTTGGATGTCGTAGAGAAAATCGTATGCCATTTTTTTCGGGACACAGATTGCACAGATGCCACAGATTAAAAACCATTTTTAAAAATCCGTGTAATCTGCGGCATCTGTGTCCAAAAAGTTTTCACGTCACTGTCGGTCTTTCACGGGGATATTTTTCATAAATGCGTTCATCCAGCACTTGTTTCAGCCGCGCCATTGCCGAGTAAATGTCAACAAAGGTTGTATACAGCGGCGCAATCCCAAAACGAATGTTGTCGGGATAACGAAAATCGGGAATCACATTCATTTCCTCAATCAACGCGCGGTCAATGCGTAACGCGTCCGCGTGTCCCAGCGACACATGCGAGCCGCGCCAATTTGCATCGCGCGGCGAATTTAAGGTGACGCCGAACGGTTGCAGCCATGCTTCCCACAGCGCGATTAAAAATTCTGTTTGCTGAACAGATTTCGCGCGCAAATTTTCCATGCCCGCTTCAAGCAATAAATCTACGCCCGCTTCAATCGCCAGCAGCGAAAGCATCGGCGGTGTTCCCACATTGAAACGCGCAATCCCATCCGCAGGCGCGTATTCAAACCCCATGTCAAACTGATTTTTTTGTCCGAACCAACCTTGAATCGGATTCAACAATTCATCTTGCAAATCGCGCCGCACATACAAAAACGCGGGCGCGCCAGGTCCGCCATTCAAATACTTGTACGTGCAGCCCACAGCTAAATCCGCGTCACATTGATTCAAGCATACGGGAATCGAACCGACGGAGTGTGACAAGTCCCACAACACCAACGCGCCCGCATCATGCGCCGCGTCTGTAATGGCGCGCATATCGTACACCGCGCCGCTTTTGAAAGCTGTATGCGTCAATGTCACCAACGCGCAATTTTCTTTTTCAATCGCATTGACAATCGCATCCGTCGTAATCGTAATCCCATCGCGTGCATCCACATACGCAATAGTTTTCCCACGCGTCCGCGCAATCCCTTGCAAAATATACGCGTCCGTCGGAAAATTTACCGTCTCAGTCACAATTTGATTGCGTCCCGCCCGCGCGTCCAACGCCGCGTTCACCAATTTATAAAAATTCACCGAAGTCGAATCCGCCACAATTACTTCATCACTCGCCGCGCCAATCAACCCCGCGATTTTCCCTCCAATCCGCGTCGGCGCATCCATCCATCCCTCGCCCCACCCGCGCACCAACCGCGCGCCCCACTCGCGTGCAATCACTTCTTGCAAACGCTCAACACTTTTGTTCGGCAACCGCCCCAGCGAATTGCCGTCCATGTAAATTGTCTCCGCGTCCTCAATCAAAAATTCATCGCGGAATTTTGCGAGCGGATCGTTCGCGTCAAGTTCGCGCGCGTAAGAGAGGGAGAGTTGGTTGGTCATTGTCATTTCGAGCCGCCCTTGCGAGAAATCTCAAGCGCGACGCGTGTAGTGGGTGTTAGGGCTGAAAACGCGAATCTTCGCGAATCCCAACGAATCTCCGCGAATCTGCAAGAAACAAAATAAATTCGCAAAGATTCGCGTTTTGATTCGCGTAGATTCGCGTTTCCAGTCCGATAGCTCTCTTTTGACATTGGTCATTCACAACGCCGTCCGAATCTTCCACAATTCAGGAAACAGCACCACGTCCAACACCTTTTTCAAATAAGGCACGCCAGCTGTACCTCCTGTACCTTGTTTGAAACCAATGATCCGTTCCACCGTCGTCACATGCCGAAAACGCCATTGGCGAAATAAATCTTCGAGGTCAATCAATTCTTCTGCCAATTCGTACAAGTCCCAATGCGCTTCAGGTTCGCGATACACCTCCAGCCACGCGCGTTCCACCGCAGGATGCGCGCAGTACGCTTTTGACCAATCGCGTTCGATTACCTCATTCGGCAATTCAATCCCGCGTCGGGCGAGCAATCGCAATGCTTCATCGTATAACGACGGCGTATGCAATTCACGTTCCAAAATTTCATAAATCTCTGCGCGATGCTGATGTGGTTTGATCAACACCGCGTTTTTATTCCCCATCATAAATTCCAACAAACGATATTGGTACGATTGAAACCCCGACGCGTTGCCCAGCGTCTCACGAAATTGCAAATACTCGCTCGGCGTCAATGTCGAAAGCACCGTCCACGCATTCGTCATCTGTTCCAAAATCCGCGTCACCCGCGCCGTCATTTTGAAACTCGGCATCAAGTCATCGTTGATGATTCGTTCGCGCGCCGCATTCAATTCATGCAAAACCAATTTCAGCCACAACTCCATCACATGATGAATCACCACGAATAACATCTCATTATGATTCGTCGTCCGCAAATGCTGCGCCGACAACAGCGCGTCCAAATCCAAATAATCCCCATAACTCATCGCGCGCTCAAAATCGAGTTTCGCGCCATACGCCGCCCCATTCACTTTTTCATTTACCATGGAAACCTCCGTGTTCCCACATTCCAAATCTGAAATCAAAAATCTGAAATCAAAAATTCCTAGAACATCACCATCCCTCCATCCACATTAATCGCCTGCCCCGTAATCCCGCGCGCCTCGTCGTCAATCAACATCAACGCCACGTGCGCCACTTCTTCCGATGTCACCAAACGATTTTGCGGCGTCAATTTTTCCAAATGCGCGCGCGCCTCCCCTTCCGACATTTTCGTGCGCTCCACCATATTCGCAATCGAGCTGTCCGTCATTGGCGTATCCACGTAAGCGGGACAAATCGCGTTGACGGTGATGTTGTTGGCAACAAATTCATTCGCCAGCGCCCGCGTCAAACCCAGCACGCCGTGTTTCGACGCCGTGTACGCCGCCGTATATTTCCAACCGACTTTACTCGCCACCGACGCGATATTGATAATACGCCCCCAATTTTCCGCCACCATCATCGGCGCAACCGCTTTGGTCACGTAATATACAGAGTTCAAATTCGTATCCAAGATGCGATGCCACAGCGCGTCATCGTGTCCAATAAATTTGTGCGAGCCGCCAATGCCCGCGTTATTCACCAGAATCGTAATCGCGCCAAATTTTTCTTGAATCTGCGCCACCGCGTTTGCAATCGCATCGGGTTTCGTCACATCGCACGCCACCGCGAACGCGTCCCCCCCCCCCCTCCGATTTT
>Ga0247727_10014369_pt1 | contig 13167 bp, 17 predicted proteins | sample WisWelCaveWW1625_FD_202498 | JGI IMG/M metagenome (GOLD analysis project Ga0247727, IMG submission 202498) | Biofilm microbial communities from Wishing Well Cave, Virginia, United States - WW16-25 | ecosystem: Environmental > Aquatic > Deep subsurface > Groundwater > Cave microbial mat | place...
GGGCGAACTGACCGCAAGGGATGACGACATAGACCGCGTACCAGAATTGACCAAAAGCTTTTATGGATAATTTTGATGAGTGGCGTCATTGACTGATTGCCCCGAATGTGCAGCTAAGCAGATAGTTATAGAGATGAAATTTGATTTGAATACAAAACACTTTATCTGTAAAAAATGCGGTCTGTATGCAACACGAGAACAAATAAGCGACATTAGAGATAGATTAAATCGTCGTGAGAGAACACGAGAAGATAAACATGATGAGTATAGGGACTGGTGGCAATCAAGTAAGAAAGACAAACAGAATTAATTGTTGAGTGAAAGTAGATGGCAAAAGAACTTCCAAAGTGGGCCCAAGATGAAATAAAAAATGCAAAGTTTGGGAAACCCGAATCACAAACAAGAACAGGTTACATTCTTGAGATATATGATAAAGATATGAAAATTGACGTTCAATTGTATGAAGAAGTTGAAGATGGGAGACGCATTATAACTTTAGATTTACCAAAAAAAGTGAAGCTAGCTGGTTTGATGAAGGGTGTTGTGTATGAGTTCACTTTTAATTCGTCGAAAGCGTCATTAAGCAAAAAACTTGTTGAGCTTCTAAAAAAAGAAATGGAGATTGATATGGATGCTATATATCAGTTTGATCTGACTAATTTGGAATCAATGGATGTTGATTCTGACACAGCATGTTCAACAGAATCAGAAGAAGAATAGATTACAATTAATTAGAATAATTTTTTCCTAGCAATTCATAATTTTTGCGAGTTCATTTGTTTCTTAAAAGCTGCACCTAAGATTGGGTTTATCAGATATGGAATTGTATGCTTTAACCATACAGCTCCTCTTACAAACGGCGGTACGATTATTTCAAGTCTTGGTGAAGCCGATGCCTTTACTATTACTTTTGCTACAGTTTTTGAACTAAGCGATATTGGTGAATACTTTGGGATTAATTTGAATGAAGAGTGATCAAAAAAGTTAGTTCTAACCATTATAGGACTAACTACAGTAGTGCCTACACCAGTCCCTTTTAATTCGTGATATAGTCCCTCTGAGAATCCCAGCATAGCAAATTTTGATGCGCAATATGATGCAATCCCTGGAAGACCAAAGCTTCCTGCAACTGAAGCTACATTTACTATATGCCCAGTCTTTTGTTCTAACATTTTTGGTAGAAAAGCTTTGGTACAGTAAACCATTCCAAAATAATTAGTTTTCATCTGCGATTCTATTTCTTCTACTTTTAGTTCAAGTACAGAACCATAAATTGCAAAACCCGCATTATTTACTAGAATATCAATTGTACCAAACTTATCCAAGACAGTTTTACTCATCTGTTCTACTTCTTGCCATTTAGAAACATCACATTGACAGACTAGTATTTTAGTTCCATATTTTACAAGCTTTTTTGCTACAGAGTCTAGATTTTCTTTTCTTCTTGCAACAAGTACCACATAACTTTTTCGTTTAGCAAATTCTACAGCTGATGCTTCACCAATTCCACTCGATGCTCCTGTAATTACTACGACTTTATTACTAAAATCCATAAAGAAAAAGTAGTTAGTTGAAAATAAAGTGCTTTCTATTGAATATTTATTCTATATAAAATGAGTACGCTAGATAATGGTAAAGGAACATTCAAACCAAATCAAGAATGGTGAAAAAGATTCTATCCATAAAAAACGTGTATTGCGCTGATTTGAGGGTGATTTGTTCTTAGTGGAATATGCAAATATTTAAAAATCAACTTAAGCGTTCTAAGCACATATGACAGAATATCTTGATGAGGAAGCTCTACTCAAAGTGATAAAAATTTCTGAATTATCTAGTGCAATTACAAAACTGAATTGGAATTGGAACAATTATTCAGACCCTATTAAAGATGCACATGATCTTATGAGTAAATGGCAAAGACTTTTCCTTGAAATTTCAGAATATGAACAAAGAATGGGTTCTAAACTTATCGATTATCAGAAAAATCAAATTTATAATGCATTAGTTGATTTAGAAAAACTAATTTTATATATGAAAAATAAAATAAAACCTCATGAAAGTTTACAAAATATAGATTCAAAAAGTATTTTGAATTATTAGCAAAATAACATCATAAGTGCTTTCTATGAAATTTCAGCTTTTTTTGTACGTGGATATACAATTTTCATCAAAAGTATCCAGCTTATAATAAGACTAACATGATATGTAGCGATTCTCCATACTATGACAATATTCCATTGTATACTATCTTTGGTTGGTTCAAAAGTCAGACTGTTTAAGTTTCCAAGGTATGCCCATATACCAAATTCTGTGAGACCTGAACCACCTATCGTTACAGGTATGTTTCCTAATGCATTTGAGGCCATTGCTGCTAAAAGGGAATCAAAAAATTCTATAAAATAACCAGCTCCATTTGCAATCACCATAAATGAAATTCCATAAAACATCCAAGTAAGTGCAGAAAAGATCATAGATACTACAAATGCTTTTTTTGCTTGTTTATTATGCAGGCTTTGCCTACTCATCTCACAAACTTCTTGCATCCATTGATTAGTTTTATCAATGTATTTTGAAGCACGTTCTTTGCCTGCTTTTTTTGCAATTTTTGTTGCCCAAAAGGGAACTTGAAAAGTTCTCTTGTAAGATAGAAAAAATAGACCAGACCATAATGCTGTAACTGGCAAACTAATTGCAATTATTGCAATTCCTATCACATATGCACCGTTGAAAAACGCAAAGGTAGCAGAAGTAAGAGCAAAAATTCCTGCCACTAGAACTTCTGTAACAATTTCCATTATTGTGACCCAAGTTGCTTTGCCTGTTGGAATCCCCTTCTTTTTTAACCACAATATTCTGACTAATTCACCACCAACAAAAGATGGTGTAGTAGATGTAACAAATTCACTTCCAATTCTTACTGAAATAGTTTTCCATGGAATTTCAATCTGACCAAGAAATTTCTTTACCAGATAATTGAATTTTAGACCTTGCATTAGTAATTTGCCAGAAATTGCCAGTGCAGCACTCATAAAAGGAATGAGACCTACTGCAAAAAGCTCTTCAAGTTTTATGTTAAATGTAATTGCAATTAGAATAAATGGTACAATACTAACTGGAATTGCTAAAAGTTTCCAATTCATTACCTGCTTTAATTATGGATGGAAATATAAGCTCAACATGAAGTATAGTCAACAAAATGAAAACTATTTTTATTGTAGGAACTGCCGGAGCTGGAAAATCATTACTTGCATCCAAACTTTTTGATTATTATACAAAAAATGGTGCTTTTGTCGGAATTCTAAATTTAGATCCAGGGGTTGAAAATCTTCCATATACATGCGATGTAGATATTAGAGATCATATAGATATTGTATCAATAATGAGACAATATGATTTGGGCCCAAATGGAGCCATGATAATGGCAAATGACCTTATAGCATCAAAGATAGATGAGATTCAACATGATGTTGATAATGTAAATCCAGATTATCTTATTATTGATACCCCAGGTCAAATAGAGCTTTTTGCATATAGATCAAGTGGTCCATTTTTTGTACAAAACTTTGTGTCTGAACAAAAAGTTGCATTGTTTCTGCATGATGGTGTGTTGGTAACTACACCAACTAATTTTGTTTCAGTTGCACTTCTTGCTACATCTATAAAACTGAGACTCAGTTTATCGCATATCAATGTTTTAACAAAAACTGATCTGATTGAAGACAAGATCAGGACCATATTGAGATGGTCAACTGATGTAAAAAATCTTGAAGATGCTGTTGCAAAACAATCAGATGGTGAAAATTATACGCTTGTAACTAATATTTTACGCAGTTTGAATGTGGGAGGATTTTCTCAGGGACTCATTCCAATTTCTAATGCAACTGGAGAAGGAATGGTAAACCTCGAAGCAGCATTAAGCAGAATTCTTAATTTGGGAGAGGAGATAGAAGATTAATTGGCTTCCAGTGTTGTTGTAAGGGCTCCATCTTCTACTGCAAATTTGGGTCCTGGTTTTGATGTTTTTGGTCTAGCATTAGATGCATTTTACGATGAAGTGTGTCTGGAGAAAAGTGATCATGGGATAAAAATTCAAAGTTCTGATGCAATTCCTCTCGTCCCCGAAAAAAATTCTGCGGGATTGGTAGTAAAAGAAATGACAAAAAAATTCAAGATAAAATCAGGTGTTGTTTTAAAAATCAAAAAAGGCGTACCTGCCGGATTTGGTATGGGAAGTAGTGCTGCTTCTGCAGCTGCAGCAGCTGTAGCGTTTGATTCCTTGTTTGATCTTAATCTTGATTCAAACACACTTGTAGAATTTGCCGGAATGGGAGAAAAAGCTAGTGCAGGTTCTGTACATTATGATAATGTTGCAGCTTCTACACTTGGTGGTTTTGTCATTGTTAGGACAGATCCCCTTGATGTCATAAAGATAGAACCTCCAGAGGAACTTGTACTTTGTATTGCCATTCCCAAGCTTGATGTTCCAATAAAAAAAACACAGGTTTCAAGAGGGGTTCTTCCAAAACAAGTTAAACTCTCAGATTCTGTTCGCAATCTATCTAATGCAGCTGCAATCGTTGCAGGATTTATGAGAAAGGACGTAGAACTGATTGGAAGTTCTATTAAAGACATCATAATAGAACCTGCTAGGCAACACCTCATTCCAGGATTTAATAAGGTAAAAGAAAATGCACTTCGTGCAGGAGCATTAGGAGTCACAATAAGTGGTGCAGGTCCATCTGTTATAGCTTTTACTTCGCGATCATCTGATCCAAGAAAAATTGGTAGTGCAATGGAAAAAGGATTCATGTCTGCAAAGATAAAATGTAGTACTGTTGTTTGCAGACCAAGTAATGGTGCAAATATAGTATAGTTTATTTTTTTTCTACAAATGCTTTCATTCTTTCTTCTCTATCCTTGCTTGAAAAACATAAAGACCAAGAATAGATTTCAAGCTTCAAGCCAGTGTCTAAGTTTGCATCCATTCCTCGGTTAACAAGCATTTTTGATTTACCAATTGCAAAACTACTATTTTTTGTTATATTTTTTGCATATATCTTGGATTCTGAGATTAGACTTTCGGTTGAAAATATCTTATTTATTAATCCCATAGAAAAGGCTTCTTCAGTTCCAATTTTACGTCCTGTAAAGATCAAGTCTTTTGCTCTGGCAGGACCTATAATTCGTAAAAGTCTTTGTGTACCGCCCCATCCTGGACATATTCCTATTGTAACTTCTGGTTGACCAAGTTGTGCATTTGAGGAAGCAAATCTAATGTCACATGCAAGAGCAAGTTCGCATCCACCACCAAGTGCATATATATCCATTTATTGCTGCAATAACAGGTTTTTCGATATTCTCTATTTTGTTTAGTACTTCATGTCCTCTTAATGCATATTTTTCTGCTTCAACTGATCCTATTTTACTCATATATTCAATATCAGCCCCCGCAGAGAATGCCTTTTGACCTGCACCAGTAATTATGATCACTTTGGATGAGTCTTTTTCAAGGCTATCAAGTATTACAATAAATTCATTCATTACTTCAAGATTCATGGCATTAAGTTTGTCAGGTCGGTTAATCGTGATTAAGGCTATATCATCATCCTTTTCTACTTTGAGATATTGTGACATTGAAAGAAACTCTAGATTCTGGAAATTAAACTTTACAAAATCTACATTCTAAACGAAACCGAGTTATATTACACGATTTACAAAGAAATTGCTTGACAGATTTAGGTTTGCTTTTTGCTGCTCTTGCAGCTGTAAGTTGGGGAACTTTTTTTGTTCCTGTAAGAAAAGTAGGTATCAAAAATGTTTGGCAGTTGCAAGGTGCTACTTCGATAGGTGTACTTCTTTTTGCTATTCCCGTGGGATATTTTTGGGGTTTTGAGATTCAATTAGGAGGTATTGTAGCAGGAGTCATCTGGACAATAGCTAATTTACTTGCTCTTTATTCTGTTAGATTAATTGGCCTTGCAAGAACATCACCCCTTCTTGCAGGGTCTAGCATTATTGCATCGTTTACATGGGGAATAGTATTTTTTAATGAAACTTTTGGTTCTTTAATTCTCGCATTAATAGCTATAGGATTACTTTTGGCAGGACTCCCATTGGTAGTAAATGGTGAAAAAAATCCTTCCATTCAAAAAAAGGGATATTTTGTAGCTGCCGCATCTGGTTTGATAGGAGGTTCTTATATTATCCCTATGCAAGCTACACAAACTCTTCAATCTGGATTTTTTTCTTCTAGTCTTTCGATTTTTGTAATTGGTATACCTATGTTTTTACTTGCAAGAAGATTCATCAAAAAAGAAACAATTGCAGGAATAATTTCTGGAAGTCTCTTTAACCTTGGTAGTTTCTCCGTATTAATTGCGGTAGGCCTAATAGGTATAACCATAGCATTTCCAATTGCCCAAACTGCTACACTTTTTGCTGTATCATGGGGAATGTTTTACTTTAAAGAGGTAGTTCACAGACAAGGAATTATGCGTGTCTCTATTGGGGCCCTAGTAATATTATGTGGTGCTACACTTCTTGCTATTGCTTAGTCAAGCAATTTATTTAGCCTTAAAAGAAATCAACTAAATTGAAAAAAGCGGTATTGATTTTTAGTGGTGGTTTAGATTCTGTTTGTACCGCTGCCTATCTACAATCAAAATACAAACTTTATGGAATTACTTTTTCATACGGTCAGAAAGCAAATCAAGAAATTAAAATGGCAAAACATTTTGCAAAAATTTTGAATTTAAAAAACCATAAAATTGTCAATATAGAATTTATGAAAGAACTTTATGCACGTACAAATGCCCTTACCAATTCAAAAATAGATATTCCAGAAAAATTTGATTACACCATAGTTGTACCTATACGAAATGCAGTTTTTCTTTCAATTGCTTCTGCGTGGGCTTTTGCAATAGGTGCTATGCTAGTTGCATATGGTGCACATAAAGGAGACAAACAATATCCGGATTGTAGACCTAAGTTTTCTAGGAATCTTGAGGAAGCTTTCAACTCTGGTGAAATTGATGGAATACGATTGGGTTTAAGGAAAAAAATTACCATTTGGAGTCCTTATACAGTTGGATTTTCAAAAAGTGATCTGATAAAAATTGGATACAAAAAACTTGGGGGTAAGATCTTCAACACATGGAGTTGTTATTCAAACACAAAGATTCATTGTGGTAAATGTGAATCTTGTAACAATAGAAAGACTGCTTTTGTTAAAGCCAGAATAACCGATAAAACTGTCTATAAGGATTAGATGTTTTTCAAAATTGGTTTTTTGAGAATAAAGGCACGTATTAGTGTGTAATAAACAAGGAAAACTCCACCGACTATTCCCCAGAATATCCAATTTGTCATTTGCTCGGTAAATCCTATTTGGGTAAAGTAATTAATAGAATTCATAGCAATACCTACAGAGACTCCAACAACAATGAAGAATTCTATAGTATACCATAAGAATATTGGAAATGATTCTTTTGGTACATGTACGTTGTTATGTGCACCCATATTTGTCGTGGTTTAGATGGTATTATTTAATTTTGTCAAGGTTAGATTATTTTTGTCTCTGAACTACTGTTGTGAATAAGTGTAATTATGTCTGATCTGGTTTCCTTTTTTTCGTAAATTCCTCTGTATGCAATTGAAGTTACCTTTGCATCGTTTTTAACTCCACGCATTCTCATACAGAGATGTTCTCCTTCTGCTATTACGATTACTCCTTTCACTCCCTCGGAGTATAGTTCATCAGCAATGTTTTTTGTTATTCTTTCTTGTATTTGCAGTCTTGTTGCATATTTTTCTACAAGTCGTACTAATTTTGAAATACCAAAAACCTTGCCGTTTGGAGAGTATGCAATTGCAATTTTGCCAAAGAAGGGCAGTATGTGGTGTTCACACATAGAATAGAATTGTATGTCCTTTGCTATTACAACATCAGAATCTTCAGAGAACTTGACGGATAATTCAGACTCTGTATCGTAACCTTTGAAGATTTCTTCATACATATCAGCAATCCTGCTGGGGGTATCAATAAGACCTTCTCGATAAGGATCTTCTCCTATTTCTGCAATCAGTTCTCTTACTAATCGTTTTATTCTATCTTTGTCCATCATGGAGCACCTATGAATTTGTGAAGTTGTGGAACTATACGTACTTCTTCATAATAAGGATAAACTAAGTCATAGAAGCTGAAAATATGTTTCAAACTTGGTTCTGCAATACCATAGCTTGGCTGTATTATAAATCCTGCAATTTGTGATTTTGAAATGGTGCCAAAAACCTTTTCAATTAGCTTTTTGAATGGTTCGAGATCAGTTTTTGAACTTATAACAACTTTGATGTAAGTAATTTTATTGGAATTTACTGCATAGTTAAGACATTGTAATTCATTTTCTAAAAGCTTAGAATAATGTTTGAGGTCAACAAATTCTGAATCTGGTGTCTTGAATTCAATCTTGATATAATCAACATATGGAAGCACTTCAGAAAACTTTTGTGAATCGTAACAAGAGGATTCAATGTAAGTTGGAATATTTTTTGTTTTAACAAATTTTGCCATTTCTGATACTGCCTTTGATTGTACGAGTGGATCTCCCCCCGTAAAATTCACCTTGTAGGTATTTTTTTCTAGGTTTTTTTCAATGAGTTTACAGGCTTCTTCAAGTGTGTACTCATTTCCAGAATCCATTGGAAGGGATTCTTTTGTGTCACAATAGAAACATTTGAAAGGACAGCCTGCTAGTCTTACAAAAAGCGTCTTTGTTCCATACAATATTCCTTCTCCTTCTACAGAAGTGAATATTTCAAATAGTCTTACATTCAAGTAAATGATCTTTAGTTTTTCAATATTTATTCAATTGGATCTAGTGAATGATTACTACCAAAATGATTTATTCACATAATACAGATAGAGATTTAGTGAAAACTGTTCTTTGTTTGGGCTTGCTCTCCTTAGCTCTAATTTTCCTTATTCCACATGACGCAAATGCAATTACTATAACTACAATACCACAAAAAACCAATTTTGGACCTAATGATTGGATACGAGTAGATCTTTCAATGGAGGGATACTTGGGCGGTGTTGTAGATTGGGTTGCACATCGTCCTGACAATTCTATTATTTCTGGTTCACTCGAGAATCTCCAATATGGTAAAATAACTCATCAGATTAGAAGAAGTGCTTACGATAACGATTTTGGTAATTGGTCAATCAACTATGCATATAATGGTGTAAATCAAACTACTTCGTTTGTAGTTGATCCTGTAGTAGTTTTCGTAGCACTTGATAAGGCACTATACTATGATGGTAATATTATGAAAATAAACTTAACAACGTCATACTATGTACCTGTTGCAACAAGGGCAGAATATTATTATCTAAATTTTTATGATAAAAAAGGAAATCTTGTAAATGATGTAAATCAGATCGATATTAGTGTATTTGAACCACGTATAACATATTACTTCCCAATAGATGATCTTCTTCAACATAATCCTATAGGGAAATACAAAATCAAAGTTCAATACTATAATGTGTTTGCTGAGATTCCCTTCGAAGTAGGAGATATTGAAAAACGTACCACAGTTTCTGTTAGAACGGATAAATCGCTTTATCGCATTGGTGATAGTGTTTATCTAAATCTAATTTTTTCAAAGGTTAGGGAATCACAGGCATTATTGGAAATAACAGATCCATCTGGTAATACAACAACCACAAAATTTCCTGTTACTGCTGTGGCCATAAAACTACATCTTGAAAAAGCTTCTACGATATCAGGGAAATATAGGTTTCAGATACATTATGCAGAAGTTACACAGCCAGGTTCTTTTATTGTTGAAACTTCTGAATTTACAATAAATCCAAACATAGTTTTGAAACTTTCTCTTGATAAAGAGAGTTACAGACCAGGTGAGATAATAAATGCAAATTTGCATACCACTAATTTAATTGCAGGTTCTGTAAGCTATTGGTTTAAAGATCCATTAGGAAAACAAGGATCTAAGATTTCTGTACCTGTAACATCAATAGATACATCGATTCCCCATAAGATAAAGAAAGATGACATGCGGGGAGTATGGAAAATGTATGTTGATCATGATGGAGCTACAAGATATGAAATTTTCTTTGTGGAAGGAGAACCTGTTGACAGTATAGATACTGATGTTTCTAATCTTGATACGGCACCACCATTACTTATGACACTTGGTATAGGGGATATCAAGTTAAAGAGTCCAAGAGGCATTACAATTGATTCTGCTGACAATGCGTATGTAGTTGATTCTGGGAATTCACAGATCAAGAAGTTTGATTCTACAGGAAAATTTCTTTTGTCTTGGGGATCATTTGGAAATGAATATGGTCAATTTAAAAATCCAACAGGAGTTTTTACTGATAAAAAATATGTTTACGTAGCAGATACAGGTAATGCACGCATACAGAAATTTGACAAAGATGGAAATTTCGTACATGTTTGGGGAAGTTTTGGAGATGAATCTGGTATGTTTCACACACCAGTTTCATTAGCTGCAGATAATTCAGGTGATCTTTTTGTATCTGATTCCGGAATAAATAAGATACTAGTCTTTGATTCCAACGGTCAGTATAAAGATGAGATTAAATCTCTTCTTACTACATCAGCAAAATTTTCTTCGAGTAATTTCATAGTTTTTGATTCAAGAAACAATTTCTATATAGTTTCTAATGATAATAGGGTTTTGCAGTATAGTTCTATTGGAACTTTTATCAAATCTTTTGGGACCACGGGTGATGGAAGGGGGCAATTCAATAAACCTAGCTCTGTAGCAATAGATACAGTTGGGAATTTGTACATTGCAGATACGAAGAATTACAGGATACAGAAGTTTGATCCTAACGGAAGGTTCCTAACTAGCTGGGGTTCACTTGGAATAGGTCCTGGGCAGTTTAAAGAGCCAGTTGGAATAGCTATAGATTCCAAGGACAGTGTGTATGTAGTTGACAAGGCAAATAACGTTGTACCGAAATTCGCATCATATGTACCAGATGAAATAGTCATACCAGAATGGATCAGAGATAATGCCAAATGGTGGTCACAGGGGATAATTTCAGATTCTGATTTTGTAGTAGGTATTCAATATATGATAAAGCAAAAAATAATTCGTATTCCAAAAGGAGAATCAGTAATTGTAGACTCTAATGTTTCTATTCCATCATGGGTAAAAACTAATGCAGGATCGTGGTCTGATAAAAAAATCTCAGATACAAGTTTTGTTAAAGGTATTCAACATTTAATTTCAATTGGAATAATAAAGATCTAATTAGGTTGTAATTTCTTCTGTTTTCTTAGTAAAAAGTCCAGCAATAAATATTACAACGCCTAGAATTCCAATAAGACTTCCTACAAATTCTATTGTTTCTTTGATATCGATTTGAGTAGGAGCAAGCAAAACTGCAAGTATTGCACCAACTACAATCATGGGCATTCCTATACCTATAGAGATTTGCTTAGAAACCATGTGATGGATGTTTTGAAGAACGTATATGAATTTTATGTAAGTTTAACACACTTAATTTTCATTTAGACATAGATTACAAATTGATTGGATGTATAAAATTAATTTAATAATTCTATGATGTTCTTTGTATCATGCGTAGAATTTTGTCAACTTCAGTTAATGTACGCATAGCTTTTTCTGGATATGAGTCGAGTTGAGATTTTGCGTCTTCAATCAGTGAAAATACACGTTTTAATCGTTTTATAGCTACGTCATTACCTTGTAGTTTTTCATATAGGGTATTTGCCTGTTCTTCTAAGCTTTGAATTTTTGTCTTTATTCTTTCTAGTCTTGAATCAGCTTCTGTATAGACTTTTGATGTATCTCTAGATGTGTCTTCCTCAGAACTTTCTGGTGTAATATTGGAATTTGTAGTTAGGTCTTTAAGAGCATCTTCGATTGATTTTATCTTTTGTATTGGTTCTTCAAGTTTACCTTCTGAGACGAGTTGTTTTAGTTCTATGAGCATATCTTTTATTTTTGCTAGTATTGTTCGAGAATCATCACTTTGTATGTCATTTTCTAGTTGAGTAATTCTGATCTCAAGTTGTTTTATTTTGGTATTTATTCTGTTAAGTTTTGAGGCATCTATTTTTTCCTTAATTGTATTAATTCCTTTTGCTTCAATTGATATTTCATTGGTATCAGAAATCTTTTGCAATCTAGATTTTGCAGCTTCAAGTGCATCTATGATATCTTGTGGTAAACCATTTTCTTTTGCTTGAATAATTAGTTTATCAAGTCTTTCAATTTGTTTTATGGCAAAATCTTTTGCTCTATCTGATGTTCTTTGCTTTGCTGTAGCAGAAAGAGAATTATGAGCATCAATTATGAACTGTTTTGCGATTCCAAGTGTTTTGTCTACTTCCTCTATTTTTCCTGCATCTAGTTTTTCTTTTGCAATTTGCATTAATTTATCAAATTCAGAAAAGTCTATTTCCATATTGTTTTTATTAGCAATAGTTTTTAGTTTTTCTGCAGCCTTTTCCATTCTAGTAATTGCAATTTTTAGTCGTGATGAATCTGCTGTAGATAGTGTATCTTCAGTAATTGTGGGTGCAGATGATGATATTTTATCACTTGCTTCCTTGAACAATCTCATAGCAGTAAGAAAGTGTTGTTTTGCGGAAGTAACATCTTCTTGTTTTATGGATTGAGCAAGTGCGTCTGTTTCGGATGAACCTTGTTCGTAAAGTTTGATAATTTCATCAGGTACTGTTGCGATTTGTGATAATCTGATCTTTATGTTATCTCTTGCTTGATTTGCAATTCTTAGTAATGAATCAAGTTGTGAATCAGTAAAAGCCTGCGCTGGTATACTTGTAAGTACCATGCTTGCAACCAAAGCAAATAGAGCAAATGTTAATGGTTTCATTCTTGATTCTCCTCCAAAGTTTTTCGTAATTTTATAAGGTTTTGTTGATCTACTTTTTCTATTTCTACAATCCCTTCTCTTTCAAGACGTTTTACTGCACGCCATGTAGTTGTACGTGGAAGAAGGAACTTTTTTCGTAATTCACTTTCATAAATTTGGCCCCCGTTTTCAGAGATGAATGTTACTATATCCTTGTCTTCTTGACGTAATTCGGGTTTAAGTCTAAAGATTGTTTCTTTGTCTGGAAT
>Ga0247727_10014370_pt1 | contig 13166 bp, 15 predicted proteins | sample WisWelCaveWW1625_FD_202498 | JGI IMG/M metagenome (GOLD analysis project Ga0247727, IMG submission 202498) | Biofilm microbial communities from Wishing Well Cave, Virginia, United States - WW16-25 | ecosystem: Environmental > Aquatic > Deep subsurface > Groundwater > Cave microbial mat | place...
ACGGCAGAGCTCTTGAGCTGCGCCGGGCCGACGCTGTTCCGGGGGACGTTGAGCACAGTTGCGTATCCGGTACCGCCGAGGGCGACGCCGAGCGCGACGCACGCGATTACGAGTGCCGGCGACGGGCGCCGGAGCGGGATTCTCCTCATGGTCTACCTCCCGTTGTGTGAGACGTGGAAGGCGCCGACCGTACCAACCACATTTGACGACTTCGTGAACTCGAACGCCGAGACGTCAGGTGCCCGGCTGAAGCCGGGCACCGCGTGATCCCCAGGGCTCGAGCTCAGCTCGAGCCTGCCTCACGCCGGAACAGCCGCGCGGTCGAGACACTCGATGAACGCGCGCGACCACTCGGCGAGATCGCCCCAGCCACGACACGAGACCATGTTCCCGTCCACGACCGCGGCCCCGTCGACGTACTCGCCGCCGGCGAGCTCGATGTCGGGGGCAAGCGGCGGGAAGCCCGAGGAGCGCCGACCGCGCAGTAAGCCGAGCGCAGCGGGCACCTGCGGGCCGTGGCAGAGCGTGCCCACCGGCTTGTCCTCCGCGAAAAAGTGCTCGACGATCCGCGGAACGTCGGGATCGACCCGGATGAACTCGGGCGCGCGCCCTCCAGGGATGACTACGGCGGCGTAGTCGGACGGGTCGACGTCCGCGAAGGCGAGGTCGACGGGACACGACCGTCCCGGCCGCTCGACGTACGTGTCGAAACCGGGCTCGAAGTCGTGGACCACGAGCTTGATCGGACGTGTCGTCGGCGCGGCGACGTACGGCTCGTGCCCCGCCTCGGCCAGCCGGTACTTGACGAACATCGTCTCCAGGTCCTCAGCCGCGTCGCCCGCGAGGATCAGCACCTTCGCCATCGCCTACTCCTTCCGTCGCTCGCCGCATCGTATGACGTACGACCGGGTGGCGGCTGCTACTCGACGGTGACGGTCTTCGCGAGGTTGCGCGGCTGATCGACGTTCAGGCCACGCAGGCGCGCGATCCTGTACGCGAGGAGCTGCAGCGGCAGGATCGCGAGCACCACCTGGAGGAAGGCGGGCGTCTTCGGCACGTAGATAACGTCGTCCGCGTGGTGCTGGATGTCCTCGTTCCCGTCCGTAGCGATCGCGATGACGTGCGCGCCGCGAGCGCGCACCTCCTGGATGTTCGAGACGATCTTGTCGTAGACGTGGATGTTCGTCGCGACGACGACGACAGGCGTCTGCTCGTCCAGCAACGCGATCGGGCCGTGCTTCATCTCTCCGGCCGAGTAGGCCTCGGTCGGGATGTACGAGATCTCCTTCAGCTTGAGCGCTCCCTCGAGCGCCACCGGCAGCCCGATGTGGCGCCCGAGGTAGAGAAAGAAGGGTGCGTCGTGGTAGCGCCGAGCGATCTCCTCGATCGGATGGTCGCCCTCGAGGAACTCCTGGATCTTCCGCGGCAGCTTGTAGACGAAGTCGAGGATGAACTCGATCTCGCCCGGAGGCAGCGTCTCCCGGATCTGCGCGAGCTTGAGCGCGATGAGGTAGAGAAGCGCGACCTGCGCCGAGAACGTCTTCGACGCCGCGACGCCAACCTCGAGGCCGGCGCGGGTGTACAGCACCGAGTCCACCTCGCGCGTCACCTGCGAGCCCATCATGTTCGTGATCGCGACGGTGCGAGCGCCCTTCTCCCGCGCGAGCTTGAGCGCTTCGATGGTGTCGCGCGTCTCGCCCGACTGCGTGATCCCGATGACGAGCGTGTGCTCGTCGATGACCGGGTTCCGGTAGATCCACTCGCTCGCGATGTCGAACTCGACCGGGACACGCGCCCACTCCTCGATCACATAGCGCCCGACGACGCACGCGTGGTACGCCGTGCCGCATGCGACGAGCACGATGCGGCGAAGCTCCTTGACATCCTTGCCGGACATGTCGAGTCCTTCGAGCACGAGAGTGCCATGGCGAACGCGGTCGCCGATCGTCTCGGCTACAGCCTCGGGCTGCTCGTAGATCTCCTTGAGCATGAACGTCTCGAACCCGCCTTTCTCGGCGCCCTCGTCGTCCCAGTCGAGCTCCGTTGCCTCGTGCACGACCGGGGTCCCGTCTGCGAGCTGGAACAAGGCGCCCTGCTGTCGCACCTCGACGATCTCGCCGTCGCCGGGGAACTGCACTGTGCGCGTCTCGCGGAGAAACGCAGCCGCGTTCGAGGCGAGGAACATCTCGCCGTCGCCGAGCCCGACGACCAGCGGAACCTGGTGCCGCGCGCCGACCAGGAGGCCCGGATGGTCGTGGTGGATCACCACGAACGCGAAGTGACCCTCGAGGTCCGCGAAGGCAAGCCGGACCGCCTCGACGACGTCGCCTTCGTAGTAGCGCTCGATGAGGTGCGTCACAGTCTCGGCGTCGGTCTCGGAGGTGAACGTGTGGCCGTCCGCGATCAGGCTCGCCGTGAGCTCGCGGTAGTTCTCGACGATGCCGTTCAGGACAATCGAGAGCTTCGAGGGATCGCATCCGGCCAGCGGGTGCGCGTTCGCCTCGGTGACTGCGCCGTGGGTTGCCCAGCGCGTATGGGCGACGCCGGTGGTCGCACTCGACGAGTTGGTGCCGGCGCGGGCCTTCAGGTTGTCGAGGACACCGACCGCGCGCACGTAGTCGAGCCCGCCGCTCTCCAAGAGAGCAAGGCCGCTCGAGTCGTAGCCGCGGTACTCCAGGCGCTCGAGCCCCTGGAGGAGCAGCGGCTTGCACTCACGCGATCCGACGTATCCGATGATCCCGCACATATGCCCTTCCCCTCACTAAACACGAAAAGCCCGGCAGCACCCTCCGTTGGGCTCAGCCGAGCTCTCTTTCCACGAGCGCGGCGATGCTAGCACACATTTTCTCTGCATCTTCGGCATTTTCCACCTCGGCCAGGACACGAACGACCGGTTCGGTGCCCGACGGGCGAACGAGCACACGGCCCCGCTCTCCGAGCTCCGCGGAGACCCGATCGACCTCGTCGAGAACGGACTGCGGAAGGTCGCGCTTTGACACTCGCACGTTTCGCTTGGCCTGCGGGTAGCGCCGCATGACCGAGGCCGCTTCGCTGAGCGTTCGCCCGCGCAGCGCACTGCAGAGGAGGAGTGCGGCTGCGAGCCCGTCGCCCGTGACGTGACTCCCCAGCCAGATCAGGTGGCCGGACTGCTCGCCACCGAGAAGCCCGCCTTCCTTCCGAAGCGCCTCGAGGACATAGCGGTCGCCCACCGGCGTCGTCACGACGCGGATCCGATGCTCAGCCATGAGGCGGTGGAAACCCAGGTTCGTCATGACCGTCACCGCGACCATGTCGACACCGAGGTCGAGCGCGAGTACCGCGATGATCTGATCGCCGTCGAGGGCCTCGCCGCGCTCGTCGACGGCGAGCATGCGATCGCCGTCTCCGTCGAACGCGACCCCGAGGTCGAGACCCGCGCTTGTAACAGTCTGTTGCAAAGCCCTGAGATCGGTCGCGCCGCAGCCGACGTTGATGTTCGTTCCGTCCGGCTCGACGCCGATCGCAGTCACCTCGGCGCCGAGTTGCTCGAATACGCGAGGGGCGAGCGCCGAATAGGCGCCGTTCGCACAGTCGACCCCGATGCGAAGCCCGCTCAGATCCGAGCCGAACCGCTCGGCGATGTCTGCTGCATAGCGCTCGCCGGCACCTTCGAGGTGCTCGCTCGAGCCACCACCGGGACCCCGCGCGTCGAGCAGTGACTCAATCGCCTCTTCCTCGTCGTCGGACAGCTTTCGCCCCTCGGCGTCGAAGAGCTTGACCCCGTTGTACTCGGGCGGGTTGTGGGAGGCCGAGATGACGGCTCCGAGATCCTCGGCCTGGAGCGCAACAGCCGGAGTGGGCAGCACACCCGCGAGAACGGCGGTGCCGCCGGCCGAGGCGATGCCGCGCGCGAGCGCCTCCTCGAGCTCGGGGCCCGACCCGCGCGTGTCTCGTCCGACGAGAACGCGGCCCCCGCCGGCCCAGAGCGTCGCCGCCTTGCCGAGTCGCTCCACGAGATCGGGCGTCAGGTCCTCGCCGACGACCCCGCGAACGCCGTCCGTTCCGAAGTAACGCCTGGTCATCGCGCGCCGACCATATCGGGCGAGGCGAGCCTTGTCCTTGTGGGAAGGTTGGCCCCGACGAGAGCGTCGGGGCCAACCAAGACCTCACTTGTTTCTGTTCGGCTGCGGAGGAAGCGGCGTCTTGTTCGGGTTGCAGAAGGTGCCGGGATTGGCCTCATGCGGATCAATGAGACCCAGCTTGTTCTCCTGCCCGTACGACTGCGACTGACCGCCAGGGCCGTTCGCTGGATCCGAACCGGTTGGATCGTCATTCAGTCCCGAGAAGGAGCACCACGAGACGCCTTGATTTTGATCTTCGTTAGCGCCGCTTCCAGTTACTTCACCAGCGAGAGCGGCGTTGGCACTAAACCCCGCAGCGGCGGCTGCACAGACCGCAACCGCGAGCAATGACCTCTTGCTCATTGTCTCTCCCCCTCCCAATTGTGGTTCGACGCCGGGTCGGCGCCAGTCGAGAAGCTACTGCGGCGGAGGCACGTCGTCAAACCCGCCCTGACGAACGATGCTAGCGCTTCGAGAACTGCGGAGCCTTGCGCGCCTTGTGCAGGCCGGCCTTCTTCCGCTCCACGATGCGCGCGTCGCGCGTGAGAAACCCCTGGCGCTTGAGCGGAATGCGTATCTCAGGATCCGCCTCGACGAGCGCCCGCGCGATGCCGTGCCGGATCGCACCGGCCTGACCGGAGATCCCGCCCCCGTGGACTCGCACGCGAAGGTCGTACGCCGACGCGGCCTCGGCCACCTCGAGCGGGGCCATGACCATCTTCCGGTGCACCGCGCGCGGGAAGTAGTCCTCGATCGTGCGGCCGTTGATCCAGGTCTTGCCGTCGCCCGGTCGAAGGATCACGCGTGCGATCGACGTCTTCCGCTTGCCCGTGCCCAGGTACTGCGCGATCTCGGTCATGCGAGCTCCAGCGGCTTCGGCGCCTGGGCGGCGTGCGGATGATCCGGGCCTGCATAGATCTTCAACTTGCCGATCTGCGCAGCGGTGAGCTTGTTTTTCGGGAGCATCCCCTTCACTGCCTTCCTGAGAACCTCGGTCGGACGCCGCTCGAGCTGCTCGCGGAGCGTGCGCTGCTTGATCCCGCCGGGATACCCGGTGTGTCGGTAGTAGATCTTCGTGTCCAGCTTCGAGCCGGTCACGGCGATCTTCTCCGCGTTCACGACGACGACGAAGTCACCCGTGTCGACGTGCGGGGTGTACGCCGGCTTGCCCTTGCCGCGGAGCGTGTCGGCGATGCGGGTCGCGAGACGGCCGAGCGTCTTGCCCTCGGCGTCCACGAGGAACCACTCGCGCTCGATCTCACCCGGCTTGGCGGTATACGTCTTCATCTCAGAGAAAGAGGCGGACAACCCGTCCGCCGGCGGCGGATTCTAGCAGCGAATCGCTCTAGCCAGCCGGCTCGAGCGCTGCCGCCGGCGGGCGGCGAGCGACGAAGATCGCGAGCGCCGGCGCGACGACGGCGATCGTCCCTCCCACGGCGACGGCGACCGCGCCCCACTCCGAGTAGGCGACGCCGCCGAGCAGCGCCAGCGCCGCTGCCAGCAGCCCCGCCGCGAGATCCGTCGCGCCGAGGAGGCGCCCGCGCTCGACGGGGGACGCATGCGTCACGAGCTCCGCCGTCGCGGCGACGTACGAGACGCTCCAGCCGAGCCCGAGCAGGAACAGCGAGACCGACATGCCCGCGAGCGACTCGACCCAGGCGAGCATGATCGTGGAGACGGCCATGACCACGAGGCCGGCGACCAGCGAGGGTCTTCGCCCGACGCGATCGATGAGCACGCCGATGACGAGAACGAGCGCGTACATCCCGACGATATGCAGGCTGATCACGGTGAACACGTCGGCCTGCTCGTGCTTGTGGCCGATCACGATGTAGCCACCCAGGTTCATCACGCTGACCATGACCGCGAAGCTCGCGAGCGCAGCGATCACGGCGGACGGTACACCGGGCCTGCGCAGAATCTCGCGCAGCGGAGCCGCCGGCATGTCGGTTATCGGCTCCTGGGCGACCAGCCCCGCCGCCTGAAGTTCGAGTGCGATCGTGCGCGGGTCGGGCCTGATCGAGAGCGCGACGACGAGGCCGGCGATGCAGATCGCGGAGGCCGCGAACCACGGCACCACGAGTGTGTCGAGCTCGAGATCCTTGCCCGCGAAGAGCGGCCGGAACACGAGTGGGCCGAGGGCGGCGCCGAACAGCGCGCCGAACAGAACGTAGGAGATCGCACGCGCGCGCCGCTCCTCCGGATACATGTCCGCCGCCGCTGCGCGCGCGAGCAGAACGCCGCCGTTCATCGCACCGACCCCGATGAATCCGACGACTACGAGAACCGAGTTGTCGACGGCGCAGCCGAGCGCGGTGAGAGAGCAGCCGACAGCCCCGAGCACGAATCCGCCCGCGATCACGGGAACGCGACCGACGCGATCCATGAGACGGCCGGCAGGCAGGGCGGTCAGCGCACCGGCGGTGAGGAAGATCGCGGGGCCGAGCCCGAGGATCGACTCGATCCCCGTCACGAGCACGAGCGTGATGGTCGCAACTGCGACGACGAGCTGCAGCGCGCCCGAAAGGAGCAGCAGACAAGCAGAGAGGAGAACGGTGTTACGCCGTACCGGGTACGAGATCGCCGCGATCGCGCCATTCAATCAGCGCGGTCGAGGGTCAGTACGCCGGGCTGAGACCCTCAAGCATCGGGAAGTGCTTCACGTTCGTCGTGAGGAGCTCGGCATCGAGCAAAAGCGCCGTCGCCGCGATCAGGTAGTCCACGTCCTCTATCCCGCCGTGACTGGGTCGGTAGCGCCGAGCCAGCTCACCACCGACGCGCGCAACCTGCGCATTCACCGGCACCCAGCCGAGTGCCGCCAAGAATTGCTGGAGCTCGTCGAGCTCGTGCTCTCGCGCTCCGGCGAGCAGCTCGAAGCGGACGAGCTCACTCGCAATGATCTCAGCGCGCGTGTCGGCGAGAGCCTCCAGGAGCGCAACGGCGGCCGACCTTCCTCGCAGGTAGTCGACTGCGACCGTCGTGTCCAGCAGCTTCACTCGATGCCGAGGCGACGGAGACCCGCGTTCATGTCACCGCCGCGAATCGCGTCGACATACTCGGCGCCCGTGAAGTCACGGTCGGCCCACAACCCGGCGCTCCGGCTAAGCGCTTCGAGCTTCTCCTCTCGTGTCAGTTCTCGGCGGTACGTGCTACGGATCGCCTGGCGGATGAGCTCCGATGCCGACGCGCCCGTCGCCTTCGCCATGCGATCGAGCAGCTTTCGCTCCTCGTCTCCAAGGTAGATCTGTGTTCGCGTCATAGACATCGGTATACACCACAAGATGTTACGGCTCTGTCCGGACTTCGCAACGAATCCCGCTCGACACCGCGCTACGATGCACGAGACGTAACGGGGAGCTCGGGCGACCGGGCTGAGAGGGCGGCTTCGCGCGCCGCCGACCCGCAGAACCTGATCTGGGTAATGCCAGCGGAGGAAGGCGTGTCGAAAGAGGTCATGGTGGTGGTGGCAGGCGGGGATCCTCCCGCGCCCCAAGCCGCGCTCGCAGTGCCGCTCGGCGCCCGCGTGATCGCGGCGGACCGGGGGCTCGACCACGCGCTTGCGCTCGGGCTCGAGGTCGAGATCGCTGTGGGCGACTTCGACTCGGCGTCTCGGGAGGCGGTTGCACGCGCCGAGGCCCGCGGGACGCGCATCGTTCGACACCCGGCTGAGAAGGACGCGACCGACCTCGAGCTCGCGCTCGACCTGGCGCTATCCCTCGGGTCGGGGCGGATCCTCGTTCTCGCCGGCGACGGAGGGCGACTCGATCATCTGCTCGCGACGCTGCTCCTGCTCGGATCGAGCCGGTACGAATCGGTGGAGATCGACGCCTTGGTCGGGCACGCGCGGGCCTACGTGGTGCGCGGCGAGCGTGCGATCGAAGGCGAAGCTGGTGACCTCGTTTCGCTCCTCGCGCTGCATGGGCCGGCCGAGGGAGTCCGCACGGAGGGGCTCGCGTACGTGCTCGAGGGCGAGACGCTGGACGCGGGCTCGAGTCGCGGCGTCTCGAACGTGTTCGTTGCGGACATGGCCGCGATCACGCTCGAGCGAGGCGTCCTCCTCGCCGTGTGCCCCGAATCCGGCGCGCGAGGAGCCAAGTGACAAGTTGTTACAAGCGCGCAATCCCGCACTGTGCGGGGCTCCGAGTGCTAGTTACAAGTTGTTACAAGGCGGCGGTCGCGCTTGTCCTCGCGCTTGTTGTGATCGTCGGCGCAGGCTGCGCCGGCGGGGGCGAGGAGTCGCCGAGTGAGGTCGTCCTCGTCACGCATGACTCGTTCGTCGTCTCGGACGCCGTGAAGAAGGCATTCGAACTCGAGTCCGGCCTGAAACTGAGGATCCTCCAGGCCGGCGACGCCGGCGAGGTGGTGACGAAGGCGCTCCTCACCGCGGGCAACCCGCAGGGCGACGTGCTCTTCGGCGTCGACAACACGCTCCTCTCACGTGCGCTCGACGGCGATGTCTTCGAGCCGTATGAGTCGGCGGCCCTCGAGGACGTCGCCCCGCGGTACGTCCTCGATCAGGAGCACCGCGTCACCCCGATCGACCACGGTGAGGTGTGCCTCAACTACGACAAGGCGTGGTTCGCCAAGCGCGGGGTAGATCCACCGCGCACGCTCGAGGAGGTCACACTGCCGCGCTACCGCGATCTCCTCGTCGTGGAGAACCCGGCCACCTCTACCCCGGGTCTGGCGTTCATGCTCGCGACGATCGCGCGCTACGGGCATCTCTGGCAGGGCTACTGGCGGAAGCTGCGGGCAAACGGCGTGCTCGTGGTAGACGGCTGGGAGGAGGCGTACACCGTTCGGTTCTCAGGCGCCGCCGGAAGCAGCGGCACGCGGCCGATCGTCGTCTCCTATGCGTCGAGCCCACCCGCGGAGGTGATCTTCCGCGAGCCGCGGCCCTCGACCGCCCCCACAGGCGTGGTCGAGGACTCGTGCTTCCGTCAGATCGAGCTCGCCGGCGTCCTACGCGGAGCTCGCAACGAGGAGGGCGCACGGCAGCTCATCGACTTCATGCTGTCGAAGCGCTTCCAGGAGGACATCCCGCTCGCGATGTTCGTCTTCCCGGTCAATCGTGATGCTGAGCTCCCGCCCGAGTTCGTGAAGTACGCGGTGGTGCCCGAGAACCCGCTCGAGCTTGCGCCGGAAGAGATCGAGGCGAATCGCGACGACTGGCTGAGGGAGTGGACGAACGTCGTCGTTCGGTAGGCGGGGACATGTCCAGGGGTCAGACCCCTGGACATGTCCCGGGGTCTGACCCCTCGAGGCTGTGGCGAGCCGTGAGCTACGGCGTCCCGCTCGCGTTCCTCGCGCTCTTCTTCGTCTACCCGCTCGCGTCGATCCTCGAGCGCGGCCTGCGAGCGGACGGCTCGTTCGCGTCTCCGCTCGATGTCCTCACCGACCCGCTGACGCGCGACGTGGTCTGGTTCACCTTCTGGCAGGCACTCGCTTCGACCGCGCTGACGTTCGCGGTCGGGCTTCCCGCCGCCTACGTCCTCGGGCGGTTTGCCTTCCCCGGCCGAAGCCTCGTCCGCGCGCTGGTGATCGTCCCCTTCGTCCTGCCGACCGTCGTCGTAGCGCTGGCGTTCCTGGCGATCCTTCCGCCCGAGCTCGAGCGGGGATGGGCCGCGATCCTCGTCGCCCACGCCTTCTTCAACGTCGCCGTCGTCGTGCTGATCGTGAGCACGTTCTGGGCGAGCCTCGACAGACGAGTGTCCGAGGCCGCGGCGACGCTCGGAGCGGGGCCGTGGCGCAGCTTCCGCGAGATAACGCTGCCGCTGCTGGCGCCCACGCTCGCCGCCGCGGGAGCGATCGTTTTCCTCTTCTCCTTCACGTCGTTCGGGATCGTCCTGATCCTCGGCGGGCCCGCCTACTCGACGATCGAGGCCGAGATCTACAACCAGGCCGTTCGCATCTTCGACCTGCGCGCAGCCGCGATCCTCTCCTTCGTCCAGCTTCTCTGTGTGGGCCTTGCGGTGTGGATCACGCTGACGCTGGAGGCACGAGCGGGCGCGAGCCGTGCGCTGCGCTCGGAGCGGGATGTCCTGCGGAAGCCGAGTACGGCACGAGAAAGGGGCGTCGTCATCGGAAGCCTCGGCGTGCTGGCACTCTTTCTCGGGCTTCCGCTCGCAGTTCTCGTCGAACGCTCGCTCTCGGTCGGCGGCGGATACGGCCTCGACGCCTACCGCGCGCTCTCCCGACCCACGTCCGCCCTCCTCGCCACACCGTGGGAGGCCGTCTGGAACTCGATCGTCTACGCCGCAGCCGCGACGGTGATCGCGGTCGTCATCGGAGGTCTCGCCGCCTTCGCGGTAGCGGGCTCGAAAGGTCCGCGAGCGCTGGACGTCCTGCTCATGCTTCCGCTCGGCGCCTCGGCGGTGATGCTCGGGTTCGGCTTCGTGATCGCTTTCGACAGCGCGCCGATCGACTTCAGGGCCGCGCCGTGGATCGTCCCCGTCGTACAGGCGCTCGTCGCCATCCCGTTCGTCGTCCGGATCGTGGCGCCGACGCTACGAGCCATCGATGAGCGCCAGCGGGAAGCCGCAACCGTGCTCGGGGCGTCGCCCGGACGCGTGCGTCGTGAGATCGACCTCCCGATCGTCGGCCGGGCTCTGACCGTTGCGGCGGGCTTCGCTTTCGCGATCTCGCTGGGCGAGTTCGGAGCGACCGTCTTTCTCGCTCGCCCCGACAACCCAACCCTGCCGGTCGCAATCATCCGCTTCCTCAGCCGCCCAGGCGAGCCGAACGCAGCGCAGGCGTACGCGCTCGCCGTCGTGCTCATGGGAGTGACAACGGTCTCGATCCTCGTTGTCGGGCGTCTGCGCTTGCGACGCAGCGGCTGGTTCTGATGCTCCGCGTGGAGGACGTCACGGTGCGGTTCGGCGAGAAGGTCGCGCTCGACCAGGTGACGCTCGAGGTCGCCGGCGGCGAGGTGCTCGCCGTCCTCGGCCCGAGCGGCTCGGGCAAGAGCACGCTTCTCCGCGTGATCTCGGGGCTTCAGCGGACGGACGCGGGCAGCGTCCTCCTGGCCGACGACGACATCACGTCGACGCCGCCCCATCGCCGGGGGATCGGGCTCGTCTTCCAGGATCACGCCCTCTTCCACCACAATGACGTCGCGGCGAACGTAGCGTTCGGCCTGCGAATGCGAGGAGACGCGCCCCCGGAGATCGATCGGCGAGCCGGCGAGCTTCTCGATCTCGTGGGACTTGCTGGGTTCGAGCGGCGCTCCGTAGCGACCCTCTCGGGCGGCGAGCAGCAGAGAGTCGCGCTGGCGCGAGCCCTCGCACCGGAGCCGCGCGTTCTGTTGTTGGACGAGCCGCTCGGATCGCTTGATCGCCGTCTTCGCGATCGCCTGCTCGTCGATCTCGGAGTGTTGTTCTCCGAGTTGCACGTCACCGCGATCTACGTCACGCACGACCAGGCCGAGGCGTTCGCGCTCGGCGACCGCGTCGCAGTGATGCGCGAGGGTCACATCGTGCAAATCGGGACGGCCGACGAGCTCTGGGCTCATCCGGCAGACGAGGACACCGCTCGGTTCTTGGGACTCGGCAACGTCCGCGACGACACCGCCATCCGTCCCGAGGCGATCGGCGTTCGCCGGGTCCGGGCCGGTGAGACCGGCGACGGGGTCGTAGAGAGAGCGCGTCGGAACGGTCCGACGGTGCACGTGGCGGTTCGACTGGATGACGGGTCGTCGCTCGACGCCGCCGTCATCTCGCTCGACCATCCGGAGCCGGGCGAGCGGGTGCGGATCGAGATCGACCCTGCGGGCATCGTCAGGCTGTGATCCGCCGCCGCGTCATCGTGCACGGCTTCGTCCAGGGCATCTTCTTCCGCGATACGGTGCGCAGGCATGCAGTGAACGCCGGCGTGACGGGCTGGGTGCGGAACAACCCTGACGGAACAGTGGAGGCCGTCTTCGAGGGTGCGCCCGAAGCCGTCGAGCGGCTCATCGCCTTCTGCCGCGAAGGCCCTCGCGGAGCAAGAATCGACCGCATCGAGACTCTTGCGGAGGACGCAGAGGGCGTCGGCGGGTTCAGAATCGTCTAGCGACTACTCGCCGCTGTCGCCCTCCCAGTCATCCTCCTCGTCCTCGAGCTCCTCGGGGTCGTCGAGCCCGTCCTCGACATCGGTCTCGATGCTCTCCTCGCCCTCGTCCCAGTCGTCTTTGCCTTCGACAGCCTGGCTCAGTCCGCTTCCGTTGCCGAAGCCCTCGTCCTGCCACAGATCGGCCATCGCTCCTCCTGATCGCGGTGGTCAGCCTGCGCGAGCTTAACGCTCGCCGGCGCAGATCCGGTCGCCTGCCATCACCTGATCGAACACCGAGTTGAACTCGGCGTCACGCGACCGGTCGTTCTCGCCCAGACCAGACACCTCGACCTGCATAACGGGCAGGACGCCAGGCCCGCCGACGGTGATCCGGTAGCGCTCGCCATTCGCGGGCGGTCGCAGCTCCTGGCTCGGGTAGCCGACGAATGGTCGCTGGGGGACGAAGCTGTGGCAGAACGTCCCGGTGCCCTTGTGGGTGAGAATGCCCGATTCGCGCTTCCAGCCCGGCCCGTATGCGGAGTTGAGAGTGTCGATGTAGAGGTTCCGGCCGTACTTGTCCTTCGGCACGCCCTTCGCGTTCGAGCCGAATCCGAAGATCGGCTCGCCCAGATAGCTGTACCGCCCGAAGACACCCTGCCAGCGTCCGCCGTACGTCCAGTTGGGAGAGACCTCGAGCTTCGGGAGCTCACCCGACCAGTGCGCGATGTGGAGCTCCCAGTTCGTGTGCTGCGGGAGCCACGGATCGAAGCCGAGCAGCGGAAGTCGGCGCTGCCAGGCCTGCACCGTCCAGTACGTGCCGTTCGGCGCCTTGCACGTGGCGACCAGCATCGGAAGCGGCGGGCCATCGTACGGGCTGCAACGGTTCTTGAACGTCTGCCAGTACTTCCCGTTTCGGTATTTGCCCCAGCCGCCGGCGTAGTCCCATCTGAAGCGCACTTGCGGGACATCCTCGGAGGGGGCGCGCGCGTTGAGCGCCCCCCAAACGAGGACGCGCCGGACGCTGCCGTCGCCGCGTCG
>Ga0247727_10014371_pt1 | contig 13166 bp, 9 predicted proteins | sample WisWelCaveWW1625_FD_202498 | JGI IMG/M metagenome (GOLD analysis project Ga0247727, IMG submission 202498) | Biofilm microbial communities from Wishing Well Cave, Virginia, United States - WW16-25 | ecosystem: Environmental > Aquatic > Deep subsurface > Groundwater > Cave microbial mat | place...
GCATATCTTCAGACATTTATTTCACATCATGTTAATCGATTTAATAAAACATTACATTACGGTTCTAGTTTTCGGATTAATTCAAAAAAGAACGGACCCGATGGGACTAGGGTACCATCATGGTCGTAAATTTGGGCCCACCTTTATAGAAAAATTAATTTTTGTTTTGATTTAATAGAAGAATTTCAATAAGAAAATTAGCAAGATGGTTCCGGTCTAGTGGGAATATACCACTATCATGGGACTATTTTGGACCCAGAATCACACCTTTGTTAGGTTTTATTATTTGAGCTCAAACCCAAGTGCATAACAAAGATTAGAACAATGACCTTGGTTTTTCATTTTTTTAACTTTCGTTAAAACAGAATCTTCGTGATGCTCAACAAAATTGTTCTAGAACAATTATACTTTTTACTGGTTCCAGTCTAAATCCCTCACAAAAAATGGTTAGAAATCTCTACCTATCTCTTCCTTCCCGGAATTTGTGATGCACCACAAAATATTGTCTCTGTTAAAGTTTTTTCAAATGCTGAATAATCAGTAGTCGGAGATTCCACTATGCTTACAATAAATTTAAGAGGTTGAGATATACCACTACATTGAAAATTAAGAGGTATACTCAACCCAAATTGAAATTCAACAGGTTCACCGGAAATTATAGGGATCTTAAATAATCCATACTTCGTCGATGAATCAGGATTAGGTTTAGTTTCTTCTGGGAGTTTAACTTTATCGCCCCATCCACCAAAATCAATTGCTTTTGGAACAACAATGTATATCTTAACGTTATGAGCTACCACTGGACTACGGTTTATTATCTTAAGTTCATAAAGAAGTGTGGCTCCCTTTTCAATAAGTTTAAAACAATCTTTTCGTACTAATACAGCTTCCAGTTTTGCAGAGTCTGCGCCGTTTATGCGTAATTGGTTTAGAAAGGTCTCAGCAGTAACCCTTGCTAATCGCCTATACAAAAAATATCCAGCTGTACCTTTTTTTAATGTATTTTCTTTTAATATTGAATGAAGATCCTTTGCAATATTTCCAAAGTATTTTTTTGCTAATTCAAAAAGCACCGTTCTTCTATCATCGATCTTTAGTTTGTCAGTACCCTTCATTTCCCTTCTAAGAATGGCAAACAAATATTTTCCAAAATTACAAGAGTCAGGAATAAATCCGTTAATTGCTGTAACTTCCTTTTTGGCCTGCTGAAAATAATCCTCAGGATTGTCTTTAATCAGATTTTCCATATAGGCCATCCATCCACTGTTTTTCATATCGAAGCACTTTCCTTCCGAGTCCGAGTCCAACCCAAACCCATTCCAGTTTGTTGGGGGTACTTCAAATTCCCTAGAGGGTTCGAATAGCTCTTCTGATACTTTGTCAAAACCTACTTCAATTTCATAGAGTCGTTCTAATGTTGACATATCTCATTCAAGTTTTTTTTTTTGCTTATCATTGGTCATTAGTTTATACCGTAAGTGATGAAATCTGAACTTGTTCGTTTATGTTGGCACTTCCAAGGTCTACTCCAGTAATATTTCGATATGCAGTTCTATATCCTTCAATAACTGATTCCATTTCATCTAACCATAGTTCCAAGTCTGTTCGTCCTGTAGCATTGGTTCCATCTATATCCAGTACTTCAAGATCCAAAAGTACTCGTCTTGCATTCTTGGCACATGTTAAATGATTTGTGTATCTGTTGCTAGTCAGTGTTGGAGGAGGTTTGTTTTCCACAAGCACTGCATAAGCTGAATCCATGATATGACCTGTTTTCTTATTCTCATCAGTTATTCCAAGTTTTGATCTAATCTCTTCTACAACATAGATGCTAGCGATAACCCAGACGATGCCATTTAAAACATTATAAAAGGTGCGTCCATATTCGAAAGGCTCTTTGGCATTTTTTATTGAATTTCGAATTTGTCTAATTGATTCAAGAGTTGCGGCTGATGCAGTACCATCAGATTGAGCAGTGCTTTTTATTGCAATTGCCAGTCTCCTGGCGTTATAATATTGAAGGGCATGTTGGATGAATTTATGAAAATTAGTTCCAAATTCTTGATTCACTTGTGTTTCTAAATTTAGCTTTCGTCCTAGATCAGTTACCCACCCAAGGCATCTAAGATATGAACTGTTCCTATCTCTTGCAGTTGATGCGTTTCCAGAATTAATTTCTCTTATCATGGCCTCCATAATCACTGAATTAGGATCAGAGTTTTCTAATGCATATTTCCCTCTTGTTTTAAAATCATCTAAAAGGGCAGTTATGATCTTGAAGATTCCCATCCTATCCATATAAAAAAGCCAGACCAAATCACCCAAGAACAAGGTTTTAACACTGTACGTATATTTTCGTGTTCCATCTAACTGATATAACGAAGATTCTAGCAAGCAGCAACAACCTTTATCGACTGTAGAATCCTTACTTTGGCGTTGAACCGTAGAGTCTCGAGGAGGAAATTTATCAGTGTGTCTAAAATACTCGTAAAAGAAGTCTAGAGTATGGCTTACCGCCTGAGAGGGATTTGATTCAGATGGGCCTTTATATTCAATTTTACTCTGTTCGCCATCATTAGGTTTAGGACGAGCGTATCCCGCGTCTTGAACTTTAAATTCAATTTTACTCTGTTCGCCATCATTAGGTTTAGGACGAGCGTATCCCGCGTCTTGAACTTTAAACCCGTTAACATTTAATATATTTTTTAAAACTTCTCTCAAAAAAACATCCATGCAATTTGGAAATACTATGTGCTCAGGAGCCTGATATTTGTCAATCGCGGCATTTAGTTTGTTGATTAAATTATTCTTGCTTTTTATAATTGAGCTTTGAGTATCCATCACTTCTATTATTTTATTCATCAGATTTACAATTGTTGTATCCGATTTGTCGTCCATCAGGATTGGTAATAAAATTAATCAAGATAAAGCTTGTTAAGTTTTGATGAACTTCACCAAATATCAAATTAACTAATACATCAATGATGAAGTGGGCAAAAAGGTTTAACTATTTTTTGGTATCAATAATTCATATTGTCAAATTATGATGAATTTAAAAATGAAAATATTAACGAGATAGATTTTGAAGAAAATTTTGAAGATGTCAATGATGTCAAAGTATCGAACAATGAATTTGAGGCAGAATTAAAGGATGATTTTGAGACTGGCATGGAAGACAATTTTGAATTTGATAAAAATGATTCTGGCTTGGAAAATCAATTAGCTGAGAGGTTTTACGAGATAATTCAAGAGGATTTTGAGAGTGAAAGTGAGTTAGATGACAGAATTGATAACCTGTTAATTGAACCGGAGAGGCAATTCTTGTTTGGAGGCCTAAAAAAGCTAGTCAGTAAAGCCTCCAAAGGAATTAAAAATTTGACTAAAAATAAAATTTTACGTGCTGTTGCAAAATCAGGCTTGAATTTAGCGAAATCACAATTCCCCGGGCTTGATACTGCGTTAAATGTTGCAACCAAGTTGGCAAGTGGAAACACAAAGGGATTGGTTGGAAGTCTGTTTAAGGGAGGATTGCTCAAGGCTGGTCTGAATTTTGTTCCGGGAGGAGGATTTGTGAATTCAGCTTTGCCTTTATTGAAATCTGCGGGAGTAAATTTTGCCATACCCTCAGGACCTGAAGGGGCCAAAGATTTTGCAAATGATCTATCCTTTATTGCTAATAATTCATTTCAAAACCTAGCAAGCAACATCATGTCTCCAACAAATGATGATCTTCAGAATCCTTTGGTAGCTATGAGATTGGCACAAAAATCAGTTATCGATGCCTTAAGACAAGCATCTAGTATGGGAAGAACTTTCAGACCAGCTTATGCTATGAATGGATTAAATTTACCAAAACAGTTTGCAAGCAATCCCTTGTCATACTAACGTTTTGAAGGCGTGTGGAGCCTCTAATGTTAAAATCTCTACAGAACAAAATTCAAAGTATTAAAAGGAATACAAGAATTTTTTCATCAATAAGGCAACTGGCATGTTTACCAAGGGAGTATGATTTAACAGATTCCCAATGGTACTTTATCCAAGGCCGGTTTAAATTAATTGAAAATGAAATACTTCAGAAATTAGAGACAAAAATACAGGTGACAAAGGACTTGGAAAGCAAAAAAAACCTTGTAGAACTTAATGATTTCCTAGGTAAACTTGAACTCGAATTATCAAAGGGTCACATATTCTTTGATACCTACCTTGATATTTTATCCCAACGTAATAATCCAAATTTAGCATCAATTCTTTCTGGATGCGATGTACTAGCCCTCGATGCGATTAGAAAGAATCATCCAAAATTAACGAACATTAGAGAACCGTTGGTACACTTGGATAGAGGGTTTGGTGCTTCGACTTTAAGATCTGGCATACTAATTCGAGGAAAATTTCCTAACCCATTACCATTAATACAAATTCCCTACTCAAAACTAACTGACAAACTTGGATTAGTTTCAATTTTACATGAAGTTGGTCACACTACATTAGAATTTCTTGGATTAACGAAGGAAATTGCATCAACTTTGCATTCAGAATTAACCAGACAGAATGCCCCAAAACAAATTGCTGACTATTACGCACTTTATAGTAAAGAAATTGGTCCCGATTATTGGGCTTGGTTATGTAGTGGGATTGCACAAACAGCTGGGACTAAGGAATTTCTTTCTTTACCAAAAGAGAACGTTTTTAGAGTTTCAGAAAATGATTATCATCCACCGCCTTGGATTAGATGTTTACAGAGTATTCAATGGTCCCAGACCCAGTGGCCACTTAAAATATTTTCAAATTGGCAAAAAGTATGGTTAGAATTGTACCCAATCGAAGAGGCACCAAAAAAATTGCAATCTGTTTTGCTAGAGCTGAAAAAATATCTTCCTATGGTAAACCGAATTTTATTTCATAATAGGTTTAGTGTTTTGAATGGAAAAAAAATTCCAGATCTGTTTGATCTAGAAATAATTAATCCTAAAAAATTGGAAGTCATTGCAGAAAAAGTAAACGTGAATGGTTTAAACCTTGAAAACCTAAATCCAACATCACAGCTAGCAGTGTTTCGAATGATTAAGGAAAAACAGATTTTAGACGATCGGGCTCTAGATAGTTTATTGATAATTTGGCTAAAAAAACTGTCTGAAAAAAGAAAGAAGACGATCCAATTACAAAAAATGATTTTGTAATTTCTATAAAATATTTATCAAATAATCAGAATTTTTATGATAAATGAAGTGGTGAAGGTAACCACTTATGAATATATCTTATATGCAAAGGAATTGGAAAGAAACTACTTTGACAAGGAAGACCATCTCAATAGATGATGAAATTGAGGCAATTTTGCGAAAGATACAGGGGGATTGCATTTCAAGTGATACACAAAGTACTAGCCTCTCAAAAGTAATCAACATCGTTGTGCTATGTGGACTGATTGCATCAGAAACATTAGATTCTGCTCAACTGAAAATTTTAAGAGAATTTGCAGAAGGAAAGAAAACAAAGCTTACGAATGAAAATTTGGAAATCTACAAAAGTATTTTAGTCAAAAGTAAACGTTCGAATTTGTAACTTATACTCATAGAAAACAAACTGAACGTTTTGAAGAACCAGCCATTCCTGAATAGAACGTATTGAGACCAACAATTTTTGCGTATTATAATATAACATACACATTTTTGAGCTGCTTTAAGAATACCATAACATACGTGTAGTTGAGATTTGAGATTGAATAAAGAATTTTCAGATTTTCATTAATTTATTTCTAGACAAGTCGAATTGTGTCGCATCCCTCAATTGTTGCTCCACCAAACGTTTCCTTCATCTTTCCTTTAAGGCACCCCATAGTGTCACCAAGTGAGAGATTGGTCTGCGATAGTTTGAAGTGAGCAACGAGATCCATTTTACCATCGAGGTTTACGTCTTTTAATGACGTCTTTATTGCAGTAGCTGGTGTTGCAGAAAGACTATCACCAAACTTCAAGGTGGATAGTGTTCTGTCTATTTGGCTGACATCTAGATAAACATCACCAAGTATTGCCACAGCAATGGTTTTCTCGATTTTTAGGTTAATAGTTGCAGGGCTCTTTACACCAGGCTTGACATCGATATTTACTGGCTTTATGTTCGAGTCAGGCACAAGAGGGATCTCAAGTCCACCTACATTAACAATAATAGTATCTGAATTAGTGTCGGGAGCTGTGAAGGTAAATGTGTCAGGATCAAATGTTAACTCATTTCCTGCATCTATGGTAGTAGTTGCAGTTCTACCATCACCAGCAACAAATGTAGTATCTGCTGTTCCATCAAACACATTCTCGATGATGCTACCACAGCTAAGAACTACAAAAGCATCAACGACACCAGTAGCCTGAGCACTTGCGTCTAAGCAGGCGATGTTGAAGATGCCCCCCACTCTGGTCGTGAGGACGCCGCCGGAGGCGACGTTGAGGTCGCCGCCGTTATTGATGTTGAGGAAGCCGCCGTCATCGATGTTGAGGGAGCCGCCGTCATTGATGTTGAGGACTCCGCCGTTGATGTCGAGGTCGCCGGTGATGTCGAAGATGCCCCCGATCTCAATGACCCTGTCGATGCTGAACAAGACTGTGATGGCGGGCCTGGTTGGGGTTAGAACTACAGGATTGGGTTTTACCTTGCCGCCTGGTTTTTCATCGAGGATGCTTGAGTCGTTCATGATGAGGCTGCCCTCGCCATTGAATTGCAAAGTGCCACCATCATTAATTTCGATGTTACCGCTGTTGAGGATGAGAGTGCCACTGTCAATTAAGGTACCGCCGTTATTGATGATTAGGTATGCTCCAGGTTGGATGATTAGAGTAGCGCCGTCATTGATAGTGAATTCGCTGTCATTGATAATTATGGATTCGCCTGTTAGAAGAACCGCAGTAACTCCTGGAGATATCTCTACGTCGAAATTATCTCCAACTGAAAAGCCTTCGTCAATTGTACAAGTGTCTACGCCGTTCCAGACGCCTTCAAAAACGGATACACACGAGGAACCTTCTATGGAAAGAAGGATCGGTGGGTCTGCTGGCGGATATATCAGTGCACTAGAGGGTATGTAGCTCCCCATTATCATCATGGCTGATATTGCAATTACAGATAGCAGTGAAAAGGTTTTAGATCTAATTGCATTAGATCTTTTCCGCACATGTGTAGCCTGTCGAATTGATGGAAGTTGAATTCCCTTGTAATGAAGATTGCAGATATTTGAATACAGTCGCCACATGTAAGAATGATTGAGATCTATATGGTATTAAAGTAGATCATTTCAAATTTGGAAATAATAAAGAAATTATATAAAAAAAACCTTTTTTTAAACAAAACTATCTAGGTTTTCATGTTTGAAGTAATTTAAAAATTATCTAACCAAATTCTTAGATTTCTAAGATAATCGTTAAACCTAAAACCAAAATCCAATTCATTTAGTCTTAGGTTGACTCTGATTCGCTTCTAATTAACAAAATTTCTAAATTGAATCTTATTTCAATAGAATGTAATCCCAAGATGGTAGCTGGGTCCTACAGGATTTGCACCTACAATTTATCTGCAATCTCTAAAAACACTGTTAAATGAAAATAAAATTCAACAAGGAAAATGAGGTAGAAACATCAGATAGAAATTAATCTAGAATTAGGATGGAAAAAGATTGAAACTTTAATTAAATAACCTTCTAAATAATCATGTGGATAGAGAACCTCCTAAAGAAATACTTGATCATTTGAAGAAATGGAAAATTAATAGTGCAGTATTACGATTCTTCCATGTTCTGTTCTTAATTATAATTATTGTTACTTCAGTACTTGTTGCATCCAGAATATCCCTCCCTATTAATAATTTTGATGAAATTAATTGGTTAGCTGTAATTGTAGCTATATCAACTGGTTTGTTTGGCGGATTAGATCTCGGATCAAAGTCTAACAGTATGAGAAGGGCTTGGAGAGTGTTAAACTCCGCTGTTATTCGATATAAGGAAGATCCTACATTTACAATAAATGACCTTATGAAAGCTTACGATGACGGAGAAAACACGATTGGTGATGTAAATGCCAAAATTTGAACTGATTATGAATTGTTTAGCTCGAGAATTATGAAATTATTTAACTAACCATATTATTACAACAAAACGATTCAGTCCCCACTAGGATCTGTCTCTCCCCAAAAATTATTGAAAATTATTATCGATGATAACCTGTAGAATGATTTAAGATTTTATAATTTGTATGTTGAAATTTTTCTAAATTAACGCGGATTAAATCTGTTTTCTTCTAAAAGTGGACCCAAAATTAAGACCATGATGGTACACTAATCTTACAAGAATCAAACCTTCGATGGGTTCAGACCTGTAACAGTTTGATACTAGATCTCATTGATTCAAAAATTACGATATTTATGAACTAACACTGGAGTTATTAATTTGTCTTAATAACAGGTTGTATGGCAGATGTCAAGCCAAAAAATCGATTTGCGTCTCTCTCGTTAAAAGATCTTTTAGATGCTCAGGAAGCATATCATAAACATCTATCAAGTTTAGAAAATGTCATAGCTACAGCTATCGGACGATATAGAATAAGAAAGTCTGATCCTGATGTCAATGATCCAGCCAAGATTGAATCTGATAAAGACAAATCTTCTCCTTCATTAATTCGAACCTTGTCTAATTCTATCGTGCAACGTTGGTCTTGGCCATGTATTCTAGTTTTTGTTAACAAATGGGCATCAGAAAAAGAGCTAAAACAACCTGACCAATTTATTCCGCGTTATCTTTACCTGCCTGATGGTAGAATTATTCCAACCTGTGTCGTATATTCTCCAGAAAAAAAGGCATCCAGTTCTCCATTGCAAAATCTAACCTTTCCAAATGAATTTGTTGGTGGTGGTTATCCTGTTTTAAGTGACGTACAAGGGCAACAACACGTAGGTTCTATTGGATGTCTTGTTACAGACGGTGATTTGATTTTTGGATTAACGAACAGACATGTGACTGGTCAAAGAACAGAATTTGAAAAAGGTCGAAAACTCTACACCTTCATTAATGGACAACGACAAGAAATTGGAATCTCTGATTATCGTCAAATTGGAAAAAAACCATTTAATCAAATTTACAAAGATTGGTCATTAAGTGATGCCTATTCCAACATAGATGCAGGACTGATTAGAATTAATGACTTGGATTATTGGACATCACAGGTGTTTGGAATTGGTGAAATTGATGAACCTGTAGATATGAACTCAATTAGTATATCGCTAGAATTGATTGGATTGCCTGTCAGGTCATTTGGCGCAGCATCTGGTAATATGGTTGGTGAAATCATTGGATTATTCTATCGCTACAAATCTATGGGTGGTAGAGATTACATTAGCGATGTTATCATAGGTAAGTTGAATGATTTGCCTCTTAACACACAGCATGGTGATTCTGGTACCATCTGGTTTTATGATCCACGGCTCCGAGACTCAAAACTTTCCATTTCTAGAGGGAAAAGAGCCTCAAGATTATCACCTATTGCATTGCAATGGGGTGGTCACACATTTTTTGCAAATGATTCAGATCATGAATATGATTTCGTACTTGCGACTTTTCTAAGTACTATATGTAGAGAACTAGATGTTGATATTGTTAGAGATTGGGATGTTGGATATAGTGAGTATTGGGGTAAATTTGGTCATTATAAAATTGCAGCAAGTTCCTGCGAGATTGTTAAAGGTTCAAAACTTCAAAAATTGTTAAAGTCTAATCTTGGTGCCATTTCATTTGAGGATGATGCGTTAATTCGTGGTGATTTTCCTAAAATGGGATCAAAAGCCTTTGTAGCTCTTGCAGATGTACCTGATTTGGTTTGGCGTCAAACTAGGAAAAAAGACGAAGGAAACCATTTTGCTGATATGGATGAAGAAGGCAAAGGTAATTTTATTGGGAAAACACTATTTGATCTATCTAAAAATGATGTTGACATTGATACTTGGAATGCCTTCTATGATAGTATCGATGTTGGATACAAACGAGGTGCTTTGCCATTTCGTGTCTGGCAATTCTACAATGATATGGTTAGTTTTGTACAAGAGAAAAAAGTTGAAGAATATGTTTGTGCAGTAGGAATTCTGGCTCATTACGTGGGTGATGCCTGTCAACCATTACATGTTTCAAAACTTCATCATGGTAATCCTAATCAACCAAATGAGAAAAAAGTTCATTCCGATTATGAAACTAAAATGATGGATAGATATGCTGTTGATTTTGTTGAAGGAGTAAACAAACAGATTGATTCGAATTCTGTAATTTCAGACATCAAGGGTGGAAAAAAAGCGGCCTTAGAAACCATTAATCTGATGAAACAGGTGATGAAAATACTTCCTCCTGAAAAAATTGTACAAGTTTTTAATGATGCCCCTAGTGGGGGTCGCATTTCATACATGTTTGACAAACTTAACAAGAAAACCATTGATTGCTTGGTAGAAGGTAGCATAAGTCTTGCATCTATCTGGTCTAGTGCCTGGAATGAAGGAAATGGCAAAAACATATCTGATGAATTATTAATTAAAGTTGACCAGGATTACTTGCAAGAACTTTACATGGATACTAAATTCCTTCCAGCATACAGATTAACAGATCCTAAATTCAAAGAACTACTGTCTTGATATTCTCCCTCCAGCCGATCAAAGGCAAGTAAAACTGTAGTCGGGAAAGCAAACTTTCTTATTTTGACTTTTGTTAGGTATAACAATATTTATTCGTTCGAAATTGCTTAATTAAAAACAGGCTAAAACTGGTTTAATATTGATAAATTTTTTCCATTCATTTTCCTGTATTCAATTATAGATGGATTTAGAGATTACTAACAAATTATTGGTGCGGATCTGGTAAGACCCAAATACTAACATGGTAATAAATTGGACCCACTTCCTATCTAAATTAGAATGCAACATCATCTACCAATCAAAAGAACATCAGTTAGTGGGAATTTAAAAAAGTGATTATCTTCATTTTACGCTATTTATTTTTCTTTAATGCAAATCTTAATAGAAATTCGATGATCGGATAGGTAAGTTGGAACCCTAATCTTGCATCATCTGGGTCAACATGATTACTTTTTGTTGTCTCAGTATGAGATCTCTCGGAGAGAAATGTCCAAGCGTAGCCAAAAAAAGCACTAGTACTTTCAGATAATCCGTTAGCTTCTAAAATTTTCTTTGGTATCTTTGGATCAGGAGTCTTGCCTTCAGGAAAAGAAATCGAATTATCAAATAATCCTGCAACTTGAATCATATGTCTAATCAATGCTGTTCTTAGATCACGACAACAATCATTTGTCTTCCCTTCATCAAAAGCTTTTTCTGCATTGACTAGCTCTAACCAAGTTCCATCCCATCCTCGTTTTTTCAATTCTTTTTCAATAAATGATCTACTGAATGCTGGTATACCTATTCGTTCTTGATTGAAACTGATCAGAAGGTCAAGTGTAAGACTAGTCATCAATCGTGAAACATTTGAAGTGGGTTTTCTCCCAAATTGTTCCAATATACTTTCATCAACTAACTTATCTGAAAATTCCATGAATGTGGAATTGATAGTTGTTTCTACAAAATTTATTATTGTAGGATAATCCGTTTGTTTAGAGAATGCCCTATTATTCCACAGTGTCCATGCGTAATAAATGGCATCAGAGGGAGGGGATTCATTCTTTTTCAATCTGTCAATTGCTACATTTGTAATATATTCCAAAACAATTGTATCATTTAATGAATTAAACAACATTGATGTAAATACTAGATTTTTAGAATCATTGAAAGTGAATGATAATTTTATTTCCTCTCTTATAGAATTCAACATTGGTTCCCAAAATTCTAGATCATCTCTTATGTTGTATAATGAAAAAAGTATGACCGTAGAAAAGCTAAAATCGCTAAAGAATTTGTTGTTTACAATATATTTTGAGAGGAATGCCTTTAAATCTGCTTTGCCTATTGATTTTTGTAACTTACTTGCGTCATACAGTGCTCTGTATGCCATTAAAGATGAAGTAATTTCTCTATCAACAAATCGAGTTAATTCCTTTTTGATAATAATTTTATCAATCCATGTGTTCATCCAATCTGATAAGTTATCAATCACTGAATCGTAGCGATTATTCTTTAAAAAAAAGTAGAGATAAAGAGAACATCCTAATGGATCTTTTTCATAATTATGTTTAATATCATTTATAGAATGTGAAAGAATCTGTTGTTCAAGATATTGTAAATCCACCATTTATGTCAAATAAACCAAGGTCTGCTATTTAGGATTGTATTGATCGATGGATCAAGAATTGAATTCCATTCTTGCTCGCTGACAGCTGCTGTTAGATCGGCGATCTCTCTTGAAAATTGTAGTGTCACAGGTTCCCTGACAAGCGGTGTGGCAGTGGCCCAATCGAGTTTTGTCAATGAGAAAACTTGTTCGGCGATTTCATCTATGTTGAAAAAGTCTGGATCATTTGACGAAAAGGATATGTGCAATAATCTGGGAGTCCCCATTCTGCGACCAGCAAGTGAAGTTTCCCCAGTCGTAGATAATAATACCTGGTTGCGACCAAAATATACATAATATCCACGTCTGAAACTGCCATCGCTAGTAGTTTTGTCATACAATCTAAATGGATGATGATCATTTATTGAAACAAATGAAATATTACAATTTCCTAGAACATTTTGGATTACATCGCTTGCAGCCTTTTTTTCTGCCTTTCCAAATCTCTTGTAAGAATGTATGGAGATATTTTTAGGACCTACATTTTTTTCATGTTTAAATTTCTGAATGGCATTTGTTACAATTTCCTTTACCGCTTCATGATTCTTGCCTTTTTCAAAGCTTTTAGCTAACCCTTCAAAGAACATCCACCTTCCATTATTATCGAAAATATTTGCATAACCTATGAATCGTGTTCCAACACCTTTACTTTTCCGTATTGATAGGCGTTCAGAAACGGCGATTCCTATTATCATGTCAGTTTTTGGCATCGCACTCTCAAGAACCCAAGGAATGCCTCCAGCCTTTGTGAAAAGAGCTATTGCTAAATTCAGATATGACCATTTGAGATTAGAAAAGGTTGAATCTGTAATCATTTGACTACAAAATCCCTTAGAGGCAAGAATTCCCTTTGTTCTATAATATGGTGTTT
>Ga0247727_10014372_pt1 | contig 13166 bp, 12 predicted proteins | sample WisWelCaveWW1625_FD_202498 | JGI IMG/M metagenome (GOLD analysis project Ga0247727, IMG submission 202498) | Biofilm microbial communities from Wishing Well Cave, Virginia, United States - WW16-25 | ecosystem: Environmental > Aquatic > Deep subsurface > Groundwater > Cave microbial mat | place...
ACGGCCGAGCATGGTGGGGGAAGAGAGCGCCACAACGTCTCCCCTCCCCTTGATGGGGAGGGGTCGGGGGTGGGGTGAAGGAACAGGGAAATGGCCAATACCAGCGCACGCCAGCTCCGCAAGAACCAGACCCATCGTGGCGCTGAGCTTTGTGGAGTGGCCTGAGCGGAACGCAGAGCGATGACCGTGCGCGTTCCCCCCGCCCCATAACCCCTCCCCGCATCATGCCGAAGGCGTGTCTTCGACACGACGGGGAGGGGAACCGGTGGCCAATCGCAGCGCCGGACGGGTCTGCAAGCCGCTGGCTGAAGTATGGTGGAGGCACGCGGACGCCAGTGCCGGGCATCTCCTGGAAAAAGGCGCTGCGGCCGTTCCGTGGAGCGGCCGCCAAGTCTTGCGGTAGCGGGTGCTTTCATCACTCCCGGGCCGAATAGATCCCCTGGAACCCGGCCCGCAGTGGCTGCATCCTGGCTTCGCTCGCAAGTGCTGCCATTGCGTCAGCAACGGCGAACTTGTTGTGCGCTTCCACCAGCGCCGGCATCAGCCGGCCCAAGGGAAGCGCGCCTGCAACGACAACGACGTGCTCGGCCCCGAAGGGGCCGTCCTTCTCGACGAACCCGCCTCCGAGGACGATGTCCCGAGCGCCCCTGTCCTTCCTCGCGCCGGTCCTGAAATCGCGGCCGTCGAAGTTCGGCCGGTGCGGGACGTCCTCCATTCTCCTGTAAGGAGTGGGCTTCAGCATCTGGACCTTGCCGTTGCCGGTGAGGTTGAAGACGGTGAAGTAGTGGTCGTCCCCGACGCCGCTAATGACGATGTCGAACTTCGTTCCGGGCTTGTGGGTGGCATCGGCGGCGGCGCTCGGGGGAGCGCCGGGGGGGATCCGGATGCTCACGTCGAGGCGGTTGCCCCCCGCCACGCGGATGAGGCGGTCAAGCGCGCGCCGGTGCTCGACCGCGTGCTGCAGCTGGCGGGCGTCGACACCCTCGGCAACCCTGTGCCCCTGATCGTTGAAGACCAGCCGCTCGCCCGCGCGCCAGGTCAGCGATGCCGGCTCTCCGTCGCCGACGACCGTCGCGTTTGTCAAACCCCGAACGATACGCTGTTGCTCTGCCGTAGTGGGGCCCGCAATGCGCAGTCGCACAGACCCGATTTCGTTAGTCTCAAAAGGTGGCGGCGGAGGCGGCTGGCCCAGCACGATGAGCCGTGTGTCCCCTGAAATCGTCATGGCGTCGGCGATGGAAGCCCTGGTGGAGCCTCCCCACGTCACGTTGGGATGCTGGCCCGCATCGGACAGCGACCGCACATAGCTCAACACGAACTCGCTCAGCCCATAGGCGGTGATGACTCCGTTTCTGGCGGCCCTACCCCCCTCCAAGGCCCTGGCCACGGCGACGCTGAGAGCCCCCCGCCATTGCCCATTGACGTTGATCTCCGGGACGCGTTCGTCCTCCTGCGAGCCGGCGAGGAAGACGAGGTTCGGCGGATCCTCAGGCGGAGTGGATTGTCGCGGCACGACGGTCGGGCGGCCGCGCGTCAGCGGCCCGGGACGAAGGTTGCGGTATCTCACATCGGCCAGCTCGACCTTGCGGTAGACCGTTCCCGAATGGCAGCTGTCGGAGACGAACACGACGATGAGCCGCTTTGCGTGCGCTTCGCGGAAAAGCCGGTCCAGCTCGTCGTCGATGATGTGCTCGGCGACGTCCCGCGCGTGGTTGATGTCGTACCCCGTGAGGGCCAGCGTCTCATCCATGGCGTCCCGTTCGTTGCCGGGGATCCCCTCGGGCACCTGGAACCCATGGCCTGAGAACGTGAGCAGCAAGGTATCGCCTGCTCGAGCAGCGTCCATCATCTCCTGCCAGCTGGAGAAGAACGACTTCCTCGTCACCGGCGGTCCCTTCTCGGTTCCCAACAACACGCGAACGCTGGTCGCGAGCGGTCTCACCTGTGCAGCGATGTCGTTGGCATCGTTGACGCAGCCCTTGAGGGGCTCGATCGGCCCCTCCCCGTCTTGTCCGGTATAGTGGTCGATCCCGACCACCATCGCGTGCAGCTTCGGTCCCGCCTGTGCGTGCGGGGTGCCTGGCAGGGCAATGATCGGCAGGCTGGCGGACAGCCCGCCGAGAAATGTGCGACGGTTTAGCATGGGCACCTCACGGGCAATCGGAAGCACTATTCCCAGATCAGCTCCACGCGGCGGAGCATCTGATGAATCTGATCGGTGGTGTACTCGGCTTTGTCCACGATCCTGGGCATGTACTTGTCGATATCGCGCTTGCCGCGCCCCTCGGTGGTGATGCTGCCAACCGGGTAGTCGCGAGCGGTCAGGAAGCTCTTGATGGCATCGGCGCGGCGCACCGAAAGCCCGTCGTTGTAGTCGTCCGAGCCCTTCGGGTCGGTGTGCCCGACAAGGCGCAGCTGCGGCATGCCCTTACCCTTGAGCAAGTTGAGCAGGTTTTCCGCCTGCACAAGGCCCGCTTTGGTCATCCGATCGCTGTCGTAGTCAAACTGAAGGGGAAGCGGCGTGCGCCCGAGATTAATCTGGCGTGCGGTTCGGGTGATATATCCGCGCCTCTTTACAGGAGTGGGAGAAATCGCCTCGAACTGATAGGCTAGGTCCACCAACCTTTTGATCACAGCTGCCGCGGGTTTCGCAGACGCCGGAGCCGCATCGATGGCCTGTACCGCCGCGTCATATGCCAGGCTGATAGCCGCATAGTCCGGCTGGCCGCCGGGGCCGGGCATTCGCCGCTTGATGTCGCCAATCTTGGCGTGAATGTCCCATGCGTTCCAGTCATTTGCGTACTTGAGGGCGCTGTTCAGCACCTCGAGCCGCGCGGCCGGAGAGGCGCGCTCCCTCTCCATTCGGGCGGCCTTTTCCCGGTGGTGGCCAAGCATACCCTCTTTCGCTCTGACCCTCTGATCATTGCAACCTGGCGTTCTGTCGAGGCCGGCAATCGCCTGGTCCGCGGCATCCAGGTTCCCGCCCTGCACAGCGCTTTCAAATTGTGCCCATAGGCTTTTGCACCGGTCCGATGATTGACCCGCGGCCCAATCGGGCACCGCGCCTGCCAGACCCGCGGCCAGGACAGCTTGCACGGCAAGGCGCTTGTGGGTGGGAAGTAAAGGCATGACGGCCTCCGTCGGAGGTTATTTGTTTCAACGAACGATCTTCGGTTCCGCAGGCGCCGGCCCCGGACCGTCGCCCGGATCGGCGATATAGCCGGCAAACAGGATGGCTTGCGTGGCCCGATGGACGATGGCAAAGGCGAACGGACGATCGGCGGAAAACACTATCGGTGGCAGCGCGAGAGAGCGATCGGTGGTGATCGTCGTCGCTGCCGCCGCCTTGGTTCCGGCCTCGGTGACCTCCAGCACGGCCCGGTGGCTCACCACCAGAGGGCCGCCCTTCGCTTTGTTGATCGCGCGGTAGTCGCTGCGCGCGGAAAGGGCCGGCGCAAGGCGCTGACGCGCGAGCGCGTCGGTGATGTCCAGGTTGCTTTCAGCGCGGAACCGCGGCAGGCGGACCTGCACCGAGGCCATTCGCCGCCGCTCAAACGCGGCAGCCATCAGAACGTCGAGCGATTGGCGCTTCAAGGCCTCCGATACCTCGGCCGGCCCCCGCTGCGGGCCGGGCGCGATGACCAGCATCGAGATGTCCTTGCCGTCGTAGGGCAGCCAGACCGCCTGCAGGTTGTCGAACTCGGCGAATGCGGTGGGCATCGTCGCATCCATCATGGCGGCGTCCCGCGCCGAGCCGTCGATGCGCGTGAACGGCGCCTTGGCCGTGCGCGCCACATCGAAGGCGGTGTCCCAGGCGCCGTTGAAATAGATGGCGTTGGCCAGCACGAAGCGGGCGTCCGGATCGAGCTGCTCGACCACGTGCGGAATCAGCCCGTGCGTGGCCTCCTTGGCCCAGGCATTGATTCGCTCGAGTGCGTTCGTGCTCTTGAAATCGAGCGCCTCGAGAGAGGTGTCGAATACACCGCGTGCCGTCCCGACAAACCGCGGCGACGGCGTGGCGGACTTCGGCACAAAGATCGCGCTGGCCATTGTCAGCTTCAGCCTGTCCCGGCTGGCGCCCAGGATCTGCCGCTTCAGCACGATCAAGCCGTCGCCTTGCTTGCCTGCATCCACGCCAGACGGCAGCAGCTTTGCTCGCAGGCTCTTTTCCGCGGAGCCCGCGGCACCAAGGGAGAGCAGGTGCAAGGCGGACCCCAGGCCATAGGGTGAGACAACGACGGTCTTGTCGCCGCGGTGCGCAACCAGCCGGCCGAGTGTTTCACTCCCGAGCTTGTTCATGCTCCCGGCAAGGGGGGGCGCCACGGGGGTCACAACGATCTCTGCCCCTGCCGCATCGGCGACGAGCGCCGCGCCAAGCGTCAGGGCCCCGAATGCAGCCGTCATCGTGGCGATGAGCGAGGGGATTTTGCGCATGAGAGTGAAGCCCCGTAGCTAGCTGGTTCCCATCGTGGACGAAAACGCGTCCGGCATCCTTGCCCGCGAGTTTACACTCAGTCCGTGATGAGAAAGGACCCCGACACCTGCTCAACCTCCTGATCGGCGCCGTGCGCCGGCGTCGCCACGAGATCGCGCGTCACGCTGGTCAGATCGCCGATCGTGGCAAAGCCGCCCTGGATCACGGCCGGCGGCTGCGTCGGGGAGCCCGCCCCGCGGCAAGTGGCCACCAACCCTTCGATGCCGGCGGGGCCCCGCGCCGTGAACTGGATCGGCGAGCGGGGTGAGGGGACGATCACCATCTGGCCCGCTCGGACTACATTGTCGGTCTGAAACTGGTTGGGGAACAGGCGGATCGCCCGGCCGCTGGTGCCGACGCTGATGAGCGTGAGGTGGCAGTCCTTCTCGACGGCGACGGCGACGCGCACGGTCTCCCCGATCCTGTAAACCGGCCGCTCCGTCCGGAGCATGAGGCCAAAGGCGCCGGACAGCTGCTGCGATTCGAACGGCGGGAGCGGAGCGGCCGCGCCTCGCGGGAGGACGCGCACCAGGAGGCTCCTGACACCCCCGGGCAGGATGCCTGCGGCACCGGCCGGGTTTTTGATCTGGGGTACCAGGTCGCGCGCGACTTCCTCGCCGGACCGGCCCAGCGACAGAATCGGCTGCTGTGCCGTTGCGCCGGCCAGCTTCAGTATCTCCGGCAGCTGCAACGGCTCTCCCGACGCAATGACCTTGATGACCTCGACGCCGGGAGGACCGGCAACGTCGATGCTCCAGTTGGCGCTGTCGGCCGGGATCTTGACGGTCTGGCCGGCGCGCACCTTCATGTCGCGCTGATAGAAGTTGGGGAAGATCACCGCCACGCGGCCGCTCGAACCGACGTTCAATACGGTGATGTAGGCGGTCTGCTTCGGCCGCACGAACACCTTGAGCCGCTGCCCCACCGCGTAGGTGCGCTCCGGCCTGTCGACCCACGCGTCGACGGCCAGCCCCGCCTCGGAGGTGATGCCGCCGATCTCGTAGAGGGGTTTCTGCGCCGGAACCAGGTCGCGCGCCATTTCCTCGGCGGTTTCGGCGCGAGCGAGGCCGGCCGCGAACCCGGCAACGGCGAGCGCTAGGGAGAGCCGGGCTAGGTGAGATCTACACATCTGTTTGATCCTTTCTGATAGGCGTTAGAGTGACAATGAGAACCGCGATGCAATCATTCCACCACATCGAACTGCCTGCTGCCGACCGCGCGGGGGCCTGTGGGAACGACATTCACCTGGCGCGCGATGGCGTCGAGCATGTTCTCGAAGTTCTCGATGGAACGCATGCCCTCGAACCGCTTTGTGATTTCGTCGAGTTTCACGCCTTCGGGCACAACGATGGCGATGAGCTCGTTGCGTCCGAGGGGAGCGCTGATCTGGAAGGGAGCATCCGCAGGGCCCGGCACTTTGATCACTTGACCCGCGAGCACCTTGGTCGGCGCTTGGCCAACCTGCCTTCCGCTATAAACATTGGGAAAGATTTGGCCCGGCGTGCCTTTCGCGTTGATGCCGAAGACACCGAGGTGACCGGTGACGCCGCTGGTGACTTGTACGGTGATGCATGAACCGACCTTGATGCGGTTTGCCGCTGCGGCCCTGATTGCCCTGACCGGGAAGGGGTTGTTGGGCTGCGGACAGTCGTGGACGACGAGGTCGACGGTCACCTGGCCGCGCGCTGCGGCGGGAGCGCCTGGTTCGTAACCCGCGATCTGCGCCAGCGCCGGCGCAGGCGGTCGCGGCATCGCGAATTGCACGCCCGGTACATGCTGGCGAATCCACTGCTCGAAGTGGCCAACGCTGGCGTAGACCCCGTAGGTGCCGGGTAGGGCACAGCCCTTTCCCCAGCTGACGATCCCGGCCTGGAGCGCCTCCCCCACATTGCCGGCGACAAAGAGGGGTCCGCCGCTGTCGCCGTTGCAAGCGTCTGGGCCACCCTTGCCGTCTCCGGCGCAGAACTCGGCTCCGGCCACCGGCCGCTCCAGGAAACCGGCACAAGCTTGCCGGTCGGCGATCGGGACGTTGGCCTTGAGCAGAACTTTGGAACTATCCGCGGGGCCTGCCTTTTCTCCTAGTTGCAAGGGTCTTGTTACACCCCAGCCGATGACAGTCGCCGTCGTGCCCGGCGCAAGAAAGGTCGATTGGCCGGCCTGCGCGGTGAGCTTCTGTCGAGCAGCAGTTGTCGGTTTTTCGAGCTCCAGGATTGCAATGTCATTGAGGAGCCCTGTGGTTTTTCCAAACTCTGGATGCACGATGGCCCGCTTGACGCGCAGCACCTCGCCTTCGAAACGCTTGGCTCCGCCCTCGAATCGAAAGACGCTCTTGGTGGACGCGGTGACCCATCGGAGCGACCGCAAGCCACCCCCCTTCCTGAAGAAGACGCAATGCGCCGCGGTCAGGATCCAGGTTGAGCTGATGATCGTGCCCCCGCATGCACTAGGGTCCGGCATCCTGGCGTCATGGGAAACAATGATGTGGACCGCAGCCGGCCACTCGCCATCGCGGGCCTTGGTGCCATGGATGATCCGGCTGCGCGCATCGGCGTCCGGGACAAGCCCCTCCATGGCGAAAGACTTCTCGACAAAGTCGTCCTGATGCTCCGGCGGCGGCGGCGTTGCCTCGTCCGCACGCGCTGGATTGAGACTGAGGTCGAGCAGCTTCTCGTACACCAGCCCTTCGGGCCCGCTGGGGGCGGCGCCCTGGGCGTGGGCGGCATCCGCCGCCGCCCAGGCAACGCAAGTCCCCAACCCCAGAGCGGGAACCAAAGCCCGCCACCTGAATTGCCACCCCAGCATGACGCTTCCCTCCTCCCTGCCCGCCTAGGCCCTCACGGCCCCCGGGCCCCCCTACCTGTCACGTTACAGGACCCGATCCGTCAGGGCGAGGACGCCCAGAAACCGGTGTTGTCGCTCTGGGCTATTGTGCTTCCCATTGGCCGGCCCAGCGGTCGGCAGGGCCGGGACCCCAGCTCCACGAGGGCCCCAAGGCGGACCGATCGACGACCTGGACCGTGGTGCGGGCGTAACCCCACTCTCTCTGAGGCCGATCGACAAACTTCGCTGTCAGGGCCTGCTTGAAGGCATCGTGGTCGTAGGCGAGCACGCGCGGCGAGCGCGTGGTCCCGTAGCCGAAGAAGCCGTCGATCCGGTCTTTAGTCACGATGAGCATCAGGTCCTCGCGGCCTGCCGGGGCGGCGGCCTCAATCCCGATCTCTCCGGTCGGGAACAGAAGCCGCTGGCCGGCGGCGATGGGCACGTTCTCCATCCACATCTGCGCGCGCCCCGAGGCGCTCAGGACGTAGATATGGCCAAACCCGTTCACGCTGGAGCCGACCTCGAAACTAACAGGCGCGCCTACCGCAACGACCGAGGAGCTTGGGCGCAGCGTTACCCGGGGGCGCGCGGCGGGCGCCTTGCTCGTTTTGGACGGCGCCGGCCGGGGAATGAGATCGCGGGGCTCGGCGCGTTCCTCGTCGTGAACCGCCTGCCACCCGGTGTTCAGCACGGGGGCGTCATCGAGGTCGGCGGCATGGGATGGGACACAAATCCCGCCGCAGGCAACGGCCGCGGCGAAGATGAAGGTGGTAGCGAAGGCGTTACGGATCGGCATTGGTCTCTCCCAATCTTTTTCAAGAGCCGATCGCCAATCGATGTCGTCGCGAGCGGCACCACGCAGAAATAGCGACCCCGGCTTCGGTGCGAAATGTTCCATCGCTTTGCCAGCCTCCCAGCCGATGGGAGGCCTCCAAAGGGATTGCAGGCCGGTCTCGCCCCTTCCCAGAAACGCCTCCAACGGACGGGGAATGGGTGGAAACAAGTTGTCCGGTTGATGCGCGACTGATGACAGGTCCTAGCGGTTGGTGCTTTGACCCGCCACCTCCCTCAGGATCTTCAGGAGATCGAGAGCGGCCTCGGCCGAGGCGCGGCCCGAGTCCTCCGGGGTTTGCGTGCACAGCACCGACTGCGCCGACGCATGCGCGGGTCGGGTGGCCCCGCGCATGTCCTCCCAGACGTCGAGCGCGTGCCGCAACTGCCAAGGACAACTCCTGTTGGCGTCAATCAGCCTCGCGTCTTTGTTGATGAGCTGCATCTCCGTGGGAGTGAACGCCGGGGGATTGCGCACGCCCCTGACGTCCGCCAGAACGGCGGTTGCCGACACGCAGGTGGCGATCAGCGCTCCGGCGGTGCGGTGTAGACTCATGATGCTTTCCCCTCCGGCGGAGCCTCGTAGCCAATGCTGGCGACGCGCTGCCGCGCCTCGCGCAGGCACTGGCCGAGTATGTCCTCGAGCGCTCCGTTCGACACGATGATGATCGTCCCATAGCTGGTCCGCTCCCGCAGCAGCAGGCCGGCATCGGCGCAGGCGACGACAACCTTGCGACACGTCTCCGCCGACATAACGACCGCCAGGAGACGCGCCAAATTGGACTGGTCGAAAGCGCCGGGCCTCTCGCGCCAGTTCTGCAGCAGTCGCGGCAGGGTGTCGGTGGTGAACATGGCGCTCAACAGCCGGTCTTTGTTGAGGCCCAGCCGGCTCATCTTGGCCGGGTCTTTCGTCAACTCGACAATGTAGCCGTTGTGCAATTCGGCCAGCGCTTTGATCTGACTCTCCGCGTGGATTCCGCGAGCTTTCAGAACGTAGTAGAATTCTGCCAGCTGATAGGTGGCTTCGAAACGAAGCGTCGCCAGAACTTCCTCGTCCTGCGACGCGCTCGCGGCCAACAGGCGTTCCGTAAAGACCATGCGGTACCATCGGATGATCTCAATCATGTCGAGGTCAGCCATGAGCTGAGACCCGTCGGCGAACACGTCTTCGTCAGACATGCCAGCTCCCTTTCCGCTCGGCCAGTTCCAAGCAGATGGGTCCCCTCCAATCGGCTGGGAGGGCTCCCATTCAATGGGGACCGGGCCCTTTGCCAGGCACCCCCGATGTCGCCGCCGGGCAGAATACACGCGGCCCTGTGCTTGTGTCCCATAGAGATACATCAGGACGTGATGGCGGCAGGAGATTGGTCGCTCAGCCTGCAAGATCAACCGAGCGCCAAACCGGGGCCCGGATGCGACCGAGCTGGAGCGTGGTTTCAAACAATGCTGGCGGCAAAGCTCACATGAGCGAACCACGTGAGCAACGGCGCCGAGGCGAACGCGGAGTTCGAGGCCCTGGTTTGCCGCTCTCAGCGTTTCCGTCTCGGCTCGATCACGACAGCTTGGCCATTGCCACCGCCGTGTCGGCCATGCGGTTGGAGAAGCCCCACTCGTTGTCGTACCAGGCGAGCACGCGCACAAGGCTGCCGTCCACGATCTGGGTTTGCGTCAGATCGAAGGTCGACGACATCGGGTTGTGGTTGAAATCGATGGAGACGAGCGGCTCTTTGGTCACGCCCAGAATGCCTTTCAGCTCCTGCGCGGCCGCGTGCTCCATTGCCGTGTTGATCTCCTCCACGCTGGTCTCGCGGCCGGGCACGAACTTGAGGTCGACGACCGACACGTTGGGCGTCGGCACGCGGATGGCGGTGCCGTCGAGCTTGCCTTTCAGCTCGGGCAGCACGAGGCCTACGGCCGCCGCGGCGCCGGTGGACGTCGGGATGAGGTTCATGGCCGCCGCCCGGGCCCGCCGCATGTCCTTGTGCGCCTGATCGAGGACGTTCTGATCGTTGGTGTAGGCGTGGATGGTCGTCATGAAGCCGGATTTGATGCCGCACAGGCCGTTGAGCACCTTGGCCACCGGGGCCAGGCAGTTTGTGGTGCAGGAGGCGTTGGAGACCACCTTGTGGCCGGCGGCCAGCTTATCGTGGTTGACGCCGTAAACGACGGTCAGGTCCGCACCTTTCGACGGCGCCGACACCAGCACCCGCCCGGCGCCGGCCTCCAGATGCGCGGCCGCCTTGTCGCGGTCCGTGAAGATTCCGGTGCATTCCATGACGATGTCGACCCCGAGGTCCTTCCACGGCAGCTTCTTTGGGTCGCGCTCAGCCAGAACCTTGATGGGCCCCGTCCCGACATCGAGGGAGTCCTTCTCGACCTTGATCGTCCCCGGAAACGGGCCATGCACCGAGTCGTATTTCAGCAGGTGGGCGTTGTCCTGGGCCGAGAACAGGTCGTTGATGGCAACCACCTGGACATCTTTCCGCTTCGCCTCGACGATCGCGCGCAGCACATTGCGGCCAATGCGGCCGAATCCTGAAATTGCGACTCTGACGGCCATTGCTGTTCTCCCGGGCGGCGTTCGCAAGTCCCCTCCTCTAGGGCTGCGTTGCGTACGCAGTCAATGCGGCGGATCGGGCCGAGACAACATGAAAATGGTCCGCTCTCCGCGCTTCGCTCCGGTTGACGCTGCGGGCGCCCACTCCTATCGTCTTGCCAGCTGGAGGGGCAGTGTCGCCAAGGCTCGAGGCGGCCTAAACACGGCGGGGGTTGCGTGCAATGGCCCGGCGTCGCGCTGGCAAGGCCAAGCCGAAGAGCGCTGCGGCGCGGGATGGGGGCGGGCGCGGTAAGGCGAAGGCGGCCGCATCGGGGGGTGCGTTGCGAGAACGCTTGGCCGCAATCGAACGCGAGCGCGATGCGCTTAGGGCGGCACTGGAAATCGAGCAGGCGCGCAGGCGCACTCTGGAAGAGGTGCACGCGGCAACCCGCGACCGCATCGCCTGGGCTCTGGACTCGCTACAGAGCATCCTCGACCCGAAGCGCTGAGCGGCCACATCCCGGCCGCCATGTCCTGCTGCACGTCCGGCGCAATTGATTTTTTGTCGATGCGGCCTCATGTTCGCTCCAGGCAGGGCTGCGGGGTGCGTCGCGGGTATGCAACCCGGGGGCCTATAAGATCCGCATGGGAGCTGTCCCTGGCTGGGGTTGTGGCCCCGGGCACACGGCGCCCACCTACATCTCGTAGGGACCACGCGGGTTTGACGCCCGCACGGCTCATGCGGCTCTGCCTGCTCGCCGCGCCCGACCGCCGGGCTACAGGCGTTCTGCTCTGCCACGGAAGCTCGCGCCAAGATGCACGCCAAAAAACAAGAGTTGGTCCCGTCGCTCCCACTAGAAATTGCGTGCCGGCGCCAATCGACATGATCGGGCGCCCGACCCTTGGCTGCGCGACTGCGGCGTGAGCGAGTCATCGGACATCATCGCGGCGAAGAGCGCGCTGCGGGAGCGCATCAAGGCGTGGCGGGCAGGATTGGGCGCCGAGGATCGGGCGCGCGCCGGCGCGGCGCTCGCCCGACACGGCCTGCAATTCCTAGGTGCTAGCCCGCACGGGGCAATCGTTTCCGGGTTTGCCGCGCTGCCCGACGAGTTCAACGCGGAGCCGCTGCTCGACCGGCTGGCGAGCGATGGTTTTCGCCTCGCCCTGCCCTCCGTGCAAGGCAAGGGCCGGCCGCTCATCTTCCGCGCCTGGGCACCCGGCGACGCGATGGACAGGGGCGTGTGGGGCATCGCCGAGCCCAAGGCGTACAAGGCGACGGTGGAGCCCGATATTCTGCTGGTGCCACTGCTTGCGTTCGACCGGCGCGGTTGGCGCCTCGGCTACGGCGGCGGCTTCTACGACCGCACGTTGCAGCAGCTGCGGGCGCGCAAGCTGGTCGTCGCCGTGGGGCTGGCCTACGATGAACAGCAGGTCGACGCCGTGCCGCATCTCGACTATGACCAGCGGCTCGACTGGATATTGTGCCCGTCCGGCCCCATCGAGGCTGCGGATTGAACTCATGCGTCTGTTGTTTCTCGGCGATGTCGTGGGCCGCTCCGGCCGCCGGGCGGTGATCGAGCGGCTTCCCGAGCTGCGCAGCCGCTACAAGCTCGATTTCGTCGCCGTCAACGGCGAGAACGCCGCCGGCGGCTTCGGCATCACCGAGGCCATCCTCGTCGAGCTGCTCGACGCCGGCGCCGACGTGGTCACGCTCGGCAACCACGCCTTCGACCAGAAGGAGGCGCTGGTATTCATCGAGCGCCAGCCGCGGCTCATCAGGCCGATCAACTACCCGCCCGGCACGCCCGGCAAGGGCAGCGGCATTTTCAAGGCGGCCAACGGTGCCGACGTGCTGGTGATCAATGCCATGGGGCTGATCTTCATGCCCGAGCTGGCCGACCCGTTCCGGGCCGTCGACGCCGAGATCGCCGCCTGCCGGCTCAAGGAGGGCGCCGACGCGATTGTCATCGATTTCCACGCCGAGGCCACCAGCGAGAAGCAGGCGCTCGGCCACTTCGTCGACGGGCGTGCCAGCTGTGTGGTCGGCACGCACACCCATGCACCGACCGCCGACGAGCGGGTGCTGCCGGGCGGCACGGCCTTCATGGGCGATGTCGGCATGTGCGGCGACTACGAATCGGTGCTCGGCATGGTGAAGGACGAGCCGATCAACCGATTCCTGACCAAGATCCCGCGCTCCCGCCTGGAGCCGGCCCTGGGCCCCGCAACGTTGTCGGGACTGGCGGTGGAGATCGACGATGCAACCGGCCTTGCCGTGCGGGTGCAAGGGTTGCGGCTCGGTGGTGTGTTGGCACCTACCGAGCCGCGGTTCTGGGTCGATTGAGAGAGAGTTGAGAAGACGGCCTATTCCGTCCTCTTAAGGCGAGAGCTGATACTCGCGGCTCCCGGGATTGCCGCCTTGGGCAGCAGGGCGGCGAATCCAGAGATGCTTTGCATCCCGAAGCGAACGCTAGGCCGCGTCGGTTAACAAAGGGTTAATGTCTT
>Ga0247727_10014373_pt1 | contig 13166 bp, 14 predicted proteins | sample WisWelCaveWW1625_FD_202498 | JGI IMG/M metagenome (GOLD analysis project Ga0247727, IMG submission 202498) | Biofilm microbial communities from Wishing Well Cave, Virginia, United States - WW16-25 | ecosystem: Environmental > Aquatic > Deep subsurface > Groundwater > Cave microbial mat | place...
AAGAGCAGCATGAGGACGCGCCAGTTTGTGAAAATTTGCTGGAGCTTTTCTTTCATCGTGCTCCCTCTTTCCTCTCAAGATAATAGCGCAGCATGCCAACATTCTGTATCCAGGTGAAGATAGGGTCAGCTGCTAACCCAACCATCAAAATCAGCATGATTTGGCGGATGATTTCGCTTTGCGCCATCGTAAACCCAATGGCCATGGCAAGGAATGCTATTGCTGTCTGCGTGAGCCCTGTCTTGATGGAACTCAAAATGCGCTCATCCACTGTCCCTTCTTTTCGCTTGAGCACGCGAATCGTGAGCAGGATGTCTGTGTCAACAGAATAGCCAATGAGCATGAGGAATGCCGCAATGCCGGCTGTCCCGATGGGGATGTGGAAGAAATCAATGAAAGCGAGCGCAACCAGCATGACGCCAACTGCCTTGAGAATGATTGCGATGCTTGGGATGAATGTGCGAAAATAGGCAAAAATGACAATCATGATAAGGACAAAAGCCGCGATGAGCGCTGTGAGGGATTCCTTAAAGAAGCTTGAGCCAAGCGAGGAGCCGAAAAATTCCACGCCATACTGTCCAGGAATAAGCACAATGCCTGCGGAGGAGATGGCCGCAAGAAGTGTATCCATCTCTTCCTTGTTGTTGATGTCGATGTCCGCAGAAACAATGATTCCCTGCGCCTGTCCGGGAATGCCGAACTCCCTGACAATAACCCCGTGAGTGGGCATTGATGCTGAAAGGGAGTGCTCCAAAGAGGACACATCCATTGGATTATCCAGCGGGATGGTGATTGTCGCTCCGCCTTTAAGCGAGACGTCTTTGGTGATGACTTCCCCTGTTGTTGCAAAATGGAAGCCAACAATGCCAATGGAGAGAAGAAATACAATAAGAGGGAGAATCATGAGAGGCTTGTATTGTGCAGAGTAGAAATCCCACACGCGCTCCTTGAATGGCTTTGGTGCTGGTAATTCGAGCTTTTTCTGCTGCTCAATCTGCTTGGGATGCGGAGAAGCATCGGCAATTTCTTTTGTCTCGTTCAAGTCGCTCATGAAAATCACTTGTATAAGTATGCCCCCTAAAGCATTGAAAGCAAAGACGGCGTTTTATAAACTTTACCAAAAGGCTGGCTTATACTTTACCCTATTTCTTGCCCCGATTTAGTGCCGCCTTGATGAAGCCGTAGAACAGTGGAGAAGGGTTTCCAAGCCTTGACTTGAACTCAGGATGTCCTTGAGTTCCTAAAAAACACGGATGTCCGGGAAGCTCAATAAATTCCATAAGCCTTGCGTCATCCTCGCGCACATGATAACCGGAGAACACCAGTCCTTTTTTCTCGATGTCTGCGATGAACTGCGGATTCACCTCATACCTATGGCGATGCCTTTCCAGCACAACTTTCGCCCCTTTCTCCAGTTTTCCCAGCCTGAAATGCTGCATCTTGTCTTTTTGCAACTGCGATATTTTTGATTCGTCTTCCTTCAGTCTGCCAGTCTCCTCATACAAGCCCAGCGTTTGGCTTCCTTTTTTCAGCATGGCCGCATACTGCCCCAGCCTCATCGTGCCGCCATACTGGGATTGTGCCATGAGCTCTTTTTGGGAAGGCAGGATGTCAATGACTGGGTATTTGGTATTCTTGTCGACTTCCGCGGTGTTTGCATCCTTCATCCCGCACATATTGCGCGCGAACTCCACAACCGCGAGCTGCATGCCATAGCACAATCCGAGATACGGAATCTTGTTTACACGGGCATATTCAATGGCGAGTATTTTCCCCTCGACACCAGAGCCCCCGAAACCGCCTGGCACGATGATGCCGTCATAAGAGGAAAGCTCTTTCAGCTTTGACTTGTCTTTCTCGAATGACTTGGAGTCTATCCAGCTGATGTCAATGCGCGCGTTGAGCGAGGCTCCAGCATGAGTGAGGGAATGGTTGATGCTGACATACGAGTCAGAAAGCGAATAATCACCAATTTCCACATATTTCCCGACAATCGCGACCTTCACATTCCCTTTAGGGGATTTGATGTTCTCGACGAGCTTCTTCCATGATGCCCAATCCGGTTTTTTCTTTGATTTCAAATGCAGCTGGGAAAGGACTTTCTCGCCCAAGCGCTCTTTCTCCAAGTCAAGCGGAATTTGGTAAATGGTGTCGATGTCCGGCTCAGAAATGACATGGTCGGACTTTATGTTGGCATACGTCTCAATTTTCTTTTTACGCACATCATCAAGAGCTCTCTTGGCGCGGCAAATGATGAAATCGGGAAAAATTCCCTCTTCGGAAAGCAATTTGATCGCTTGCTGTGTGGGCTTAGTCTTCATTTCTTCGATATGACCGGGGATGGGAAGGTAGGTCACAAGCACATACGCCACATTTTCCTTACCTAATTCTCTTTCCAATGCTTTTACTGCAAAAAGGAAGGGGATGTTCTCATAATCGCCAACAACGCCACCGATCTCAATGATGCCAATGTCAAAATCCTTTGAAGCATCTTTGATGCGCTTATTGATCTCATCAGGGATGTGGGGAATGAACTGGACGGTTTGACCGAGATATTCTCCGCGTCTTTCTTTGTCAATCACCGTTTTGTATACCTGCCCGGTGGTCATGTTGTTTTTCCGGGGCATGTCTTGGTCCATAAAGCGCTCATAAGTACCTAAATCTTGATCAATCTCTCCCCCGTCATCCGTCACCCACACTTCGCCGTGCTCTGTTGGCCTCAAGGTGCCGGCATCATAGTTGATATAGGGGTCAATCTTAATCAAAGTGGTTTTATAACCGTGCTGCTTAAGAATAACCCCCAGTCCGGCTGTCGTGACTCCTTTTCCAACCCCAGACATGACACCGCCTGCAACGACGACAAATTTAGTCATGTAGCTCCTCATAAGAATATGTGCAACGCATTCAGAAGAAATGAAATCGCCCTTATTTATAGTTTTTGGTTGGCATATACTATAAGGGAAAAATTAGAAAAAGTTTAAGAATGCCCATATACAGAATAGATCTATGAGTGTGAAAAACGGCGCATTGGTAGGGGCAACACTCGCATTCCTGTTCTACGTGTTTCTCACCAGCATCACCTCGTTGGAAGGCAAAAGCGTGATTCCAACGGCAAACGCAGTTTCCGATCCTGTTGCAAAGGCGCTCTATGTGAACGGCCTTCCAACCGCGATGATTGTCTTCATTTCTCTGGAGGTTGTGGGCATGATTTTGGGGGTTATCGGTTACAAGATATTGGCAGAAAGCACTGCTCCTCCAGCGCCAGCTAAAGCAATGCAGTCTCTGCAGAAGAAATAGTGATTCTCATGAAAATCGGGTTTATTGGCTTAGGGACAATGGGCATGCCGATGTGCCAAAATCTTCTCAAACATCATATCCAGCTTGCGGTCTACAACAAAACAGAAGAAAAAGCAAAGCCATTGGCTGAAAAAGGCGCGATTTCCCTGAAATCAGAGCAAGCGCTTGCGCAATGGGCGGATGCTGTCATCATCATGGTGCCTGATGACGCTGCGGTCAAGGGCGTTGTTGAAAAAATCGCATCAGAAGGAAAGATTATCATCAACATGAGCACGATTTCTGTTGAGTTGGCGAGGGAACTCGCAAAAAAATCTGAAGAAGAAGGTTTTGAGTTTATCAACGCTCCTGTTTCCGGCTCGAAAAAGCCAGCAGAAGATGGCCAGCTTATCATTCTCTACGGGGGAAAGGCAGAACTGCTTCTAAGGCTTGAAAAAATGTTCAAAGCGATGGGAAAAGAGATTGTCAACGCCGGAAGTCCGGAAGACGCAGCCAAGCTCAAGCTCATTGTCAACTTTTTGATGGCCGGCATGCTTGAATCTCTTGCAGAGTCCATGGTACTCATGAAAAAGCTTGGCCTCAATCAGGAAATCCTCCTCAAAACAGTAGAGCAGGGCGCGATGAACTGCCCGATGATTAAAATGAAAGGCCCTGCGATGATGCAAAACAATTTCGAGCCCGCGTTTGCGACAAAGCACATCCTCAAGGACCTCAAATATCTGGAGCAGGAAGCGGAAAAGCACAACTACGGCATCAAGAGCAATGTCATCGAGCTCTACAGCCAATCCAACAAATCCTTCTCAGATAAAGATCTCAGTGCGGTTTACCGGATGCTGGAATTGGGTAAATAATTCTAGAAAAACGCCTGCCACAATCCAAAGAAGACCTTATTCCCGTCAAACCCTGGGATGGGAAGCATGTTGAAGATAAACAAAAACATGTTGATTTTTGCCGTCAACAATAAGCCGGCATCATATTTCTTGTGGAGCCATTTTTGCTTGTGGCACAGCACAGCGCCGCCCCACAGCAAGCCATTGACAGCTGGGCCTGCGAATGCCGTAAGCGGATACATAAGCGGAGAGGCGTTTCCATAAAGAGAGACGTACGCAGGGACAAAAAACAAAAACGGAGAGCCAAATAGTTTCAGCATTACACCAAAAGCAAGCCACATGTACGCCGCATGGAATTCCGCCTGCAGTCCGACAGCCAATCCGATGAATTTGTGCCCAAACTCGTGTAGAATAATCGCAGGGGCAGTTACATATGCCGCAAACCTAAACGCTTCCCAGTCAAAGCCCTTGTCGTAATGCACAAGTGGCTCGTAATCGTGCTTGCTATAGCGCTGGAACATGTCAGAGAAGATGAAGCCAACAGCAGCAGTCATGATGGCCATGTCCAGAAGTTCAGAAAAGGAAAACAATGCCATGGTTGTGCTTATTTCATTATAGATTTTTAATCCTTTGGGCACTGGACAACCACCAGCTATACATTTATAAGTGAGGGGAAGTCAAAACGAGGAATGGATTTGATTGCCTGCATCTCAGGAGAGGAGAAGTCGTGGAGCCACGCGAAGAAGCTCATTGAGAAGGGAGAGTGGGGGCAAATCATTATCGTTACCGATGAGAAAAGCTCGAAGAAGTTCTCATCTCCGAAAAAAGCTGTTCAGGTTGTTCTCGATTCGGAAAAGCCGGCAGCAGAGCTTATCGCCCATCTTTCAAAGCAGCTGAAGGAAAAAATCAAGTCGTTTGAAGTCGGCCTTAATCTTGTCGCAGGCACGGGAAAAGAGCACATGGTGATTCTTGCCTCTCTGCTAAAAATAGGTGTTGGGATACGGTTAATCGCGCTCACTGCAGATGGTGTCCGGGAGCTCTAGCGTTGTTTTTCTGGCAACGTACACCGCGAATGTGCTTCCCTTTGCCACAACGCAGGCATTTCCGAATACTTCTTCCATTTTCTTCGCAAGCGTCTTGCCGCCTTTGTTTGGGCGCGCCACGAGCTGCAATGTGCCACCATCCTTAAGACGAGTTTTTGCCCCTTCAATGATCGCAAAGCAGATTGCCTTGCCTGCAGATTGGGGAGGATTGGAGAGAATAACATCAAAATCAGCATCCTGTATGTGCTCATAGAGATTGCCCTGAAACAGCTGCGCATCAACATGATTGAGCTTCGCATTTTTCCGCGCAAGAGAGGCTGCGCGGGAATTGACATCGCTCATCCATACATTCGCGCCAAGGGATGCTGCCACAATGCCCAGAATGCCTATGCCGCAGCCAATGTCCAGCATCTTGCTTCCTTTCTTGAGGAGCATGTTGTTTGCCAATAGTAATGTACCTTTGTCAACATGCCCTTTGGAAAAAACACCTGAAGAAGAAAGAAAAGAATATTCCTTGCCGTGGATGACTGCCCTGATTGTTTTCCTGCGGTCTTCTGACGTTTGGCTTTCTGAATAGTAGTGTGGCATGATTAGCTCATGATATTGTAGAAATGATACAGTACACGATCAACTGCCTTCACCTGGCCAAGGCCTTCCCCCTTCAGGACAATGCAGTTCCCCTTGAACTCAACCGCTGCTTCAGGAGAGTTCTGGATATACACAACAACATCCCTGCTCTTGTTCACGTTGTCGCATGTCACAATGGGACGCGACCAGCATATCGCGGTTTCGTTGCGGTCGCATGCTGGTATGGGTGTTTTCTGGAACGCGTTCAGCATGTGCTGGTTGTAATCGTTCACCGCCACCACGGTGTAAGTTAGATTGCCCTCAGTTGGGGTGAACGTGATATAATATTCGCGCGCATTGTTGAATAGCTGCTCATCAAGTTTTCCTGTGATTGGGACATCTTCTAGCTCCTGGGGAGAATACCTAAATGCGAAATTATACATCACCCTTCCGGATTGTGAAGTGAGCATGGTATACCAAAAATCGTCCTGCCTGATGAAACTGAACACATCCTTGTACACAATCCCCTGCTCAGGGCCAAGCTCCCCCTTGAGGTTAATGGCGTGCAGCTCTTCAATGGTTAATGGGCGTTGGCTATTTTTCCAGTAGATGTAGCCCATGACAGACGCAAAGAGCAAGACGAGAACCACAATGCCGCCAATAAGCATCCTGTCTGTTGCGCGCCCCTCATCTTGAGCCTTATCAGATGGCTTTGGTTTTCCAGAAAGCTTGTCAGAATAATCAAAAATGAGGTTTTCATTCTTCTGTCCGATTGTTGGCTGTTTTTCGTGTTCCTTCTTTTGGTGCTCTGCGTTCATTTTTGCTTGTCCAGCCCGAGCATGGCGTACAGCAGCCTGTCCTTAAGGAGTATCATTTCCTGTCCTGAGCGCGCCTCTACAATAACACAGTTCCCCTCAAGAGAAGCCTTGGTCTCATTGGATGATTCAAAATAAATCACCGGAACAAAGGAGGATGCATCTTCGCAGGAAATCTGGGGGAATGACGTTCCGTTTTGCAAAAATCCCTCTCTCAGATACACACTGCCGGCCGCCAATGTCAATCCCATCTGGTATTGCGCGAGGCTGATCCAGTCTTTCATGGAATCGTTCACATCAGAGGTGGCATCTATCTGCACCTTGTTCTGCAGCAGCGGAGCAAGCTCTTGAGGAACTTCAGTGCCCATCACCTGCTCAGGAGCATACGTGGTGGCTGCGACAACCCCGTTCACCTTGGCTTCCCAATGGTCTCCCTTGTAGAGGAACTTGTGACCATTATAGATTATCTTAGAGCCATCGTTAAACCCAAAAAAAACGAAGCCACTGCTCATCCCGATAACCATGAATATCAAAAATCCGAATGCCCACCAGTTCTTCTTGCTTTTTGGAGCTGCCTTCCTGAGATATTCCCGCGACATGGCTCAGGGGGCAGAAAGGTGATTATTAAACGTTATGGTGGCCTTATTGCAAAAAGTATTAAAATGCTCTCATGACTTATTCTGCTATGGCAGCCTCGGTTATCCGATTGGAGGATGTGTGGAAGATCTACAAAATGGGCGAAGTTGAGGTGCAGGCTCTCAGAGGGCTCACGTTGGACATCAAGAAAGGGGAATTTGTGGCCGTCATGGGTCCATCTGGCTCCGGAAAGTCAACTGCAGTCAATATGGTGGGGTGTTTGGACGTTCCTACTAAAGGGAAAGTTTTTTTGGAGGACCACGACATTGCAAAGCTCTCGGAATCAAATTTGGCCCAAATCAGGGGGAAGAAAATAGGTTTTATTTTCCAGCAATTCAACCTTATCGGCACATTAACCGCTCAAGAAAATGTGGCATTGCCCATGATGTTTCAGGGAGTTTCCGAGGAAAGGCGCATGAAGAAGGCGGAGCAGCTCCTCAAGTTGGTGGAGCTTGCGGACAGGATGGACCATCGGCCAACAGAATTGTCAGGAGGGCAGCAGCAGCGTGTTGCGATTGCGCGTTCGCTCTCAAACGATCCCGAGGTCATTCTTGCCGACGAGCCAACTGGGAACTTGGACAGCAAAACAGGCTCTTCAGTTATAGATTTTCTGAAAAAACTTAATAAAGAGGAAAAGAAGACTATTGTTATGGTAACGCACGATGAGAATGTGGCAAAGCAGGCATCTAGAGTCGAATACCTTAAAGACGGAAAGAATGTCAAAAGCCTAAAATCAAAGGAGGAATAGAGAAAAATGATGAAAACGAACATTGTGAATATGGTTTTGTTTGGAATGGTGTTTCTGCTGCTTGTATCGGTTGTGCATGCCCAATACAGCTCGCGATTTCCCAGCGTCATTAACGCGACATTGATCAACCAGGAGCCAGACCCTGCCTCTCCCGGAGAGGTTATCGAGCTCAAGTTCAGGGTGGAAAATCATGGCGAGAGGGTTGCAAATAATGTGCAGGTGGAGCTTGTTCCGGAATTTCCATTCTCCATACGCCCGGGAGATGCAGCGGTGCGGAGCATTGGCTCCATCGAATCGCAGGGAACCGGCGAGGATGGCGTTGTGGTCGCCTACAAAGTGATTGTGGACAAGAACGCGCCTGACGGCGTGCATGAAATTGTGCTGAGGTACAAGGATGCCGAGCACAGTAGCTGGATTGAAGTTGATCCCTTTACTATTCGTGTGAGAAGCGGAAGCTCGATTTTGCTCATCAATAAAGTCATCTCAGTTCCAACCATGATTGCTCCCGGGGACAAGTCCAAAGTCTCTATTGAGCTTAAGAACTATGCATCATCCCTCTTCAAGGATGTTGTGGTGAAGCTTGATTTAAGCTCGGTGTCCATAACACCGATGGGCTCTTCCAACGAGAAAGTCATTTCCATGATTTCGCCGCAGGAATCAAAGGCTGCTGAGTTTGATTTGATGGCATTGCCGGATGCAACTGCCGGTGTTGTCAAGGTGCCCGTTACCATTTCCTTCACCGATGTTACAGGAAGGAACTATTCCAAAAGCAGCACCATCAGCATGATGATTGGCGACACTCCTGACGTCACGATTGGGATTGAGCGAACCGATATCTACACCAAAGGAGCGTTGGGAAGCGTTGTTATCCGGGTAGTGAACAAAGGCACCACCGATGTGAAGTTCATGAATGTGAAGCTTCTTCCAATAGAAGGCGCGGAAGTTGTTGGCTCTGACGAGTCCTATATCGGCAATCTGGACAGCGATGATTTCTCAACCGCGGAATTCAAGCTCTATGTCAAGGATGCCGAGGATCTGGTTAGCCTACCGCTGCTTGTCGAATACAAGGATGCGAACAACAACAACTACAAGCAGGATGTATCACTTGCGCTGAAATTGTATTCCTCTTCTGAAGCCAAGAAGTTCTCTGGAAACGGAAATGGGTTCCCTGTGTGGCTCATTGCTCTGGTGATTGCGGGAGCCGGCTTCTGGTATTACAGGAGAAGGAAGAAAAAGCAGCAAAAGCAATAATCATTCTTTTTTATTTTCCTTTTTTGTTAGTTGAACCATGGAAACAATAGCGGCATTAAGGGATTATCTGAAGTTTTCCTTGAGCACGTTGCTCAATCGCAGGCTGCGCTCGTGGCTCACCATGATTGGGATTTTTATCGGGATTGCGGCGTTGGTTGCATTGATTAGCCTTGGCGAAGGGCTTCGTGGTGCAATCCTCGGGCAGTTCGGCTTTCTTGGCCCTGATGTGCTTTCTGTCCAAGCGTCCGGCATCGCGTTTGCAGGCCCTCCTGGGCAAGGGGTCAATAACCCCCTTACAGACGATTTGGCGGACAAATTGGAGGGGATTCCCGGAGTTGAGGCTGCGATTAACCGCTACATCCAAACCGGATCTTTAGAGTTTAATGATAAGCGCGATGTCACTTTTGCGTGGAATGTTCCTGAAGGCAAGAAGCGGGGCATCTTTGAGAAGATGGTCAATTTGAAGGCTTCGCAAGGAAGGCTGCTCAATGAAGGGGATGGCTTTAGCGCTGTTGTTGGGAGCAGTTTTGCTGAGGAGGATAGCCGCTTTGAAAAGCCAGTGCAGGTTGGAAATACAGTCACATTCCAAGGCAAAGACTTCAAGGTTGTCGGCATAATGGAGAAGAAAGGCAGCTTCATATTTGACACTGCTATAGTCATGAACGAGAAAGTCCTCAAGGACAATTTTCGGGATGATGATTCTGTCAATATTGTTGCAATCAAAGTAAGGGATGTTGCCCTAGTTCCGGGGGTCAAGCAGCGTTTGGAGCAGGTGATGCGCCAGGAGCGCGACGTGAAAGTGGGGGAAGAGGATTTTGTTGTCCAAAGCCCGGAAAGCGCGCTTGAAAGCCTGGATCAGATACTTTTTGCAGTGCAGCTGTTTGTTTCTGTCATTGCGTTCATATCGATTATAGTGGGGGGAATTGGGATATCGAATACCATGTACACTGCCGTGCTTGAAAGGACAAAAGAAATCGGCATCATGAAATCCATTGGCGCTAGGAACTCCGCCATCTTCATGCTCTTTTTCATTGAGTCCGGTTTTTTAGGATTGGTTGGGGGAGTAATCGGCCTCATCCTGGGGGTTGGGCTTGCCTATGGCGCTGCTGCGGCTGGTCAAGCCGCCCTTGGCTCTGAGCTTATCCAAGCAGATGTAGGGTGGGGGCTGTTGGCTTCTGCGCTGCTGTTCTCTTGCACAGTTGGCCTTATCGCAGGATTGTTTCCTGCAGTGCGCGCATCGAAGAAAAACCCTGTTGACTCATTACGCTATGCAAAATAATCAGAATAAAAACAATCTGGGTAACAAAAAATGAGATGGGAATACGTAAACTTTGGGTTTGATAACCTCATTCACCGAAAGCTTCGAAGCTTTTTAACGGTGCTCTCCATCCTTATAGGCATTGCTGCGATTTTCGCGCTTGTGAGCTTTGGCTTTGGCATCCAGGGCTATGTTGATGAGATAGCGCAGGAAGCTGGCGTTGATAAGCTATTCATTCAGGCAAGGGGAACCGGGGCTCCTGGAACAGATGATACCTTCAAGGTGACGGAAGATGATGTTGAATTTACTGAAAAAATAAATGGGGTTGCGGAGGTTTCCGGCGTGTACATGAAGCCCATTGATGTCACCCGCGACAAGAAGACAAAATACGTGTACGGGATTGGCTATGATGTGGATGATGCGCGCCTTGTCGAGCAGTCATTTACTGTTGAAGTGGTGAAGGGCAGGAATTTTAGGAAAGGGGATGATGACAAGATAATCATCGGGTATAATTATCAGATTGAGGACAAGGTGTTTGAAAAGCCCGTGCTCCTTGGGGAGAAGCTTGAGATCCTTGGCAAGGAGTTTGAGGTAATCGGGTTTTGGGAAACCCTGGGTAATCCTGCGGACGATGCGAATGTCTATTTCACTAAAGAAGGCTTTGAGAGCATCTTTCCCGATAGCAAGGAGACCTATGGCTACATCATCGTTCGCGCAGAGCAGAGCGTGAAGGCGGATGTGCTTGATGACCTGATTGAGGAGAGGCTTCGAAAGCACAAGAATCAGGAGAAAGGAAAGGAGGATTTTTTCGTTCAGACATTTGAGGATCTCCTTCAGATATTCACAAACGTGGTTGGTGTTCTCAATGGGATGTTGTATTTGATTGCGCTCATTTCCGTTGTGGTTGCCTCTGTCAACACCATGAATACCATGTATACTGCCGTTATTGAACGCACAAAGGAAATTGGGGTGATGAAGGCCATTGGCGCAAGGAACGAGGACATCATGTTCATCTTCATCTTTGAAGCCGGGTTTATGGGGATGATTGGCGGCATTGCAGGGGTTGTTCTTGGGTGGAGCATCGCATCAGCTGGAGGCGCCATTGCCGCAGCATCAGGCTTTGGCAGCCTGCAGCCTGTTTTTCCTTTGCCATTGGTGGTCGGATGCATCGTGTTCGCATTCCTGGTAGGGGCAGTGTCCGGCATTTTGCCTGCGCGCCAGGCATCGCAGCTGAAGCCCATTGATGCTTTACGATACGAATAGCTTAAATAGTCATTTTATGTAAAAGGGTAAATGAAAAGGCATATTCTTTTGTCGTTTTTAGCAGTCCTAGTATTGCTGGTTTTTGGCGTGCTTCTGAGCAGCGGACAAACATCTTCAGAGGGCGAAGCCGCTGCAACAAAGGATGAGACATGGTCCAAGACAGACTTCCAAGCCATAACGGCAAATAATCTTGCAAGCTTGGAGAATGTCCATCTCTTGACAAATGAGCAAATAAAGCAAGTAAAAATGGAGGAAATAAAGAAAGCAGCGGAAAATGCGGATTTTGTCCGCAAATATTTTGAGGGAAGTAGTCCTAGGAAAATTACTGCCGACAAGCCCTTCCAGCCAGGAAGCGTGCAAGAGGCCACCCTATTGGATTCGTACCTTAAAAATAAATTCGGGGGCAGGGTGGAGTTCCTCACTACCGAGCTTAAATCAGAAAACAAAGCTTACATTCCTATATTTGAAAAGTCAATGGCAGAAAAAAAAGCACCGGGGATATCAATTGAAGGAGAAACGATTGTTATCTACAAAGATGGGAATCCTACAGTGCGTTTGAATCCCGCGGGAATAAACGATCTGGCAGTTGGTGGAATGGAAAAGGGGAAAGTGACTGCTCGTGTTGATGAATATGGGATTCTCCACATTGGGCATTTGATGGTTGAAAGAGGAGAGATAAGCGTCACTAAAGAAGGGAAAATAGAGGCTAAACTGATGTCTGAAAACTCGGCTCAGTTTTTTACCAATAGGAATAGGGTGTCTGTGTCTGGCTCTGTTGAGTCTGGATCTGCCCTCATCACTTTGGGTTCAACCTACTATGAAAAAGGGAAACAAAAGTGGACGGAAGAAACAGTTGAGTTTGGCGGTAAAGGAAGGTTGCATGAAGGTCCTTCAACGGTTAAGATAGTTAATGGAGTTTTGTGGGTTGCAAACCTTGAGGACACTCCCACTACTAAAATTGCAAGAAAAGAAGGCTCATTGAAGGTTATTGTTAGAGGGCCTGACGTGCTTGTGAGAGATGGCGAGCAATTGACCCAAGTGGGAAGTACCCGATTTGCGCAGGCAAGTGGTATTTTAAAGTAATATGTGTACATAAAAAGAGGCAAGATGAAATTCACCGACAAAAAATCCCAGCTCACCATCTTCGCCATTCTTGCAGCTATCCTGCTAGTTGGTGCGGGCTTCGTTCTTGTTGTTTTTGATTCTCCGATAAATCTCGAAAGCGTCTCATCTGAAGACGAAGTCAAGACGTTCGTTGACTCCTGCCTAGAACGCACCTTGAAGCAGGGCGCGTTTTTCATCGCAGTGCAGGGCGGCTACTACAATGCTCCACAGGACTCTTTTTCCTACGAATCTATTCAAATCCCTTATTACCATCATCACCAAAATGGGGCGTCGGTTCCATCGTTGGAGCAGATTGAGGGGCAACTCTCCACATACATTGTCGCGGAAATGCCGTTA
>Ga0247727_10014374_pt1 | contig 13166 bp, 10 predicted proteins | sample WisWelCaveWW1625_FD_202498 | JGI IMG/M metagenome (GOLD analysis project Ga0247727, IMG submission 202498) | Biofilm microbial communities from Wishing Well Cave, Virginia, United States - WW16-25 | ecosystem: Environmental > Aquatic > Deep subsurface > Groundwater > Cave microbial mat | place...
TTCAGGAACATGTTGCCGTGCGGGTGGCTGACGAACGACACGTCGTTGTGCGCCGGGCCGACCTTCAGGTGGAGGCCCGGGTTGACCGTGTCGGGCGTCCCCGCCGAGGCGGTCGAGTTGGCGTACGGCATGCCGCCGGTCTCCTGGCGGTGGCAGCCCATGCAGACGCTGGTGATGATCGGACCGCGGTTCGGCTTCGAGCCGGTCCACACTGCGGCCGTGTACGCCGGGATGTTGTTCTCCTTGCCGAATTCATGAATGTCGAGGCAGCGGACGATGTCGGTCACAGCGGCCCAGTAGCCGCCGGCGGCGGCGCACAGGGCCGAGCTGTTGTGCGCCGGATCGAGGGTGTTGCACACGCCGGCCACGCTGCACGAGGAGGTGTAGAACGTGCCGCCGGCCGCCGTGCAGGCGGCCGCCGTGTCGTACTTCGTCCAGGTGCCGCCGCCGGCGAGGCAGGTGCCCGAGGTGGTGTACGCCGGGTTGCTACAGACCCCGGCGATGCTGCACGCCGTCAGCCAGGCCGCGCCGGCCGCGTCGCACTGGGCCTGCGCCGTGAAGCGGGAATCGGAGCAAACGCCCGCCGCGGAGGCGATATCGAAGGTCGTCAGGTTGCTGTGATGGCTCGACATGCCGGTCGGCGCCGAGCGCACGGGGACCCCACCGTTGGCCGTGCATACGGCCAAAGTGATCGGGGCCCCCGAGCAGGTGAACGCCGTAACGGACCAGGTGCCGCCGAGACCCAGGCAAGTCCCCTGAGTCAGGCCGGAGCAGGACGCGAAGCTGGTGTTCTCGACCGCCGAGGAGTGGCAGCGCGTGCAGACGATGCCCCAGGCGTCCCAGGACGACGACCCATTGGCATCGCCGGTCACGGCGCCGGCGGTGTTGACCTGGCCGAAGCCGGCAGGGCCGGTCCTGGCCCAGACGATGCCCGGGAAGGACTTCTCGGGCTCCTTCGCGGCGTTGACCGCGGCGTCGCTCGTCCAGCCGGTGGTGTGGCAGCGCGCGCACGAGTAGGAGGCGCCGGCGTTGGCGATCCAGATTCCGCCGTTGGCCTCGCAGCCGGTCTGGGTGCTGTTGGCGGTCCAGGTGCCGCCGTTCGCCTGGCAGTCGACCTGAGTCAGGTAAACCGGATTGCTGCACGCACCCGCGAGCGGGATGCTGCACGTGTTCGCTCCCGCCGGGGCCTTGTAAACCGCCCGCGGCAGCGGGGCGAGCCAGTCGCCGTAGATCCAGGTCATGTCGCGGACGGTTCCGCCCACGGTGATCGTGCCGGTGATCCAGTCGATGACGTTGCCGGTGTCATCCGACGGGTAGATCGTCGGGTGCCACCCGGCGCCGTTCTCTTCGCAGGTCTGCTCGTCGATGTAGAGCGGGTTCGTGCAGTTGAACGGCGGCCCGCCCCAGGGCTTGTTGACCGCCACCTTGCGGGCCATGTTCTTGTGCCCGCTGTACAGGAAGTTTTCGGTGTCGCGGACGCGCGGGCCGTTGTATTGCGTGCCGGCGTTGTGGCAGCGCAGGCACTGGTCGCCGGGGCCGTTGCTGGTGAGGAGGGGCGGGTTGTAGGTGATGCCTGCCGGCATGAGCCAGTTCCCGATACAGCTTCCGGTGTACCCGGCGGGAATCGCGGGGGGGCCGATATTCACCCAGGTGCCGCCGTGCAGCGCGCAGACGACGTTGTTGCGGTCGTCGCCCTTCATGACGATGGCGCAGACGCTGGTCGCCGCGTTCCAGAAGCGGTCCGGCTGCGCCTCGCAGGCGGCCTGGTTCGTGTTGACAAGGTCGTTGCAGACACCGCTCGTGTTCCACGAGTAGTTCGGGGTGACGCAACTGGCCTGCACGATGGGGAGCCTGAGCGCCAGGCAGTCCGGCCGGCTCAGCATGGTCGGGTCGGCCGGGCAGGTACCCTGCGCGGGGTAGTCCCAGCCACCGCTCGTGGGGTTCTGGATGGCGCCGTCGTTCAGGTACTCGACCGCGGCCCGCGCACCCGCCCACGTCGCAGCCAGAGCCAGAAGTGCGATGCTCAGGGTTCTGATCGGGGCCCTTGCTTTTTGGGTCATTTGGCTAGCTCCTCCTCCGGTTGGTGTCCCGGCTGCCGCCTTGCAGGACGGCCGCGATGCCGACATCGCCGGCCGCGTCCTGCTCCCCTGCGGCCTGGTTCACGACACATGATCGAGAAGCGCCCTCCCCGGTGAGGGCGCCCTTCGAGAGCCTGGTCGAGAGATTCCGCGGTCTCATGGACGAGGACCTCAACGCAACCGGCATGCCACGCGCGGTTGGCGCGTGGGAGCGGCCAAGGGGGCGGCCTTTAGCCGCTCCTGCCTGGAGGGGACGGCGACTCGGGACCCCCGGACCGGTCACTTGTGCTGGATTTCACAAGCGTTCCACGCCACCCCCCCGCATGGGGACGCATGCGACCGCCCGAGGGCCCCCGCCAACCAACGCCGATACTCACGATAAATCTGCGCTTTGCACGCCGATCGTCCGGCAAAATATTCGGGGATTCCGGCCAGGCCGGCGGGTCTAGGACTTCCCGAATTCGGCGATCAGGAGCGTCAGGTCGTCCTCGGGCGGGCGGCCGCCGGCGTGGGCGCGGGTCGCCTCCATCACCTTCCCCGCCATCGGCTCGATGCGGCCGCGGCCGGCCGCCAGCTCGCGCAGGAGGCGATCGCGGCCGTACTCGTTTCCCGCCGGGTCGCGCACCTCGTAGAGACCGTCGGAGTACAGCGCCAGACGCTGGCCGGGGCCGAACTCGCGCCGGCGCACCGGGTCGCGCGCCAGCCCCAGGCCGAACGACAAGAGCGGCGTGGTGGCATCGAGGGTCTCGGCGCGACCGTCGGGCGACCACACGAGCGCCGGCGGGTGGCCGGCGTTGAGGTAGTCGAGGGTCCGCCGGCGGGGATCGGCGATGGCGAGGATGAGGGTCACGACCCGTTGCTGGCTCAGCGGCGCCAGCGTCTGGAGCACGGCCCCGGCGGCCGCCGCGAGATCGGCGCGCTCGTGCAGCGATCGCTCGACGGCCGTCTTGATCATGCCGGTGACGAGGGCGGCGGCGACGCCGTGCCCCGCGACGTCGGCCACCAGGAACAGCAGGCGGTCGTCGGCGAGCGGCACGACATCGTAGAGATCCCCACCCACCTCCTCGCACGACACGTAGGCGGCGGCCACGCGGATCGCCCCGAACGACTTCGGCAGGTCCTTCGGCAGCAGCGCCATCTGGAACCGGCGCGCCCGCTCCAGGTCCTCGGTCAGGCGCCGGACGAGGTCGGCGCGCTCGCGCTCGAGCGCCTGGATCTCGAGGCAGCGCTCGACCAGCGAGGTGAGGACGGCGCGCGAGAACGGCTTGGTGATGAAGAACCCGGCACGCTCCTGGACCGATCGAACCAGCTTGTCGTCGAGGTCGGAGATCGACCCCGTCACCAGGATCACCTCGGTGGCCGGACGCAGCTGCTTGACCGCCCGGGTCAGCTCGAAGCCGTCCATCCCGGGCATGCGGATGTCGATGATGGCGACGTCGAAGGGCTCCTTGCGGAATGCCTGCAGGGCCTCCTCGCCCGAGCCGCAGCCGCGCACCGTGTGACCGGGTGCGAGGATGCGCTCGACCGTGCGCAGCATCGAGGCATCGTCGTCGGCCACCAGCACGCGCCCGTGGATCGGTTTCACCCCCGGCCCCCGCTGCCGGTCGCCCGCCCGGATGGGTCGGCCGGGCGGCGCGCGGCGCCGGCCGGGCGGCCCGGCGCGGGTGGCGCGACGGGAAGCGTCACGGCCACGGTCGTGCCGCGGCCGGGGGCGCTGTCGACCTTCATGTCGCCGCCGTTCTCCCAGAGGATCGACCGGCAGATCGCCAGGCCGAGACCGGACCCTTCGTCCTTGGTGGTGTAGAACGGCTCGTGGATCCGCTTCAGCTGCTCGGTCGGTATCCCGGTGCCGTTGTCCGCGACCTTGACTTCGATACGCTCGCCGGCGGCGCGCGCCGATACGCGCAGCCGGCCGCCGGCCGGCATCGCGTCGAGGGCGTTGGTGAACAGGTTCAGGAAGAGCTGCTCGAGGCCGCCGTGGCTCGCGTTGACCTCCGGCAAATCGTCGGGAAGCCGCACCTCGAGAGCCACGCCGGCGCGCCGCATGCGGCTCGCCAGGATGCCCAGGGCGCCCTGCAGGATGCGGGCGAGAGGGGCGCGCTCGGGTGGCCGGACGCCCGACCGCGCGAGCTGCAGCATGCCGTCGAAGATCCGCTGGCAGATCTGCGCCGACTGCTCGATCTGCTGCAGGTCGGTGATCAGGACGGCGCGGTCGAAGGTCCCGGCGTGCAACTCCTCGCGCGCCTGCTGCGCCAGCGGCAGGATCGCGCCGATGGCGTTCTTGACATCGTGCGAGATGGCGCGCGCCAGGTCGGCCATGGCGTGTTTCTTCTCGGCCTCGATGATGCGCTCCTCCATCGACAGGGCGCGGCGCGACAGGTGGATGACCGAGGCGACGTGTCGCAACACCCGTTCGACCGCCCCGGCCTCGGGCGCGCCGAACGCGGCCGGCCGCAGCGCCGCGATCTTCAGGATGCCGATCAGCTCGTTCTCGTGATGGAGGGGCGCCAGAAGCAGGGTCCCTTCCAGAGGTTCCCGCCCGCGGCCGCCCCAGCGCAGCAGCCGCCCGAGCGCCGCCGGCGCGTCGGCCGCGCCCGCAGCGGCGGGGCGCGCCGCCCCCTCGGCGACGCGCGCGACCGGCGCCGGCTCCATGCCGGGGCCCGCCCGGCGCCCGCGCGGCCCCTCGAACGAGACGATGCGCACCGAGCCCGCCCGGCGCAGCAACGCGCGCAGCTCGTCCGGCACACGGATCTTCCGGCCGATCCGCCGGCTCTTGGCCTTGGTCCAGGCGATCTGCTCGGCGTGCAGGACGAGACGGCCGCCGTCCTCCTCGGCGATCAGGAGCGCCGAGCTGTGGTCGTACCGGGTGAGCGATCGGAGCCCGTGCAGAACCTGGTAGAAGAGGTCCTTGGGCCGCAGGTCGCGGACGGTGCGGTCCTTGATCTGGTCGACGACGCGGTTGAGGCGGCGCTCCTCGCGCGCCGTCGCCTCGTGCGCCACCTTCCGGCAGAGGTGAACGAGAAAGCGGCCGGCGCCCTCGGGAAAGGCGCCGGTGGAGCGCCGCAGCGCCATCACGCCGGCGGCGCGCCCGGCCACCACGATCGGCGCCATGATGTCGGTCGAAGGAAGCTCCGGGCGCTCGAGCGCCAGGAACGCGCGCACGGTGGCGTCGTCCCACACGACCCCGTCGCGGCCCCAGCCGTGCGATTTCAGGGTGTCGGAGACAGGGTGGCGCAGGATTACCGCGCCGCGGTCCGCCTCGAGGAAGCGCGCGGCCTGGCCGAGGGCCGTTTTGTAGAGCTTTATCGGATCGTCGATCGCCTCCAGGAGGCGCCCCAGCTGGGCCTGGAAGCGGTCGCGGTCGCTGCTTGACATCGGGAGTCTCCGGCCGCCGGCCGGAGGGGTCAGACGCCTCAACTCCCGCCGTAGCCGATGGTGACCTTGTCGCCCTCGACGATGACCGGCACGCGCCGGCCCCCCTTCGTGATCTTCAGCATCTCGTCGAGCAGGGTCGCGTCGCCGAGGACGTTGTGGTACCGGACTTCGTAGCGCTTGCCGGCGTAGGCCTCACGGGCCGACGTGGTGTAGGGTCAGGTGTCCTTGCCGAAGATGCGAACGACCCTGGTCATCGCGTCACCTCCGCCGCTCCCGGCGCCCCGGATGCGGGCGGCCCGGCGCGGCCGGGAATGGTGAGCCGTGGAGGACTCGAACCTCCGACCCGCTGATTAAGAGTCAGCTGCTCTACCAACTGAGCTAACGGCCCAATCCGGACAGCACATTGTGGGGTGAGTGACGGGGTTCGAACCCGCGACAACCGGAGCCACAGTCCGGGGCTCTACCAGCTGAGCTACACTCACCACGAATCACACGTCCCGCGCCCGCCTTCTGCGACTGCCGCCGGGGATGCGCGGAATGGTGCGCCTGAAGGGATTCGAACCCCTGACCCACGGCTTAGAAGGCCGTTGCTCTGTCCCCTGAGCTACAGGCGCGCGGGCGAATCCTTCCCGGAACATCGCGGGAGGCGGCATCTTACCACAGCGTCTTTTTCCCCCGTCCCGCGCGGTCACGCAACGCGGCCCCGCCCCCGCAATGCCGCCCGCGGGAAGCGGGGCCGCGAACAGAATCACCTGGCGCGCCTGAGAGGATTCGAACCTCCGACCCCCAGCTCCGGAGGCTGGTGCTCTGATCCGCTGAGCTACAGGCGCGCGCTGGATGCGACCGCGTCCCTCCCGGGCGGCGGTCCCGGCCTTCCCGGGGCTCGGGTCGGGGCGAGTGGATTCGAACCACCGACCCTCTGCTCCCAAAGCAGATGCGCTACCAGGCTGCGCTACGCCCCGGAGTTCCCGCTCCCCCGAAGGGGGCGCCATTCTACAACAGCCCGGCAGGGCCGGACGCGCCTTCCGGGGCCCTCTTGACGCGCATGATAGCTTGATGATATCAGTTCGCTAGCATGTCGGCGCCCGCACGCGAGGGCGGCATGCGGGAGGATGACGACCATGATCCGAGAGAAGGAACGCCAGGCGGTGTCGGGGTTCGCGGCACTCGCCCTGCTCCTGCCGGTGCTGGCAGGCTGCCTCTACTACTTCGTGCAGGCCGTGCGGGCCCCGAACGTGCCGCTGATCCTGGGTGCGGTGCTCGTCGCGGTCCTGAGCCTCGTCGCGCTCTGCGGCCTGTTCGTGGTCAACCCGAACGAGGGCCGCGTCATGCAGCTGTTCGGCTCCTACGTCGGCACGGTGCGACAGCCCGGCCTGCGCTTCGCCAACCCTTTCTACACGAAGAAGCACATCTCCCTCCGGGTGCGCAATTTCGAGAGCGCCCGGCTCAAGGTGAACGACATCGAGGGGAACCCGATCGAGATCGCCGCCGTCGTCGTCTGGCGGGTGGTTGACACGGCCGAGGCCTGCTTCGAGGTGGACAGCTACGAAAACTACGTCCACGTGCAGAGCGAGGCGGCAGTGCGCAACATGGCGACCTCCTACCCGTACGACGCCCACGACGACAAGCAGATCTCCATGCGCGGCCACACCGCGCAGATCGCCGAGCACCTCAAGCGCGAGATCCAGGAGCGCCTGGCCAAGGCCGGCGTCGAGGTGATCGAGGCGCGCATCAGCCACCTGGCCTACGCGCCGGAGATCGCCTCCGCCATGCTGCAGCGCCAGCAGGCCGGCGCCATCATCGCCGCCCGCCAGCGGATCGTCGACGGCGCGGTCGGCATGGTCGAGATGGCGCTCGAGCGCCTCGACCGCAACAAGGTCGTCGCGCTCGACGCCGAGCGCAAGGCGGCGATGGTGAGCAACCTCCTGGTGGTCCTGTGCGGCGAACGCGCGGCGCAGCCGGTGCTGAACACCGGGACGCTCTATCAATAGGACCGTGGCCGAACGGCGGCCGTTCCTGCTCCGGATCGAGCCCGAGGTGCTCGAGGCGCTGCAGCGCTGGGCGCGCGACGACCTGAGGAGCCTGAACGGCCAGATCGAGTTCATCCTGCGCCGCGCTCTGCGCGACGCCGGCCGCCAGGGCGGCGAGGCGGCCGGCAGCCAGGCGTCGCGCGACCCGCGGCGGCGCTGAAGGAGCCGTAGGAGGAGACACCGGCCATGACCGCCATCCCGCATCGCTGTCCGCAGTGCGGCGGATCGCTCAAGGCGGGGTTCGTGCGCGACCAGCATGAACACCGCTCCGATCCCGCCTTCTGGATCGAGGGACCCGTCGAGCGTTCGTTTTTCCTCTTCACCGGGGTGCGGCTGCGCGGCCGGCGCAAGGCGGAGATCACCGCCCTGCGCTGCGACTCGTGCAGCCGCCTGGAGTTCTATGCGCCGACCCTGGCCCCGTAGCCATCCGGCGTAGAATGGCCCGCGTCGCGACCGCGCGCCCGCCGCGCGGCGGCGCCGCGGCACGGCGCGGTGCGTTCTCCACGGGACGAGGTGCCAGGGCATGAAGTTCGGTCTTCTCGGGTTTCCCAGGGTCGGCAAGACGAGCCTCTTCAACATCCTGACCGGCGCCGATGTCGCGGTCGACAAGTACGGCGGCCGCGGCCAGACGAACATCGGCGTCGCCAGGGTGGCCGATCCGCGCATCGACCGGCTCGCGGTCATGTACAAGCCGAAGAAGACCACCTACGCCCACTTCGACCTGGTCGACGTGCTCGGCGTGCAGAAGGGCGAGGCGGCGCAGTCGGTGTCGCTCGCCGAGATGCGCAACGTCGACGCCATCGCCCACGTCGTGCGCGCCTTCCGCGACCCGGAGATCGTCCACAGCGAGGGGGCGGTCGACCCGGCGCGCGACGTCGCGACCATGGAGATGGAGCTGATCCTCGCCGACCTCGAGGTGGCGCAGCGGCGTCTCGAGCGCCTGCGGCTCAACATCAGGAAAATGAAGAACACGGACGACGAGCTCGAGCTGCCGGTGGTGCAGCGCTGTCTCGAGGCGCTCGAGAGGGAGATCCCGATCCGCGAGCTCGATCTGAGACCCGAGGATCTGCGGCGCATCCGCGGCTTCGCCTTTCTCTCCGCCAAGCCGCTGCTCGTGATCGCCAACCTCGACGAGGGCGAGGCGGCGAACGTGGCCACAGCGGCGGCCGGCCTCGGCCTCGCCGATCGCGCCGCCCGTCCGAAGACCGCGGTGTGCGGTCTTTCGGCGAAGGTGGAACGGGAAATCGCCCGCCTCGACGCCGCCGACGCCCGCGCCTTTCTCGACGACCTCGGCATCGCCGAGCCCGCCCGCGACCGCGTGCTGCACGCGGCGTTCGGGCTCCTGGGGCTCATCCAGTTTCTGACCGCGGGCGAGGACGAGTGCCGCGGCTGGGCCATCCCGGCGGGCACGCGCGCCCCGCAGGCGGCCGGCGCCGTTCACTCCGACATCGAGCGCGGCTTCATCCGCGCCGAGGTGGTGGCGTTCGGGGACCTGGTGGCGACGGGGAGCCTTGCGGCGGCGCGCGAGCGGGCGCTGCTTCGATCGGAAGGGCGCGACTACGTCGTGCGCGACGGCGACGTGATCAACTTCCGCTTCAATGTCTGAGGACGCCGCGCGCGTTCGAAGCCGCGGCCCGGCGCCGGCGGACGCGGCCGCCGGCCCCGGCCTCAGGAGGGGCCGGCCGCGGCCGCCGCGGCGGACACCGCCTCCTCGAGAACCGGCTCCTCGGACGGAGCGACCGTGCGCAGGTCGAGGAGCAGCGCGTCCGCCTCGATGCGCGCGATCACCGGCACCGGGCGGCGCCGGAGGCGCGCCTCGAGCGCCTTCGCGCCGACCCCCTGGACCTTGATGGCCACGAGCGCCGTCGGCAGGCCCTCCCCCGGGGCCGAGCCGCCGCCGGTGAGAGACCGTCCCGCGACCACCTCGGCCGTGAGCCGCCCGGCGCCGCGCGCCACGATCCGCGCCGCGAGGGCGCGGGCGCGCGTGTCAATGCGCGCGCGCGGCAGGGTGATCATCCGCAGCACCGGCAGGTCGGCCGCCGCCGACTCCTGCAGGTGCGTCCGCAGAACGGCCTCCATCGCCGCGTAGATGATCTTGTCGGCCCGCAGCGCCCGGCTCAGCGGGTTGGCGCGCAGCCGGGCCACGATCGCCGCGCGCCCGACGAGGATTCCGGCCTGCGGCCCGCCCAGGAGCTTGTCGCCGCTGAAGCAGACCAGGTCGGGCCCGGCGCGCAGCACCTCGTGCACCGTCGGCTCGTCGCGCACGCCGGCCGGGCGCAGGTCGACGAGGTTGCCGCTCCCCTGGTCCATCAGCAGCGGCACCCGCCGCCGGCGCGCCAGGGCCGCGAGGTCGGCGAGCGCCACGTCGGCGGTGAACCCGACGATGCGGTAGTTGCTCGGATGCACCTTGAGGATGAGCGCCGTGCGCGGCCCGATGGCGCGCTCGTAATCCCGGAGGCGCGTCCGGTTGGTCGTGCCGACCTCGCGCAGCACGGCGCCGCTCTTGGCCATGATCTCGGGCACACGGAACGAGCCGCCGATCTCGACCAGCTCGCCGCGCGACACCAGCACCTCGCGCCCGTGCGCCAGCGTGTCGAGCGCCAGGAGCAGCGCGGCGGCGTTGTTGTTGACCACGTGCGCGGCGCGGCCCGGGAACAACATCCCGAGCAGCCGCTCGAGGTGGGTGGCGCGCGATCCCCGGCCTCCCCGCCCGACGTCGTACTCCAGCGTCGAGTAGCACCCGGCGATCGCGGCGATGCGCCGCAATGCCTCCACGGGCAGCGGGGCGCGCCCCAAATTCGTATGCAGCACGACGCCGGTGGCGTTGATGACCGGCACCAGGGTCGAGGCGGTCCGGGCCGCGGCCCCGGCGGCGACCTGATCGGGCAACCCTTCGGCCAGGCGGGCGACCTCGTCCGGCGCGAGCCGCTCGCGCCGCGCACGCCGGCGCAGGTCGTCGAGGGCCGCCCGCATGAGGGTCGCGACGAGGCGGCGGCCGTGGCGCGCCGCGGCGGCGCGCGTCGCCTCGCGCTCGAGCAGGTCGTGTATCTGGGGGAGGCGGCGCAGGCTCGCGGGGGCGGCGGGGCCGCGTGGTCGCGCTCTGCTGCGGGTCGTGGGCATGCGGCTCTCCGTTCGCCGGTTCCCCTCCCGGAGCTCACGGTCGGCGGGCACCGTCCCGGAAGGCGGGCGATTTCACCACACGCGGTCCACGGTGTCAAAAACGGCATCGGCGTCAGAAACCCGCCGCTTTGAATCGACCGGCGCGCCACCCTATATTCGGACCGTGCGCCCGCCCCGCCGGGAGACCCGATGACGATTGAGGAGGAGCTCAAGCAGATCGACTTCGAGATCCGCCGGCTGAAGGTGCAGTACGACCTCTATTTCACCGGTGCATACCCGCGCCCGCCGCACGATCAGCGCGAGGCCCTGGCGCGCCAGTTGCGCCGCTTCCAGGGCGTCTCGATGACCAACATGGCGGAGCGCTTCCTGTACAACAGCGTCGTCAACAAGTTCAACACCTTCCAGGAGCTCTGGATCAAGATGACGCGGGTCAAGGAGGAGGGCGCGCGGGTCCATCCGCTTGCCGCGCGCTCCAGGCGCTCCGGACACGCCGGGACGGAGCCGGACCCCGCCCGGACGCCGACTCGCGACGGCGCCCCGGGAGCGTCCGCGACGGCCGAGGCTGCGGGCGAGGGGGACGAGGCCGCCGCCGCGCCCGCCGCCGAAACCGACAGCGCCGTGCCGCCGCCGGCGGCCGCCGCGGGATCGCGTCTCCCGGAGGCCGCTGCGACCGGCGCCGACACGGCGCAGTGCGAAGCCTGGAGGATCCGCCCGGCCGGTGGCGACGAGCCCGAGGTGCGCGCCCTGTACGAGAGCTACCTGAAGGCCCGCCTGGGCGCGGGCGAGGCGCGCCCGATCGCCTTCGACACGTTCGCGCGCGAGGTGGCGCGCCACGCCGCCGCCATCCAGGGCAGGGCCGATTGTGAGGCGGTGGAGTTCAGGATATACTCGCGCGACAACAAGGTGATCCTGAAGGCGCGCCCGGCGGGGCGGGGATGATCCCGATGCAGAGCGAGATGGAAGCGACGACCGCAGCGCTCCGGCGTGTGCGCCGGCCCCCGTTGCCGGCGGCCTCCCCCGTCGCGGCCGCCGTCCTGGGTGGCGTCCTCGCCGCGCTGCTGACCTCGGCGCCGCTGGCGCTCGCCCAGCAGCCGGCGCCCCCGCAGGCCCCGCCGGCAGGCCCGGCCGTGGCCCCGGCGCCGGCAGCGCCCCCGGCGCCGGCCCGCGCGACGACCGACGGCGCCAGGCCGGCCGCGCCGAAGACCGCGCCGGCGCGCAAGCCGAACCGCGCCGTGCCCCTCGATCTCAACGTCCTTCTCGAAAAGGTCGCGCGCTATCCCGACAACCCCTACCTGCTCAACGAGGTCGGCAACCAGTTGCTGCGGCACGGCCGGCGCAGGGACGCCGAGAGCCGGTTCCAGAGGGCCGTGAAGCTCGACCCCGAGTTCGCGGCGGGCTGGAACAACCTCGGCGTGGCGCGGATGACGCTCGACAAGAAGACCGAGGCGGTGTCCGCCTACCGGAAGGCCCTCAAGATCCAGCCGAACTATGCCCTCGCGTGGTACAACCTGGGGGTCGTGCTCGATCGCCAGAACCACTACGAGGAATCGCTCAAGGCCTACGAGACGGCGTTCGTCCTCGACCCCGACATGCTCGACGTCAGGAAGAATCCTCAAGTGGTCACCAACAAGCGCATCCCCGCCGTGATGTCGCAGACCTACATCGACCGCGGCGGGACCGTCGTCTTCCCCCTCGAGTCGTCCTACCCCGAAGAGTAGAACGCGCGCGGCCGCGACCCGGGGACGGGCCGCGTGTCAGCGCGGGAACGCCTCGCGCACCCCGCCATCCACGGTCAGGATGCACCCGGTCGTCCGCGAGGATCGATCGGAGGCCAGCCACAGGGCGGCCTCGGCCACGTCCCCGGCCGTGACCCGCGTCCCGAGCAGATTGCGGCGGCGGTAGAACTCCTCCAGCTCGTCCGGCCGGATGCCGTGGGCGCGGGCGCGCTCCTCGCGCAGGGCCTCCGACCAGAGCCCCGAGTCCTGGAAGATCGCATCGGGGTTGATCAGGTTGACGCGCACGCCGGCCGGGCCGTTCTCGATCGCCAGGATGCGCGCCAGCTGCGTCTGCGCCGCCTTCGACGCCGAGTAGGCGCCGAAGTCTTTCCCCGGCGCCAGCACGTTTTTCGAAGCGACGAAGATCAGGCTGCCGCCGATCCCCTGCGCCTTCATCTGGCGGATCGCGGCGCGCGCCACCAGGAAATGCCCGGTGGCGTTGACGTCGAACGAGCGCTTCCAGTCGGCCAGATCCATGGTCTCGATCGGGCTGACGTGGGCGATCCCGGCGTTCGACACGATCACGTCGACGCCGCCGTAGGCGAGCGCCGCCGCATCGAAAAGCCCGCCGACGGCCGCCTCGTCGGTGATGTCGGCCGCCATCCCGACCGCACGGCCGGGGCCGTGCAGCGTCTCGATCTCGGCCGCCAGCCCGAGGACGCCGTCGCGATTCAGGTCGGTGGCGACGATGTGGCACCCCTCGGACGCCAGGCGCAGCGCGATGCCCCGGCCGATGCCCCGCGCTGCCCCGGTGACCAGCGCCACCCGTCCCGACAGCTCGCGGGGCG
>Ga0247727_10014375_pt1 | contig 13165 bp, 9 predicted proteins | sample WisWelCaveWW1625_FD_202498 | JGI IMG/M metagenome (GOLD analysis project Ga0247727, IMG submission 202498) | Biofilm microbial communities from Wishing Well Cave, Virginia, United States - WW16-25 | ecosystem: Environmental > Aquatic > Deep subsurface > Groundwater > Cave microbial mat | place...
TTCACCGACGTCACGGCGTCCGCCGGGCTGGGCGTCGAGATGTACGGGATGGGCGCGGCGGCCGGCGACTACGACAACGACGGCTACCAGGACCTCTACATCACCGCGCTCGAGGGCGACCGGCTGTTTCACAACGAGCGGAATGGGACCTTCCGCGACGTGACGCGCGCGGCGGGCATCGCCAACGCGGACTTCGGGGCGAGCGCGGCCTGGCTCGACTACGACCGCGACGGGCGCCTCGACCTGTTCGTCGCCAATTACGTCCGCTGGTCGGTGAAGACCGACCTGTGGTGCTCCCTCGATGGTCAGACTAAGTCCTACTGCACACCGGAGTCGTACAAGGGAACCGCTTCGAAGCTCTACCGGAACCTGGGCGGCGGGAAGTTCGAAGACGCCTCGCGAAAGGCCGGCGTGGACGATCCCGCGAGCAAGTCGCTGGGGATCGCGGTGCTCGATTTCGACGGTGACCAGTGGCCGGACCTGTTCGTGGCCAACGACACGCAGCCCAACAAGCTGTACCGCAACAACCGCGACGGGACGTTCCGCGAAGTGGGCGTGGCGGCGGGCGTGGCGTTCGGCGAGGATGGCGTGGCGCGCGGCGCCATGGGCGTCGACGCCGCCGACTACGACCGCTCCGGCCGCCCGCACCTGCTGGTGGGGAACTTCTCGAACCAGATGCTGGGTCTGTATCACAACGAGGGTAACGGCCTGTTCGTCGACGAGGCCCCGGCGTCGGCCGTGGGCCGGGTGAGTCTGCTGTACCTGACCTTCGGCGTGTTTTTCTTCGACTACGATCTCGACGGGCGGCTCGACATCTTCGCCGCCAACGGGCACATCGAGGACGAGATCAACCGCGTGCAGCCGCGGGTGCAGTACGCGCAGCCGCCGCTGGTGTTCCGCAACCTGGGCGGGAAAAAGTTCGAGCACGCCACCGCGTCGCTGGGCGCGGCTTTCGGCCGCGCGATCGTGGCGCGCGGCGCCGCCTACGCGGATTACGATCTGGACGGCGATCTCGACCTGCTCGTCACCACCAACGGCGGGCCGGCGTATCTCTATCGCAACGACGGCGGCAACAGCAATTCCTGGATGCGCGTCAAGACCGTGGGAACGAAGTCGAACCGCGACGGAATCGGCGCGGTGGTGCGTGTTCGCTCGGCTTCCGGCTCGCAGTGGCAGATGGTGCGCAGCGGATCGAGCTACTGCTCGCAGAGCGAGCTCGCGCTGACGTTCGGCCTCGGGCGGGACAAGAAGGCCGACGCCGTCGAGATCGAGTGGCCCAGCGGCGAGCGGCAGACTTTCCCGAATCTCGACGCCAACCAGTTTCTGCTCATCGAGGAAGGGAAGCCGTCGCCCGTCAGGGTCGCGCGGTAAGCCACACACTGGAGCGAGTGGCCTCCGCGTGCGGGAGGGATACGCCGGCTCGAGCAGTGTGTTCGCCAGCGGGATGCTGTCCCGCGACGCACAGGATCACTTGCGGTAGGCACTGCCGCGCGGGTGCACGTGCAGGATGTAGATGGTCCGCTGTTTGAAATCCACACGAAAGATCACGCGCCATGAACCGACCCGAAGCCGCCACTCGTTCTGCCTTCCTTGCAGTTTCTTGACGTCGCCGCCGGGAGGTCCTTCCGACAGACCATCAATAGCCGTCCGGATGCGACACTGGTCCTTGGGAAGTAAGGGTCAACGAAGATCCGAAATGGTAGGAGCGCCCCAGCCATCCCCAAGACCCTGGCGGGCTTCTTCCCAAGGAATGGCCTGACCGTTTACGCATCGCTGCCACGCCTCGCTCGCTGCCGCTGCCTCCTCCGGTGTTAACGGTTCGTCATCCAAGGGTGCATCCCAGAGCACGCGAAGAACCGGGTCGCGGCTGGTTTCCCGCACGTGCTCGAGCAACCGCCGCGCGGCGCGCATCTCGTAATCAGACAGGTTGTCGACGAGTTCATGAAGCTCTTGTTTTAGGCTCATCGGCTCGCTCCCCTGTACTCAGCCTATCATGGGTCCGCGCGCGCTTCAGGTCGGTCGCGAGCGCTGCGGGATTGGAAGCGATGTCATGCTCAGCCGCGACCCGCTACAATGGGGTAGTAGAGAATCGTGAAAATCGCGCTGGGCCAGATCAATCCCACGGTGGGCGACTTCGTGGGAAACGTGGATCGGATGGTCCGCTTCGCCCGGGACGCCGCCTCGGCCGGGGCGGGACTTATCGTGTTTCCGGAGCTCGCGGTGTGCGGGTATCCGCCGCGCGACCTGGTCGAGAAGGCTTCGTTTCTCGACCACAACGAGCGCGAGCTCGGGCGGCTGGCGCGGGAGACGGGCTCCCTGGGTATTGATGTTATCTGCGGCTACGCCGGGCGCAACCCTTCGGCCACCGGCAAGCGGGCGACCAACTGCGCGGCGTATCTCGCCGGCGGGGAGGTCCGGTTCGTCCAGCAGAAGGTATTACTGCCGACCTACGACGTGTTCGACGAGGGGCGCAACTTCGCTCCGGGCGAGCGCCAGATGCTGCTGCCGCTGAAGGGGCGCCGTTTGGCGCTCACGATCTGCGAGGACGTCTGGAACGACAAACAGTTTTGGGACCGGCCGCTGTACGCGCGCGACCCGGTCGCGGAGCTGCTCGGCGACGGCGCCGACCTTTTGATCAACATCTCCTGCTCCCCGTACCACATCGACAAGCGGCGGCTGCGGCGCGAGATGCTGGCGGCCATCGCGCGGCGCCACAAGCTGCCGGTGATGCTGGTCAACCAGGCCGGCGGCAACGACCAGCTCGTGTTCGACGGCTCGAGCTTGGTGCTCGACGCGGCGGGGACCGTGCGCGCGCAGGCGCGGTCGTTCGTCGAAGACCTGGTGATTTACGATCCGGCGACGGGCGCCGGCGAGATCCACGACCATCTGCCCGACGAGTGCGAGGCGGTGTACGAGGCGCTGGTGGTCGGGACGCGGGACTATGTCCGCAAGTGCGGCTTCCGGCAAGTGCTGGTGGGGCTGAGCGGAGGGATCGATTCGTCCCTCACGGCGGTTGTCGCCGTAGACGCCGTGGGCGCGGAGAACGTCATCGGGGTCGCGATGCCGGGGCCTTACTCCTCGGCCGGGAGCGTGGAGCACGCCGGGGCGCTGGCCGCGAAGCTGGGGATCCGCTTCGATCTCATCAGTATCAATGATGTATACCAGAGCTTTCTGGGAACCCTGGCCCCGGCCTTCGCCGGGCGTCCGGCGGACGTGACCGAGGAGAACCTCCAGGCCCGGCTGCGCGGCGTCACGCTGATGGCGCTCTCGAACAAGCTCGGCGCGCTGGTGCTCACCACCGGCAACAAGAGCGAGCTGGCGGTGGGCTACTGCACGCTGTACGGCGACATGTGCGGCGGGCTGGCGGTGATCAGCGACGTGCCGAAAACCATGGTCTACGAGCTGTCGCGGGTGGCCAACCGGCGGCACGGCGGCGCGATTCCCGAGGAGGTTTTCACCAAGCCGCCCTCGGCCGAGCTGCGCGCCAACCAGAAAGACAGCGACTCGATTCCGGAGTACGACGTGCTCGACCCGATCCTGAAGGCCGGCGTCGAGGACAACGAGTCGCCGGAGTCGATCGCGCGGCGGCTGGGACGCGCGCCGGAGCTGGTGCGGCAGATCGCGCGGCTGGTAGATCGTAATGAGTACAAGCGGCAGCAGGCGGCCCCCGGGCTGCGGGTAACCAGCAAGGCGTTCGGGCTGGGGAGACGGTTTCCGATCGCCCAGACATTTCAGGAGTGAGGTGCTAAATGAACCACCAAGACGCCAAGACACCAAGAAAACTTCTTTTGCTTCTCTTGGTGGCTTGGTGTCTTGGTGGTTATTATTTGGTTTCCCAGCCGGCGCCGCCGGTAAGAGTCGGCCCGCAGCCGGGGGGCGCGTTCCTGCTGCACAGCGGCTGGCGGCTCACCCCGGCCGGCAAGCAGATCCCGCTCAGCACGCTGCCGATGTCGATAGCCCGCTCCCCGGACGGGCGTTTCCTGCTGATCCTCAACGGCGGCTACCTGCCGCCGAGCATCAGTGTCATCGACATCGCCGCCGAGCGCGAGACGGCGCGCGTTCCGGTGGAGGACGCCTGGCTGGGCATCACCTTCAGCCTGAAGGGCGACCGCGTGTATGTCGGCGGCGGATCGAAGCCCTTCGTCTACGAGTTCACCTTCGACAACGGCGACCTGAAGCTGGCGCGCAGCTTCGCGGCAATCAAGGAGCCGGAGCCGAACGATCACGTCGGCGATGTAGCTCTGGCGCCGGACGGCCGATTCTTGTATGTGGCCAGCTTGTTCCGCAATTCGCTGACCGTAATGAACGTGCAAACCGGGTTTGTGGTGCGGGAGATCCCGACGGGCCGGCGGCCGTATCGCGTCGTGTTCGCGCCCGACGGCAAGACCTTCTACGTGAGCCACTGGTCGGAGGCGACCGTCGGGCAGTACAACGCCGCCGACGGCGCGCGGCTCGACACCATCTCGGTGGGCCAGCATCCGGCTGACTTGCTCTACCTGCCGGGGAAGAACGAGCCGGCCGGGGGCGAGTCGGATTACGTGGCGCGGCTGTTCGTCGCCGGCGCGAACACCAATGCTGTATCGGTAGTAGGGATCACGGCGGGAAACCAGGCCAAGCCGATCGAGCGGATCAACGTGGCGCTGACGCCGCGCGCGCCGGCCGGGACCACGCCGACCGCGCTCGGCCTCAGCCCGGAGCGGCGCTGGCTCCTGGTGGCTTGCTCCGACAACAACACGGTCGCCGTAGTCGACGTCAGCGGCTACCAGTCGAACGTGCTGGGCTTTGTGCCGACGGCGTGGTATCCCACCGCGGTCACTACCGTGGCCGACGGGCGGATTTTCATCGCCAACGGCCGTGGACGCGGCTCCTACCCCAACCCCGGCGGGCCGGTTCCCACGATTCCGGGCAAGGGCCGCGAGCAGCACGTCGGGCGGCTGCAAACCGGCTCGCTGTCGATCGTCGCGCCTCCCGACGAGAAACAAATGGCGGAGTACTCGCGCCAGTCGATCCTCAACAGCCCTTACCAGGACGCCAAGCTCGTCGACGCCGCCGCCGGCACCGGCGGGCAAAACCCGGTGCCCTCGCGCCCCGGCCAGCCCTCGCCGATTCGCCACGTCATCTACGTCCTCAAGGAGAACCGCACCTACGACCAGATGCTCGGCGACATGAAGGAAGGCAACGGGGATCCGTCGCTGGTTTTGTTCGGCGAGCAAATCTCGCCGAATCACCACAAGCTGGCGCGGGAGTTCGTGCTGCTCGACAACTTCTACGTCAACGCCGACGTCAGCGCCGACGGCCACAACTGGTCGACCTCGGCCATCGCCAACGACTACGTGCAGAAGATGTGGCCGTCGCGCTACGGCGGCCGGCGCCGGGTCTACGATTTCGAGGGGCAGGAGCCCACCGCCTTTCCCCCCGCCGGCTACCTCTGGACCAACGCGCTCGGCGCGGGTGTCTCGCTGCGCAACTATGGCTTCTGGGTCGAGAACAAGAAGGACCTCACCGGCGTCGAGCGCGTCCGCGATCCGGCGCTCGATCCGCACACCGACAAGAGCTTCTTAGGTTTCAACCTGACCTATTCGGATCAGAAGCGCGCCGACGAGTTCCTGCGCGAATTCGGCGAGTTCGTCCAGAAGGGCAGCCTGCCGCAGTTGATGCTGGTGCGCCTCGGCAACGACCACACTTCGGGCACCTCGGCGGGCCGCTGGACGCCGCAGGCCATGGTCGCCGACAACGACTACGCGCTGGGGCGGATCGTCGAGGCCGTCAGCCGCAGTCCGGTGTGGCCGCGAACGGCGATCTTCGTCCTCGAGGACGACGCCCAGAACGGGCCCGATCACGTCGATTCCCACCGCAGCCCGGCGTTCGTCTTGAGCGCCTACTCGAAACGGGGCTTCGTGGACAGCACCCACTACACGACCGCCTCGATGCTGCGGACCATGGAGCTGATTCTCGGGATGCGTCCCATGACGCAGTTCGACGCCGCGGCTACCCCCATGGCCAACTGCTTCTCGAGCAAGCCCGACCCGCGGCCGTACACCGCCGAGAAGCCGCGCGTGAACCTCGAAGATCGCAACCCCGCTACCGCCGCCGGCGCGGCCGCCTCGGCGCGCATGGACTTCTCCGAGGAGGACCGCATCGACGACGACGAGCTCAACGAGATCCTGTGGCGCGCCATCCGAGGGTCCCAGCCCCCGGGCCGCACCAGGAGCTACTTCGGCCGCGCCCGCCGCTAGCATGCCGTCCCACGCAAGAGCTTTCAGGCCCCGCTCCCTATGGTCGCGGCTCGGCAAGAGGTTCCGAGCCGCGACCGCAGGGAGCGGTTGTCAAGATTTAGAGGGGACGGCACACTAGCCGCGCGTAGTCATGTCTCAGATCTACCTGTGCTTTCACTGGCACATGCACCAGCCTTTTTACAAGGACCTGGTGACCGGCGAGTACTGTCTGCCCTGGACCCGAATGCACGCGTTGAAGGACTACTACGGGATGGTCAAGATCCTCGAGGAGTTTCCCGAGGTCCGGCAGACTTTCAATCTCGTTCCGTCGCTGGTCGTGCAGCTCGAGGAGTACGCCCGGGGCGAGGCCCGGGATCCGTTCCTCGAGGCCGCCGTGACCCCGGCGGAAAAACTCGGCGACGAGCAGCGCCTGTTCATCCTGCAGTATTTTTTCCAGGCCAACCGCGACCGGCTGATCTACCGCTACCCGCGCTACCGGGAGCTCTACGAGCGGTGGATCGAATCGGGCGCCGATCCGAAACGCGCCATCCACTATTTCTCGACCCGGGACTACCGCGACCTCCAGGTGTTGTCGCAGCTGAGCTGGTTCGACGAGGAGTTCCTCGATCACGACGCCGAGGCGCGCGCCCTGGTTGAGCGCGGCTCCGACTACAGCCTCGACCACCAGCAGGTCATGGCCCGCAAGCAACTCGAGATTCTCCAGGCGGCGGGCGATGCCTACCGGGCGGCGGCGGCTCGCGGGCAGATCGAGATCTCGACCACGCCGTTCTACCACCCGATTCTTCCGCTGCTGTGCGACAGCGAGATCGCCGCGGCCGCGCACCCGGGCGTGGCTCTGCCCCGGCGGTTCCAGCGGCCCGAGGATGCCCGCGAACAACTCCGCCGGGCGCGCGAATTCATTGCTGATAGATTTGGGTCGCCGCCGGCGGGCCTGTGGCCCTCGGAGGGCTCCGTTTCCGACGAGGCCCTCGGCCTGGCCGCCGAAGCGGGGTTCCGCTGGGCCGCCACCGACCAGGGGGTGCTCGAGAAAACCCTGCAGGCCGGCTGCACCGGCTCGGGCGGGCGCCTCTACCAGCCTTTTGTCTGGGAACGAAACGGGCAGTCCATCGCGCTCATTTTTCGCGATCACTTTTTGAGCGACCTTATCGGCTTCGTCTTCTCGCGCCTGCGGCCCGAGGAGGCGGCCGACGACTTCATGCGCCGACTGGCGGCGATCGGCGAGCCGTTTCTGGCCGCCGGCCGCGACGCGCTGATCCCGATCATCCTAGACGGCGAAAACGCCTGGGAATACTACGACCGCAACGGGCGGCCGTTTCTCCGGGCGCTGTACGCGCGGATCCAGAACGACGCGCGGTTTCGCGCCGTGACCGTAAGCGAGGCGATCGCGCGCCTGCCGGCCGAGCGTCTCGGCGGCATCGCCCCCGGCTCCTGGATCAACGCCAACTTCGACATTTGGATCGGCGCCGAAGAAGACAATCAGGCCTGGAACCTGCTGTGGGAGGCGCGCCAGTTTTATGACCGCGCGACGGCGGCGTCACCCGAGGCCCGCGAACTGGCCTTCCAGGAGCTGCTGATCGCCGAGGGCAGCGATTGGTGCTGGTGGTACGGGCCGGAGCACGCCTCCGCCAACCGCCTCGAGTTCGATCAGCTCTACCGCAATCATCTGGCCAACGTCTACCGCGTGCTGGGGAGCGAGCCGCCGGAGGAGCTGGCGCGGCCCATCGTCAAGGAGAAGATCCGCGCCCTGGCCGTGGCGCCCACCGGCCAGGTCCGCCCGGTCGTCGACGGCGAGGTCACCTCCTACTTCGAGTGGATCGGCGCGGGTCTCTACCGCGCCGACCAGCGCACCGGCGCCATGCACGGCAAGCGTTTTCTGGTCAAGGAGCTGCACTACGGCGCCGATGGGGCGAGCTTCTACCTGCGCGTGGATTTTTCGCCCGCCGAGCGTCAGCGGCTGCCGGGCGTCGAGGCCCGGCTCACGATCGACGCCGCCCGCCGGACGCGCGTCGCGGTCGAGATTGGCTGCGCCGCGCGCGACGGCTGCCGCCTGCTAACCTGCGACGCCGACCCGCGGGAGCTGGAGATCCGCTGCGGAACCATCCTCGAGGCTCGCGTTCCCTTGGCAGCCGTCGGCCTGGGCGACGGAGGCAAGCTGCGTTTCCAGTTCTCGCTGTGGCAGGGCGGCTTGCCGATCGACGCGTTGCCCGTCGAAGGCTGGATCGAGATGGACACCTCTCGTCCCGACGAATGGGCGGCGTAACGGCTCTCGGCTTCTACTCGGGTTGCGGCGGCAAAAGTTCCGCCAGTCCCCGCAAAAGTTCCTGCTCGCGCCCGCTGTAGCGGTTGCGGAACTCCTCGCCTTCCAGGCGCACACGCCGATCCTCGGGCGAGGCGTCGCGGAGATGGCGGAACTCCCGCATCAGCTCCTGGCGGCGGTCCGGGGCGTGCTGGTTCCACTGCCGGTAAAGAGCCCGCGCGCGGTCCTGCTGCTCGAGCGGAAGCTGGCGGAACAGCTCGAAGCGCTCCCGCAGGGTCTCGCGCTGCCGGGGCGGCAGGCTGTTGAGCTCTTCGAGACGACGCTCGATGTTCCGCTGCTGGCCGGGCGGCAGACTCCGGAAGCGGGCGTCGTGGCGCATGAACTCTCGCTGCCGCTCGGGCTCGAGCGACATCAGGTGGTCGACCATGTTGCGCTGGCCCTGCCTCATCGGACCCTTGCGGCCGGGCGGGGGAAAGCCGGGTTTCATCTTCGGCCGGGCCATGCCGGGCCGCGCGCCGGCGCCCGGCCGCCGGGGTTGCTGCGGCTCGGCGGAAGCGAGCCAGGCGGCGCCCCAGGCGGCGGCCGCCAGGACCATCGATCGCCTGCTAAGGATCATTACGACCTTCCCGCCTCGGCCGGGGCCACCGGCAGGATATCGAAGTCGGTCAGCATCTGGATGTCGTCGAGCGCCACGTCGATTTGCCGCAGGTCGTCGCGCTCCGGTCCCTGGGCGGCGACCGTGGCATCGGGCGGAGCCGGCAAGTACCGCTCTTTCTGGACCACCAGCGTCGCCACTACCAGCACGCAGGCCAGGGCGGCCGGCAGGGCCGGCTGCAGCGGCCGGAACAGGCGCCGGAAACCCTCCAGACCCAACCACGGCGACGCCAGCCGCCGGCCGGCGCGCGCGAACAGGCGGCGGTCGAAGCCCGCCGAAACCTCCGGCGCTTCCCAAGCGTCCATCTGACGCCACAGCGCCTGTTGCTCGAGATAGACCTGCGAGCAGGCCGGGCAGCCCCAGAGGTGGCGCTCCACCTCCGGGGCGGGCGCCGGGCGGCCCGGCTGCGCGATGATCTGCTGCACTACCTCTTGGCAATTCATGACAACCGTCCTTCCGAAGCGGCCGCCGGCGCCGCCGCTTCCGACAAGTGCCGCAGCCGCTTCCGCAGCGTCTCGTAGGCGCGGAACAGCAGCGACTTCACCGCCGAGGTCGAGCAGCCCAGCACCGCACCGATCTGCGCGTAGTCCATTTCCTGGTACTTATGCATGAGGACCGCGGCGCGCTGCTTCTCGGGCAGCTCCGCCACGGCCTGCCGAACCTCGCCGAGCCGCGCTTCGGCCAGCAGCTCTTGCTCGCGGTTGCGCCGCCCGTCCACGATCTGGATCGCCCGCTGCCCTTCGCCCTTCTCCTGGTCCAGGCTCTCCTGCCGGCGCTCGCCGCGGTGGTCGCGCAGCGAGTTCAGCGCCAGGTGCGTCGCGATGCGGAACAGCCAGGTCGTAAACTTTGCCGTCGGCTCGTAGGTCGCCCGCGAGCGGTACACGCGGAAGAAAACCTCCTGCGCCAGCTCTTCGGCCACGCCCTGGGTCTGCACCATCCGGTAGAGGTAACTGATCACCGGGGAGCGGTACTTGTCGAGCAGCAGCTCGAAGCTGACCGCGTCGCCGTCTTTGACGCGCAGCATGAGCTGGGCATCGTGCTCCAGAGCGGCGGCCGCTTCCACATTGGGATAAACCCTTTGCATTCCAGAAAGTTGCGGGCGGTCAGGCCCAGGGAAACTCCCCGATTCTAGTGTACACGGAGCCCCCTGGGCCGGGCCGGCTCTCGTACAGATAGAACCGATCGGGCCGGAAGGAGCCGAACTCCACGGAAGGCAGGGCTTCGACGGCGCGGTGCAAGGCGTCGAGCGGCTGTCGGCCGGAAATCCGCGCCAGGGTAAAGTGGGGCGCGTAGGCCCGCTGGTCACGAGAAATACCTAATGGCTCGACCGCCAAGTCGATGGCGGCGGCCAGTTTGGCCAGCTCCGCCGGCGCCTCGACCCCCGCCCAGAACACCCTCGGGGCGCGTGCGTGCGGAAAGAACCCCACCCGCCGCACCGCCACTTCGAAGGGGGACGGCGCCGGCGCCGCCCGCAAGATTTCCTGAAGCCCGCCGAGTCGCTCGGCGGGAAATTCGCCGATGAACTTCAGCGTCAGGTGAAGTTTTTCGGCTTGGCTCCACCGCAGCCGCGCCGCCGGACGCAGGCGGTTCAGCAGCTCCGTCAGGTTGTCGACAACTTCCGGAGAGGGGTCGACCGCCGTGAACAGTCTCATCTCATTGGAAGGGCGATCCGATATAATGGTAGCTGATAGTGGAGATGACGGATGTCTTCGGTCGAAACGTTGCCCGCGCAGGAGCTTAACGAACCCGGGCCGCAGTCTCTCATCAACGACTTCAGCATCCAAGTGGCCACCATAAACGGCTCGGGCAGCCAGACCGCCAACATGGTCCTGCTGCGGGCCCTGTTTCAGATGGGCATCCCGGTTTCCGGAAAGAACCTGTTCCCGTCCAACATCGCGGGTTTGCCCACCTGGTACACCATCCGCGCCAGCAAGCAGGGCTTCATCGCCCGCAAGAAGGAGATCGACGTGCTGGTGGCGATGAACCCGGAGACGGCGCAGGAAGACGTGCGCAACCTGGGGCCGGGCGCCGCGGTGGTCTACGACGCCCCGCTGGGACTGAACAAGCTGCGGAGCGACCTGCACTTCTACCCCGTGCCGTTCGACCAGTTGGTGACGCCCGTTTGCCCCGACGCCAAGCTGCGCAAGCTGGTGCGCAACATGATCTACGACGGCATCCTGGCCGAGCTGCTGTCGATCGACGTCGAGGAGATCCGCAAAGCGCTGTTCAAGCAGTTCAAGAAGAAGGTCAAGGCGGCGGAGCTGAACTGGAAGGCGGTGGGGGCGGGCCAGGAGTTCGCCCGGCAGAGTCTTACCAAGACTGACCCCTTTCGCCTGCAGCGCATGAACGCCAACGGCAGCAAGATCATCATCGAGGGGAACGCCGCCGCCGCGCTGGGGTGCGTCTTCGGCGGCTTCACGGTGGCCACCTGGTATCCCATCACGCCCTCCTCGTCGCTGTGCGAGACGCTGATCGAGTACGCGCGACGCTACCGCATCGACCCCGAGACGCGGAAAGCCAACTTCGCCATCGTGCAGGCCGAGGACGAGCTGGCCTCGATCGGCATGGCGCTCGGCGCGGGTTGGGCCGGCTGCCGCTCGATGACCTCGACGGCCGGGCCGGGCATCTCGCTGATGTCGGAGTTCGTCGGGCTGGGGTATTATGCCGAGATTCCCACCGTCATCTTCGACGTGCAGCGCGTCGGCCCCTCGACCGGCTTGCCGACGCGAACGGCGCAGGGAGACATCCTGTTTACCGCCTTCCTCTCGCACGGCGACACCAAGCATCCCATGCTGTTCCCCTGCTCGCCGGAAGAGTGCTTCGAGATGGCCATGCAAGCCTTCGATCTCGCCGAGGAGCTCCAGACGCCGATTTTCGTCATGCTCGATCTCGACCTTGGAATGAACTATTGGATGGCCGAGCCGTTCCGATACCCGGCCAAGCCCCTGAAGCGCGGGAAAGTCCTGAGCGCCGCCGACATCGAGAGGATGGGCGGCTTCCAGCGCTACAAGGACGTCGACGGCGACGGCATCTGCTATCGGACGCTCCCCGGAACCGAGCACCCGCTGGCGGCCTACTTCACGCGCGGCAGCGGGCACAACGAAAAAGCCGCCTACACGGAGCGCCCCGACGACTACGTTCGCAACATGGAACGGCTGTCGCGCAAGTTCGAAACCATGCGCGGGATGCTTCCCCGGCCGGTGATCGACGAGACGCCGGGCGTCAAGGTGGGGCTGGTAGGTTTCGGCACCACCCACTGGGCGCTGGTCGAGAGTCGCGAGCAGCTCCGCCGCGAGTACAACCTGGAGTCTTCCTACCTGCGGCTGCGGGCCTTTCCGTTCAGCGAGGAGCTGACCGAGTTCGTCGCCCGTCACGACCGCGTCTACATCGTCGAGCAGAACCGCGACGCCCAGCTGCTCGACCTGATGCGCCTCGATCTGAGCGCCTACTTGCACCCCAAACTGCGCAGCGTGCGCTACTACGGGGGCCTGCCGATCGACGCGCGCACCATCACCGACGAGATCATGCAACAGGAGGAGCTGTGGGCACAGTAGCGGCCAGTCCGCCCCCTAAGACCAACCGCGCCGGCCTCGACATCGCCGGCTATAAGGGCCTCAAGACGACGCTGTGCGCCGGCTGCGGCCACAACGCCATCTCCGAGCGCATCATCGAGGCCTTTTTCGAGATGGGTGTGGCGCCTTGGCGCGTCATCAAGCTGTCCGGCATCGGCTGCTCGTCGAAGTCGCCCGCGTATTTCTTGAGCATGTCGCACGGCTTCAACGCCGTGCATGGGCGAATGCCGTCGGTGGCGACCGGCGCCATGCTGGCCAACCGCAGCATGCTGGCGCTCGCCGTCAGCGGCGACGGCGACACAGCCTCCATCGGCATCGGGCAGTTCGTGCACCTGATGCGGCGGAACCTGCCCGTCATTTACATCATCGAGAACAATGGCTGCTACGGTCTTACCAAGGGGCAATTCTCCGCCACCGCCGACGTCGGCTCCACGCTGAAGACCGG
>Ga0247727_10014376_pt1 | contig 13165 bp, 7 predicted proteins | sample WisWelCaveWW1625_FD_202498 | JGI IMG/M metagenome (GOLD analysis project Ga0247727, IMG submission 202498) | Biofilm microbial communities from Wishing Well Cave, Virginia, United States - WW16-25 | ecosystem: Environmental > Aquatic > Deep subsurface > Groundwater > Cave microbial mat | place...
GGGCTGGAGTGGAACGACTGGAGCCAGTTCCGGGAGCTGGACGTGGACCTGAAGGACCCGCGGCAGGGGGACATCCGCCAGAAGCAGGGCTGGCACGACACGGTCCGCCCCATGGCGGGGGTCTCCTGGAGGCCGGACGGGCGCTGGACGCTCCGGGCGGGAGGCTCCTACGACTCGAGCCCCGTCGGGATGGAGGAACGGCGTCCGCGGCTTCCGGACGCGGCGAGGGTGACGGTCGCCGCGGGCGTGGGGTGCCGCGTCTCCCCGCGGACGACCCTGGACCTCGCCGTGGTCCACTTCTGGACCCGGGAGGTGCCTCTCGATCAGTTCGACCCCGACCTCGGAAGGATCCGCGGCACCGCCCGCAGCCGCGGGGATTATCTGAGCCTCTCGCTGATCGTCGACTTCTAGACGGCCCGCGCAGCAAGCTGCGCGGCTACCAGAACCCCGGCGCGTACATCCGGGCCCAGGCGGCGGGGTTCCGGATCCCCTGCGCCGCCATGGCGGCGTCGGCGGAGGCCACGAGCCCCCGCCCCTCCTCGCCTCCCCGGAGGACGCCCCGGCACCGGCGGGCGGTCGCGGCGTACATGGCCATGCCCTCGGCCGCGAAGCCCTTCTCGCAGGAGTCGAGGAGCCGGACGGCCCCCTCGGCGTCTCCGCGAAGGTGGGCCGCGCCGGACCGGAGGAGCCGGCTGAAGAGGACTCCGTAGGCCGCCTGGTGCCTCCGATCGAGGCGGGCCGCGTCGGCCTCCGCCTCCCGGAGCGGGGTCTCCCGGCCCGGGCCGGGAGGCCGCCCCGCGGCGAGGAGGAGGGACGCCCTCCCGCGGAGGGCGTGGAAGACGTTGAACAGGATCGGGAGCCTCAGGAACTGCAGCCGGGCGAGGGTCCCCCACTGCTCCGCCAGCCTCCGCCGGGCCCCCTCCGCGTCGCCGATGTAGAAGGAGGCGTGGAGGGCGCCCTCGAGGGCACGGGCGTGCTGGAGGTCGAACCCCCGGTGCCCCCAGCGCCCGATGGCCTCGTCGATCCCGCGAAGCGCCTCCTCGCCGCGGTCCTCCGCCACCTGGTGGAGGTAGACGATCCGCGTCCAGAAGTCGGTCACGAGGTAGAGATCGCCCCGCGCCTCGGCGCTGGCCAGGAGGGAGGGGTAGCGATCCGCGACAGCGGAGATCCGCCCCAGGAAATCGAGGCTCATGCAGTGGTAGAGGTTCCTCATGTTGAGGCCCCACTGGACGCCCTCGCGGATCGTGGGGACCATGGCCTCCGCCCTCTCCAGGCCTTCGAGCGCCTCCTTCCACCTCCCGCCGACGAACCACCGGACGGCCTCGGTGAGGCCCGCGTAGAAGAGGGACTTGGGGTTGCGGCTCCCCTCCGCGAGCACGCGGGAGAGGCGCAGCTCGCGGTCGGCGCGCCGGGACGGCCGCCAGGTGGAGGCGGCGTGCAGGCCCCCGGCGATGGCGAGAGCCCGGGAGAGCCGCGAGGGCTCGCCCGCGGAGAGCGCCAGGGACAGGAACTTCAGGGTCCAGTAGAAGCCGTGGCCCATGTCCGACTGGGAGAGCGCGCTGGCGAGCGTCTCGCAGGTGTCGAGGCGGGCCCGCTCCTCGGGCGGGATACCCTCCTCCCGGCCCTCCCGGAACCGCAGGCCCCGGATCCCAAGCCACGAATCCCGGGCGAGCGCCCGCAGGAGGGTCCCGATCCCGGTGCCGTGGAGGACCATCCCGTAGGAGGCGAGCACCGGCCGGAGGCGGTCGAGGCCCTCGTCGAGCCGGCCCGAGACGATGAGCTGCTCCGCCGCCCGACGGGCGTAGTCGCTCGCCTCCACCGCGTCCGCCCCCGCGGCCGCCTCGAGGTAGGCGTCCGCCGCCTCCGCACCCCTCCCGGCCTGGGAGAGGGCGTCCCCGAGCCTCCCGAGGAGGTTCCGCCTCTCGCCCGCCTCCTGTCCGCCGAGGTCCAGCGCGAGCCGGCAGAGACGCGCGGCGTGATCGAAGGCCAGCGCCCGGGCAGCCCTCTCCCCCGCCTCGGCGTAGCGGGCGGCCGCCCTCGGCGACTCCCCCGCCCCCTGGTAGTGGACCGCGAGCACCTCGGGGTCGGCACGGGCGTCGGCCTCGAGGGCCGCGGCGATGGCGGCGTGGCGTTCCCGGAGGTCCCCGGGGGCCATGCCGGCCAGGACGGTCTCCCGCACGCGGTCGTGGAAGGTGTCGATGGCCTCGGCGCCGGAGGCTCCGGTGCTGCGCACGAACTGGCCGGCACGCAACGCCCCCAGGGCGGTGAAGGTCCCCCCGTCCAGCCCCGCGGCCCGGCCCGCCATCTTCGCGTCGATGGGCCGCCCGGAGGCGGACACGACCTCCAGGAGTCGGCGGGCGGCCTCGGCCAGGCCCCGGATCCGGTTCCTGACGGCCTCCTCCAGGGTGAGGGGGCCGCTCCCCCCCTCCACGCCGGAGAGCGCGTGCTGGACGAGCTCGAAGACGAAGGACGGGTTCCCCCGCGACTCCCGGGCGATGGCCTGTCCCCGCGCCTCCTCCCGTCCGGCCGCCTCGCCGAGGAGGGAGGAGGCCAGCTCCGCCGACTCCCTCTCGGTCAGGGGCTCAACCACGGTCTCCCGGAACTCCACCGTCCCCTCGAGGCTCTCCCGGATCCGGCGAAGGGCCTGGAGGAAGGGGCTGGTCGCGGCGTCCTCGACGCGGAAGGAGCCCAGGTAGAGGAGGATGGGCGGGTCCGGGGGCCGGAGGAGCTCCTCCAGCAGGACCGCGCTGTCCGCGTCGCCCCACTGGAGGTCGTCCACGGACAGGACGAGGGCGTGGCGGTCCCCGATCCGGGCGAGCATCTCCCGGAGGGCCCCGAAGGCCCGTCGGCGGAGTTCCACGGGGTCCTGGACCTCGGGGACGGGATCGTGGGCGAGGGCCACCGCACCCACGCGGAGGAGTCCGGGGAAGACCCTCGTCAGGGAGGCGATCCCCCTCGGAAGGATGGCCTCCACCTCGACCCGGGGCAGGCGCTCGAGGTAGCGGGCCAGGGCGTCCACGGGGCTGTCGAAGGCCTTGTAGGGCACCGACTCCCGCTCGTAGCAGCGCCCCTCCAGGACCACCGTCCCCCCGCCCCCGGCGAGGTCCTCGAGGAACCTCTGCACGAGCGTGCTCTTCCCCATGCCCGAGGGCCCCTGGACGAGGGCGAGCACCGTGCGGCCGCGTCGGACCTCGCGCATGCAGTCGCCCAGGGCCTCCAGGTGCCGCTCCCGGCCGAGGAGGAGGGGCCGGGGGAGCGCGGGGGCCCGGGGGGTCGCCGCCGGGGCGGCCGCCACCTCCGGGCCCGCGAGACTCCTGAGGACCTCGTCGCCCTTCGGCCGCCCCCCCGGGTCGCGGCGGAGCAGGGCGAGGCAGAGAGCCTCCAGGTCGGGGGGGACGCCGCCCGCGAGGGACGAGGGCGGGGGGGGATCGGCGGCCTGCTTGTCCATCAGGACCTTGAGGCCGTCCCCCTCGTAGGGGAGCCGTCCCGCGAGGACCTCGTAGAGGAGGACCCCCAGGCTGTACCAGTCCGACGCCGTGGAGACCGGGTCCCCCATGGCCTGCTCGGGGGCCATGTAGGCGACGGTGCCGACGGCGTGCCTGTGCGTGCTCTTGTGGAGGCCCCCCGGGACCACCGCGGCGGCGAGCCCGAAGTCCAGGAGGACGACGCGCCCCTCCCGGGTGACCATCACGTTGGATGGCTTGATGTCCCTGTGGAGGAGCCCCGCCGCGTGGAGGGCGTGCAGGCCCTCGGCGAGCCTCCGCAGCGCGGCCCGCAGGCGGTCCCCGGCGCCCCGCACGTGGTGGAGGAAGTCGGTCCCCTCCAGGAGCTCCATGGTGAAGAACCACCGCTCCCCGTCCGAGACCAGCTCGTAGAGGGAGACGAGGCCGGGGTGGGAGACGTCGGCGAGGGACCGGAACTCCTGCTTGAAGCGGAGGAGGGCCGAGGGGCCCGCCCAGAGCAGGGTCTTCAGGGCCACGTCCACCCCCCGCCGGAGGTCCCGGGCCCTGTACACGACCCCCATGCCTCCGCGGCCGATCTCGCGGAGGACCCGGTACCCCGGGAACTCCGGCCGGCCGCCGGCTCCGGGGGCCCGGGGCTCCCCGGCCTCCGAGGCCAGGCGGTCCACCGCCAGCATCGTGGGGAGGAGGTCCCGGATCTCGGGCGCCAACTCGGGGTGGCGGCGCGCGTACTCCTCGACCGTGGGCTCCTCGCCCCGGCGCACCCGCTCCAGGAACTCCTCGGCGAGCCGTTCCAGGGGGTCGCGGCTTCCGGACGATTCCCGCGGGCCGGTCAGGGGGACGCCTCCGCCCCGCCCGTCCCCTGCGGCCCCGCCAGGAGGACCCGGAGCCTCCGGAAGGCGCGGATGTACCGCTTGCTGGCGGCCGCCGCTCCCAGGCCCAGCTCCCGGGCGGTCTCGGCGTTGGACAGGTGCTCGAAGTGCCGCAGGCTCAGGACCTCGCGGTCGATGGGGTCCATGGCGTCCAGCGCCGCTCGCAGGAGGGCCCGCATCTCGTTCCGCGCGACGGCCATGCTCGGGGAGGTGATGCTCGCGGCGAGCCCCTCGGCCAGCACCGCGGACGAGGTCCCCGTCCGCGGGGTCCGGTTCAGGCGAACCTCGCGCCCCGCGGCGCGGGCCTTCGCCCCCAGGTGGCGCCGGTGCAGCATGGCGAGGCGCTGGAAGGCGAGGAACCGCATCCAGAGGAAGAAGGGCATCGGCGCCGTCTCCCGGAGGTACTGGGGGAGCCGCTGAAGGGCCTCGAGGCAGACCTCCTGCACGATGTCGGAGGCTCCCAGGCGCGGGCGCAGCCGGCGATCCATCCGGAAGAGCACCATCAGCCGGAGCCGTTCCCGGTGGAGGTCCACCAGGGCGCCCGCAGCCTCGGCGTCCCCCCCGGCGGCGCGGCGCAGGAGGTCCCGCGTCTCGTCGGCGTCCACCATCCCGTCCCCCAGGTCAGGGTCCGACACGGGCGACCACCCTGACGTCGGAGAGTTGCGGGTCGGCCGCCCCTGACGCCGGCAGATCCCCGATTTCGCCCTCCAGGAATGTACGGACCAGGCGGGCGCAAGTCCAAGGCCGCTCGGTCGGGAGGCCGTGCATCCCCCTCTCCACCACGGCGAGGCGCGCGTCGGGGAGCTGCACTGCCAGCTTGTACCCCATGGCGCAGGGCAGCGTCTCGTCCCGGGCGCCCCAGACGACGAGGCAGGGGACGGCGATGCGGCGGTAGTCGGCCTCGATGCGGGCGGCCCCCTCCCAGTCGGGGCGGAGGTCCGGCCGCAGGGGGACCGCGGCGAGGATCATGGCCTGGGTCGCGCGGCGTCGCGCGGGGTCCGAGAGGATCTCCGCGTACTGGTCCGCGTCCTCCCGCAGGGCCGAGGACCGGTCGGCGACGCCGTCCAGGACGGCCTCGGCGGTGCCCTCGCGCACCATGCCGAAGAGGTTCCCGAGGTCGACCTCCAGGCCGGACGCTTCGGCGACGGCCCGGAGCCCGGGGGCGGGCTGCACGAAGGAGGCGTCCAGGGGGGCGACGAGGACCGCCCTCTCGACCCGGCCCACGATGTCGGCGAACTCCGCCCGGAGGCCGGCGTCGCCCAGCATGCGCAGCACGACCGCCCCCCCGAGCGAGTGCCCCGCGAGCACGAGGCGCGTCGTCGGTGCCCTGTCGGCCAGTGCTGCCCGCAGGGCCTCGAGGACCCGGCGCGCCTGGGACTCGGGGGAGTACCCCCCCGGACCGAGCGCCTCCGGGTCGGGGGCGTCGCTCTCCCCGCACCCGGCGAGATCCACGAGGAGCAGGTCGTGGTCCCGCTCCAGGTCCGCCGCCATGAGCCTCCAGACCCTGCGATCGGAGAACACCCCGTGGATGAGGACGAGGAGGGACTCGCGGGTCCCCTCCCCCCGCTCCTCGACCGCCAGGTGGACCGGCTTCCCTCCGGGGCCCGGGGTAGGGACCCTCCGGACGCGGCCCGCGGCGTCGGCCCGGCAGGGGAACCCGTCCGGCGTCAGGAGGGGGTCGGGGAGGAGGGAGGCGAAGGCGCTCGCGCAGCCGGAGGCCGCTCCCGCGGCCAGCGCCAGGGCCAGGGCCCCCGCGAGCCTCCGCATCTCTTTCCGGTCGGCCTTCCGAGCGCGCATGAAGACCTGACTGCGGACGGGGCGCGCCCGGGGACAGGGATTCCGGAAATCCCCGGGGACCGGGCTGCCGACTTGCCTCGTCCCGGGGCTATCGGATCTCCACGACGGCCACCGTCCCCGCGTGGTCCGAGGGCCAGAGGCCCTGCACCCGGTCCCCCGGGCCCGCGCCCACGATTTCCATGGAGACCGGCACCGCCCCGTTCCGCGTGAAGACGTAGTCGAGGCGGAGGTCGGGCGTGAAGGTCTCGTTGTCCAGCAGCTCGTTGCCCCCGTCCCAGGTCTTGCCGGGATCGCCCGGGTGCAGCGCCACCCAGGAGTCCGTGAAGCCCGACCCGACCATCAGCATCTGCGTGAGGGGGGAGTAGGTGGTGTCGGGGTCGGAGTTGAAGTCCCCCACCACGATGGTCGGCAGGTCGGAGTCCGCGGGGCCGTCGAGGAGCTCCCGCGCCTGGAGCCCCTGGACGAAGGGGCCCGCGACGGGATGGACGGCCGGGTCCTCGAGGTGCGTCGAGACGAACCGGATCCTCCGGCCCCGGACGCGGGCGTCCACGGAGGCCCAGGACCGCAGGAGCGGGACGGCCCCGTCGGTGAAGGGGAGGACGAAGGCCGCGTCGAAGTTGGCGCCCCGGGCGTTGGAGACCCGGACGGCGCCGCGGCGGTAGAGGATGGCGTCGCGCACCGTGAGCCTCTTGTCCTGGAGCGCGCCGAGGTCGGCGTTGAACATCGACCTCTCGACGTCGCCCCCCGTGACGGTGACGGCGACCCGGTAGTCGAGCCCCCGCGCGAGCAATTCGTCGCGCACCGCCTGGAGGATGTCGAACTCGACCTCCTCCGCGTCGCTGGAGGCGGGCGTCCCGTAGTCGGCGGGGGACTGGGAACGCCAGATGGCCGCCTCCTGGATCCCGACGAGGTCGGGCAGGGCGGCCTCGATCTCGTCCGCGAGCGACCGGGCCCGGACGTCAATCCGGGTGGCTTCGACCTGGTCCCAGATGCCGGCGAGCACGAAGGGGACCGCCTCCGGGGCGACGATGAGGGCCCCGATGGCGGGATAGATGTCGGCGCCCAGGTAGAGATTGCGGCCCATGACCGTGACGGTGCGCGGCGCACGCCCCCGTGCGGCCGGCGTCGACGGCGTCCACGCGAGGAGGACGGAGACTGCAACCGCAACGGGAATCCCAGAGCAGAGCCGGATTCGCATCGAGTCTTCCCCCCTGCCGAAGAGAAGTGTACGGAACGGGGGACGACCCGGGCAAGAGCCTGGATCCGGAATCCCGGCATGGGGACTCCGCCAAAACGGGTCGGGTCCGGAATCGCGGCGTAGACTCCCGGCCTCTTGACCTCCCCCCCGCCCGGCCGCGGCGCGCGCTCGCTCGCGGCCTGCGCGCTGTTCCTCTTCTCCGGGGCGGCCGGGCTCGTCTACGAGGTGCTCTGGTCGCGGCAGTTCGCGCACCACCTGGGGGGCTCCTACCCGGCCATCGTGGCGGTGGTGACGGCCTTCCTCGGCGGGCTCGCGGCGGGGGCGGCGTGGGGAGGGCGGATCGCGCCGCGACTGCGGCGTCCGCTCCGGACCTACGCGATCCTGGAGGCGGGCATCGGTATCTACGGGCTTCTCTTCCCACTCCTCCTCTCGGCCGCCAACCCGCTGCTGGGGTGGTGCTACCGGACGCTCGGCGATATCCCTGCGGCCCACACCGCGGCGCGGTTCCTCGTGGCGGCGGCCCTCCTCCTCCCGCCGACGGTCGCCATGGGAGCCACGCTCCCGATCCTCGTGCGGTTCGTCGTGGCCGGGGGCGAGGGAGTCCTCGGCGGGACGGGGCTCCTCTACGGGCTCAACACCGTGGGCGCCGCGGGGGGTGCCATGGCGGCGGGGTTCTGGCTCCTCCCCTCCCTCGGGCTCGCCGGCACTCTGCTCGCCGCGGTCGGCGACAATGCCGCGGTCGCCGCGGTCGCGTTCCTCGTGGACCGGGTGGCGGGGATGGACCTCCCCGTGGAGGAGCCGGAGCCCGAGGCGCCTCCCGGCGCAGCAAGCTGCGCCGCTACGGAGTCTTCGGCGTCCGCAGCAAGCTGCGCCGCTGCGGAAGAGGCAACGGCCGTGCAGGCTTTGCCCGCCACCACGGATCCCGCGGAGGATCCCCCCGCCACGGCAAGCCAGCGGCGCATGCTGCTGCTCGTCGCCGCGGGCTCTGGCGCGGCGGCCATGCTCTACCAGCTCGCCTGGACCCGGGCGCTCATCCTCTCCTTCGGCTCCTCCGTCCACGCCTTCACACTCGTGCTCGCGTCCTTCATCCTGGGGCTCGGCGCCGGCGGCCTCCTCGCGCCGCTCGTCCGCGCCCGGGGGGCGCGGCTCCTCCTCGCGCTCGCCACGCTGGAGGCGGGGATCGGCATCGCCGCCTGGATCGGGCTCCACCGTCTCGCCGTGCTCCCCCTCTCGGTCATCCTCGAGACGCCGGGGCTCCGGGGGGACTACGACGCGCTGCTCCGGTGGCAGGGCTTGCAGGCGCTCCGGGTGGTGATCCTCCCGACGCTGGGGATGGGGGCGGCCTTCCCGGTGCTCGTCGCCGCGCTCGCCGCCGACGGCACCAAGGCCCCCGGGTGGGTCGGACGGGTGTACGGCTGGAACACCGCGGGGACGATCCTGGGGTCGCTCGGCGGCGGGCTCCTCCTCGTTCCGGCGGTCGGGCTCCGCGGCGCCATCCTCGCGGGGGCCGCCATCAACCTCGGGCTCGCGGCGCTCGTGGCTTCCGCGGCGCTCCCCTGGCGGCGGGGGATCCCCGTCGCCGCCGCGGTGCTCGCAGGGACAGGAGCGCTCGTCCTGGCCGCGCCGCCCGTCCCGCCGGATCTGCTCAACTGCGGCCCCTACGTCTACGGCCCCGCCTACCTCCAGGCCGCGGCGAGGGAGGGCCGGGACCTCGCCCGGGTCGTGCGGGACTACGAGTGGGACCTCGCCTGGTTCCGGGAGGGCCGATCGGCCACGGTGGGCGTCGTGCGCCGCCCCGAGGGGGGCGCCTACCTGCGGATCAACGGGAAGACGGACGCCGGGACAGGGGACCTCTCGACGCAGGTCCTGCTGGGGCAGCTGCCCATGATGGCGCGGCCCGGGGCGCGGAGCGCGCTCGTCGTCGGGCTGGCCACGGGGATCTCGGCGGCGGCCGTGGCGAGCCACGGCGTCGAGCGCCTGGACGTCGTGGACATCAGCCCCGAGGTGGTGGAGGCCTCGCGCTTCTTCGACGACCTCAACGGCGGCGTCGCGCGGCGGCCCGGCGTGCGGGTGATCGTGGAGGACGGCCGCACCCACGTCGAGCACTCCCGGGAGACCTACGACGTCATCGTCACCGAGCCGACCAACCCCTGGATCGCGGGGGTCAGCAACCTCTTCACCGTGGAGTACTTCCGGGCCTGCCGCGGGCGGCTCTCCCCGGACGGGGTGCTGTGCGTCTGGCTCAACGCCTCCGGCATCTCCCTCGACGACATCCGCCTCGTCCTGCGCACCCTGCGGTCGGTCTTCCCGGGGACGACCGTCTGGGAGTCGAGCCCCTACGTGGACTACGTCCTCCTCGCGCCGCGGGACGACGCCGCGGACCTCGTGGAGCGGATCGCCGGGCGGCCGTTCCCCGGGGGGGAGGCGGCGCGGAGCCTGGCGCTCGGCGGGATCGGGAGCCGGGAGGCGCTGCTGGCCACCCTGGCCCTCGACCGGAGGGCCGCGGCCGGGTTCGCCGGGGAGGGGGAGCTGCACACCGACGACCGGCTCCAGCTGGAGTTCCGCGCGCCGCGGGGGGCCTTCGGGGACGCGGGCTACCGCACGGTGCGGGCCACGGACCTGGACCCCGTCCTCGATCCCTCCCCCGCTCTCGCCTTCGCCGGGCCGGACCCGGCCCCGCTGCGCGCGGCGCTGGCCGCGCGGGCGATGGCCCGCGAGGGGACGGGCTTCTTCCGCCGGACCGGCGATCCCCTCTTCCGCGATCGGTTCCGCGCCCGCCTGGCCCGCGACCCGCGGCTCCTCCGCGACCTGGCGCCCCTGCTCCCCCCCGCGCCCCGGGGGAGGGCGCTCGCCCTCTCCGACGCGCTGGGCCCGGCGGGGCTCGACGACGACCTCCTCACGCACCTCCTGTGGGCCCAGGCCATCGACCTGCTCGACGGCGCGCTACGGGAGTGCCGGGACTACCGCTGGCCCGCCCGGACGCTCGCGGAGTGCCTCCAGGCCCGCGCCCGGGACTCGATCCGGTCGGGGGATCTCGAGGGCGCACTCGCGGACCTATCCCGGGCCCGCGGACTCCACCCCGAGGACCCCTCCATCCCCCGTTGGATGGCGAAGGTCCACGATCAGGCCGCCGGGGGCGACGCGGCGTCGCCGCACCTCCCCCTGGCCCTGCGGCTCTTCGACGAGGCCATCCGCCTCCACCCCCGCTACGAGATGGCACGGGTCGAGCGGGCGGTCGTCCTCGCCACCCTGAGGCGGGACGCCGAGGCCGAGGCCGGGTTCCGGGCCGTCCTGGAGATGCGGCCCGATTCCGTCCTCGCCATGGCGGACTACGCCCAGCTGCTCCTCTACCTCGGGCGGCGCGACGAGGCCCGGGCGCTCGTCAAGGGGGGGCTCGGCTTCGAGCCCGGGTCACGGCCGCTCCTCACGCTACGCGACACGATGGCGCGGTGACGGCGTAGGATCTCCACGCACAGGCCATGCCCCTCGTCCTCGGACCCGTCGTCGGCGCCGTGACGGACACGACCGCCCGGATCTGGATCCAGGCGGACGACGCGGAACCCTACCTCCTGCGCCTCTTCGCCGACGCCTCGGGCCCGGCCGAGGTGCCCGGGTCCCCCTTCCGCCTCGTTCCCGACCCGGCCGCCGGAGGGACCTTGGTCGTCGAGGCCGGGGGCCTCCGCCCCGACGCGGTCCACGGGTACCGGATCGAGGCCCCGGACGGCTCGCCCGCGGTCCCCGCTTCCCGCGCCGGCCTCTCCTTCCGGACCTTCCCCGCCCCGGGGACGGCCGCGGACTTCGTCTTCGGGTTCTTCTCCTGCCACAGGCCCTCGGCCTACGGGGGGAGGCCGGAGGCGTTCGCGCTCTGGAGGCGCATGGAGAAGGTCCTCGCGAGGGAGGGCGCCCGGCTCCTCCTCGCCGTCGGGGACCAGGTCTACGCCGACGACTGGTACGAGGAGGCGATCCGGAGGCCCGGCCTGACCCCGGAGGAGCTGAAGGAGGGCTACCGCCGCGTCTACCGCGCCCACTGGCGGTCCGAGGAGGTCCAGCGGGTGCTGGGCCGCTGGCCGACCTTCATGATCTGGGACGATCACGAGGTGACGGACGGCTGGGGCTCGGACCGCAAGCACGCGGGGCCCCGGGCGCGGGCGATCTTCGAGGCGGCCCGCGCGGTGTACAGGGAGTTCCAGCACTCCCACAACCCGCCCGCGGCGGCGCCGGGGGCCCTGCACTACTCCTTCGCCTTCGGGGACACCGGGGTCTTCGTCTTCGACCTCCGCGGCAGCAGGGACGTCAACCGGAAGAAGCGCCCCCTGCTCGGCGGGGACCAGATCCGGGACTTCAGGGCCTGGCTCCGGGCCTCCGCCGGATGCCGCGTGCGGTTCGTCGTCACGAGCGTTCCGCTCATCCACGCCCCGGCGTTCCTCGCGAAGGCAGGCGGGAAGGTGCTCCTCGACCTCGCCGACCAGTGGTCGGCTCCGCGGTTCCGGGACGAGCAGGAGATCGTGGTCCGCCTCCTCCTCGACGAGGCGAACCGGAGCGACGGGAAGATCGTGGTCCTCGGGGGCGACGTGCACGTCGGGACGACGGCCGTCATCCGATCGAGGCTGAAGGAGTACGCCCACCGCCCCCTCCTCTACCAGTTCACCTCCTCGCCGATCAGCAACGCTCCCTCGGCGCTCGCGAACCTCCTCATGGCCGCCGCCGGGCGCGAGGTGGACATCCAGAAGGGGGAGATCGCCGGGAGGCTGCTCCAGGTCTTCAAGAAGCGCAACTTCGGCCTCGTCCGCGTCTCCCGCCACCCCGCGAGCGGCGCCCCCTCCGTCTCCTTCGAGGTCCACGAGGAGGGGGCGAAGGAGCCCGCGGTGTTCTCCGCGGGAGCCTGACGGACGGAGATGTCTCCGGGAACCCCTCGGAGAGCCGCCGTGTAGAGTGGGCCGGACCCCATGAACCGCCTCCTCCCCCGGCTCGCCCTCGCCGCGGCGCTGGCCGCGGCGGCGCTCGCGGCGGCGGCCTACCGCGAGGCGCGGTCGGTGCGGGACGAGGTCCGGGAACGGGAGGCCCGGGGAGAGCGCGCAACGTCGGCGGGCCGGGGCCGCGGGGACGCCGGGGCCTCCACACGCCCGGCCTCACGCGGCGGGGAGACGGCGCGGCCCGTCGTCCCGCCGGGGGACGGCGTCCAGCCCTCCTCGCCGGTGGATGCGGGAATCGTGGCGGGGAGGGACCTCGAATCGGAGGCTCAGAAGCCGCTCCGCGCCCTGGTGCGCCGAATCGTGGCCGAGGAGATGGAGGCGCGGAAGGCGGCGGCCGCCGCCGCGGGGAAGGACGGCCCCGGCAACGAGGCGGCTCCGAAGGGCGACGAGAAGAAGCCCCCGCTCTCCCAGGTCGCGGCCGTGCTCGGGCTCTCGGAGGCCCAGCGGGACGCCGTGCGCGAGGCCGTCGTCCGCGGGCAGGGCGAGGTCATCGAGATGCTCCGCCGCCCCATGGCCGACGGGAAGGTCCCGCTGGAGGAGATCTTCGACGTCTTCCTCGACGACCCCGAGAAGGCGAAGGCCCGGGCGCCCGCGCTCTTCGGGATGCTCCTCACCGAGAAGATCCCCGGCACCGACGAGACCTACGGCCTGCGCTGGGACGCCCTCAAGCGCCGGACCGCGGAGTCCTTCGCCCGGGACCTCACCCCGGAGCAGTTCCGCGAGTACGAGAAGATGGGCCTCGACCCCCTCGAGATCCAGGTCCCGGGCTCACCCTGGCTCGAGGTCCTCCAGGACGCCTTCCAGCGCCGGAGGAAGTGACCGCGGGGCCTTCTCGGGGCTATCCGACGCTCCCCGCCGGGGCCG
>Ga0247727_10014377_pt1 | contig 13165 bp, 6 predicted proteins | sample WisWelCaveWW1625_FD_202498 | JGI IMG/M metagenome (GOLD analysis project Ga0247727, IMG submission 202498) | Biofilm microbial communities from Wishing Well Cave, Virginia, United States - WW16-25 | ecosystem: Environmental > Aquatic > Deep subsurface > Groundwater > Cave microbial mat | place...
TCTCCGCTCTTCAGGGAAAATGCGGCCAGGCAGATGGAAGTAATGGCCGATCTGGGTCGTGTTGCTGAAAGGCTCGCAATGGCCGCGCAAAAAACATTTGGAGTAACACCGGAGATGGGAAAAGCTGTTGGAGATGCCATGCAAAGCATGCGGAGTGCGATGCAATCTCTCGATCAGCGAAGTTCTACGTCCGCCGGAGAACATCAGGAGAATGCGATGGCCTCTCTGAACGAAGCGGCGCAGCATCTCCAAGGAGCACTGAACGCAATGATGGAAGCAGGCTCACAGGGGATGGGGATGGCAGGCCTCATGCAGCGGCTCCAAGGCATCACCGGAATGCAGCAGGGAATCAATCGCGGAACGCAGCATTTGGGCGGCCTCGGCCAACAACAGGCTGCCGAAATGGCCAGACTTGCGGGTGAACAGGGGATGGTTCGAAAATCGTTGGAGCAACTTGCCCGCGAAGCCTCGCGTGGAGGGGAGCTCAGCAAGCTTCTCGGTGATCTCAATAGAGTTGCGAAAGACATGCGGGAGGTACAGACTGATCTGGCTCAGGGAAACGTTCAACCTGAAACAATCCGAAAGCAGGAGCGAATCCTTTCGCGACTTCTGGACTCGCAGCGGTCAATGCGAGAGCGGGATTATGAAAAGAGGAGACGTGCCGAGTCAGGGAAAGACTACGCGAGAATCAACCCGCCAAGGCCAACCCTGGCAACCAAAGATGATCAGAACAGACTCCGCCGCGACCTCCTCAAAGCGCTGGAAGAGGGGTATGCGAAGGACTACCAAACGCTCATCAAAAAGTACTTTGACCTTCTTGAGAATCAAGTCCAAGACAAACCTGATTGATCGCTCTGCTGATTTTCGGGTGAATATCTCTCCAATCATTTGACCGGGTGTTCCAAACACTCATTGATGACCTCCTCAGGTACCGCATGACAATTCGCACGCTTGGAGAAAGACTCTACAGGTCGTATCGCAAATACCGGCTTGGCTCTCTCCACTCGGGGAACTGCAAACACCGCGAAGTCATGCACGAGCTTCGAAGCATCGTTGAGAAGAGTGGAGGACTTCTTACCATTGAGGAAGCCGGTTCTTCCCTCGAGGGAAGGAGCATTCCACTTGTTCGGTGCGGGAAAGGCCGAATGCGGGTTCTCCTCTGGTCTCAAATGCATGGAGACGAGTGTACGGCGACCCTTGCGCTCTTGGATATGTTCAAGTTTTTCACAAGCCGCGGATCGAATCGACGACTCGTCGACGGATTGTTCTCTGCAACGGCTCTCTACTTCATTCCCATGTTGAACCCGGATGGAGCGGAGCGGTCGCAACGGCACACTGCCGTGGGCATTGATATGAATCGCGATGCGCGGTCGCTTTTGACTCCTGAAGCGAAATGCTTGCGGCGCCTGCATCGCCGATTGAGACCGGAGTTTGGGTTCAATCTCCACGACCAGGAATTAAGCAGTGCCGGAATGAAGCCCAGTGTAGCTGCGATCGCTTTGCTGGCGCCTGCGGCCGATGAAAAGCGTACCGTTTTCCCCGGACGCGCCCGCGCAATGAGAATTGCAGGACTAATGTCGCGGGTGCTCCATGATTACGTGCCCGGTCATGTTACAAGATACGATGACACCTTTGAACCACGGGCGTTCGGAGATTCCATGCAGGCATGGGGGACGAGTACTGTTCTTGTGGAATCAGGTCACTGGCCCGGTGATCCCCGAAAGGAATTCATTCGTCAGCTCAATTTTGTTGGGCTGACGGCAGCACTGTATGGGATTGCACGAGGGTGGTACAAGAACGAAAGCATGAAGCAGTACACCGAGCTGCCAACAAACGGGAAGCGTCTGTATGATATTATCGTCAGGAATCTGACTCTGCAGGATGACAAGAGTGGGGAATTTCCGGCGGACATTGGCGTAGTCATTGAGCCCCGGCTAAACAAGAATCGTCGTTTCAGGACAAATCCGTTGGTTACCATAAAAGAGGTGGGAGACCTGGACGGATTCGGCGCGCTGCACGAGGTCGATGCAGGCCGAAAGAGGGTTGGAGCGAAGCATGTGGGCGTGGAACAAGTTCTTCGCTTGAGAAGACTTTCGGATATCCTGCGTATTTCTTTCCACAAGTTGGCAAGGGTGCTTGATTCACGCGCTCACAGGTGATTGGACCCCAAGCAATGATCATCGATTTGCGATTCATACCGCCCGTACCGCGTTCTGCTGAGCAGGTTCTTTCTTGACAAACCAGTATTATCTTGCTATATTTTTTCCGACGAACTTGACTGGTGTCTTCGCGACACCTTTTGTCATCTTTAGGGGTAATAATGCAACTTGATGTTGTGAAAGGGAACCCACCAGACCCGGAGCGGTTGGAAAGCATTCCTACCAAACTTCCCATTCTCCCTCTCCGTGATGTCGTCGTCTTTCCCCATATGATATACCCGGTACTGGTGGGAAGAGAGTCGTCCCTGCGCGCTGTCACCCAGGCGGTTGAGCGCGATAAGCACATCTTCCTGGCAGCACAGCGGAACTCGCTTGTCGAGGAACCGACAGCCCAGGATCTTTTCCCCGAGGGAACGGTTGCCCGCATTGTTCAGATTCTGAAGCTTCCGAACGGCTTGATGAAAATTCTCGTGGATGGGGTTGTACAGGCCACCATAACTAAGATGGTGCGGAACGATCGGTTCCTCGAAGCTGAAGTCGAGCTTCATTCTTCAGTTGTGAACCTCGATTCAGAGTTAGACGCACTTCTCAGGCATACATCGAAGCTGTTTGCGGAATATGTCCACTTGAATCGGAACATTCCCAGCGACGTGCTGGCAGCATACGAGAACATCAACGCACCCCAACGCAAAGTCTTTTATCTCGCGTCGCATCTTCTCCAAACTGTTGATGTCAAACAACGGATTCTCCAGCTGAACACAATGCGGGATCAGCTCCATGAGCTGATCAAGATTCTCAACTCCGAGAATGACATCCTCAAGATCGAAAAGGAAATTGATTCCAAGGTTCACGATAACATCGCGAAATCACAGCGCCGGTTTTTCATCCAGGAACAGATCCGTATCCTGCAGGACGAGCTTGGGGAGGACGAGTCCTCTCCCGAGCTGGCCAAGTTGCGCGATGAGATCAAGAGTGCCAAGATGCCGGCGACCGTCGAGCAGAAGGCCATCGAGGAGTTCACGAAGCTGAAGAAAACGCCCCCACTCTCGCCGGAGTCGGCTGTTATTCGCGGCTATATCGACTGGCTGTTGAGCGTTCCCTGGCACAAAAGAACGCCGGATAACCTGGATGTGAGTCATGTGAAGAAGATCCTTGATGAAGACCACTTTGGCCTTGAGAAACCGAAGCTGCGGATCCTTGAACACATTGCGGTTCTGAATCTCGTCAAAGAGCTGAAAGGACAGATTCTCTGCTTCGTTGGACCACCGGGAGTGGGAAAAACATCACTGGCAAAATCCATAGCCCGCGCCCTCGGGCGGAAGCTCGTACGCGTTTCACTCGGTGGAGTACGCGATGAAGCTGAGGTCCTCGGCCATCGACGAACCTACATTGGTGCAATGCCGGGCAAAATCATTCAATCCATGAAGCGCGCGGGAGTGATCAATCCGGTCATGCTTCTGGACGAAGTTGACAAGATGAGTGCCGATTTTCGAGGCGATCCGGCCGCCGCTCTGCTTGAAGTCCTCGACCCTGAGCAAAACATTGCCTTCAACGACCACTATCTTGATGTCGACTTCGATCTCTCTCATGTCATGTTCATCACGACTGCGAATGTCCGGTATGGCATTCCCTTACCCCTGCAGGACAGAATGGAGATCATTGAAATCGCAGGCTATCTGCAGCACGACAAGAAGGAGATTGCCCGACGGCACATCATTCCCAAGCAGCTTGCCGAACACGGACTCAGCAAACGCCTGAAGGTACACCTGACTGATGACGCGATCGACAAGATCATCACGGAATACACACGCGAGGCGGGTGTGCGCAACCTCGAACGGGAAATTGCATCCGTGTGCCGCAAGGTTGCCAAAGAAGTAGTGGAAGCGCGTCAAAAGAGCAACGGACGCGCTCGATCCCGGACGAAAATTGTCGACGGGTCAGCCGTCGAGCGTTACCTTGGCGTAGCAAGGTACCGCGGTAGACTGCGATCGAATACAAACCTCATTGGGTCCGTGACAGGCCTTGCGTGGACAAGCACCGGCGGTGATATCCTCAGCGTTGACGTGACAGTGATGCGGGGACAGGAGAAGCTGACGCTCACGGGCCAGCTGGGCGATGTCATGAAAGAATCCGGACAAGCAGCACTGAGTTACCTTCGATCAAATGCCCGCAGGCTTGGTCTTGATCCCGGCTTTTATAAAGGGAAGGAAATCCACATCCATCTTCCCGAGGGTGCCATTCAAAAGGATGGACCCTCGGCTGGAATCACCATGGCCATGGCCATTTACTCAGCGTTGAGCGGAAAACCAGCTCGCAGTGATGTAGCGCTCACCGGTGAGATCACACTCCGGGGCGAGGTGCTTGCAATAGGTGGGCTAAACGAGAAGCTCCTTGCTGCACAGAGAAACGGCATCAAGACTGTGATCATCCCCGATGAAAACACCAAGGAACTTGCCGAGGTACCTGACAAAGTTAAGGAAGGTCTCACCATCATTCCCATCAAGCGTATTGAGGATGGCCTTGCACATGTGTTTGGCTCATCGCGGCGTTCGTCTTCGCGAAGCGGTCGTCAGACTCATGCATCATCGAAAGCAGACAGGAATTCTCAGAGATGACTGAATACATTGTGACAGCGAGAAAATGGCGACCGGTGAAGTTCGAAGATGTGATCGGCCAAAGCCATGTAACCGTTACCCTTCGGAACGCCTTAGAGAGCAACCGTCTTGCCCATGCCTATATCTTCAGCGGCCCTCGGGGTGTAGGAAAAACCACGACCGCACGCCTTCTTGCAAAAGCGGTGAACTGTCGCAACCCAGTCAAGGGTAATCCGGACAATGAGTGCGAACTTTGCAGGGAAATTGCCGATGGACGCAGCTTTGATGTATTCGAGATTGACGGCGCGTCAAACCGCGGCATTGAGGAAATCCGATCCCTTCGGGAAGCGGTCCGGTACCCACCGGCAAAGGGCACCTTCAAGATATATATCATTGATGAAGTGCACATGCTGACCAAGGAGGCATTCAACGCGCTGCTCAAGACCCTTGAAGAGCCTCCCAGGCAGGTGATGTTCATTTTTGCGACGACGGAAATTCACAAAGTGCCCGCAACGATCGTGTCGCGGTGCCAGCGCTTTGAGTTCCGCAGGCTCTCAACAGCAGAGATCAGCGGGAGCCTTCGCTCAATTGCAAACTCCGAAGGGGTCGACATTGACGAAGAGGCGTTGTTGCTCGTGGCCAAAAAGGGAGATGGCTCGCTTCGCGATGCACAAAGCATGTTTGATCAGCTTGTGTCATTGTGCGGGAAGAAGATAGTGCATGAACAGATATTGAGCGAACTGCGCGTCCTTGATCTCGATGTGTACTTCAGGCTTACCGATCTCATCAAACTCAGGGATTCGAAAGGGGGACTGAGCCTTATCGACGAGGTGATCGGCCAAGGGTATGATCTCAAAGAGTTTGTGATTGGCCTGATGGAACACCTCAGAAATATCCTTGTAGTCAAGACAACAAACTCGACATCCCTGGTCGATTGTTCAGATTCCGGCAAGAAGCGGTATGAGCAGGAGGCAGCGAGGTTCTCCGTTCCCGATCTTCTTCGTCTTCAGCGCATGTTGGCGACGACCGAAGAAACGATCCGCTGGAGTACCCAGCCACGGTTCAGGGTTGAAGCAGATTTTGTTCAGATGATCAGTATGGATAGCGCAGCCAGCGTCGGTGAATTGGTTCATCAGATTGGAGAGTTGAACAAAAAAAAAATCGATGAGGAAATGGGTGCAGTCCCATCACGATCCGTCGACTTAGCTCCAAGTGGGTCACAGGTTGTTGAACAAAACCAGGGCACTCGTTCCGACCAGCGTTCCCCGATTCAAAGAGCGCCCATGAAGTCCTTTGGAGAAGTCGGAATCTCCGAAGAACAGGTAAGATCACTCTGGCCGCTGTTCCTTGCCGAGGTACGGCTCAAACGGATCTCCCTCGGATCAGTGCTTGAAGGGACGAGCGTTTTGGGTGTGAAAGGAGATGCAGTTCGTGTCGGATGCACGGATGATTTTGTGATATCTTCCATCAAGAGAAACAAGCAGGCACTACAGGAAATCCTTCAGAGCGTTATGAATACAGGGATACACCTGGAGCCGGAACGGGACCCCCAATTGATCAGAAAGGGGACTCCAGAAAGTGACAAATCGGGTGACGCGACGCCGACAGAACATCCGGTTGTTTTAGCGATGATGAGAGAACTGGGCGCAGAGCCGCTATAGGAGCTGGGTCGGAAACCCGGCAAATAGAGAACATAACCGCGAGGACGCGGAGGCGCAGAGAAAAATTAGATATGGGCAAAAAATCAAGAATTTTTCCTCTGGGACCTCAGCAGTGTTTTGGAAAACAAACAACCTCGAAGTGGTTTAAACCACTTACGTCCGGCGAAACATTTGCTTAATGCTTCACCCCGCTCTTGACTCTGAGAAATGTTTTCCGCACTATTTGGTGCAGATATTCTATTCTGATTTGACAGTGAGGGGACGATGAGGACTTTCAACGTACTTCTATTTCTGACCGTGGTGTCGGTAAGCGTGGGTGCAGGAGGTACAGGCGTGGCGAAATACGCTGGAGAATTCATTGCCATCGGTGTCGGGGGACGCGCCCTGGGTTTGGGTGGGGCTTATGCAGCGCTTGCCAACGATGTAACTGCCGGGTACTGGAATCCGGCTGGGCTTTCACGCCTCAACTATCCCCAAATAGCATTAATGCATGACGAGCAATTCGGGAGCCTGCTCAACTACGACTACGGCGCAGTGGCATTTCCGTTCGGACAGAATACAAGTCTAGGGTTGAGTGTTATTCGACTCGGTGTTGATGATATTCCGGACACGCGCAATGCGGCGGTCGACATCAATGGAAACGTCACCTATGATCCCGATGAGCTGGTAAGAATTGATCCCAGTCGGGTCACCTATTTTAGCGCGGCTGACTGGGCTCTGTACTTCACATATTCCAAAAGAGAGTCGGAGGATTTTTCGTACGGTGCAAATGTCAAGATCCTGCGTCGTGAGCTCGGTGAGAACTCTGCGACGGGCATCGGATTCGATCTAGGAGTTTGGTATGTTCCGTTTGACAACGCCGCCATTGGGCTCAATCTCCAGGATGTCACGACGACATTTCTAGCATGGGATACCGGCACGAACGAACTGATCTCTCCAACAATGAAAATTGGGACCGGCTACGGGATCGAAGCATTTGATGGTCGCTTCACTCCCGCTGTCGACCTCGATGTCCGCTTTGAAAATCGTCAATATGCATCAACCGCGAATCTTGGTGCCGTCAGCTTCGATGTCCACAGTGGCCTCGAGTTTCAATTCAGGAATGTGCTGGCGTTGCGTGTCGGATACAGCGATATCAAACAGATCACCGTGGGAGGTGGGCTTCAGCTTCCGAAACTCGCGATCGATTACTCGTTTGCGAAATTTGACGGCACTGCCCAGCTCGGCAACACACACCGCATCTCGCTGATGTTTACGCTCGAAACCGAGCAATTCAGGCGAGATGCAGGCCCCTGATGCGGTTTCACGTTAGCTGTTCGTTTCCCGCATCTCTCATCATTCTTCTTTCTTCTCTCTCAGGCTGCGCCAGCTCCCCCGGCGTGTCAGACCAGCTCCTGAGCTCTGAATATCACGTTTCGCAATCCACTTTCTTTCGATACCGTCCTCCCAAGGGCTGGCTTGACGCGACGGCCGAAATGCAGGCGGTGTCGGGCCACATCTGGCTTGTCAGCCAGGATTATGTTGCCTCAATCATGTTGAGAGAGGTTTCTCTGAATGAACAGGCGAAGCAATTGCTGAAAGAAGAAGGGATGCTCAGCGTTGCACGCCTCATCATGAGTCTCGAGAGTAATCAAGGGACGGACAATCCTGCTTCGGTCAAGCTGGGGAGAACAACATTCTGGACGTTTCAGATCCCTTCTCCGTCCGGGGATGCGTTTTACGTTGCTCTTTTCGAAGCGGAAAACCGTTGTTTCGAGGTGCGAGCCGGGACCCGGAACGAGGCGGGAACATCACTCCAGAATCTGAGTGCGACACAGCTCGCGTTCCTCAGCTCGCTTCGGTGGTAAGCCTAAGGTAAACATGTGTAGGGGCGCAGCATGCTACGCCCCTACAAAATTACAACAAGGTTCGTTGCCTCTATGGCGTCAATGGCGTGAACACTCCATCCCAAGATGGGTCGGGAGGATTCAACTCAAAGTAGTGTGTGCGACTGACGTAGAGCTGCGAGGGATAATCTGCGGGGTTCAACTCCAGTGTTGCCTCGAATTTCTTCCTGGCCTCAGTCCACCGTCGATCCTTATACAACCGAAGTGCTTCATTGTAGCTGGAGAGTAATTTCTCACGCGCAACGGTTCGTTCACTATTGAGCCGGTCGATGAGCTCGTAGATCCGAATGGGTTCAGTCCGTCCTTTCACCGTCAGGATATCCAATTCCCGGCAAAGGAACTCATCCTTCACATGACAGTAGGACTGCTCACTGATGATGATCTCAGTCTTGTAGATCTTGTTAGCTCCTTCCAACCGCGATGCGATGTTCACGCTATCGCCGATCACCGTATAGTTGAACTTCGCCGTGCTCCCCATGTTGCCTACAATCATATCTCCGGTGTTAATGCCAATGCGTGCGAACAGCGCGGGCTTATTCCCTGCAGTCCATTGCGATCGGATTGCCGCGAGTGACGACTGCATCTGCAGCGCGGCGGTGCATGCAAGTGAGACATGATTCTGTTGAGGAATGGGAGCTCCCCAAAAAGCCATAATCAAGTCCCCCTCAAATTTGTCAATGGTTCCAATATTGCGCAGAACAACACTGGTCATCGTGCTGAGATATTCGTTAAGGAGGCCGACAAGTTCCTCGGGAGGAATGGTCTCTGCAAGTGTGGTGAAACCCTCGAGATCACTGAACAGAACGCTCAGCTCCTTTCGTTCCCCTCCAAGCTTCAGTTTTTCCGGATGCATGATCAGCTCGTCGACAACGGATGGACTGACGTAGGTACTGAACATCATCTTGATCATCATGCGCTGTTTGCGCTCGACCACAAAATGATAGGCAGTGCTTGCAAAGTATCCTCCAATGATGGCCAGGATTGGACTGATGAGGGAGATTACGTAGCCGTAGTCGATGAAGAGTCGAAGGCCGAGGAATCCGATGATGAACAGTTCCGCGACCGTGAACAGAAAGCCGTTCAGTTCCACGAGGGCATGATGCCTTGTCTTCGCTCCTTTGATGGAAGATGTAATAAGGAACGTGACGAACGAAAGGGCTGTGACCAAAAGGATTTCAGCCAGCGCGGATTGCCTTGTCAGAGACTGATTCAGAAGGACACTTTCGATGAGGTTGGCGTGGATCTCCACTCCATACATCTTGTTGTCCCCTGCCTGTCGACCCTGCGCGATGGCGACCGCGTGTAGATCCTGATCCTCAGGCATTGTTGAGCCGACAAGGACAATCTTGTTCTTGAATGTGCCGTCATACAGATAGCCGAAATCAGGGTCGCTAAAGGTATTGGTGCTTTCACCGGTGCGTGCTTCTTCAAGGGTGACAAATGTCTCGTCGTCAAGTACATCAACGAATTTGATGTGGCGAAATGATCCGCTCGGTCCGAAATAATTGATCAGCAGGGAGGAGTAATCATACTTTGGCAATTCCTTCGATCGGTAGACAAACACGTCGGGTTGATTCTCCGCCGTGACGGAGTGAGGGAGGCCGTAGTATTTGTTCAATACCGCGAACCCGAATGTAGGGATATTCAAGGCTGTGTCGACCGAAAAGAACGGATAGTATTGTCGAACCACATCGTCGGCATCCTTTCGGATGTTCACCAGTCCTAAGGAGCTATCGACGTCGTAGAAAACGTTGCCATAGGTTTCCCCGCCTCTGCGGATTCGGTAGAAATCCTTGGCAACTTCAGTCTTGCCGGCGAGGACCACATTGCCGGTTTCGCGGATCGCTGTGCGGAGATCCTCGTCATTAACGGGGGAGTACATATCGCCTCCGACGAACAAGATGTCGATGCCGACCACCTTTGCACCCGCCCTGGAAAGATTTTTGATCAGATGAGCGTAATACGACCGGGGCCAAGGCCATTTGTCCGGAAGAGACTCGAAGGATTCCTGGGAGATTTCAACGATGACCACGTGGGTTGAATCATCGTCCATTGAAAGCGGCCCGCGTGATTGGAAGCGAAAATCGAGCGAGGCCAGTTCGAGTCGCTCGACCACGCCAAGGTTCAGAAGTGGTACACGAGTCATGAGGACGGTCAGCACCGCGACGCTGAGCGGAAGGAGAATCTTGGCCCAGAGGCGGCCTGGTGTGCCTCTGGTGGTGTAGTCTGGTGCAGTCATAACAGCTAGAAGCCTAGTCGGAAAGCCATGGATTTATCACCACGAAGTCCTGCCCGACTGATCTATTGCTCTTGACGGTCAGGGGCACGAAGACACAAAGAGAGAGGAAATCTTCATGACACGAAGGTCTGAACACTGAGAAAATGATCTTTGGTGCACCATAAGACATCCGAAAGACATCCGAACCTACTCGATAAGATTCTCTTTTTGTGGCTCCTGGTGTCTTTGTGACCTCGTCCGGCCTCCGGCCGAGACCCCGTCCTTCGGACGAGCCGGCCTTCAATGACAACGCCTTGTGGCCGAGCCTCGGCACAAGCCGGGGCTCGTCATCATTAGTAGTCGCTTATACTATTGTGGACGGCTCGTCTCACAATAGTGTGTGATTGTGAGACGGGTGGTTATTTTTCAACTAGGCTTCTAGAGTTCGTACCGAAACGTCAGCGACCAGATAGTATCATCCGCGCTCGTATGGTTGTCGAAATGTGTGAGCCGAATCCGGATGCTCCCCCTCTGAAGAACTGTGACCGAAGAACCCGCGTCCCACACCGTGCGCTCAATATCGCCAAAGGTTGGACTGATTCTCGTCTCCAGAGTTAGTTGTTCCTCCCAGACTTTGTACTGACCACCAAGCGAGAGTGTCGTATAGTCGAGCTCCTGTCGCGTTGCAACGGACGTTGAAGGAAATGTGTTGAAGTTGAACGCAAGATTGGCTTCAGTTCGAAGCGGAACATCGTACCGCGATACAAGACCCAGGCCAAGCGACGTGTTGTCGACCTCCAGTCGTCGAATGGAATAATCATTCCGCTCTGAATTTGCAAGGTTCAGCGATACTGTGTGAGTCACTGCCGCTCGAATATCATACGAGCACTGGACGTAAAGTCGGTTCGTTTCGTCGTTGATGGCATCCAAGGAATCACGTCCTCGCGTTGAAAGGTCGTTATCTGATGTATAGCGCCCATACCCAATGGTGATGTTCGGCCCAGGGAATCGCGGGTAGAAGCTGAGCGCGGTATTGTAGTTGAGAAACGTTGTAGTTGCTGCCCTGAAATTGGACGTGTTATCCTGGAGATGCTCGAATCCCAGCGACAGCAGTATTTGGTCGCCGACGATCCCAATTCTGTCGGATGCCGTTATTCCCTGGATGTCCTTTCTGAGAAACGTCTGACCGAACGATGTATAGTCGCTCCCACGGTACAGATACGTTGCACGAAGCAGATTGGAGAGATAATTCAATCCGATCGAAAATTCATACGCCAGAGTCGACAGCTGCTTGAACGAAAGCGGCCGAAGATTGTCGTTGACAGTGATGAATCCATCCAGGATATCACGAACTCTTTTCACGTCGTCGGCGCTGGATTCATAGGTTGTATCGATATACTCGTCAGTGAATGTACCGCTCGAGATATCGCTGTTAAACGCGCTAAAGGCTGTCTCACCGGAGAACTCGATGCGTCGATCATCAAAGCTTCCTTTGAGGTCAATTCCCAGGACAACGTTTTCCTGCGGTCGGGTTCCGAAGCGGATGGAAGCCGGATCATCCTTTCCCTTGAGCGCCGTAATTCCGACATCCCATGTCCTTCCGGATCGCGTCTCCGAACGTAGCACAAGAATGTCGCGCTGGAACGTGCCGTAACTGAATTTTCCCCAAGTGGTTCCGCTGTCATCAATAGGTGCATAAGCCGCAGTGGGGTCAAGTTGTTGTTCGATGGCAAGGCTGTCGAGGGGGAACGAGCTGAGCAGGCTCCCCTCGATACCCCTATCGGTTTCGCCCGTTGCAATCATGAGCGTTTGTGGCCCAGCCTGGAGTTTTCCGGTAAAGCCTCTGATTCGTTTGCCGCTCATGATGAGGTTTGGAAAAATCGGGTAGCTGTCACCAACTCCCGTCTGAAGCCATGATGATTCCACACCTACGAAAAACCTGTTTTGCGGTTGTCGATTCGATTCCTCGTCGGATGTGATGAAAAGGTTCGACGTCACCGTCCATTCATTCCACGCTCCGCGAAAACCAAGGCTCCCTCGGTTGTACCAGGTCCCAACAGTCCTGACGTTTTCATGGCGTGACTCAATCTGCACGAATCCGCTCGGCGTGAATACTGGTGAGCTCGGCAAAAAAACCTGGTCCAGTCCGGTGATCGAAAACGAAAGAGTGCTGATCTCATACAGGTTTCCGTACCTGTCAAAGAGTCGCACCTTCACAGTGTGCCGTCCCGGCGCGAGCTCGATGCCCGAGTTCGAAGGAACGTAGACGAGGATGTCGCCGCTACTCACGGCTGCCGATGTAACATCTGCATCATCAACGAGCAGCTCTGTTGCCTCCTTGACGACAATTGTATCAACACGCAGAAGGGAGATGGCGATCACGATATCATCGGGCGCTGAGCGTGTGTTCGGCTCGGGACTCAGGAAGACCACGGTTCGGGAGAAAATGGCTTCACGGACGGGGATCTGACGTGTGTTGACGGGGGGAGATGCAAAGGGGTCTGTGCTTTCACTGATGGGATAGGTTTCGAACGAGCCCTGCCGCGTTGCCAGGATGAGATAGTACTCGATAAACGGCGGCAAAACGTCATTGCCGGGCACCTGAACCGTCGCCCTGTTTCCCACGAGGTTCATCTCGATGGTTGAA
>Ga0247727_10014378_pt1 | contig 13165 bp, 6 predicted proteins | sample WisWelCaveWW1625_FD_202498 | JGI IMG/M metagenome (GOLD analysis project Ga0247727, IMG submission 202498) | Biofilm microbial communities from Wishing Well Cave, Virginia, United States - WW16-25 | ecosystem: Environmental > Aquatic > Deep subsurface > Groundwater > Cave microbial mat | place...
TGACTTGACCTTGATCGAAAATCATCTGGTCGCCAACCCCCTGCCGGCGGCTTTCCAGCGATGGGCTTTCCCGCTCATCATGGTGGGGTTCGGGGTCATCGTTACCCTCTGGCCCTTTCATACCTGGTCGCCGATGGGTTATGCGGCCGCTCCGACCTCGGTCAGCATGCTGCACGCGGGCGTACTCAAAAAACTGGGCGCTTATGCCATCATCCGTCTGGGCTTGGGTCTGATGCCAGAGGGTGCAGCCCTATGGATGCCCTGGGTGGCCTGGATCGCGACTCTCAATATCCTTTATTGCGGTCTGGTCGCGTTCACTCAAAAGGACTTAAAATACATCCTCGGTTATTCCAGCTGCAGCCACATGGGCTACATCCTTTTGGGTCTGGCCTGCATGACTCCTCTGGCCTTGAACGGCACTGTTTTCTTCATGTTCGCACACGGACTCATGGCGGCCCTTGGATTCGCTTTGGTCGGATTTATCTATGACCAGACGCATACAAGAATGATCCAAGACTGGGGTGGTTTCGGTAAAAAGGTCCCGTTCGCCGCGACCCTTTTTATCATGACGGCAATGGCTTCCTCAGGCTTGCCCGGTTTTGGAAATTTTATCGGTGAGATGATGATCCTCCTGGGCGCTTGGGATAAATACCGCCCTCAGGCGGTGCTGGCTGTGTTGGGTTTGGTCGTGACAGCAGGTTATATGTTGAAGACGGTCCGGGGCACGATGCAAGGGCCTCTCAACCCTCACGGCGCCAACCTGGTAGACGCCAAAGGCTTTCAGAAACTTCCCTACGTGCTTTTGATCGCGGGACTTCTGGCGGTTGGTTTTCTCCCTTCTCTTATCCTTCCCACGATCGAGACCGGCACAAGACCCATCCTCGAAGGAATGACGCATGAACGTTGATATCCCCTGGCATCTGCTTCGGGTCGAGACGGGCCTGGTGCTCCTGGCGCTGTCTTGCCTGGTGCTTGATATCTTCCTGCCGAAAGCCAAGAGCCGCACGGTCCTTCCGAACGTCGCGATGGCCGGGGTGGCGGGACTTTTTTGCCTTTTAGGTCTGCAATGGGGCGATTTTGGACACGGTTTCGGACGCTCTTTCGTGCAGGACGGCGTGGCTGTCTGCTTCAAGGGTATCCTTTTTTTGGCTGCGTTCTTCGTCCTCTTCATGGCTCGCGAGTATCATCGCCAGCTCTCGCGGGGCCACGGCGAGTTCGCGCTCCTCATCTTATTTGCGCTGACGGGGTCCGTGTTTTTGGCTTCGGCCAATGATTTTCTCCTTTTCTTCGTGGCGCTTGAAACACTCTCGATCTCGCTTTACATCATGACCGCCTATCTGCGCGACCATGAGAGTTCCATCGAGGCCGGCATCAAGTATCTCGTCCTCGGCTCCCTCTCGACGGCCGTCTTCCTTTTTGGCTTAAGCTACGTCTATGGCACGACAGGGAGTATGAATTACTTCGACATCCAGCAGAAGATGGCCTCCTGGCAAGTGATGCCACCCGCTTTCCTGTTCGGGATGCTCCTCATCCTGGCCTCGCTCGGCTTCAAGATCGCGGCCGTGCCTTTCCAGTTGTGGGTACCCGATGTCTACCAAGGCGCCCCGACCCCGGTGACGGCCTTTCTGGCGACCGCCTCCAAGACGGCGGGTTTCGCTGCACTGGTCAGGCTCCTATTGACCGTCTTCGCTCCGGCCCAGGCCGAGTGGACGCTCCTTTTCAGCGTGACGGCAGCCCTTACCATCCTCTACGGCAATCTCGGAGCCATCCCGCAGACGAACATCAAGCGGCTTTTGGGTTATTCAAGCATCGGTCACGCCGGTTACCTTCTGATAGGCCTTGCCGTTCTCAACACATCCGGCAAGGAAGCGGTCCTTTTCTATCTTCTCTCTTACGTGTTCAGCACAGCGGCTGCTTTTCTCGTGTTGGTGGCCGTCGTGGGAGCCGTGAAGTCGGATGAGATAAAAGAGCTGGCGGGGCTTTCCAAACGCTCTCCTGTTCTGGCGGCAGGCATGCTTGTTTCGCTGATGTCCCTGGCGGGTGTGCCGCCTTTTGGCGGATTCTTCGCAAAATTCTATATTCTATGGGCCTGCACGAATGCGGGGATGACCTGGCTTGTCGTCATCGGCGTCCTGAACGTCGTCACGTCTCTTTATTATTATCTGAAGATCGTCAAAGTCCTCTACGTGGATGAGCCCTCCTCATCAGAGCCTCTTGCCGTTTCTTCCGATCAGCGCGTGCTTCTGTATGGCATCATGGCCGCTATCGTCGCGATGGGCATTTTCCAAGGACCCTTTGTGCGCTTGGTTTCCCAAGCGTAAAAAAACCCGCCGGGGTCTCCCCCGACGGGCTTCTTTTTTCTTCCAGTGCGTCCTTAACCGATAGCGATTTTCGCTGTCTCTCCGGTGCGTATACGGATGCAATCTTGCAGGTCCAGCACGAAGATCTTGCCGTCCCCGATGCTTCCCGTCCTGGCTCCCTTGGTGACCGCTTCGATCGCCGCTTTGACGTAATCGTCATTCACGGCTATTTCGATCTTCACCTTCCTTAAGAGACTCCCGCCTTCTTTATGGCTGCGGTAGACCTCTGAGACACCCTTCTGCCGGCCACGGCCCATGACGCTGGTCACGGTCACCAGATGGATGTCCTTCTCGGTGAGCTTGTCCAGAACGTCCTCGAGACGATCCGGTTGGATGATAGCTACGATGTATTTCATGATGGATGGCTCCTTTTAGATTAGTCCAACACCGTGTAACCGGCTTCGCGGTGCTGCGTCAGATCCAAGCCGATCCGTTCTTCCTGTTCTGAAACCTTCAAGCCCACGATCATGTCCACGACCTTGAGCAGGATGAAGGAGACGATACCCGAGTAGACGACCGTGATGAGGGTCGCTTTGAGCTGGACGATGAACTGAGCGGGGTTGCCGTAGAACAGGCCGTTGTTGCCCGCTGAGTTGATCTCTTTGTTCGCCCAGAGGCCCGTTGCCAGGGCTCCCCAGATGCCGCCGATGCCGTGCACGCCGAACACATCGAGCGAATCGTCATAACCCATCTTGGCTTTCACGACCGCAACGAAGAAATAGCAGATGACTGCCGCGCCGGCACCGATCCAGATCGAATCGATCGCTCCGACAAAACCGGAAGCCGGTGTGATGGCGACCAGACCGGCCACCGCGCCCGTGATCATGCCGAGCATCGTCGCATGCTTGTTGAATTTCCAGTCGAGGAGGGCCCAGACCAGGCCCGCCGCTGCGGCCGCCACATGCGTGGCGACGAACGCGCTACCGGCCAGGCCGTTGGCGCCCAAAGCCGAGCCGCCGTTAAAACCGAACCACCCGAACCAGAGGATGCCGGCTCCCAGCACCGCCAAAGGCAGGCTGTGCGGAGGGGACATCTTGGAGGGATAACCCTGTCTTTTGCCGAGCACCAGCGCACAGACGAGCGCCGCGATACCCGCGTTGATATGGACCACGGTGCCGCCCGCGAAATCGAGTGCACCCATGTTGCGTACGAAACCGCCCACCGCCCAGACCCAGTGGCAGACCGGGTCATAGACCAATGTCATCCAAAGAAGCATGAAGAGGCAGAACGCGCTGAATTTCATGCGTTCGGCAAACGCCCCGAGGATCAGCCCCGGTGTGATCACCGCGAACATGCATTGATAGATCATGAACACCGAATGCGGGATGGTAGCCGCGTAGTCGGCATTCGGTGCGGCTCCCACACCCTTCAAACCAAGCCACGCCAGGCTTCCGATCCACCCATTCACGTCAGGACCGAATGCTAGTGAGTAGCCGATCACCACCCATTGGATCGTCACAAGCGCCATAAGCATGAAACACTGCATGAGGACAGACAGGATGTTCTTCTTCCTGACCAATCCTCCGTAGAAAAAAGCCAAACCCGGTGTCATAAACAGCACCAGCGCGGCGCTGGTCAGGACCCAGGCTGTATCCCCGGTATTGATCTCAGGCATTACCCCTCCTTGTTGATTGATTACACCCTAGTTTTAGCCGATTATTGTTTCAGGGGTGTTACAGAGACGTGAAAAGGGCGAGGGCGTTAAGAATAACGTTACTTTAGATAGACCTTGATCCAATCGGAGGATAACAAGACGGAGGGGTTCTCTTTTTGGGAGACCCTCTCAAATTTTCCCTTCTTATATACCCAGGACTCTGTCTGCTGAATACGCGGGGCAAGACGCAGGGTTCGGGCGACTTCGACCGACCCGTCTGGAAGCCTGCGCGCATGACCGTTTTGGCCGTCAAAACGCTGCAAGAGGACCAGTTCCTTTTCTTCACGGATCCGGTAAACATCCAAGACCTGTAAAAAGCCATTCCCCCAGGCAAGGTTGAAGCGGACCCAAACCTCCGGGGTCCCGTCGCCGTCTGCATCGACAAATTCTGGCTTCCACACATAGTGGAGCGTCCGCTTCTGCGCGTCCAGAAAAGTCGGGTTAGATTGAAGAGGTGTCCCCTTGAGCATCTTTCCAAAGAAGAGGGTCGGCCGGTCACGGACGCTGCCCATCGGAAGTACCAGAGGCCTGGAAATGATCCCCTCTTTCAGGACATACCAAAGTTCCAGTTCGGGGTAGGAGATCATCGTCACAAAATAGCGGTCCTGGTAGGTCGCCTGAGTGATCTCGAACGAGCGGGCCTTTTCGCGCACGCGCGAGTCATCCGCGCCCCACCTTTCCCATAGACCACGCTCGAACCAGTCGACGAAAGCCGGGTCCCATTCGCCGGGGAGGAATGCCTTCGGTTCCAGCTGTCTTTTTTTTAAAAAAGGCTCCAGTTCTGCGTCATCACAGGCCTCTTTGCCCTCGTGCGCGCAAAGTCCCATCCAGCGGGCGGCGTAGAAATCAGCCGTCTTGCGGTCAATACGGTCGAGGGCGGCTTGCGCCTTGATAAGGAGCTCCGCCTTGTCTTGTGCACCAAAGGCGGGAGGATGGAAAAAAAAGACGGCGAAAAGAAAAAGATAAAAGCTCTTACGAGCCCTCATCAGTAGACGTAGATGTACTGCGCGCGGCTGGTCTGAGGATTGTAGCGGACGTCGATCGCGGAGCCGCTTGGCATGGTCGATAACGTCTGCGAAGCTGAGCCGTCCACCTGCGTGCGCTCGTCAAAGTTGACCGTGAGAGTCTCATCCGAACCACTTTCAGTGTAAAGCTTGAGCGTGATCGTGCGGCCCGGCTCATCGACGGAGACGATCTCACCAGACACGAGTTCTTCCACTCCCCCAGCGGGAGCAGGTGCCTGAATATTCTCAGCGATGACAGCTGGAACAGCGTGTTCCATCGGGGTCTGAGGGGTCGCCTGCGCAGGCAGCGGCATCAGGGCGGCCCTTTTCGCGTCCAGGCTGTCGATGATCTGTTTGGCGTAACGGCCTTCGTCGTAGTTCTGTTTCGCGTCTGCGATCCTATCACGGACTTTTGGATGCTCACCCAGATAGGGTCCGAGCACACCCCATTCTTCGATGGCCTTCGCGTAGTTGCCCTGGTCGTAATAGGTTTTGCCCTTTTGGAAGGTGAACTCGATCCACTGCTTGCGCTGTTCCACGGACTGGTTGGCCTCCAGCTGTTTTTGTCGCAGGGTTTCCGCCTCGCTTTTAAAGTGCTCGTTGGCGTCTTCCAGCACACCGAGGATCTCCTGCTCATTTTGTATCTGGACCGGGGGCTCTCCGCTTCCCGTGGCAGTAGAGACCTCCTTGACCGAATTAATCGTGTTCAGGCTCGCGCGCAGAGAGACGATGCGCTGTTTGGTTTCGGAGCCTTCGGCCAGATACGGCAGGAGCCTCTCCCACTGACCCATCGCCTCCTCATAACGGCCCTGGTCATAGAAGACTTTTCCTTTGTTGAACGTCGTCACGCTCCATTCCTGGCGCTCGGCGAGCGTCTTTTCCAACTCGCCCTGCTTGGTGCGGGATGTGACCGCCTCTTCCTTCAATTTGGCGTCGACCTCGGTAAGAAGTTTTTCCATCTGTTCGGCATAAGGCAGTTGGAGACCTTGATAGTCGCTGGCGATGGCCTGGACCGCTCCTTTTTTGGCCTCCAACGAAGCTTGATGGCTCTGTTTGACGGCCTCCATCAAACTCTGCATGCCCGTCTGGGCCTCCAGATACGGGGCTAACTTCTCCCATTCAGCGATGGCTTGGTCGAGTTTTCCTTCCAGGTAGAACGACTTGCCCAGGTCAAAGGTCTGCTTGAGCCACGTCTGCCTCTCGGAGACCTGCTGCTCGGCGCGTATCTTCTCGGCCCCCGCTTCCAGCGCCTCGTTCTTCACTTTTTCGTTGAGCTCGACCAGAAGGACTCCCAACTCATCCGGCGCCGGGAACTTCATGTTCTTCTTGGCATCGGCCTCTGCGTTCGTCTTCGATGCTTCAAGAGAAACATTCAAGTTGCGCTCAAAATCACCGATGCCGTTCTCGAGCCTGATGCCATCCTCCACGAACGGAAGCATCGTCTTCCATTCGGCGACCGCCTCCTTGTAACGGCCCTGCGCGTAGGCAAGCTTGCCTTTCTGGAAAGTCACATCCATCCAATCCTTGCGGTCGGCAAGCATCTTCTCAGTCTGCGTGCTCTTGGTCTTCATGTCAAAAACCTGGTCGCGCAATTGCGTGTTCACGGTCTCGAGCATCATGGGAAGCTCGCTCGGCGCCTCGAGTTTCATTTCTTTCTTAGCCATCGACTGCTGGTTCTGTTCCTTGGCTGTCACATAGGATTGATAGCTCTGGTCGGCTTTTTCCAAAAGGAGCCGCAGTTCACCCTCGCCTTGCACCGAGGGAAGCATCGAACGCCAGGCAGCGAATGCATCGGCGAGCTTGCCCTGGTCGTAGAAGGCCTTGCCATCCGCGTAAAGTTTCTGCACAGCGGTCTGTTTTTCGGCCAGGATCTTGTCCGTACGTTCGCGTATGAGCTCGGTGGCCTGCCTTTCCTTGTCGAGTTTAAAGGAAGCATCCGAGAGGACCTGCGAAAGTTCGGCGGGAGACGGTAAAGGCGTATTCAGGTCCGCCTCGGCCTGTGCGGCCGACGTCAGCGCGTTCACATAATTGGCGTGACTGGCCTGGAGATTATCGAGAGCTGCTTTCATCTTCTCGGGTCCCTGGACGTGCGGCAGGATCCCGGACCACGCCCTGACGGCGGCTTCCCATTGTCCCTGGTCGGCAAACGTCTGGCCTTCCTGAAACAGCTGATTCACGGTCAAGCGGCGCAGAGCATCGGCTTGTGCCGCTTTTTCGGAGCGTGACATCCCCTCCATCGAAAGCGACCCTATCCTAGCAGAGGCTTCTTCCAGTATTTTTGACATATCGGCAGGCGGGGCGATCGGCGTGTCCCTGCGTGTTTCGGCAGCCTGCGCTGCTTTTTGAGCCTGCACGAGGGCTTCATGGCGCTGCGGCAGTGCCAGGATCAAGGATTGCACCTTCTGCTCGTCTTTCAAGTGCGGCGCGAGACTCGACCAGAATTCGATGGCTTCCTTGAACTTGCCGACCTCGTAATAGGCTTTGCCTTTCTCGAAAGTCGAACTCACCCAGGTCTGACGTTCGGCCAGTGTCTTTTCCATGTCAGCGCGCTGCGTCTGGGCCGCGGCCGTATCATTTTGTACCTTTCCATCCAGCTCGATCATCATTTTTTCCATCTCGGCTGTGAAGGGCATTTTGAGGTCGCGATAGCGCGTCGCGACAAAAAGTTCGTTCGCTCTCTTGGTCTCCTGCAAGGACTGCCAGTCTTTTTTCACATTCTGAAGCAGTGCCGCGATGCCGGACGACTCCTCAAGGTGCGGAAGAAGTTTATCCCATTCATTGAGCGCCTCTAGCCACTTGCCTTCCATAGCCAGCGTCTTCCCGCCCAAGAAAGTCCTATCCACAAAGGACTGGCGGTCCTGGAGATCTTTCTCGAGGACCTGGCGCCTCACCTGAAGCCCCTGCGAGTCCGTGGCGAGCTTGTTTCGGACGTCCTCCAGGAGCGTTTTTAGATCGCCTGGAGGCGGGAACTTGGCGTCTCTCTTGGGAAGTGCCTCGTCCAGCGCCTGTTTAGCAGTTACGAATTGAGCGTAATTCCTGTCCAGTTCCTGCACGAGTGCTTTCGCACCGGACTTTTCATCTAGAAAATCAACGGCCTTTTTCCACTCGGAGAGCGCTTCCTCGATACGACCTGCCTGTGTGTAGACGCGCGCTCGCTCGAGGGTCGCCAAAAGCGCCGTCTGCCGGTCGCTGAACTGGGTCTCCAGACCCTGACGCTGTATCCGTAATTCGTTGGTTTTATCGAGCATGGCTTTTGATGTGTCGGCCAGTATTTTCCTCAAGTCGGCTGGAACTTCGGTCTTGGCATCGCCTCGGCTGACCGTATCCCGGAACTCAGCAGATACCTTTTTAAACTCGCTTTGCGTCTGCTTCAAAGACTCGATCAAAAGCCTGTCTTCAGATGCGGGATCCAGGTAAGTAATAAGCTTTTCCCACTCGGTGATGGCGGAATCCAGACGGGAGGTCTGGAAATACAACTTCCCTTTCTCTATCGCGGACTGCACGACGACGTGCCGCTCGCGCTGGGTCTGTTCGCGGTTGTCGCGCTTGGTCCGCAGTTGGTTGGTTTGAGTGATAAGGTCCTGATTAGCCTGTGAGAGCGAGCGTTTGAGGTCTTCAGGCATCTGGGCGGAGACTTCCTTTTTCGCGAAGGATTCGCTGTGAAGAGCGGCGGCTTTCGTGTATTCGGCGAAGCCCTGCTTCACACTTTCTATCGCCGCATACTCCTCAGAGGCCTCATCCAGATAAGGCGACAGTTTTGTCCACTCAGAGAGCGCTTGGTCCAGGCGGCCGGTCTTCTGAAAGACGCGTGATTTTTCAATGGCTGAATTGACGACCGCGCGGCGGTCGCTGGTCTGGGTGTCAAGAGCGGAACGCTCATTGCGTGCCTGATCTGTCTTCTGGATGAATTGTTGGCTGACCTGAGCGAGCGCCTGCTTCAGATCGGCAGGCAAGCTCACGCGCTCGCCCGATCTCGCGGCTGCGGAGGCCAATTGTTTCGAGGCCTCCTTTGAATCCAGCCAATTTTGCTTGAGGTTCTCGATCAATAGTCTGTCGGAAGAAGCGGGATCCATGTAGGGGAAGACTTTTTCCAATTCATTTATCACTTCGTCGTAGCGGCCCGTCTCATGGAACAGCCTTGCTTTTTCCAGGGCCGAGACCGTGACCGTCCGCGTCTGCTGTAAGCCCGTCTCAGTCAGCTTCAGTTGGGTCCGGGCCTGCGCGGCCTTCTCTAGAAGAGAATCATTGGTGCCGGACAATGATCTTTTGAGCTCCGGAGGGAGCTCCAATCGCTGTTCCTTCAAAGCGGACGAGAGCCGGAGCGCTTCCGACGCTTTCGCGTAGTCGGCATAGTTTTGCTTCATACTTTCCACCAAGGCACGTTCCTCGGCGGCCGGACTTAGATAAGGAAGCATTTTTTCCCATTCACCGATAGCCTCGTCGGTCTTTCCGGACTTGGCGGCGAGATTGGCTTTGTAAAGCAAGGTTGTCACACGCGCCTGACGGTCGTTCAGTCCCTGATCGACCACGAGACGTTCATTGACGGCCGTGCGCGCCTGGTTCTTAAGGTCTTCGTTCGCGGATACGAGGGTCTGCATGAGCGCGGCCGGAGGCGAATAGGCCTCAGCAGACCTTGCTTGCGCCTGTTTCAATGCCGCGATCTGGCGGGAAGCCTCCGAATGGTTGGCCTCGAGCTTCTTCAACTCCGCGTTGAAATCCGCGGCGTTCTCGACCCAGGGGGAGAGCTTCCTCCATTCGTTCACGGCCTCCTGGAAACGACCCAGCGCGTAGGCGCTCTTGCCGCGCTCGAACGCCTGGATAAGTTCGGTCCTCTTGGCCGCCACGGCCGATTCAGTCGTTTGCCGGTCACTTTCGGCCTGACTGGTCTTGGCCGCCAGTTCGTGCGAGGCGTTCTCGACATAACGGAAGAATCCTTCGGGGAGTCTGAGTTTATAAGAGCCTGAATCCACTGCGCCCTGATAGGTCGAAGAGGCCATCTCATAAGAGCGCAGGCTTCCCTGTGCTGAAAGGAAGGCCGCCTTAGTGACAAGATCTCCCTCGAAGTATGGCTGCAGCATCAGCCACTCGTCCATCGCTTCCTTGAACTTGCCCTGCTGATAGAACTGCTGGCCCCTCTGGAAGGCCTCATCCACTTTCTTTTGCATGTCCGCAAGAGACTGCTGTTTCTCCAGGCCCTGGCGTGAGACCTTACCGGCTTTTTCTTGAAGGTCGGATGCGGCCTGCTTGAGGAAGGACTGGATCCGCTCGTTGGCCGGCTGCCTGTTCTCCCCGGCCCGCCCTGCGCTGTCGGAATAGCTCAATTCGGCCTCGCGGAAATCCCGGCGCGACCGCTTGAACCCGTCGATGGCGGCTGCGACCTGCGGGTCGTCCTTTAATTTGAGGGTCAGCCTGTCCCATTCTTCGGCGGCCAGATCGTAGTTTCCGGCCTCAAACGCCGTTTTGCCTTTCTCAAAAGTCGTATCGACCCAGGCTTGTTCGAAGACCACGTCCTTTTCCAGGCTCTCCCGCCTGGATTGTATCTCCAGGATCTGTTTTTGGAGCTTGATGCTGGCGTCCTGTAGATAACCATTGAACTCGGCCGGGACCTGAGCGCGCGCAGAGGAAGTACCCGGCGCCTGAGCGTCCTGCCGGTCGATCAGCTGGGCGGTCTCATAGTCGCGCTTGAGCTTTTGAAGCTGCCCGTATTCCGTGGACGAGGGATCCAGATACGGCTCGACCTTCTTCCACTCCCGCAGGGCCAGCTTCCAATCACCGTTCTCATAGGCAACGCGGCCTTTCTGCATGGTCACGCGCACAGAATCATCCGGCTTTACGGTCTGGACCTGGTTCTTGAGATAACCGATGACTTTCTTGAAGGAGGGATACTGGTCCAAGTAGGGATCGAGCTTGTTCCACTCACGTGAGGCGGCCGTGTAATTTCCCGATTCGTAGTAAGCTTTCCCCTTTTGAAATACTTGATTCACCCAGACCGCGTCCTTGGTCTCTTTGGGTTCGGCGGCATAAGAGGACGCCGCGCATAACATCAATAAAATGAATAGGAACCGATTTTTCAGGGGCACAGCACTCCGCATTTTAGATTAATATACCATAGAAGGAATGCTGAATAAATAGAATTGAATAGGATTATTAGGATTTCCGTCGCATCAAGGCGTAGCCGGGTTTCAAACCCTCGCTGGTAACAGACTCATAATGCTCGGTGAGATACCTCCATAGCAGCGGATGGGAGCGAGATAAAGCGTGTTCAGGCCTGCCGTCCAATGGAAGGTCCGCAACAATGGCCCAACGCACCTTTTTTCCCTCCAGCTCTCTCAATGTACGCTCTTCCATCGCCTTTATCGGAGCGATATGAAAATATAGTTCGTGGACCGGGGACTCCCTTTCCAGCAGGCAGTAGAACGTCGTCAAAAGCGGCGCCAGTAAAAGCGGCTCCTGCGGGTCCACATGCTTGGCAACGAGCTTTCGGAAGTCCTCGATGTACTTCGCGTCAGGTTTCGTGAGCCATATCCTGTCCCTCCCCACGTGGTACCAGGTCATTCCCCCCTCCGGCACCATGGTCTTAAAAATAATGGTACTTCGCAGGCCCGCCGATAAGAAGCTGGCTACGGAAAAAAGGACCACAAGGAATTGGCAGATCGTCTTCCAGGAAGGCGGAGTGAAAACGCGCAGGGCCAAGAGGCCGGCCATTACCGGGAAAATGCCCTCACCGAGATACACAAGATCGCTGCGCGAGAAAATATGGCCCAAATAGAAAACGCCGATGAAGACCGACGCGATGAACAGGGCCCGCGGCCCCTGGGCCGGTTTTTGAATACGCGCCAGTGCAGGGATGGAAAATAGATACCAGAGAGTGATAAAAATGAAGAGGACCCCGATGAAAAATCGGTTGGTGAACTCCAGGGACTGCGCACGCGCACCCGGCAGGGACGAGGCGATGGAGCGCCAGTCGACCGTCCAGGGCCAGGGGACCGGAAAAGATACATTCGCTTTTCCTGATGCAAAAGCGGTCAGAATGGATTCCAGGCGCAAAAGATAGCTGTCAAAAAAACCAGGGATGATCATCATCCCCCACAAGGGCAGAAGTCCGGCCGTCGTACCCGTCAGGTACAAAAAGAGATTTTTTCTGCCGGCGCCGGCATAACCCTTTACTTTTAAATAAAGCAGCAACGACAGAAAGGCCCCGAAAAGGTAAAAGCCGTGATTGACCGCGATGAAGGTCGCAACTCCGGTGTAAAGACCTGCGACCAGATGCCGGCTCGGTGACGGTTTCTCTATGAGACGCACCGCAAAAAAAAGTGCGGCCGGAGTCAGGCTCGCAGTGAAATAGCGGCATGGCAGGAGCATGAAAAAGACCGCCAGAAGACCGGCCCACAAAAGCGCCACAGGCGAGGTTAGAGCGCGTCGGAGCGCCAGAAGGCCCAGGCTCAAACCGAGGAACTGGAAAAGACCCGCAGCCAACCTGAGCGACAAGAGCCCCTTGCCGAATACAGCCAAAACAGCGGCACACCAGTAATAACGGCCCGGGTCGTAGGCCTGAAAATCGAGGATGGGCACCTGGCCCTTGAGAACATGCAGGGCGCCGTACCAAAGAAACCCCTCATCCGCAAAGTCGATGAAAATGTCATTGTGGAGGTAAGCCAGCGCCGCCACAATGAAGGCAATGAGCACCGGGATGAAATTTTTACGGCTCAGAAGAGACGCCATGTCAATCCGCCATTTCCATGATCAGATGTGTGTAGGGCAGGCGCAGCAGGCGTCTTTCCATGTGCAGGTCCACCTGTTTAAAAACGGAACGCGCCAAAACTTCGTAGCTTTCTTTGGACCGCACATACTCTCCCCTGTCATGCGAAAGCAGCCAGCGGGCTATCGGAGATTGTCCGTTCTCGAAGCATCCGTCGAAGGTGACGAACTTGCCGTGAGGCTTCAGCACAACCCGAACATTCTTCATCAGTTCCACGGTTTCTTGGTCCGGCAGATGATGGAGAAGGCCCGTGGCCACCACACGGTCAAAAAGACCTTTCACAGGCCACGGCTTCTTGTTAATGTCGGCGCAAATAAATCTCGCGGCGGCTTTCCCTTTCTTTTGAGCATAGCGGATATACCGCATATTCGCATCCAAACCCCAGTAT
>Ga0247727_10014379_pt1 | contig 13165 bp, 10 predicted proteins | sample WisWelCaveWW1625_FD_202498 | JGI IMG/M metagenome (GOLD analysis project Ga0247727, IMG submission 202498) | Biofilm microbial communities from Wishing Well Cave, Virginia, United States - WW16-25 | ecosystem: Environmental > Aquatic > Deep subsurface > Groundwater > Cave microbial mat | place...
GGGTTGTTCGACCCAACAATCAAGAAGCCTTTACCACCCTATCCGGAGAGGATCGGCATAGTCACCTCACCCAGCGGAGCGGCTCTTCAGGATATTCTCAACGTGCTCAATCGTCGCTTTCCTGCGCTTGAGGTCATTCTTCACCCTGTTCGTGTGCAGGGTGCGGGAGCTGCGGAGGAAATCGCGCGTGCCATTCGCACGTTCAATGACTCCTGTCGAGTTGATGTCATCATTGTTGGACGCGGGGGAGGTTCACTGGAAGACCTTTGGCCCTTCAACGAAGAAATCGTGGCGCGGGCGATCCGCGCTTCGAGGATTCCTCTTGTCACTGCCGTCGGTCACGAGATCGATTTTACGATTGCCGATCTTGCCGCCGATGTCCGAGCAGCAACGCCATCGGCCGCCGCGGAATTGGTCGTTAAAGAACAAAGTGCGGTTCTTGAAAATCTGAATGATTATTGGTATACTATGACCGAACATGTTCAGGCAGAGCTCGGCAGGCACAGAGAGACTATTCGGCATATCCACAGAAGCTACTCTTTCCACCGACCGTTCGATCTCCTTCGCCAGTCCAGCCAGCGGTTGGATGACCTCGAAAGGGGGTTAGGCGGCATAATGCGGCACAACATCGCATTGCTGATGGCTTCATCCGACGCTCTCAGACAGAGGGTCGCAACTCTGGACCCGATGTCGCCCCTTCGGCGAGGTTATGCCCTGGTGAGAAAAGAAAACCGGCTCGTGACCTCTGGGAAAGTCCTTCGAAAAGACGATGTCATCGACATCACGTTCCGCGACAGCGTGGTGCGTTCGACAGTGGTATGAGCAACTTATGCCCCGTCCTCAAAAACGTCCCCCAGCCCAAACATTTGAACAGTGCATGAAACGATTGGAAGAAATCGTCACCAAGCTTGAACGGGGCGATGTTTCATTGGAAGACTCGATCCGGATGTATGAGGAAGGGGTTCTGCTGTCCAAACAATGCATGGAGAGGTTAAGCCAGGCTGAACTGAAGCTGAAAACCCTCGGTAGAGATGTTGAAGGAAACTTCCGGTCAGATGAGGAAGAAAAAGAGGAATAGGCCGTCGAAGCAAAAGGCGGTGGAGAGGACAAATGTCAGAAGAACGCTACCCGTACCTGGACCGGGTTAACAGTCCCCGGGACCTCAAGAAGCTTTCGATGGCCGAGCTCAAGAGTCTGTGCGCGGATATTCGCAAGTTCCTCATTGAAGTGGTTTCCCAAACTGGGGGCCACCTCGGTGCGGGCCTGGGCTCGGTGGAGCTTGCCGTTGCATGCCACTATGTGTTCGATACTCCGTTCGACAAACTCGTGTGGGATGTCGGACATCAGGCGTATCCCCACAAGATTCTTACAGGAAGAAAACATCTCTTGCACACCATTCGCCAGTACAAGGGATTGAGCGGATTTCTCCGCAGGGCCGAAAGCGAATACGACACCTTTGGTGCCGGACACGCCAGCACCGGTATTTCGGCTGCACTCGGCATGGTGGCCGCACGGGAGTTAACTCATCAAGGGTACAAGGTGGTTGCAATCGTCGGAGACGGTGCAATGACCGGGGGACTGGCATATGAAGGAATGAACAACGCCGGCTTGATGAAAAAGGATATGGTTGTAATACTCAACGACAACAACATGTCGATCGCTCCGAATGTCTGGGCCATTTCCAACTACTTCACACAATTGATTGCGCATCCGTCGTACAACCGGTTCAAGTCTCATATCTACGACCTTACAGGAAAGCTCGACGCGCTTGGCGACCGGATTCGAGGTGTTGCTTCGCGGGTCGAAGAAGGGATCAAGGTAATCATCACACCCGGAATGCTCTTTGAGGCCCTTGGCTTCAGATACTTCGGACCCGTGAACGGACACAACGTTCTCAAACTGATCCACCTGTTGCAGGACGTGAAGAACTACCCAGGGCCGATCCTGGTTCACGCCATCACGCAAAAGGGAAAAGGCTACAAGCCTGCTGAAGATGATGTGCAGCGCCTTCATGGCGTTACGCCGTTCGATAAGGTGACAGGAGTTGCCCACAAAAAGGCTGATGGACCCCCCTCATATACATCGGTTTTCGGCAAAGCGTTGGTGGAACTTGCCCGGAAGGATCCATATGTGATTGGAATTACGGCAGCCATGCCGGATGGAACTGGCTTGGATTATCTCCAGAAGGAAATCCCCGACCGTTTCTACGACGTCGGGATTGCCGAACAGCACGGTGTAACGTTTGCTGCGGGCCTGGCAACTCAGGGATGCAAGCCTGTTGTGGCGATCTACTCAACCTTTCTCCAACGCGCTTTTGATCAGATTATCCACGATGTTGCGGTTCAGAATCTTCATGTGGTTTTTGTTCTTGACCGTGCCGGTCTCGTAGGGGCCGACGGTCCGACGCACCACGGGGCCTTCGATCTGGCATATCTCCGATTGATCCCCGGCATGGTGATCATGTCGCCGAAGGACGAAAGCGAGTTGCGTGATATGGTATACACAGCACTGGAATACAATGGGGGCCCCGTTGCCATCCGCTATCCAAGGGGAAATGGCCTGGGCGTGCCGATGAAACCGGGATTCGAGAGCCTTCCGTTGGGTAAAGCCGAGATCCTCCGCCCCGGACACGACATTGCGATACTTGCCATCGGGTCCATGGTTGCGAATTCCATGAAAGCCGCTGAGCTGCTTGCGACAGAAGGCATCAGTGCTGAAGTGGTAAACATGCGATTTGTCAAACCGCTGGATGGCGAACTTCTGTCAGACATTGCTGCGCGTTTTTCGGTGGTTCTCACCGTTGAGGACAACGTCGTGCGTGGAGGTTTTGGCAGTGCGATCCTCGAGTATTTCTCATCGCACACCTTTGGAAAACCGCGTGTCTTCTTGCACGGAATACCTGATCGGTTCATTGAACACGGAATGCCCGCCGAGCTCTCACGGGAGTTGCAGCTGGATGCGCAGGGTATTGCCTCCGTTGCCAGAAACTCTCTCGAAGGAATGAAACCTTTGCCACGAAGGTACGTCGAGCCCGCAACCGCCTGAGCAAAACACCTCATGGAAAAAGTCAAAGTCGCTGTCGTCGGCCTCGGATGGGTGGCCCAGGTCGTCCACCTGCCTATCCTCAAGAAGCTCCCTGATGTCGATATCGTCGCCGTCTGCGATACATTGAAAGACCGGGCCAGGCTGGTATCGGAGAAATTCGGCTTCAAACGTTTCTATACCGACTTGGAGACCCTTCTTGTCTCGGAAGATGTTTCCGCAGTCATTCTTTGCACACCGACACATGCGCATAAAGCCGGCGTGCTTGTAGCTCTGCGCGCCGGAAAAGACGTGCTCGTCGAGAAGCCGATTGCCCCCACCTATCGCGAGGCGATGGAAATCGCCGAAGCCGCACGGCAATCCCATCGGAAGTTGATGGTGGGAATGAACCATCGCTTCAGGCCGGACACGATGATACTCAAGAGCTTTATTGAGGGGAAGGAACTGGGGCAAATCTTCTACACCAGAATCGGCTGGTTGCGAAAACGAAATTTCGATACGGGCTGGCTGACACAGAAGGAGAAATCCGGCGGCGGCGTCCTGCTCGACCTGGGAATTGTCATTTTGGATATGGCGTTCTGGATGATGGGATTCCCAACCCCGAAAAGTGTTCGCGCATCCCACTTCAGCCATACAACAAAGGGGGTCGAGGACACCTCACTGCTTTCCATCACCATGGAGAACCGCTCGGTAATCAATGTCGACGTCAGCTGGTCCATGTGTCTCCAGGATGATGTGTATTACTGCCAGCTCTTTGGAACGGAGGGTACGGCAAGCTTGAACCCCCTGCGCATTAATAAGCAGTTGCACGGCAATCTCGTCGACGTCGCTCCCACAAAGCTCGATCCCCCGGAAAAGCTCTTCCATCGGTCATATGAAAACGAGCTCAGGCACTTTCTCGGAGCGGTTCGCGGCATGCATCCCGTCATTTCCACGGCCGAGGAAGCGACCCAGCGCATGCGCATTGTCGAAGCCGCTTACAAGTCAGCGCGCTCGGGAAAAGAGGTTCACCTTTCGAACTGAACTCATAAGATGAGAAAAAGGATCCTCGTCGTCGACGATGAGGAGGACATCGTCCACCTCATCACCTATAATCTTCGAAAAGAAGGGTATGAGGTGATCAGCGCTTTTGAGGGAAACGCCGCTCTCGACCGGGCGTTGACGATTCCCGACCTGATCATCCTTGATGTCATGATGCCCGGCGTCGATGGCTTCGAGGTCTGCAAGCGACTGAAAGCCAATCCTGCGACTGCGCAGATCCCCGTTGTTTTTCTTACGGCGCGTTCGGGAGAAGTGGATGAGATTTTCGGTCTGGAGCTTGGCGCCGACGATTTTATCCGGAAGCCCATCAGTCCCCGAAAACTTGTTGCACGGGTGAAGGCAGTGGTGCGCAGGAGCGAAACCGCGGATGAGACGGCAGAGCGCGCCGTCATCCAGGCTGGTCGCCTTCAGATCGACAAGACGCGCTTTACCGTAAGAGTGGGAAACAAGGAGCTCTTCTTTCCGCGACGGGAGTTTGAGGTTCTTGCCCTGCTTGTTGCACACAAAGGAAAAGTGTTTTCACGGGAAATGCTCCTGAACCAGATTTGGGGAAGTGATGTTGTGGTCGTCGATCGGACCGTCGATGTCCACATCAGGCGAATCAGGGAGAAATTGGGGGCCGAAGCGAATGGCCTTGAGACCGTCAAGGGGGTTGGATACCGCTTTCGTGAATAATGCCGGAGACTCCCCACGGTTATGAAGCTCCGCGCACGAATTCTTGTAAGTTCGATTGGCCTTGCCACGATCGGCATCGTGCTGGCCGGAGTGCTTGCTTCGGTTCTGATCAAGGGCTCGCTTGAAGAGCAGATCGCGAAGAGGGAAGAGAATCATCTCGGGTTGGTTTCATCGATCCTCACGGACAGTGCCATCGCGTTCCCTCCAACAGTCCGAACGCATCGCCTTCTGAGCCACATCGCTCGTGATCTCAATGTTCGTTTCACATTGATTCGCAACGACGGCGTTGTTCTTTTTGATTCGGAGGTGATGACCGATTCCCTGCCCAACCTCGACAATCACTCGTCGCGGCCTGAGATCATTGGTGCAAGGAACGGCAAGACAGGGTTTGACCGGCGTAAAAGCAGTTCTGTCGGCGAGCAGTTCGCCTATGCCGCGTCCCGAATTACCCACCCATCGCTTGGATCCCTCGATTCAGGATTCGTCCGCGTTGCTTTGCCCATGGACGAGATCGATCGCGTCGCGACCCAGCTTTTGACGATTGTCATCGGCTCCGCAGGAATAGCCGCCATGATCATGATCATTGTCTCCTCCTTCGTTTCAAAAAAACTCTCCGCACCAATTCTCAGTATTGTGAAGACCGTCGATAGGATCAGGAACGGCGACCTGAGGGCGAGAATCACCGAGCAGTATCCATCGGAAGTCGGAGAGCTTGCCGCGGCGGTCAACAATATGACAGAGAAGCTTGCCAGTGACAAGGCAACACTGGAAAAACTCGAGCGTGTCCGCAGCGAATTTCTCGGAAACGTTTCTCACGAGCTCAGAACTCCGATCTTCTCCCTTCAGGGTTTTCTCGAAACCTTGCTTGATGGCGCCTTGGACGATCCGACAGTCAACCGTTCATTCCTCGAGAAGGCCCACCGTCACGCGGAGCGGCTGAGCACCCTTCTCAATGATCTGATTGAGATTTCACGGATCGAGTCGGGGGAGATGAAGATGAGCTTCCGGTATGTTCCTGCGGTCGAGTTTCTCGAAAGTATTATGGAGGAAATAAAACCCGTCGCGGACAACAAAAACATCGCCTTCTCGCTGGCGTTGGAGTTTGATAGATCGGCAAAGGTCTATGCCGACAAGGCCAGACTCCGGCAGGTCATGATCAACCTCATTGATAACGCCCTCAAATATACTGAGCCGGGAGGTCACGTCGTGTGTCGGGCACGACCGATCAGGAACCAATGTGAGATTCTTGTCGAAGACACCGGGTGTGGAATTCCAGACGAGCACTTGTCGAGGATTTTTGAGCGATTTTACAGGGTTGACAAAGACCGATCGCGTGAGGTGGGCGGAACAGGGTTGGGGCTCGCGATCGCGAAACATATTGTGGAGGCACATGGTGGGCTTCTGACAGTCAGAAGCAAGGCGGGGGAGGGTAGCACCTTTTCATTCACCCTGAAGCGGTGACCGATGGTACAGGCGGCAAATTCAGAAGTGAAGTGGATGTCGGAGTGCCTCCGTCTTGCAAAGAAGGGAGAAGGTGCCGTAAGCCCGAATCCAATGGTGGGTGCCGTCCTTGTCCGGAAGGGGCAGGTCCTCGCCCGCGGCTTTCATCGACAGCTTGGAGGAGCGCATGCCGAAATTGAATGCTTTCGACGCTTGAAAGGAACCGCAAAGGGTGCCACACTGTATGTCAATCTTGAACCGTGTACCCATTATGGAAAGACCCCGCCCTGCACCGATCGTATTCTCGAATCGGGAGTAAGGTCAGTCGTGATCGGAATGAAGGATCCAAATCCTCTGGTCTCAGGAAAAGGAATCCGGGCATTACAGCGTTCAGGAATCAAGGTGAAGGCCGGAATACTCGAGCGGGAATGCCGGGACCTCAACCGGGCATTTGTCCGACACATCGCCACCGGTCTCCCCTTTGTCCACTTGAAGGTTGCGCAGACACTCGACGGGAAGATCGCGGGTTTGGGCGGGAAGAGGCAATGGATCAGTTCTCTTGAGTCCCGACGCATGGTCCACTCCTGGCGCGCCACTCATGATGCGGTACTTGTCGGAGCTACGACGGTTCTCAGCGACGATCCGCTTCTGTCGGTAAGAATGACAAAAGGGAGAAACCCTCACGTTATCATTGTTGATGGAAAGCTGAGAGTTCCGCTGAAGGCTCGGGCTCTGAGAGCCGATCGAGAACGACACGTTGTTGTATGCACCGCCGCCTCAGCGGTCCGAAGAAATCCCAGAAAAGTTCGCTCGCTCCGACAGCTGGGAGTTCAGGTTCTGGAGTTTCGGGAACACCGCGGGAGAATCCCCTTGCGCCAGGTCCTCCGAAGACTTTATCAACAAGGAGTTGGATCGGTTCTGGTGGAAGGGGGGAGTGATATTTTTGGCGGCTTTCTCTACGGGGGATTCGTTGATCAATTCAGTCTGTTTCTTTCTCCCAACATAATGGGAAAAGGATTGCAAGGCTTTGATACATCCAGGTACAGAAAAACGATCATGCAAAAGCGACTGGAACATGTTGCAGCCTCTCCCATCGGGAAGGATATGTTGATTCAATACTTTTTCTCATAGGTAACACACATGTTCACTGGGATCATTCAGGAAATTGGGAAAGTCCGGGAGGTCAAGAGTCTCGGCGGAGGTGTTCGGCTTATTGTTGAAGCACATCGCTCTCTGCCGCAACTTCGCATCGGCGACAGCGTCGCGATCAACGGAGTGTGCCAGACCGTGATCGAACGCCGCGACGCTGACTTTGCTGTCGAGGCCGTTGAGGAAACGCTTTCAAAGACAACGCTCGGGGAGCTCGTGGTAGGGACACGGGTAAATCTCGAGACGGCCCTTGAGATTGGAAGCAAGCTCGGCGGACATTTGGTGCAGGGTCATGTCGATGGAGTCGGAATCGTACGAACCCGCTCGTCGAGAGTAAACAGCTGGATGATTGCAATAGAGATCCCCGAACAATTAACCCGTTATGTCATCCCCGTGGGATCCATCGCCATCGATGGAGTCAGCCTGACGGTAGCCTCCCTTCAGGGCAGTGTTGTGACTGTCTCTGTCATCCCTCACACCATGGAGAACACAACACTATCAGACGTCAGGCCGGGCTCGAGGGTAAATATTGAAAGCGATCTGATTGGCAAATATGTAGAACGACTAACCGCACCGTGGACAGGAAAGGGCTCGCCGGGCTCGATCACCATCGACAGGCTGAAGGGATGGGGATACGACCAGAACCCTTGATTTCCCTTGGGGAATTGTGTATTTTTTGTGAGTGTTGAGGTCAGTGAGTCAAATAATAAGGTGCCCGAAATGTTTGGATTTTTGATTGGCCTTGAAGTAGTCATTGCTGTTCTTCTTGTTGTCGTTGTTCTCATGCAGGCGAGTAAGGGAGGGGGGTTGGCAGGAACTTTTGGAGGTGGCTCTGTTGGTATGGTCTTTGGCGTTCGCAGAACGGCGGATTTCCTCATTCGGGCCACTCAGGTTCTTGCCGCGCTCTTTTTCGTCCTAAGCCTCGTCGTTAACATCTTTTTCCTGCCGCGTACGCAAAGCCAGGATATCGAAAGTATTCTCCAGAAGAGCGCACCCCAACAGGTCCCGACTGCGCCGCAGCTCCCGCCAAGCCAGTTGCCCCTCGGCGAACAACCCGGACAGTAGGCAACGCACCCATGGCTCAATTGGTAGAGCAACTGACTCTTAATCAGTGGGTTCCAGGTTCGAGTCCTGGTGGGTGCACTAGAGAGAATTGAGATCAGCAACCTCCCCCTGACTCAACTCCGATCCGCGCAGAACCTTCAGCAATCTCCCCCGCTGTTGCTCGACAAAAATACTTACAAACCCTGACACTGACTCATGACGGTGGTTTGCAGCAAAAGCAACGGTAATGAAATGCTCCTTCATCATGCAGAAATCTGTCACCGACCTCTTCAGATGATTCTCAGGTTCTTTCACAAAGAAACCACTTCTAAAAATCATTATAGTGTCATGAAACAATTCGTTAGCCAAATTGCTCTCCTTCTTATTCCCTATTCCCTTCCCGCACAAACCTGGTTCTGGCAAAATCCGTTGCCTCAAGGGAACACGCTTGAGGAAGTTCGCTTCATTGACGGATCTACGGGCTGGGCTGTTGGAAGCTCCGGGACCATCATACATACCACCGACGGTGGGATACTCTGGTCACAGCAGGTGAGTGGAAGGCCGAACGAGCTCAGGTCAGTGTATTTCACCGATTCGGCAACCGGCTGGGTTGTCGGCGACGTGGGTACCGTCCTCAATACTACTGACGGTGGAACAATTTGGGTGGAACAAGCAAGCGGCACGACAAGCTCTCTCGAATCGGTCCATTTTCATGACATCAACAGCGGATGGGCAGTGGGGAGTTCCGGAACGATCCTTTCCACAACAGATGGCGGTGCGCTCTGGATGTCGCAAACAAGCGGCACAACAAACACGCTCTATTCCGTCCACTTTGTCGATTCCGTCACCGGCTGGGTTGTCGGTCTCTCGGGAACCATCCTTCACACGACCGATGGTGGAAGCTCATGGGAACTGCAGACAAGCGGTACGACGAATACTCTCGAGGGTGTCTTTTTTTCGGACGCGGTGACCGGTTGGTCTGTCGGCGGTTTCGGTACTATCCTCCATACAACAGACGGTGGAGGTCTCTGGACCGAACAAGCGAGCGGAACAACTTTCGAACTCAACGCTGTTCAATTCATCGACGATAATACAGGCTGGGTTGTGGGGCGTGTGGGTACCATCCTTCGTACCGTGGATGGCGGGAACCTCTGGACTTCTCAGTCGGGTGGGACACCTGCCATACTCGAGTCGGTTTGCACCACTGACGCCTCTACCGGCATCGCGGTTGGCAGTTCCGGGACGATCATTCGTACGACAAATGGTGGCAACTCGTGGACTGCTCAAAGAACCGGCACCACGAACTGGCTTGAATCGGTCTACTTCATCGACAATGAATCTGGATGGGGTGCGGGAAGCAACGGGACTATTCTCCATAGCGCCGACGGGGGAAATCTCTGGACGCTCCAGACATCAGGTACAACCAACTGGCTCTTTTCGATCAACTTTGCTGACACCAATGCAGGTTGGGTCGTGGGAGAGACGGGGACCATTCTTCATACCACGGATGCAGGAGGACTCTGGACGCCCCAAACAAGTGGAACGCCGAATTCGCTTTATGCCATCAGATTCATTGACAACAATACCGGATGGTCGGTGGGTAGTGGGGAGACCATCCTCCACACAACCAACGGCGGAACTACCTGGCTCGTTCAAACAAGCGGCACGGTGAATTCCCTCTACTCGCTGCATTTCATCAACACTAATATCGGGTGGGTCGTAGGTGAGCAGGGTACTATCCGTCACACCGACGATGGAGGGGAAACATGGACTCCACAAACAAGCGGAATAACAAATTCACTTGAGTCAGTGACCTTCATCGACGCGGGCAACGGTTGGGTTGTAGGAAGCTCCGGGACCGTTCTTCACACGACTGACGGTGGCATTACCTGGGCAACTCAATCAAGCGGCACAACAGAGTGGCTCTACGCAGTTCACTTTATCGACGCCAACACCGGCTGGCTTACAGGCCGTTTTGGAGCAATCCGTGGTACCACAAATGGGGGAACTTCCTGGGTTGAACAGGCAAGCGGCTCATCAAACTGGCTCTACGGTGCCCACTTCGCTGACGCCAACAAAGGCTGGGCGGCTGGTGAGGATGGGACAATCCTTCATACAACGAATGGCGGGACGGGGATTACACCGCCTTTCCCTACATCTCTTGCCTCACCAATAGACAGCTCAACCGTCTCGACAAGCCCCACCCTCAGCTGGAATCCGGCGCCCGGCGCGCTGTGGTACACGCTGCAGGTATCAACCAGTCCTTATTTTCTCACCTATGCGTTGAATGAAACTAATCTCTCAGGGGCCTCGGTTGATCTGAGCGGACTCGAGACTGAGATAACGTACTATTGGCGCGTGTGCCTGAGGGACACTATCGGCACGAGCGCTTGGTCGGAGCGATGGAGCTTCATGACCGCCAGTCCGCATCAGGTGGCCTTGGAGTTGCCACTTGATGGAGCGGTGGTGACAGCAGACAGTTCAGTATTGCTCTGGCGACAGAGTTCGCCGCTGGTCGATCGTTACTGGCTGGAGGTTGATACGGACTCCTTGTTTGGAACGTCGTTCGTTGATTCTTTGCTTACCGACACTACCTTTACGCTCAACCAGCTGCAACACGATGAGACCTCCTGGTGGAGAGTGAGGGCACACAATCAGTACGGTTGGGGCGAATTCAGCGATGTGAGGAACTTCCTTGTGTATCTGCAAATTCCTCCTGCGCCGGTGCTTCTTGATCCTCCGAATGGGGCAACCATTACCTCCAGCAACGTGACTCTCAGCTGGTTGGCATCGCCTGGTTCGGAATTCTATGAGCTCGAACTCTCGGACACCTCCGATTTTTCACGGCTTATTGTGGCTGAGGATAGCATAGGTGCGTCATCGTTTGATGTTTCCGGACTTTCGAACAATCTGACATACTCGTGGCGCGTCAGCGCGAAGAACGCGCTGGGAACAAGCGCCTGGTCAGAAACGTGGAGCTTTATGATTGTGGTTACGGATGTGAAATCCGCTGAAGGAGTTCCGTCGGAATTCAGTCTCAGTCAAAACTACCCCAATCCATTCAACCCCCTCACCACATTTCGATTCACACTTGTCGCTCGACAATCGACAATTCTCTCGATCTATGACATTCTCGGTCAGGAAATCGCAAGACTGGTGAATGAGGAGTTGCCTCCCGGAACATACACGAGGGAGTGGGATGCCAGCGCATTGCCCAGCGGAGTGTATTACTACAGATTGAGCGCAGGCGAATTCGCACAAACGAATAGGCTCCTACTCTTGAAATGAAAGCCCCCCGGCTCCCATTATCTGTGACCTGTTGACTCCGACAACCTTTACGTACATGGGTCGTTCGCGCTGATCGAAGGATGGATGTTGCCTTCCCCTTTCTGTTTCCGTATCTTGATCGAGAATTATGGACATCATCATCCGGTTTCACCCCCCCCAGGAACAGCTCTTTCCTTTGCGAGACGGCCAGGTTGGAGAGACTTGTCAGAGTAACCCTTTCAGCTTCTCTAGGGGCTGAAGAGCTCTCCGGATGAAGGGAGACCGCAAATATTTTTTTTGTTGACCTATAGGCTTGTATCAGGACTATCGTCAGTAGGAGTTCAAATCGCCGACCACTCTTATCAACTGCAAATAGAGCGGGCTTTTGATCATGCCGTTCTCGTGGATTGCGCGACATATCCCATCCTGGAATTCACTGGAAAAGACCGGGTCGACCTTCTGCACCGCCTCTCCACCAACGATCTGCTCTCTGTGAAGATTGGTCAGACAGTTGGAACATCATTTCTGACTGAGAAAGGAAGGCTTGTCGATTACGCATATCTTTTGTTCCGGAAGAACTCAGTCCTCGCGCTCATCTCGCCGGGCAATGAAGCGGCATTCACACAATGGATTGACAAGTATGTCATTATGGACGATGTGCATTATCGGTCGCTGGGCAACGGCCTCACAATGTTCTCATTCATTGGCCCTGCGGCTCCGGACATTCTTCACGCGGTCGTCGGGGTGCAGTGCGATACAGGATATCATGTTGAAGCGAATTTCCTGGAAATGCCCGTCATTATTTCGAGACGTCCCGACTTTGGTGGATTGCGCTTCGATCTGATCATGGCTGTCAGCGATAAGGAAAGAATTTTGGAATCCCTTGGAAAATCAGGTCCCAACGTGCCTCTTATGGAGAGAGTACCCTATGAGGCCTACCGAATCTTGCGTGGAATTCCGGCGTTCGGGCACGAGATCTCCGCTGCATTCAACCCGTATGAAACCGGACTCGTTCATTCCATTAATTCCCGCAAAGGTTGTTACATCGGCCAGGAGGTCATTGCACGTCTTGAGACATATGATAAGGTCCGAAGAAAACTCGTCGGCCTGATCTTCCGTCAGCCTCCGGGTGCCACTTCTGACCGGATTCCTCTGCGCAATAGGTCTGGCGAAATTGGCTGGATAACGAGTGCGAGCGAGGCTTCGATCAGGGGATTTTATTGCGGGCTTGCAATTGTGAACAAGGAGGCAGCCCAGGCAGGGGAGGTTCTCCTGGTCGAGCAGAACAACGATTGGCGGGGATTGGTGTTGGAGCTCCCCATTGATATGGAAACTCTGATCCGGGCAGACAAGGCTTCATAGCCAACTGATGCGAATGAAATTACGAATGAAGCTTTCATATACCACGGAAGAAGTAGAACGGTGGAGGGACAAGGTTCATCGACGTCTGCCGCGGCTGGCGATCACAAGCAAGAAGAATGCCGTTCGGTTTATTGACACTGTGGGG
>Ga0247727_10014380_pt1 | contig 13164 bp, 8 predicted proteins | sample WisWelCaveWW1625_FD_202498 | JGI IMG/M metagenome (GOLD analysis project Ga0247727, IMG submission 202498) | Biofilm microbial communities from Wishing Well Cave, Virginia, United States - WW16-25 | ecosystem: Environmental > Aquatic > Deep subsurface > Groundwater > Cave microbial mat | place...
GAACCCCGGCCCGGCGGGCTGTGCCGGAGCCTCGAGATCGAGGGGTTCACGTTCGATCCCCATGGGTCCCACATCCTATACTCGAGAGACGCCAAGGCCATGGCGTTCTATCAGGACCTCCTCGGATCGAACCTCTGCCAGAGGCGTCGGAACACGAAGGTGTTCTTCAAGGGACGGTATGTCAAATACCCCTTCGAGAACGGCCTCTCGGAGCTCCCGATCGAGGACAACGTCGCGTGTGTGCTCGGGTACATCCAGGCCTACGTCGCGCGCCAGGCCGGGACCGCGACCCGGCCGACGACGTTCCGGGATTGGATGTACTATCGCTTCGGGAAGGGGATCACGGAAGCCTATCTCCTGCCGTACAACGAGAAGATCTGGAAGACCCCCGCAGAAGAGATGGGGGTCGAATGGGTCGACGGGCGGGTGCCGGACCCGCCTCTCGAGGACGTGATCCGGTCGAGTCTCGGAATCCCGACCGAGGGGTACACGCACCAGCTCAATTTCCTGTATCCGCGAGAGGGCGGGGTCGAATGCCTCGTCCGGGGTCTCGTTCCGCGGGTCCCCAAGATCCGGACGAACTTTCGGGTCACGCAGATCCGAAAGCGCGGGGACCGATGGACGGTCGGAGACGGCCGCGAGGAACATGTATACGACGAGATCGTCTCCACGATCCCGATCCCGGAGCTCCTGCGAGCCCTACCCAATGCTCCCCGCGAGATCCGCGCGGCGGCCGACTCCCTGCAGCATCGATCCCTCGTCACCGTGATGATGGGTCTCGGCCGTCCCGAGATCAACGACCTGAGCTGGGCCTACTTTCCCCGGCCCGAGGACGGATGGTTCAACCGCATCTCCTTCCCGAGCAACTTCAGCGATCGCGTCGCGCCCCGCGATTCGAGCTCCGCGGTCGCGGAGATCACATGTGTGGCCGGGGACGACGTGTGGACCGCGAAGGACGAATCCCTCATCGAGCACGTGGTCGAACGCGCCGACGCCCTTGGCATCTTCCGCCGGGGGGACGTGATCGCGGCGCGCGTCGCCCGCACCCGGTATGCCTACGTCCTGTTCGACCGGGACCACCGGAGGAACCTGGACCTGGTCAAAGCCTACGCGGCGAAGGAGGGAATTCGCCTCTTGGGTCGGTTCGGCCAGTTCGACTACATCAACACGGACCAGTGCATCCTCCGCGCTCTGGCCCTCGCGAACGACCTCGGGTGGGCCCGATGAAGGTCAGCATCGTCGTGCCGGTCTACCAGGAAGAAGCGGGGATCGAGGAGTTCCTCCGGCGGTTCGACCGGCAGACCCTGCCGCGGTCCGAATTCGAGATCATCGCGGTGGACGGAGGCAGCGAGGACCGAACGCGCGACATCGCATCGCGCTATGCGGATCGGGTCATCGTCCAGAGAGCGAAGGGGATCGGCGGGGCGCGGAACGACGGTGTCGCCGAGGCGCGCGCGGACATCATCGCGACCACGGACGCAGATTGCCGCGTACCCGAGGATTGGCTCGAGAGGATCGTGCGACACTTCGAGGACGCGCGGGTCGTCGCCGTGTGCGGACCCGACGGTCCTCTCGAGGGTTCGTGGAAGGCGCGAACGATCTTCTTCTTCGTGCGATCGATCATTCGGATCGCCGCCCTCGCGGGGCTGTATGGGACCGGCGGGACGAACTCGGCGTTTCGCAAGGAAGCCTTCTGGGCCCTGGGCGGATATCGGACCCTCCCCCATTCGGACGACATCGACCTTGGATTCCGCCTTCGCGGACGGGGACGCATCGTCTACGATCCGAACCTGTACGTCCGGTTGTCCGTGCGCCGCCTCGAACGTCAGGGATACATGAGGACGCTCCTCCTCTGGTTGCGCGGAGACCTCAAAGCGCTCGCAGGCCTTCCGATCGAGGCCGGCGGATACGCGAGGCAGAAGTACTAGTCCGGGCGCGGCGGGACGCCGGCGCGGCGCCGGACGACGAGAGAGGCGACCGCGGACAGCGCCACCACTCCGAGCACGAGCCCGAAGGTCAGCCACCGCGCCGTCGCCGCGTCGTAAGCCAGACCAACGGCCCCCGAGAGCAGGAGGAGAAGGGCGTACTTCGCTCCCGCCCCCGTCACGATGTAGGCAAGGGACTTCCGAAAGTCCCAGTGGCACGTCGCAATGAACGCGCCGACCATGGGCAGCACTGGGGCGATTCGATTCAAGAGGATTACCCGCTCGTCGCGTACCAGGAGAAATCCGACCCAGCGGCGCATGAGCCGTTCGACCACCGCGGGCATGCGGCCTCGCTGAACGATCGCATGACGGACGAGCAGATACAGCGCGGAATTTCCGACCGCCTCGCCCCCGACGGCCATGACCAGGAGGAGGACTGCCCACGGGATCGGATCAATCCATCCCGGGCGGAAGGAATACGTCAGGACAATCGCCACCTCGGGCAGCGCCGGGAACACCGCCGCGTCAACGACGAAGATGAAGAACAACGCAACCAAGGTGCCTGCGGGGCCGAGGAATCCGAAGAGCCCGGCGAGCTCGTCCAGGAAGGCCATCCGGCCGCCCTCAGATGCGGAACAGGCTGCGGAGGGTCACCTGGAACACGAGGGTCCGGCCGACGACTTCGCGGTTGTAGTTCATCGTGTAGGTCCCCGCGTCGACGTCCACGGCCGAGACATAGAACGCCTGCCCGTTCGATTTGCCGCCGAGGCGGTTCGCCATGCCCGTGTCGATCCGGTGGCGGACGATGATCTCCCCCGCGCCGGCGCTTGCCGCGTCGTCGATCGAGATGACCTCTGCCTCCCAGGCGTCGTAGGGCCGGACGATCTCGCCCAGCTCCGGGCTGTTCGTCACCCGGACGATCGATCCGCTCACCTCGACGATGGCCTCCCATCCCCAGAAGGGATCCGTGACCTTGATTCCCGACGCTGGAGCCGTGCTGTACTTGGCCTGGAACTCCGTGGCGTTCAGCGTCAGGCGCACGGGGACGGACTCCAGGAGAGGTCGGACTTGAACAAGATCGGGGTCCATGGGCCCGTATCCCTCCTCGGCGGACACGATCACCGTGGACGACGCTCCGAGCGCAAGCCCTCGCACGCCCTCGTTGAAGCCGATGACCACGCTTCCGTCCCCCACGCGGAAGGAGAGAGGCTGCCATCGGGCCCGCCAGGCGAAGGAGACCGCCTTGTGGAACGATGCGTTATCTCGGGCCACGGACTCGATGCTCGTGTCGAAGATGAGGTTCGTGTCCGCGAAGTACCCGACGTAGTCGACCGAGACCGAGTCCCCCTCCTCCGCGATCCGAACGTCGGACGGACGGACCGGGACCAGCCACACATAGTACGCGGTCAGGGCGAGCGCGATGGCGATCAGGAAGACCACGAACGTGCCGAAATTGCTGATTCCGGAAGGATCGCGGGCCAGCTTCGTGGACATGACACCGCGGCTACACTCGGGGTTGCCATAAAGATTATGGTGCAGTGCCGGGAAAGTCGGGAGCCCTCACGCCCCGGCGCTGCAGTCGATGTGGATCTCTTGGAGGTCCGCGAGGACGAGGCTCCCGAACGCAGGGCTCGGGAATCGGTCCACGGTCATCGTAATCACATTGCCTCCCGAGGCGAAGCATCCAAGCACCTCGCTTTGGGTCACGGTCCGTCCCCAGATCGCGAAGAAGTCGCCGAGCGTGAGCTGCCATGGGATCGGGGTCTCCACGTGGATCTTTCGGCCCAGGGACCCGGTCTCGCCCACCCCTTGGTGGGTGTGCAGGGGTTTCAGGCATCCGGAGAAATGGCCCACATCGTCCGGGATGAATTGTGGCGAGCCGTCAATCGTGATCAGGAGCCAGGGGTGGATATGGTACGGCACGTTCTCGTGGCCGATGCACGAGTCGCGGGAGAAATTCCGCCACGGGTCGAAGTAGGGCGCGACCACGGCCGCGACGACGACGAGAAGGACGACGATGCAGACAATCGCAATCGTGGTCGCGGAGGGCCGGAACCCGCCTGACCTCGGACGGGGGGCGGGCTTCAGGCGGGATTCCGCCCGAAGCTGTCTCAATGCGTCTTGCGCATCCGGATGCCTCGGATGGTTCTGCTCGATGTGGCGGAGGAGGTTCTCCGCCTTCACGGAGGCGTTGCAGACGGGACAGCGTTCCGTGGTGGCCACAGGCTCGACCTACCCAGAACTCAACGAATGCTCGGACGCGCGTATTAAGGCTTGCCCGCACGCGTCAGGCGTACATCGCTCCCGACGCCTCGTGGCGCGTCAGGGCCTCACCAAGGACTTTGTCCACGGCCTTCTCGAAGTCCGCCATCGTCACCATCTCGCGGTCCTCGCGGATCGCGAACATCCCGGCCTCCGTGCTCATCGCCTTGATGTCCGCGCCCGTGGCGGTCTCGCACCGCTGGGCCAGAATCTCGTAGTCTACGTCCTTCGCCACGTTCATGGACCGGGTGTGGATCCGGAAGATCGCAAGGCGCGCATCGTAGTTCGGCACGGGGATCTCGATGATCCGGTCGAACCGGCCCGGCCGGAGAAGCGCGTCATCGAGGATGTCGGGGCGGTTCGTCGCGCCGATGATCTTCACGTTGCCCAGGGGATTGAACCCGTCGAGTTCCGCGAGCAGCTGCATCAGGGTCCGCTGGACCTCGCGGTCTCCCGAGGTCGCCACCTCGAGGCGCTTGGCCCCGATGGAGTCGAGTTCGTCGATGAAAACGATGGACGGCGCCTTCTCCCGCGCGAGCTGGAACAGTTCGCGAACGAGGCGGGCCCCCTCCCCGATGTACTTCTGCACGAGCTCGGACCCCACGAATCGGATGAACGTGGCCCGCGTACGGTTCGCGACGGCCTTCGCGAGAAGGGTCTTCCCCGTGCCCGGCGGTCCGACGAGAAGCACTCCCTTTGGCGGTTCGATGCCGACCTTCCGGTACAGTTCGGGCTTCAGCAGTGGGTCCTCGACGGCCTCTCGGAGTTCGACCATCTGGGGTTCGAGCCCGCCGACATCGTCGTACGTGGTCGCGGGTTTATCGACGATCTCCGCGCCTGTGACGATCGGGTCGAGGGACGGCGGGAGGACGCCCATGACCGCGAGGGTCTGTTTGTTGAGGGCCACGCGCGCGCCGACGACGAGGTTCTCCTTCGCGATGTAGTCCGCGGAGTTCACGATGAAATCCGGCCCCGTGGACGACTTGACCACGACCCGGCCGTCCGCGAGGATGTCCCGGATGTTGCCGATGATGAGGGGAGGGATCTTGAGTCGGTCGAGTTCCTGCTTAAGCCTGCGGATCTCCTTTTGGAGGCGGACGAGTTCCGTTTCCGCGTACCGCTTCTCCCCCTCGACGCGCCGCGCGCTCTCGATGAGCTTGTCGTTCCGTTCCTCGAGGGACGCGATGCGCCCGGACATTTTCTCCGAGAATTCGCGAATCTGTTCCTCGTCCATAGAATCGACCGCCACGCGGGCGGCCAAGGGAAGGCTATATACCCGGCACGATTTATTTAGGCTTTGCGGACTTGATGTTGTGCTGTGCGAATTGTGCGGAGCCGAAGTTTCACGAACGAAAGAGGTTGCCATTGAAGGCACAACGCTCTCCGTGTGTCCGACGTGCACGAAGTTCGGCGACGAGATCATGGCGCCGGTCGTCCGACGCGCCTCCATGCGACCCGCGATCGCTCAGCGACTCGAGGCCCGGAAGCGGCGTCTGACGCCTCGCGACGTGTACGCGAACCCGGGCGAGGAGGAACTGGCGGATGACCTCCCCGCGCGCATACGACGCGCGCGCGAGGCCCGCGGTTGGAAGCAGGCGGATCTCGGGGCGAAGATTAACGAAAAAGTGAGCGTCATCGCGAAATTGGAGTCCGGAGCCATTTCGCCGGGGGATGGGCTGGTCAAGAAGCTCGAGCGGGAACTGGACATCCGCCTGAAGGAAAAGGTCGAGCCCGTCGCGGTGAAGCGATCCGGGGCGTCGTCCGGCCTTACCCTTGGCGACCTCGTGAAGATGAAGGAGCAGGAGCGCTGACGGGTCGGATTCCGAGCCTCGCCTCGACGGACTCAAGGAAGGGCGCCGGATCGACCCCGACACGATGGCCCTCGATCAGGGCCGCGACTTCGAGCGCGACATCCATCCGTTCCTGGATGCGGTTGATCGAGGCAATCACGGCGCGTGGTTCCGCACCCGTCCGAGCCACAATCGCGTCGACGATCCGCCGGAACAGATCCTCGCGGGGCTCGACCGAAGGGGCGAGGATCGCCGGCGTCGGAGTGAAGTCCCGCGGGACGTCGACGGCCGCGACCTCGAAGGTCGGCCGGAGCACGCCCGCCTGCACTGTCATTAGGTTCTCGTCGAGGCCTCGCTGGAGGAGCCGTTGGGCATCGCGCGGCGGAAACCACCGCAGATCCATCGAAGCAGAGAGGACGAATTCCTTCTCGCTCAGCTCGTCCCGACCCTTCCGCCGGAAGAGGGACGCGATTGCGGTCCTCAGCTCGTCCAAGGAACCCCGAGGCGGGAGAGCGTCGAGGACCATAAAGCCAGGCGAATCACGGACCACCCAAGGATTTATGGCCCCGCGGGTCCATGGATAGGATGCTCCAGCGTAAGGTCGCGCCGACACGTGAAGCGCGATGCAAGCCTGGAGGGGATGCCGTATGGGTCCCTCCTTGACAGCCCCGGTTCCGGGGCGCTCCGTGAGAGGGGGACAACGCGGCGTCCAACAATCCCCCGGCAAGGGTCAGGGCGTCGAGTGAGCTGCGCTTGGCCATGACACGCGCTGTTACTGCCGGGGGACAATCCCTCACGATGGCATCGAAAGAGAGCGCGTCGATCGCCGCCGTGCGCGCCAACGAAACGCGGCAATGAGGAGGAGGACTCCCGCTACAGGAATGGCGACCTCCTGAAACTCCGGGATGGGTATCGTCGCGCGGGAGTCGTCAGTTCCAGGATTCGGGCCGTTGTACCGAATCGTGACGGTCCCGCCCGTCAGCAGGGTGATCTTCCACTGAATGTGTTCCAGCCCCACCAGCGTTTGCGCAGGGATCGTGCCCGTCTGAATCGTTACATCGGACCCATAGGCGTTGAAATTGGTCGCGGGATAGAGGTTCGTGGTTAGCGTGCATCCCGCATTTTCGCACTTGTTGATCTCCACCGAATAAACGGGGGCGAACGTGACCGTCGCCTTCACATGGCTCACGCGGACCTCCCGGGTGGTCCCATCGTTGTCTCGGACTCCGATCTGGAGGCCGTTGATGTCGGTCGCCGTCCACGGACCGCCATCGGCAGGGTCCGTGGTCCACGCCTCAGCCCATACGCTGTACGTCGCGGAGTTCGCACAGTTCTGAACGGTAGGTCCAACGCTTGGAGTTCCGCCGCTCTTGAGGAGAATGCGAACATCCACGGGAGCCCCGGCCGTCCTGCGGCAGGATGCTTCGATCGTCACTGTCGCCGAGAGTGGGGAAGGCGGAGAGCCCCAGTCCGGGATGTTGAACAGCGAGTCCAACGGAGCACCGTCGGTGGAATCGATGTACGTCCCGTCGCCGTCATTCGGATCGTCGTCGACACATAGGTATTCGCTCGCCTCGGCGCAACCATTCGCAGCCCATCCGTTCACGTCGCCGTTGGCGCTCGGGAGGAAGGTCTGACTCCCGTCGGATGCTCGATCGATGTCGAGGATGACCTCCCAGATGCCCGAGAGCGTATCCGGGACCGCGTTAGGACTGTACCAACAAGACGACTCGCCCTGGGCAAGCGTCGTGGACGCCGGCGTAGCTCCGGGGGTCAGGGTTGCATCCTTGTTCGACGTGCAGACCGATTCCGCGGAATTCGTGTTTGTGAAGAACCACTTCTCATTGCCCGGGATGTCCAACGTCCGGACGACCGCTGGGGTACGTGAGGGTGCAGAAGATTGCTCCGTGGTGGCTCCAATCTGGAGGACGGGATCGATGGACCCGTCCTTGCTGAGCGCCCAATCCATGACTTCGAAGTACGCGGAAGAGTTGTTCCCGATCCCGAGGCCCGCGGAGGCGAAGGACGCTTCGATCCGCGCGTAGTCCGTCGCAGCAACGAGCGGGAGGATGGGGGTCCACCGCCAATCGAGAGGATAGGCTCCCGCGAATTCGCTGAGCATCTGGTAGGTCAGGCGGCCCGATCGCCCGCGGACTTCGGTGAGGTAGTCCGCCCCGAGAACGTTAACGCGGAAGCCGGTCGACGCATCGCCGTCCGCATCGATGAGGACCCGAGCAACATCCTCGCCGAAGACGGCCGGTCGGAACATCGGGCCGATATAGAGGCTGACGAAACGGTCCGCGTAGGGAGGAGGGAAGTTGGCCGGGATCGTCGTATTCAGGTACCAGTCGGGACCCAGGGGATGGTCGACGACAACGTCCCCGTCGTAGTCGCCATTCGCGGCTGCGTCGGGCCTCCCATCGTTGTCGAAGTCGAATGGGAAGGCGTCAATGATGTCCGGCACGGTGTCTCGGTCGGAATCCGGCTCGCCAGCGTTCCAATTCGCGAGCGAGTTCAGCTGAGGTACGAGGGAGCCCTGAAACGCCCGACCTTCCGTTTGCATGAGAAGGTACACGCTCGAGACGTCCCCCAGGACGCCGTAGGCTCGGAGGTCCACATCGGCTCGACGAGCAACATCCAAGGGGTCCATCGAGAAGTTCGTCCACTCCGAAAACCCTCCATCTATCCGAGGGACCACGGGAGCGGAGCCCAGGTAGCCGACGGTCCGAAGGGACGGACGGTACCGCAGGGTGACCACGCCGTCCGCCACGACGCGCCCCGGTTCGGCGATCGTGAACCCCAGGGTCTCGCCCGTGAGGCCCGAGGGATCCCCTCGGACGACTAGGGTCTCCGACTGCCCTGCGGCCAATGTGCGGGCCGGAAACTGGAACGTGACTTCGCGGGAGACCGGAGACATCGACTGGACCGTGGTTCCAACGCCGTCCACGAGGCGCAGCGAGGGAATCGAGGAAGGCTGCGCGGAGCCAACCATCGTGACCGTCAATGAGGAGTACGACGATGTAGCGACGGGTGATGCGATGTTTAGCGCCAGGAAGGGCGCGTCTGGAGCAGATAGGTTCTCCGGAGAGACCGACGTCATCTCGACTACGAGACTCGGCTCAGCCGTTCCGAAGACGAAGTCCGTCTCGTCAATGGAAAGGTCATGGGATTGGGAGTGCGCGTAGGCGTAGACGGGACCCTTTCCGGGCATGAGCGAATCCCACTCGACTTCGAACTCCATGCGCGACCCGAGCACCGCGGCCACGATGGCGGAGGACCTCCCCCATCCATTCCAATCCGTGGGACCTCGGATCGCGTCCCACTCTTGGAGCGTGGTCACGTTGATCCGGTTGCCCCAGCCGGCGACGGTGAGAAGACGATCCGCTCCGATCCCTGCCACGGAGTACCCCGTCCCCGGGTCGCGGTCCGTGTCCAAGAACACGCGAAGGGTGTCGAACCGGGACGGACTGCCGCCCCCGGAGAACGCCTGTCCCCGCACCTCGGCATAGAACGCGAGACGGTCCACGTTGTCGAATACGCCGAACCGCTGGATGTCCACATCCGAGTTTGCAGCCGCAGAGAGTGCTTGGGCGATCAGGACCGAGGCGGGCCAGTCGCTGAACTGCCCGTCGATCTGGATGGGCCGGGTCTGGCCTGCGTACTCGGGGACAGAGACCAAAGGGATGAGGAGAACGACCGCTCCGACGAGGGGGAGGAGATACCACTTCCAGCCGATCCTGCGGCCCTTATGGCTCAGCCTCACGGGATGCCCGACCCCAACGGATCGACCCGAGGCAGCGAGACCGTTCGTCCGGCCCACGCCTTTCGCGAGACCGTTCGTTCGACCCGTGCCGTTCGTCAATCCGTTCGTCCTCCCGACCCCGTTGGTCAGTCCGTTCGTCCGACCGAGGCCGTTCGTCAGGCCTTGAGACCGAACCTGGGTTCGTTCTCGGGCCAGGCCGTTGGTGAATCCCCGCCTCGATTCGCGTTCACGGAAGTCCCTTGTTCCTTCGATGGGTTTGGCCAAGGGACGCGGCTCTTCCGGGATCCGCGGTGCACGAGACTCGCCCGTACCGTCCTTCCTGACAAATCCATGAACCTTCCGCGGGACCGGAAGGTGCTCCGTCTCCGGTGCGATGGCCCTATAGAGAAACCGAAGGCCACACCGCGAACAGCTCGCTGCGCTCAGCGAGGTCGGGGCTTCGCAAACAGGACACGGAGCCGTCACTCCTCGTCTCGTTGACGGGCCTTCCAGGTTCCGATCCGGACCCGTTGCGAGTCCTTCCGATCCGGGGGCACGTTCCGGGAGAGTTTGGTAGGCCGAATCATGACGGGTATCTTTCATCGACTGAACGGCCACCTTCCGAACCGCAGAATTCCCTTCCCCCGTCCTCTCGATGTCAACCACTCCATCAAAAGGCGCACACAGGGTGGCCAGGTCGGTGGAAGAGTGGACGTCCTCGTCGACAACGAACAGGGAGGTGACCCGGAGTCGATCGAACCGATACTTCGCGGTCTGCGCAAAGACATGAGCGTGCCTCACGCCGTGCCTCTTGGATAGGGAGGTGAGCACCTCGACGACGGCTCGCTTTGGCCCGGTCCCTCGGAGGGCAGCGTGGGCTCGACTGATGGCCAACCCCAGGTTCAAGAGATCGCGCGGGAATCCAGCAGGCTCACCTTTCTCGATGGGCTCGGGAGGCGTTCCTTCGTTCCTCGGGTTTCGATCGATGATCCGCACGCGGCTCTCCGCAATCGCACGGTCCACGTCGACCCCGAATTCTCGAAGCTCGGCCAGGACGGATTCCGCGGACATCGAGGAAACGACGGCCAGGCCGCCCGAGCCGGTCTTCAGGCCCTCCGCTAGGAACGCGAGGGCCACTCGGAGTTTCTCGGGCCCCTGGGGCCCTTGGATGATGACGCTCGCCCCCATGGGCAGCCCGCCCTGGATCATCCCATCGAGGCCAGGGATTCCCGTCTTTAGCCGATCCGGCACCGTTGGCTCCAGCGAGGCCGCGGGGTCCCGATCGACCTGAGGTCGGTTGCGGGGCTGGCCCGACAACTCGTCGTACCCTACGGCGCTCGTGTTTCCGTGGACGCACGCAGATAAAAGGCATCCTTCGGCATTTTCAATTCCGATTATCCATAACGGAACAGACTGGTGTCTTCCCAAGGCCAGAACCGGGGCGTCGTCCCGGCAACGCCTGGTGTGGCACTCCTGCTGGCGCAAACGTCAATCCGGACGCGACAACTCGGCAATCGGGCGCCGCGACCGTGATCGCCGACGTGCGACCGCGCCCCACGCGGCGATGATGAGCAGAGTTCCTGTCAGGGGAATCGCCACCTCAGCGAACTCGGGGACCGGGACCGTGCCGCGGGAATCGTCGCTCGCAGGATACGGACCGTTGTACCGGATGCGGACGGAACCGCCCGTCGCGTCCTTCGCCACCCGCCACTGAATGTGTTCCTGGCCGGTGAGTGTCTGAGCCGCGATCGAGCCGCTCGTGAAGGGGACATCGGCTCCGAACGTGACGCTGTTCACCGGGCCGTATAGGGTCGTCGCGATCGTGCATCCGGCATTCGAGCATCGGGCGACTTCCACGGCGTAGACTGGCTCGAAGGTCACGGTGACCTTCACGTGGCTCACGCGGACCGCAGTCGTCGCCGCATCACCATCTCGCACCCCGGCCTCCAAGGCATCCAGGTCGGCGTCCGTCCAACCGAGCCCGTCGAAAGGGTCGGTCGTCCACGCATCCGACCAAGCCACGTACGTGCCTTGAGGACAGTCTTGGCCGCCGGACGACCCGACGTAATTCGTGCCGCCACTGCGAAGTAGGATCGCAACGCTCACGGTCCCGGCGGCCGTCTTGGTGCACGACGATTCCACCCTTACTTCGATGACGGCCAGGAGAAGCGGAGTCGCGAAATCATCGAGCGCATACAGGGAGTCCGTCGTCGAGCTGCTCCCGGATGCGACGAAGGTCGAGTCGCCATCCCCGTCGTCGTCGACGCACTTCTCTTCTTGGACCTCCGAGTTGCAGCCGCTCCCGCCCCCGACAGTCCAGTCGTTCACCGCACCCAGACCCGAGGGACGGAGGACGCTCGTCGCGTCTGCTACCTTTTCGATGTCGAGGATGACCTCCCAGGGGCCAGCGACTGTGTCGGGGACGCTCGCGGGACTGAACCAGCAGATCGTCTGACCCGCCGTGAGGGTCGCTGAGGTTGCCGCTGCGCCGGCGGTGGTGCTCGCATCGCGGTTCGTCGTGCAGAGCGTCTCGTCCGCCGCCGTGTTCGTGAAGAACCAGCGTTCATTTCCGGCGATGTCGAGCGGCTCCGGACCGGGGAACGATGAGGGCCCGACCATCGCAGGCGCGCGAGGCGCCGAGGCAATCCCTTCGGCCCCGATCCGCATGACAGCATCCACGGAAGAGTCCTTCTGCATCGACCAATCCATGACTTCGAAGAACGCCGTGGAAAGGTTCCCGAACCCGAGGCCGCCCGTGGACACGGCCGCCTCGACCCGAGCATAGTCCGTGGCGGCAGGTGGCGCCGAAATCGGTGTCCACGCCCAGTCGAGCTGGCTCGAGCCCGTGAACCGACTCAGCGCCCGGTAGGTGATGACCCCCTCCTGGCCTCGAATCTCGACGAGGTATTCGGCTCCCAGGATGTTCGTCCGAAAGCCCGTCGCTGCGGAGTTGTCCGTATCGAGGTATGCGCGGACGACATCCTCTCCCACGAGCACAGGCCGATTGTTCGGCCCCACGTAAAGGCTAATCGGGCGGTCTCGGTATGCAGGCGGGAACGATGCGGGAATAGTCGTGTTCAGGTACGCGTCGGGGCCGAAGGGGTAGTCCAGGATCGCATCCTCGTCGTAGTCGCCGTTCGTGGCCACATCGTCGATTCCGTTGTTGTTGAAATCGAAAGGCATCGAATCGTCGGAGTCAGGGACCGTGTCCCGGTCCGAATCGATCCGCCCTGGGACGAAGGGCCTTTCGGCCACCCAGTTCGCCTCGGGCACCACCACCCCCTCGAAGGCGTGGCCGCCGCCCGCCCAATGGAGGAAGAGTGCCGACCCCTCACGGAGCATTCCGTAGCCGCGCAGATCCACGTCCGCCCTTCGGGACCCGTCGACCGGGTCCGTCGACACGTTCGTCCACTCGGAGAACCCGCCGTCCACTATGGACACGGAC
>Ga0247727_10014381_pt1 | contig 13163 bp, 13 predicted proteins | sample WisWelCaveWW1625_FD_202498 | JGI IMG/M metagenome (GOLD analysis project Ga0247727, IMG submission 202498) | Biofilm microbial communities from Wishing Well Cave, Virginia, United States - WW16-25 | ecosystem: Environmental > Aquatic > Deep subsurface > Groundwater > Cave microbial mat | place...
TTGCTCAGTCCAAAACGCCCTGGCCCGTTGTTGGTTTGTTGTCCGTTCGCTTGTTCGTTGGTTTCCGTTTTTGCTCGACGAGCGCGCGCACGGCCGCGACCGCTTCGCTTCGCGGCCGGAACGAAAGCTCGAAGGCCGGGACGCGGGCCGCCGCGTCCGCGCAGGCGTCGAGGGCGCGCGCCACCCCCTCGCGGTCCCAGGGGGGCGGGAAGCAGCGGGTGAAGAGGCGCGCCGCGGCCTCGGCCCGTGACAGCGGCCGGAGCCGTGTCGCCTTGCCGTGGCGCAGGAAGAAGAGCGCGCCGAGCGGCGCGCTCGTGGGCGAGGCGAAGCCGCCGTCGCCGTGCCATGGCGTGCCGTAGGCGCGCACCGAGCGCTTGCCGGGACGCAGCACCACGCGGTCGTCGGAGAGCAGGCGTGCGCCACGGGCGTGCCGCTTCCAGAGCCGCGCCGTCGTGGACTTACCCGCGCCCGAGCGCCCGCAGAAAAGCAGCGTCCGGCCTTGCCACACGACGCCGCAGCCGTGCACCTCGACGGCGCCCTCGCGCGCGAGCCGGTGCTGGAACAGCAGCTCGTCGAGCGGGTAGTCGAGCGCGTAGTGCGGGCCGCGCGGCGTGGCGTCGAAGTGGAGCGTGCCCGCGACGAGTGCTTCGTCGATCGTGACGACCTTGTAGAGCGGCGGCCGCCGGTTCCGGATCCGGAAGCTGTAGCGAAGCCCGCCCCGTGTGCGCTCGACGTGCCAGACGCCGCCCGAGTCGAACAGTCGTTCGCCCTTCACCGCGAGCGGTGGCCGCCGCTCGTGGTAGCGCAGGCGGATGTCGCCGCCGCGCGACACCAGGAACGGCCGGATCGCGCGGGGCGGATCGAGCGCTCGTGTGGGCCGGTCGGCCTCGACCGCCAGCACTAGGCCGCCGACGCGGAGCCGGAGCGTCCGGCGCGGCAACGCCTCAGGCCCGCTGCGGCCGGCGCTCGAGCTGGATCAGCTTCTCGCCAGGCTCCGGTGTGGCATGTCCGCACGAGCCACAGCCACCCGCGAGCGCGGCCTTCGCCTCGGCGTCGGGCCGCGACGCGAGCGTGCCCTTGCCGAAGCAGCAGGTCGCATCACGCCGATGGCCCGAGCCCTCGCCCATTACGGCCCAGGCGCGCAGGTGCGCGAGCTCGCAGAAGGCGGGGACGACGCCCTCGATGTCGCCCGTTTCCATCTCGGCGGCGCCCGGGCAGCTGCCGCAGAGAGCCATCAGGCTGCACTTGCGGCAGACCTCGTTCTTCTGCCACGTGCGCGCGCGCAGCTTCGGGAACAGGTCGTGCCAGCCGTCCTCGAACCGCCCCTGCTTCAGGTCGTGGAAGCTCTTGCGCGAGAGCTGGCACATCTGCAGCCGCCCGTAGGGGTCGACCGTGAACGAGCTCTGCCCGGCGCCGCAGGTGTAGATGTGCTCGGCGCCGTACTCGGCGTCGGGCCGCGTGAAGCGCTCGCAGAACTCGCGGAAGCCCTCCATGCGCTCGGGGCTGCCGAGGTCGAGCTCGAGCGCGCGCTCGGGGTCGAGCTGCAGCTCGGAGTTGCGGTTGGCGCCGCAGTCGACGCGCGGGTTGAGCGAGCTGTCGAAGCGGAACACGAGCCCGAGGCTCTTGGCGTAGGCCTCCATCGCCCCGATCTCGTGGTGGTTCCAGGCGAGCGCCATCGTCTTGAGCGTGACGGGGACGCGCCGGTCGACGAGCTTCTGGATCCCGGCCAGGCACTTCTCGAAGGAGCCCGGCACGCGCGTCACGCGGTCGTAGGTCTGCTTCGTCATGCCGTACAGGCTGATCTCGACCTTGTCCGGCCGGGCTTCGGCGAAGAGGTCGGCGATCCTGTCGGTGATCATCGTGCCGTTGGTGAAGATCGTGACGAGCAGCCCCTGCGAGCGCGCATAGAGGTAGAGCTCGGGGAAGTCGGGGCGCACCAGCACCTCGCCCCCCGTGAACAGCACGAACAGCGTGCCCTCGGCGACGATCTCGTCGACGAGCCCCTTGAGCCGCTCGAGGCTCAGCTCGCGCTCGCGCTCCTCGATCGAGCCGGCGGGCTGGTTCACGTAGCAGTGGACGCAGTTCAAGTTGCAGCGGTAGGTGGTCTCGATCGTGCCTTCGATCGGGATGCGCCGGCGGTCGAGGCCGGCCCGCTCGCGAAACTCGAGGAAGGAAACCTCGCCGATCCGGCCGGGAGCGGGAGAGGCCACGCGCGCTAGCTGCCGATCGTGCGGCAGGCCGTGCGCTGGCAGCCGAGCGTGGGGCCGACGTTGCCGTTCCTGACCTTGCAGCCGGTCACGGCCATTTCCCCCGAGACGATGCGCACGCGAACCACCTTTGGGCGCTCGTAAGGCTCGCGCGTCGGGCGCTTCTTCATGCTCGGTCCCCCCCGTCTGCGGGGAGTCTAGCACGCTCATGCCGGAGCACCGGCCCAGCCAACGTTGGGGCCGCATTTACTGATCCCGCATTGCACAGCTTCTGGACCCGCGTGATTCCGGTCACACCAGTGAGACGACGCACAAGCTCGGCCGTCCGGCGCCGATACGATGCCTTCCACGAAATGCGGGAGGTGTCATGAAGCGCCGATTGCTCTTGCCGTGGTTGACGGCCGTGGTCGCCGCCGTCGTCGCCGGGGGCTGTGGGGGCGAGAGCCCCACGGCACCCTCCGCCGCTGGCGGGGTCGTCGTCCAGGGCGTGGTTCTGGGCGACGGCGCGTCCGTTGCCGCCGCCGACGCGCGGACCTCCACGTCACGCGCTCGCAAGGTCACGGTGAGGGTGGACGGCACCACGCTCACCGTCGACGTGAGCGCGAACGGGACCTTCGAGTTCAAGGGCATTCCGAGTGGGACGTTCACGCTCGTGTTCCTGGCCGACGGGGTCGAGATCGGCCGCGTCGTCGTGACGGCCGAAGACGGCTCCGAGGTCAAGATCGTGGTCCAGGTGAAAGCGGCCGAGCTGGTGGTCGTCGAGATCAAGGTCGAGAGCCCCGAGCCCAAGGACGCTACCGGCAGCTCGAGTTGCGTGGTGAACGGCGGCAAGGCGGGCGCGGGCATCGAGCTCGAGGGCAACGTGACCTCCGGCACGTCCGCGCGCTTCGAACTGGCGGCGAGCGGCCGCTCCAGCGTTCCCGTCGTCGTGAACGCCTCTTCCGCGACCTTCGGGTGCATCGGCTCGGCCAAGACGCCGAGCGAAGCGGAGTGCAAGGCTTCGTTCAAGCCCGGCGCGAAAGTTCACGTGCGCGGCACGCTCATGTCCTGCACCACTGCTGAGGTGACCGCGATCGAAGTGAAGGTCCAGAAGGACTGATGCGCGCCACGTGTGTCGTCGTCGCGCTGGCCGCCGCCGTGGGGCTCGCGGCCAGCCTCGCTCACGCCGCGCCCCGCCGGGCGGCGCCGGCGAAGCCTGTCTCGCTCGAGCTGTTCGGGGGTTACTCCTACACGAAAGCCGGGGAGGCGAGCCTGCACGGTCTCGGCCTCTCCGGGTCCTACCCCCTGGGCGCGACGCTCCGCCTCGTCGTCGACCTCTCGGGTCACGACGGCTCCTTCGCGGGCGCGGACCTTGGCCAGCTCGGCCTGATGGCCGGGGCGCGTTGGAGCCCGTCTTCCGGACGCTTCCGGCCGTTCGCGGAGGGCTTGCTCGGTGGCGTTCGCACGTCCGTGAGCGTCGACGTCGCGGGCGCCCGCATCAGCGACGCCGATTCGGACTGGGGCCTGGCCCTCGGAGGCGGCATGGACTACCGGCTCAAAGGGCGGTGGTCCCTGCGCAGCCTCGTTCACCTTCGGCTATTGCACGGCGAGGGAGCCTGGGATACCGACCCGCGCTTCGCCATCGGCGCCGTGTTCCGGCTCGGCCGCTAGCCGTCTGGCGTGCCCGGGGGGCCTCGAGCCCCCAGCCTCCAAGGGGAGCAGTGCGCCTCCGGCTTTTTACCGGGCCTTGTGAAGCAGCCTTCCGAACAGGGTTGTCGACTCGGGCTCCGGGGGTCGCAGAGCCGCGAGCTCGGCCTGCGCGGTCCGGTGACCCGGCTGCAATGCGAGGGCCTTTTCGAACATGGCGCGGGCCCGCTCGGGGAGGGATCTGTCCCGGTAGAACGTGCCGAGGGCGCAGTGCGCTTCCACGTCACGTGGATCGATGCGGATCAGCGTCAAGAACTCGCCCTCCGCCTTTCGGGCCCATTCCGGCTTCATCACGTAGCCCCGGCCCAGGAGAAGGCGGACGCGCCGTTCCAGGACCCCCTGCGCCAGGGGAACGATGCTCTCGAGGAGGGCCACGGCCTCCCCGCAGCGACCTTCGGCGAGGAGCCCCTCCGCGTCGGTCAGCGCCTCGAGCACCGAGGGCGTATCGGCCGGCGCTGCCGCAGTGGCCGCTTCGCTTCCGGCGACCGCCGAGGCAGGCGAGGAGGGCGGGGCCGGATGGGACACGGAGCGCGCCGCTTCCTTGAGGCTCTGCTCGTACGGCCCCCTCTTCTCCGGAACCGAGAGCACCTCATGGGCTTCGGAGATCCGCGGGAAGACCGCCAGCAGCTTCGACCGGAGGTCAGCCTGCAGGTGGTGGTGCGTGTCCGGGTCGAATGTCTTGACGAGCCGCGCATAGGCGTCCTTCACGTCGGCCCTGCTCGCCGTGCGCAGAAGGCCCAGGACCTGGAAGTGGTTCTTCGTCGACAGGCTCTCGTAGGCGCGCTCGATAGTCCTCTCCAGCTCGGTGGCCGCCGCGGCTGTGGCCTCGGCCTGGCGACGCGAGGACGGTGGAACCGCTTTCGGCCCGGAACGCCTAGGGTCCGTGAGGCTCGACTTCTCATTCGTCCGTTTTTCCACGGCCGGGCGCCGGGAGTGCGCCGGGCCTGGCCGGTACTCCACGACACCAGTGCAGAGCAGACCCAGGAGGCTGCGTTCGACGTCCTCCACCGGCAGCGGCGTGATCGCCATGACGTCGCGGGCGCTGGCCGCGCCATCCACGCGGGAGAGCACGTAGCCGTCCGCCGGCGTGAGCGTGATCCGGTCGAAGCGGAAGGGGGGGTTGGGCGCGGCGACGAGCACCCGATCGATGTCTCCGAGGCCCTTCCGGACCGTCTCCGGACTGGAGAGGCTTCGCACGACCTGCAGGACGAGCTCTCCGGTGGAACAGCGCAGCATCAGGTCTTCGCTGGGACCGTCGGGAGGCTCCTGGTCCTCGAACAGGAGCGCCGCCTCGTCCCAGACAAGGGCGGTGAGAAGCATCTCCCGGATGTGAAGAGCCAGAGCCTGCTCCATCCGAGACTGGTCGATGACTCCCATCTCTTTGAGCACGGGACCGAGGCGCCTTCGCTTTTCGTCGACCACGACCAGGGCTCGCTCTAGGTCGTCTTTGGCCAGGAGTCCGTTGCGGACCATGGTCTCGCCGAGCCGCCCCCTCTCGGAGGTCGAGGAGCCGCTCACGACCTCGCCGTTGACGAAGCGGAAGCTCACTCTGTCTTCCCCCCGCGCGACGTGCAGGAGGCCGGTGCGCCGCCCCAGGTAGAGCTCCCTCAGTACCTCCGGAAGCACCAGCGAGGGGTTTCCCCTCTTTTCGAGCTGCGGTGCCGACCCGACCAAGAACACGCCCCCCCCATCCCGGACGTAGCAAGAGGTATGCCGGATCTCACTTGCGGACTCGACCGACCCGAGGACGCTCAGGGAGGTCGCATGTAGCTAAGAGTCAGTAAAGTGGGGAGTTACGCTTGTGGGAGATGGTCGCCCGGCAGCCGTCCGGCGGGCGAACCAAGCCGGCCGACCCGGGGGAACCGACCCCACGACCCATCAGGCCCGACCGAGTTCCGGCAGGCTGCAGGGACGAGGTGTACCTGCTAAAGCCTGCTCCTCTCTCGGTCCCTTGGTGGCGCGCCCGGAGGGACTCGAACCCCCAACCTCCAGGTTCGAAGCCTGGCGCTCTATCCAGTTGAGCTACGGGCGCGCGTTGCCCATGATAGCGTGCCGGGCCCGCCAGCGGCCGGTGCCGGTCTCGAGGTGATCGTGCTGACTACGCCCCTTGCGTCGTGCTCTCGCGTCCTCACGGCTCTGTTCGCCGCCCTCGCCCTCGGCCTCGCAGCCGCGCCGACCCTCGCCGGGGAACCGGATCGCCTGGATGCGTTCGTCGAGGCCGAGCGCGCGAAGCAACGCATACCAGGCGTCGGGATCGCGATCGTGCGTGGCGGGGAAGTGGTGAAGGCGCAGGGATACGGCCTTGCCAACGTCGAGCATCAGGTTCCCGTGAAGCCCGAGACGATCTTCCAGTCCGGCTCGGTGGGGAAGCAGTTCACAGCGGTCGCGGTGATGCTGCAGCTGGAGGACGGGAAGCTCGCGCTCGAGGATCCGCTCACGCGCTTCTTTCCCGATGCTCCCGCGGCCTGGGCTCGCATCACGGTCCGACACTTGCTCACGCACACCTCGGGCATCGCCGACTACGGGCGCTCCACGGTGGACTACCGGAAGGACTACAGCGAGGAGGAGTTCGCGAGAGTCGCCTTCGGCCTGAACCTCGAATTCCCGCCCGGTTCGCGCCACCGCTACAGCAACACTGGCTATGCCCTTCTCGGGTTCATCGTCGGACAGGTCACGCCCGTGACGCTCACCGACGGGACGAGCCAGCCCTACGGCTTCGGCTGGCGGCTCGGCGACGTGGCGGGGCAGAAAGTCCAGCGCCACGGCGGCTCGTGGCAGGGCTTCAAGGCCGAGATCGCACGCTTCCTCGGCAGCGACCTGACGATCGTCGTCCTCGCGAATCTGGCACAGGCCGAGCCCGAGCGGTTCACCGACGGGCTCGCGGCGCTGGTCACGGGCGTTCGGCGCGCCCCCGCAGGTGCTGCTCCAGAGAGCTCGGCAGGTCGCGGCCGCGGGCGTAGCCACGCTGCGAGATGAGAGCCGCCATCTGCCGCGTGTCTTCGAGATCAGCCGGGGTGGCGTCGCGGAGGAGGGCGACGATGTCGACGAGATCCTGAGGGCGCTCGGGGCGCTCGGAGAGAAGCTTCAGAGCCAGCAGGTGCCCGCGGCGAGCGACGGGCACTCGCAGGCCGGGAAGCACCTCGAGCACGTCCGCGCCACGCACGACCTCGCCTTCGGCGCCCGACGATGCGAACAAGAGGTCCACCACCACGCCGGCCGGGCCTTCTGCCGGCGCTTCGAGGCGGACGGTGGCCAGGCGGCCCACCTGCTCCTGCTCGAGGCTGGCGAGGATCCCGTAGCCCAAGCCGACCAATCGGTGCACGAGAGCCTCGGCCATGGCGTCGTCGGACACGGCCAGGGCCAGGTCGATGTCGCGCGTGAAGCGCGGCTCCACCCGGGCGGACACGGCCAAACCCCCGACCAGGGCCCATGAGTGCCGCAGCAGCTCGAGCTGCGATGCGATGTTGCGGAGCGCTCTCTCGAGACGGCTCACTTCACGTTGGCGAGGGCGCCGGGGCGCCCGTCCGCGTCACCTGCCTCCGCACCGGGCCGCTCGTGCAGCCACCGGCCGAGGGCGTCTTCGATCTGGGCGGGCGTCCAGTCGGGATGAAGGTTGCGGACCCGTTGCCGCATCATCGCTTCGCCCGTGTCGAAGAGATCGAGGGCGAGCCGGAGCCTGAGGGCGGGATCCGCACTCATCGAGCTGCAGTCTATCATGCGCCACCCTTGCGCTCGTCCCGCTGCGGGCCACGTGCGAGGACCCCCGGGATCTACCCGACGATCTCGAGCCGGACCCTTCCCGTGCCGGGCCCGATCAGGCCGATCGCCTTCGCCGCGCCCCGCGAGAGGTCGATGGCGCGTCCCTTGTGCGAGGGGAAGCGGTCGTTGATCCGAACCACGACGCTCTTGCCGGTGGTGGGGAAGCTCACCCTCACGCGCGTGCCGAAGGCCCAGTACGCGTGCGCGGCGGTGAGCGCGTCCTGGTCGAAGCGCTCGCCGCTCGCGGTCTTTTTTCCGTCGAACCCCGGCCCATACCACGAGGCAATGCCTTCGACCACGGTTCCACCGGCCGGCCTCTCGGGGGGCGGGAATCGGTAGTCCTTCGGATTGGGATTTCCCGAGCACGAAACCAACACGGCGAGGCCCGACACGACCAGCAGACCTCTCATGACACCGTGTGTACGCGCAGCATGTTGGTGGCCGCGGCGGCGGGGGAGTGGCCGGAGAGCATCAGGATCGTGTCGCCCTTGTCGACGAGACCGCGCGCCTTGAGCCGCTCCTCGCCCGAGGCCAGGAGCTCGTCCGTGTTCTCCACGAAGTCCGATTTCAACGGGACGACACCCCAGGAGAGCGCGAGCTGGCGGTAGACGCGATCCTCGTGCGTGATCGCCACGACCGGCACACGCGGCCGGTGCAGCGCCAAGAGGCGCGCGGTGATCCCGGACTCGGTGAAGGCCACGATCAGCTTGCAGCCGAGCTCCTCGGCGACCGAGACCGCGACGCGCGTGAGGCTGCGGGTGATCGGCGTGCCGGGGGCCTCGACGCCCGTCTCGTGGTCTCTGCGACGGCCGTCGCTGCGGCGCCTGCGGATCGAGGCGGAGCCGTGCTCCTCGGTATGGTCGGCGATACGCGCCATCGTCTCGACCGTCTCGACCGGGAACTTGCCGATGGCGCTCTCGCCCGAGAGCATCACGGCGTCGGTTCCGTCGAGGATCGCGTTCGCCACGTCCGAGGCCTCGGCACGCGTGGGCCGCGGGTTCTCGATCATGCTCTCGAGCATCTGCGTCGCGGTGATCACCACGCGGCCGGCCGCGCTGGCGGCGGCGATGATCCGCTTCTGCGCGATCGGCACGTATTCCGTGCCGAGCTCGACGCCCAGGTCCCCGCGCGCGACCATCACTCCGTCCGCCGCCGCGAGGATCGCCTCGAGGTTGTTGAGTGCCTGGGGTTTCTCGATCTTGGCGATCACGGGCGTACGCGCGCCGAGCGAGCTCACGAGCTTTCTCGCCTGCAGCACGTCCTGGGCCTGGCGCACGAACGAGAGCGCCACGAAGTCGACCATGTGCTGGATGCCGAAGGTGAGGTCGCGGCGGTCCTTCTCGGTGAGCGCGGGGGTCGAGAGCGCGACTCCCGGCAGGTTCATACCCTTGTTCGAGCGCAGCGGTCCGCCGTCCACCACCTCGCACTCCACGCGCTGTCCCGAGGCGCCGAGCACGCGCAGCTCGAGGTTGCCGTCGTCGAGCAGCACCCGATCGCCCGGCGAGACGTCGCGCGGGAGCGCCGCGTAGGTGGTGGAGATGAGCTCGGCGCTGCCCTCGATGGAGGTGTCGGTGGTGATCGCGATGCGGGCGCCCTTCACGAGCTCGACCCCGTCCTTCACCTTGCCGGTCCGGATCTTGGGCCCCGACAGGTCCTGGAGCAGCGCGATCGGCCGGTGGAGCCGCGCCGCGATCTCGCGCACGCTATTGATGACGGCGAGGTGCTCCTCGTGGGTCCCGTGGGAGAAGTTCAGGCGGAAGACATTGACCCCCGCCTGGACGAGCCGCTCGAGCTTCTCAGGGCTGCGCGTGGCGGGACCGATGGTCGCGACGATCTTCGTCCGGCGCATGCTGCGGGAAGTATAGGAGAAGCTAGCCGGCCCGGCTCACGCGCAACGTGACGACGTAGTCGCCGCGCGGTGTCTTGCGCGTGGAGACGGGGCGGGGCTCGAGCCGGACGAGTGCCACGTTCCACGCGCCGTGCCTCGCCTCCCGCGGAGCGTCGATGGCGTGGACTTCGTGGGTCGCGTCGGCCGCGCCGCCACCGGTCACGAAGAGCGTTACGGTCGCGTCGCCGGCGGTGATGCACACCACGTCGACCGGGCAACGCGAGTCCTTCGGCACGTCGTCGAAGCGGACGGCGAGGTCGCTGCCCTCGATGCGCGCCGTGGCACCTACGCGCAGCTCGAAGCCGCGATCCGGGCTCGGGGACTGCGGGCTCACGGCGGCGCAGGAGAGCGCAACAAAGAAGAGAAGGACGCCGGCCGCGGCCAAGAGCGGGGGAAGCCTCATGCTGGAAGTGTCCTCCACCGCGGCCGGATGGGGAAGGCCCTATCTACATCACGACCGAGGATCGAGGTTGACGTTTTTTCTTGACTGCCGGTTCGTTTCGGTGATTCCCTACCTCGGTTCAATCCCCTGAACACGAAGGAGGTCTGATGGACCCCGTCAAGCTCTGCGGCCAGCGCCAAGCCGGCATCCTGCTGCTGACGCTGGCCGCCGGTTTGTTAGCCGTGTCCCCTGCTGCCGATGCCTTCGATCGCACGAAGACCAAGCCAAGGAAGCCGCTGCTCCTGGAACAGGGCTACTCCGCGCCTAATCTGGCCGTGAACCCATCTCTCAGCACCTTCCGTGGCGTTGAGACCGGCAGCCCGTCGCTGCTGGCGGCGAATCCCAGAAGCCAGGGCCTCCAGGCCATGCTGAGCGACAGCTCCCCGGACTGGGAGATCCAATGGGACGCTCGCAGCGACCGTCCCCATCTCGTCCAGGGCGCCGGCTTCCCGCTGCTGCCCGGCGCCGGCAACTTGATGGCCCACGGCGAGGCCGGCCTGAGGAGCGATCGCGACGTCGAGCTCTCCGACGTCGAGGGGCTGGTCCGCGGCTTCATGGACCGCTATCCCGACGTGCTCCGGGTCGACCAGAGCACGCTTCGCCTGGATCCGACCCGCAGCGCGGCCGCCGGCAACGGCCGCGTCTGGTTCGTGGAGCTGCAGCAGTTCCACGAAGGCGTGCCCGTCGAAGACGCCAACGTGTTCTTCCGGATCAACAACGGCAACATCATCCAGTTCGGCGCCGACAGGATCGGCGACGTCAGCGTCACGATGGTGCCCCGCAGCGATCGGCCGAAGGTGTTCAGGCGGCTGCTACGGAAGCTCGGCATCGACCGCTCCGAGCTTTCCGAGATCGTGAACGAGGGCACGCTCAAGATCTATCCGACGCTGACTGCGGGGGAAGAGGGCGGGCACGCCTTCACGGGTCGCCCCGGCACGGGCTACGCCCACCGGCTGGTCTGGGAGTTCGTGTTCCGACGCGTGGACGACGCCACGACCTACAAGGCCGCCGTCGACCCTACTCCGGCGAGCTGGTGCAGGTCCTCGACCTGACGCGCTACGCGGAGGTCAAGGGCGGTGTCTTCCCGACCACCAATACCGATCCCGAGACGCTCGTGAACTTCCCCTTCGCGACGGTGAGCAACGGGGGCACCAAGATCACGGATGCGAACGGCAACTACAGCTACAGCGGCGGCACGGCCAGCTCGACCCTGAACGGCCGCTACTTCAGCATGAACGACAACTGCGGCGCGATCTCGCTTTCGAACAGCACCGACGGGACCCTGAACTTCGGAACCAGCGGCGGCACCGACTGCACGACGCCAGGGGTCGGCGGCGCGGGCAACACCCACGCTTCACGCAGCGGCTTCTACCACCTGACCAACATCAACCGGAAGGCGGCCGGTTTCCTGCCCGGAAACTCCTGGATCGACAGCACCGTGACCGCGAACATGAACATCCAGGACACCTGCAACGCGTTCTGGAACGGCAGCACGGTCAACTTCTACCGCTCGGGCGGCGGCTGCTCGAACACCGGCGAGATCGCCGCGGTCTTCCTCCACGAGTGGGGCCACGGGATGGACGAGAACTCCGGCGGCGCCGCGAACGAGAACGGCTCGGGCGAGGCCGTGGGGGACACCTTCGCGTTCCTCGAGACCAAGGACTCGTGCATCGGCCCCAACTTCCAGCCCGGCGTGAACTGCCACAACTGCACGAACTGCACGGGAGTCCGCGATGTCGGCGACTTCAGCCTGAGCGGCCCCGCCGTGATCGCGCGGCCCAGCACCGTCGCCGACAACGCGGGGATCAACTGCGACCGCTTCAGCTGCCCGTACTTCAGCCCCCCACTGTTCATCTTCCCGTATCAGGGCCCCATGGGCTACGAGGGCCACTGCGAGAGCTACATCGCCGGCAGCGCCAACTGGGACCTCGCGCAGTCCCTGGTCTCGACCTACGGCACGACCCAGGGCTGGGCGGCCATGGACTCGATCTGGTACGACAGCCTGACGCCGAGCAAGAGCGCCTACCAGCTCGTCTCGGGCGGCAAGTGCAATCCCGCCGCGACGGTGAACGGCTGTGGCTCGACGAACTGGTACACCGTGTACCTGTCGGTCGACGACGACGACGGCAACCTCGCCAACGGCACCCCGAACGGCTGCCGGATCTGGGACGCCTTCAACGCCCACGGCATCGCGTGCGGCTCCAAGCCGGCCTGCGCCGGCGGCTGCACGCCGCAGCCGGTCGCGAACGCCGGTCCGGACCAGACGATGGCTCCCGGAGGCTCGGTCACCATCGGGACGGCCGCCCAGGCCAACACGACCTACAGCTGGTCGCCGGGCGGAGCGACGACCGCGCAGATCACGGTCTCGCCCAGCGTCACCACGACCTACACCGTGACCGCCACCACATCCTGCGGCAGCGCCAGCGACTCGGTCACCGTGACCGTCCAGACCGGCAACACCGCGGTGTGGGACCCCACGCTGCAGGCGCCGAAGTGCGCCACGGTCGGCGCGGCGTGCGACTCCGGAGCCTCCCTGCTCCGGGGCCGCGCGGGCCTCGGGCCCGAGCCCAACCAGCCGAACACGATCAACGACTCGTGTGCCGACGGCACCTCGGGCACGTTCCACTCCGACGAGTCCAACGACCAGCTCAAGGTGGAGACGACCGACGGCACAGACCTGGCGCCCGGCAAGACCGCCCGTATCAACGCCACCGTGTGGGCGTGGACGACGCCGTCCTCCGACAGGGCCGACTTCTACTACGCGGCGAACGCGAACAGCCCGACCTGGACGCTGATCGCCAGCGTCACTCCCACCGCGGCCGGGGCGCAGACCCTCTCCACGACCTACACCCTGCCTTCGGGGGCTCTGCAGGCGGTGCGCGTGCAGTTCCGCTACCAGAGCACGAGCGCGAACTGCGCCACGGGCGCCTACAACGACCGCGACGACTTGATCTTCGCGACGACCATCGCTCCCGACACCACGCCGCCCACCACGTCCATCACGGCCCCGGCCAACGGCGCCACCGTGAGCGGCACGGTCAACGTGACCGCCTCCGCCAGCGACGATGTCGGCGTCACCAGAGTCGAGTTCTGGATCGACGGGGCCTTGGCCTCGACCGATACCACGGCACCGTACAGCTTCTCGTGGGTCACCACGGGCTACGCCAACGGCAGCAGCCAC
>Ga0247727_10014382_pt1 | contig 13163 bp, 8 predicted proteins | sample WisWelCaveWW1625_FD_202498 | JGI IMG/M metagenome (GOLD analysis project Ga0247727, IMG submission 202498) | Biofilm microbial communities from Wishing Well Cave, Virginia, United States - WW16-25 | ecosystem: Environmental > Aquatic > Deep subsurface > Groundwater > Cave microbial mat | place...
TGCGCATCCTGCTGCTCGAAGACGACTGCGAGACCGCCGAGACGCTCGCCGCGGGCCTCGGCCAGGAAGGTCACGAGGTGGCGCTGGCGCACGACGTCGGCTCCGCCCTCACGCGCCTCGCCGAGGGCAGCTTCGACGCCGCGGTGCTCGACGTGACGGTGCCCGGCGGCTCCGGCTACGAAGTGCTCGCCGCGCTGCGCAGTGCCGAGCCACCGGTTCCCGCCCTGATGCTGACCGCGCGCGGGGCCGTCGCCGATCGCGTCGAGGGGCTCGACCGCGGCGCGGACGACTACCTGGTCAAGCCTTTCTCGTTCTCCGAGCTGGCGGCGCGACTGCGCGCGCTCGGCCGCCGCGCCACACCCACGCCGATGCGGCTGCGCGCCGGCGCCCTCGAGCTGGATCTGCTGCGCCGGCACGTGCTCGCCGCCGGCGTGCGGCTCGACCTGACGCAGCTCGAGTTCGGACTGCTCGCGGCTCTGCTGCGCGCAGCCGGCGATCCGGTCAGCCGCCGGGACCTGTTGCGCGAGGTCTGGAATCTCTCCTTCGACCCGGGCACCAACGTCGTGGACGTCCACGTGAATCGCCTGCGGCGCAAGCTCGAGGACGCGGGGCTTCGCTCGGTCGTCAGGACCGTGCGCGGTCAGGGCTATGCCGCGGGCTGAGGGCGCGCTGCGCCTCTGGCGACGCGCGGATACGCGCGCGGTGGTCGCGGTGGGGTTCACGCTGGTGCTCGCGCTCAGCGCCCAGGCGTTCTTCCTGTACGTCTTCGCCGCCGAGGAGTCGCTCGAGCAGGCGGATCACTGGCTGGGGCAGGCACGCCAGCTCGTGCTCTCGCTGGATCCTCACGACATCTCCGACGAAGCGCTGCTGCGGGCCGCCCATGCCGCGCTGCCCGGCGGCATGCGCGCGGCGCGGGTCGTGGTGGGCGGCGAGGTGCGAGCCGGCATCGGCGACTGGCCCGAGCAGGGCCGCCTCATCCCCGTGCGCCGGGACGACACGCCGGACCGCGGCCTCCGCTCCTTTCTGCTGCTGCGAGCGGACGCCTTCCTGGTGGATTCGATCGAGCTGCCCGGCGGCCGGCGCGTCGAGCTGGCGGTGCCCATGAAGCGCTTCGCCCGAGAGACCCAGGAGATCGCTCGCCTGCTCGCCCTGCTCGTCCTGCTCTCGAGCATCGCGGCATTCGGCGTCGCCATCGTCGCCACGCGACGGGCCTTCGCGCCGCTGCGCGCGGGCACCGCGCTGCTGGAGCGCATCGACGCGGCGCATCTCGAAGCGCGCCTCCCCACCCGCGCGACCGGCGATCCGGTGGATCACCACGCCGAGACGCTGAACCGCGTGCTGGCCGGCATCGAGGCGTCGTTCGGGCGCCTGCGCGGCTTCGCCAGCGACGTCGCACACGAGCTGCGCACGCCGCTCAATCGCATTCGCAACCTCGCAGACGTAGCGCTCGCCGGCGGCGACGTGCAGGCGCTCGCAGCGGCGCTCGAGCGAATCCAGCGCAGCACCGACGAGCTGGGACGCATGGTGGACACCCTGCTGCTGATCGCAGAGGTCGATGACCGGCGTGTGCCGCTCGAGCGGGAGAGCGTGGACGTGGATGCCTGGCTGCGCCGCACGGTCGAGTCGTGGGCGCCGGCCTTCGAAGAGCGGGGCGCAAAGCTCACGCTGCACAGCGCCGCCGGCACGCTCGAAGCGGACCGCGCGTTGCTCGATCGCGTGCTCTCGAACCTGCTCGACAACGCCGCGTGGCACGGCGCGGCGGGGGGCCGCGTCGAGCTCAGCGCGTCCGGGGACGAGCAGGGCATCCTGATCGCACTGGACGACGCCGGGCCCGGCGTCCCCGCGGACGAGCGCGAGCGCGTCTTCGAGCGCTTCGTGCGGCTCGACCGCAGCCGGCGCGGCTCGGCGGGCGGCCTCGGTCTCGCCCTCGCGCGCTCGGTGGCGCGGCTGCTCGGAGGTGACCTCCAGCTTTCGGCTTCACACCTCGGTGGCGCCCGCTTCGTATGGCGCCTGCCGCGCGCGGCGCGGCCACCGAGTTGACGGCGCCTTCGCTCGGCTGCTAACGGCAGCGACGCCGCATGCCTGCCCGCGAGAGAGCGCCGATCCACCGCGTTGCCGGGGCCGCCCGCTGCATGGGCGCCGCGTCGTGAGCGGTTGGCTCGGCCGGCTGCTGCTCGCGCTCGTCTCCCTCGCGCTCGCCTGTGGCGTCGCCGAGTGGGGGCTGCGCCTCACCGGCTACGGAGCGCTCTACGAGGTCTATTCCAAGCCCGAGCTGTTCTGGCGGCACGACGAGCGGCTCGGCTGGTCGCTCGAGCCGGGCGCCCGCGGTCGCTATCGCGGGCCCCGCCCGTTTCCCGTGGAGTTCGATACCGCGATCGAGATCAACGCGCTCGGCCTGCGCGGACCCGAGCCGGCGCCGCGCGCGGAGGGCGAGCTGCGCGTGCTCGTGCTCGGGGACTCGGTCGTGGCGGGCTTCGAGGTCGAGCAGCACGAGACCTTCGTGGCCCGGGTCGAGGAGCTGCTGCGTCGCCGCTTCGCGCAGCCGATCTCGGTGATCAACGCCGGCGTGCGCGGCTACGGCACCGACCAGAGCCTGCTCTGGTTCCGCGAGCGCGGCCGCGCGTTGGCGCCCGATCTGGTCGTGGCCGTGTTCAGCACCAACGACTTCGACGACAACCTCACGCTGCACCGGCCGCGGCGTCCGTTCGGCAAGGGCGCCTTCGCGCTGCGGCCGAGCGGCGCGCTCGAGCTGGTCGGCGTTCCGGTGCCGCGCTACCCGCTGTGCTCCGCGTGGGTGCTCGACGCGGCCTACCAGCCGGCGCGCATCGACGGCTCCTTCGCGCGCAGCGCCTGCCAGCTGCAGACGCGGCTCGCCGATCACTCGGCGCTCTTCACGCTGCTCGCGACCGCGCTCGGGCGTTTGCCTGGCGTGGTGAACCTCCTGAAGAGCGGCTCGGAGGCGGACCCGGAGGGCGCTGCCGTCGCCGCCTCGCTGCTGCCGTGGCCGGCGCGGCCGGCGAGGGCCGCGGGAGCGCCCGGGGTGGCGCCAGACGAGGCCGCGGGTGGGTTGCGTGCGCGGCTCGAGAGGGAGCTCACCACCGCTCTGCTGCAGGCGCTCGCGCGTGAGGTGCGCGCGAACGGCGCCCGCTTCCTGCTGCTGATCACTCCGCGGATCTGGCAGCGCCTCGATACGCGCGCACTGCTCGCCGATCAGATCGAGCCCTTCGCTGTGACGCTCAGCCCGGCGATCCGACTGGGACAGCTGCGCTTTCGGAACGACTCGCACCTGAACGCGCCGGGCCACCGCTGGTTCGCGGATGGCCTCGCGCCTCTCGTCGAACAGGAGCTGCGCACGCGCCTGCGCGAGCGAGCCGGAGTCCCGAACTCGCGCTGACGGCCGCCGCCATCACCTCAGGCGCGCGCGCTGCCAGAGCCGTAGGCCACCGGCCAGAGCGGCGGCGAGCGCGAGCAGAGCGGGAGCAGCCGGCTCGGGCAGCACCTCGAGGGTGGCGCCCTGGAAGACGACGCCGCTCGCGAAGCCGCTCGGGTCGAGCGCGAAGCCTTCGGTGCGGTCGCGCGGTGTGACGGCGAGCCCGAGCTGCACGATTCCCGGCGCGAGGCCGACCAGCGTGAGAGACGCGAGCAGGTGGCTCCCCGTCAGGCCGCTCAGGGCCACGCCGCCGAGGCCGTCGCCGTCGGGCGTGGCGAAGGCGATCCAGCTCGGACCGAGCGCGGGCGTGCCGCTGACCGCGAGCAGCGCCGGGTCGAGCAGGAGGTCGAGGCCCCATGCCAGCACCGAGTCCTCGGCGCCGAACTGCGCGACCACGTCGAGCTGCACGCCATCGCCTACCGCGACGCTCGTCGCCGCCGGGAGCAGTGTGACGATCACCGTTCCGTGCGCCGGCACGGCCGAGAGGACGGCGAGCGAGAGCCAGAGCGCGAGCTGCTTCACCGTCGTTGCCTCCGCCTCTGCCAGAGCCACGCGAGCGCCGGCACCGGCAGCAGCTCGACGCCGAGCAAGCCACAGGCGCGCACCCGCTGCGCCGCCGCGCTCTGGTAGGCGCGCAGCGCGGCGAGCCAACGCTGGTAGTCCACGAAGGTGATGCGGTTGTCGCGGTCGAAGTCCGCCCAGCCGCGGAAGGCGAGGTCTCCGCGCTCGCTGCCGAGTGCGGCGATGAAGAGGCCCCGGTCGCTCTCGTCCACGTCGTAGTCGAAGTCGAGGTCGCCGAGCAGCTCGGAGCCGCCCACGTCTTCGACGCAGCCGGGGTCGTCCGGGAAGTCCACGTGGCCGTCGCCGTCGTCGTCCTCGCCGTTGTTGCAGGCCGGCAGCACGCAGCCCTCCGTGCCGGCCACGCAGAACGCCAGCAGCGGGGAGGGCACGCGCGAGGTGATGTCGCTCAGGTTCGCCGGGTTGTCGTCGCGCGCGCCGATGCCCTGTCCCACCAGCAGCGTGCCGTCGATCACCACCGGCGCCGAGGCCACGGCCGCGAGCGAGAGGCGCACGTTGAACAGCTCTGCGCCGCTGTCGGCCCGCGTGTCGAACGCGCGCAGTTCGCCGGGCGAGACGCTGCCCGAGAAGACGACGCCGGGGATCGCGCTGGCCGGCGCGAAGCTGGCCAGCGCCGGCTCCGCGTCGCTGCCGAGCTGCCAGACCACGGCGCCGCTGTCGAGATCGAGCGCGTGGAAGGTCGGCTGCTGCGGCGCGCCGCTCTCGTCGCCGCCGCCCGGCGCGGTGCCGAAGTAGACGCGGCGCGCCGTCTCGTCCACCGCGGCGGTCGCGATCACGCCGCCGGCCGCGCCGCCCAGCACCACGGGGGTCGCCCAGTAGGGCAGCGCGCTCGCATCCGCGTCGTACCAGGCGACGCCGTTCGTCTCGTTCACGCCGTCGCGATCGAGCACGTAGTAGGTGCCGTCCTTGTTGCCGACCCCGAGCACGTCGGTGAACTCGCCCGGGCCGAGCTCGAGCTGGAACAGGTTCGGCACCGCGCCGAAGGCGAGATCGTCGTTGTCCACCTCGCGCGGTCGCCAGGTCCAGGCGGGCGTGCCGTCGAAGTGGAGCGCCACGATCGCTTCGTCGAAGAGCGGCATTGGCGGCCCCGGCAGCGGCGAGCCCGGGCTGGTGGCGGTGTCGCAGTTGCTGGAGGCGAAGAACAGCAGGCCGCGCCCCTCGTCCACCGCCGCCGAGGACCACACGTTGGCGCAGCCGGTGTTGCGGCGATCGAAGTCGCAGCCGGGGCGCGTGGCGAAGAAGCCCGCCGGCAGCCCCAGCTCGGCCTCGCTGTGCGTCCCGTCGAAGCGGCGGATCTCGTCCGTCTCGAAGGGGCGGCACACGGCTGTGCCCGTGAAGGCGCCGTTCTCGATCGCGCCGCTCTCGAGGTCGAAGAACCAGCGCAGGCGCCCGTCGTGGAGGTCCACGCCGAAGAAGCCGCCGCGGCCGGCCGCGACGTCGTTCACGTCCATGCCGAACACCACGGTGTCGCCGCCCACCACGATCGGCGACGACTCGATCTCGTTGCGCTCGCCCGTGAAGGTGCACAGGCCGGGCGGCTCGCCGGAAGCATTGCGGCAGCCGGTGCCGGCCGTGAAGCGCCACACCTCGCTGCCGGTCGTGGCGTCGAGGGCATAGAGCACCTCGCCCGACGGGATCAGCACCAGGTCGCGGTTAGAGGCGCGCTCGACGTGGGCGGACGCGGAGTGCGGGAAGGTCGCGCCCGGCTGCGGGTCGCTGGCAAAGCGCCAGAGCTCGCTGCCGTCCGCGATGCGCACCGCGTAGATGCCCGCGTCCCAGGACTGGAAGTAGGCGACCTGCTGGATGCCTTCGCCGGGCAGCGACACCGCCGCAACCGTCGGCGAGCCGGTGATGATCGCCTTCGTGTCGAAGCGCCAGCGCCGCCGTAGCTCGCCCACGTTGTGGGGACCGAGGCGCGTCTCGCCCGCGTTCATGAACTGCCGCAGCGGCCCACCCGCGTAGGTGCGCCACTGCGTGCGTTCGAGGTCGCCGGCCACGATCGCGACGCCGTCCGGGAAGGCGAGGCCGTCGCGCACCAGCTCGGGCGGCAGTGGCGTGCCGCTCTCGTCGAAGCGGATGCGCCTGACGGAGCCGTTCGGGCCGGGACCCAGGTTCGGGAACGACCCGACCAGGTTCAGGTCCGCGAAGTACACGCTGCCGTCTGCGCCCACCGCGATGCCCTGCGGCGTGCCGGTTGCGACCGGGAAGCTGCGCGGGAAGCCGAGCGGGAAGGGCGCGCCGGCCGGCTGGAGGATCCAGCGCACGAAGTTGCCGCCCTGATCCCACTCGCCGATCTCGGCGTTCGCGACGCCGGCCGCGTAGAGGTTCCCGTTCGGAGCGAAGGCGAGGCCGCTCGCGGTGAAGATCTGGAGCGGGTCGAGATCCTGGCCGTAGAAGAGCACCTCGCGCTGGACGGGCGGCTCGGCGCGCGGGGCGCCCGTCGCGTCGCTGCCCTCGCAGCCCTCGCCGGGGCCGCGGCCGGTCGGGAACGGCGGCAGGAAGCGCGTGACCCGCGAGCCGCTCGACTCCGCCACGTAGACCCGGCCGAGCGTGTCCACGGCCACGGCGCCCGCGGTGGCGAGATCGATCGCGATCTTGCAGAAGCTCGCGCTCGGCTCGTTGGTGTTCGGGTACGCGCCCGGCGCCCCCGGAAACTGCGCGAAGCCGGCGACCGGATCGGGGAACCACAGGATCAGCTGGCCGTTGGCAGAGCCGAAGCCCTGCGCCCCCACCTCGGTCGTGAACAGCGTGCCGTCCGCCGCGAAGGCGCAGCCGTAGGGCTCCGCCTGTGACACGAAGTAGGTCGAGGTGAGCTTGCCGATCTGCTGCCCACTGGCGTCGAAGACACCCCAGCCGGGCGGCGGCGTCGGTTGCCCGGTGTCCTCGCCGAGCACGAAGCCGCCGCTGCCGTCGGGGAGCAGACAGATCATCCCGTTCACGTCGCGCCCCGGGCGGCTCGCCGGGCCGCTCTCCGTGTCCGAGGCCGACTCGATCAGCACGTCCTCGGCGAGGGGCCGCGCGTCGATCGAATCGACGTCGTAGCGGCGCAGCCGGTTGCCCTCGGCCCCGACCAGCAGCTCGCCCGCGCCGGCCGCGCCGGCGAGGCAGAGCGCCAGGCAGCCCCAGCCGGTGAGCCGCGCCGGGCGGAGGTGAAGCTCTCGCATCACACCAGAGGTGGGAGGAAAGCGCCGGCCGTGTCAGAGAAAGTCAGGCGCGCCGCAGCCCAGCTGCCACGCCCCAGCCGGGCGGCACCGTGACGATCACGACGGTCGCCTCGGCCTCTTCCAGCAGGTACTCGACGCCGTGGCCGAGGAAGGGCCGGCCCGTGAACTGGCGCAGGTTGGCGGCCAGCACGAGCAGGTCGGCATGGGCCTCGCGCGCGAGCTGGAGGATCTCTTCCGCCGCCGAGACGCCGCTCCGGATCAGCGGCTCGGCGCGCACGCCCAGCTCGCTCGCGAGCGCACGCGCCTCCTCCAGCACGCGCTCGGCCACATCGGCGCGTGCGGAGTGCTGGCCGTCGTAGCCGTAGCCGAAGGCCTGCGCAAAGGATGGCGTCGTCACCACGTGCGCGAGCAGCACGCGGGCGTCGTGACGACGCGCCACGCCGTAGGCGATCTCCTGGGCGGCGCGGCCCGGGCGCGTGCCGACCGCAGGCACCAGCACGCGCCGAAAGCGCGGCGGCGCGTCCGGGTCGAGCCGCGCGCCGCGCCGCACCATCACCACCGGCAGCGGGCTCGAGGCCAGGAGCTCGTCCACCACGGGCGAGATCAAGGTGCCGGCGATGCGCTCGTCGGTGGCGCCGACGGCCACCGCGCCGTAGCCGAGCGCGGCGTGGTCGAGGATGGCGCGGAGGGGCTCCTTGCCCGGCTCGTGCCGCACGCTGGTGGGGCGACCTGCGAGCGCGGCCTGCACACGCGCGAGGTCTTCGCTCGGCACATCGCGGCCGGCAGCGAGCAGCGTCACCTCGGCGCCTTCGGGCCAGGCGGCATCCACGAGCCGCGCCGCCAGCACGGAGTTCGGCCCGCCGTGGCTCGGCAGCAGCACGCGATCGGCGCGCACCAGCACGTTGCCGCCGAGCTGCCGCTCGCGCGCGAGGCGCGCCTGCTCCTCCTCGTCGCCATGCCAGTCGCGCAGCACGAGGCGCAGCAGCGGGGGCGCCATCATCGAGGTGAGCAGCGCCATCAGCACGATCAGCGTGTAGGAGCGCTCGTTCAGCACGCCGAGCGAGAGGCCGACCGTCGCCACCACGATCTCGATCGCGCCGCGCGCGTTCAGGCCGATGCCGAGCGCGAGACCCTCGCGCCGCGGCAGCCCGGCGGAGGCGGCGCCCAGTCCGGCGCCGATCGCCTTCGACGCGCTCGCCGCGAGCACGACCAGCGCGCCCCAGCGGAGCACCTCGGGATCGCCCAAGAGGCTCAGGTCCACGCGCAGACCGGCGCTGGCGAAGAAGAGCGGCGCAAAGAAGGAACGCGTGATGCCGTCGAGGTGCGGGAACACGTCGGCGTCGTGGAAGCGCGAGCGCCCGATCACGATGCCGGCGACGAAGGCGCCGAACACCGCCTCGAGGCCGAGCGCATGCGTGAGGCTGCCCGCGCCGAGCGCAACCAGCAGGATGACGGTGAGGCTTCCCGAGAGGCCCCAGCCGCGCACGCGCGCGACGCGGAGCAGCGCGTCCACGCCGCGCTGCCCGAGGGTTCCGGCGAGGCCCAGGAACACGACCAGGCCCGCCACGGTGAGCGCGAGGCGCACGCCGTCGAGCGAGCCCGACTGGGCGAGGCCGGCGACCACGCCGAGCAGGATCCAGCCCGCCACGTCGTTGGCCATCGCGGCGGCGAGCAGCAGCTGCGCCACGTTGCGGCGCATCAGGTCGAGGTCCGAGAGGATCTTCGCGATCACCGGCAGCGCGGAGATGCCGAGCGCGGTGCCCATGAACAGCGCGAACACGGAGCGCTCGGTGTCGCCGCCCACGAACGAGCCGGGCAGGCCGATGCCGAGCGCGATCCCCGCCGCCACCGGGATCAGCAGGCTGCCCAGCGCGACGCGCGCCGCAGCGCGGCCGAGGCGCCGGATCAGCGCGAGGTCGGTCTCGAGGCCGGTCAGGATCAGCAGCAGGAAGACGCCGATCCAGGCCGGGCCCGCCAGCAGGCTGCGCTGGAGGGGGTCGTCCGGGAAGAGCCAGGCATGGGCAGCCGGCGCGAGCTGCCCGAGCACGCTCGGGCCGAGCAGCAGGCCGGCCGCCAGCTCGCCGATCACCGCGGGCTGGCCGATCACGCGCATCGCGGCGCCGAGCAGACGCGCCGCCAGCAGCAGCGCGAAGAGCTGGAGCCAGAAGATCAGCAGCTGGTGCTCGCTCGGCACGGCGAGCGCGAACGTTAGGGGCCCGCGCCAGGACGGTCGAGACGTTACGCTCCGCCAGCGCGCGGGAGGGGCGATGGCGAGTGCAGAGCCGACGGGCGGGGCCGGGCTCCTGGCCGAGGACCTGCGCGACGCGTGGCCGGCGCTCGCTGCCGAGGAGCGGCTCGAAGGCTTCCGCCTGCTCGATCCCGGCGAGGCCGAGAACCTCTTCGAGCTGCTCGAGGCGCGCGAGCAGTGCGCGCTGCTGCTCGCGCTGAGCCCCGCTGAGCGCCAGCTCTGGATGCGGCAGCTCCCGCCCGACGACGCGGCCGACGCCGTGCAGGCGGCCGAGCCCGCGCAGCGCGAGCGGCTGCTCGCCGCGCTCGACGCGCCGACCCGCCACGAAGTGTCGGCGCTGCTCGCCTACGCCGAGGACGAAGCCGGCGGCCTGATGAGCCCGCGCTACGTGCGCCTGCGCCCCGACATGACGGTGGACGAGGCGGTGGCCTACCTGCGCCGCGCCGCGCGCGAGCGCGTCGAGACCATCTACTACATCTACGTGCTCGACGCGGAGCAGCGCCTGGTCGGCGTGGTCTCCTTCCGCGATCTGTTCGCCGCGCAGCCGGATGCAACCGTGCGCGACGTGATGCGCGGCAGCGTGATCTCGGTGCGCGACGACCTCGACCAGGAGGCCGTCGCCAACGTGATCGCCGAGAACAAGCTGATGGCCGTGCCGGTGCTCGACGCCGAGGGCCGCATCCGCGGCATCGTCACGGTGGACGACATCGTGGATGTGGTGCGCGAGGAGGCCACCGAGGACATCCAGAAGATCGGCGGTACGCAGGCCCTGGACGCGCCCTACCTCGAGGTGGGCGTCCTCGACATGGTGAAGAAACGCGGCGGCTGGCTCACGGTGCTGTTCGCCGGTCAGCTGCTCACGGCGGCCACCATGAGCCTGTTCGAGCGCGCACTGGCGAGCGCGGTGGTGCTGGCGCTGTTCATCCCGCTGGTGATCTCGAGTGGCGGCAACGCGGGCTCGCAGGCCAGCACGTTGGTGATCCGCGCCATGGCGATGCAGGAGGTTCGCCTGCGCGACTGGTGGCGCGTGATGCGGCGCGAGATCGCGGCCGGTCTGGTGCTCGGCATTCTGCTCGGCGGCATTGCGCTGCTGTCGATCGCGCTCTGGCCGGGAGGGGGCGAGGTCTTTTCCGGGCACCACCTCGCAGTCGGTGCGACGGTGGCGGTGAGCCTGCTCTGGATCGTGGTGTGGGGCGCGGTCACCGGCGGCATGCTGCCCTTCGTGCTGGAGCGCTTCGGCTGGGATCCCGCCAGCGCCTCGGGACCGCTCGTCACCACGCTCGTCGACGTAACCGGCCTCGTGATCTACTTCAGCGTCGCGAGCGTGCTGCTCGCCGGGACGCTGCTGTAGCGGGACGCACTTCAGCGTCGCGAGCGTGGTGCTCGCCGGGACGCTTCTGTAGCGGGACGCGTCGCGCAGCCGCTGCTCTACTCCCTGGGACAGCGCTCGGTCGATCGCGTTCGGTTTCCCAGCTGTCCCATCCGATGCTTGCCGGGTACCTTGACCTCGTGACGAACCTCGCCCCTTCGCTCCCGAGCGAGCCCACGCGCATGACCGTCGAGCGCTACCTCGGCCTGGTCGAGGCCGGTGTACTCACCACGGACGACCGCGTGGAGCTCCTGGAAGGGGTGGTCGTCGCCATGACTCCGAGCAACCCGCCGCACGCGGCGGCGGTCGCGAGGGCCAACGAAGCGCTGCGCTCGGCGATCGGGAAGCGCGCGCACATCCGGCCGCAGCTCTCTCTCGTCCTCGGCCGCTCGGTCCCCGAGCCCGACCTCGCGGTGGTTCCCGGGTCCGTCGGCGACTACGACACGGCCCACCCCACGACGGCCCTGCTCGTCATCGAGGTGGCGGACACGTCCTTGAAGCAGGACCGCCTCAGCAAGGCAGCGATCTACGCCGCGGCCGGCATCCCCGAGTACTGGATCGTGAACCTGCGCGACGGCGTGGTCGAGCGCATGCGCGACCCGGATCGCGAAGAGGCGCGCTACCGCGAGGTGCGCAGCGTGGCGCGCGGCGAGACACTCGAGCTGGTGGCGCTGCCCGGGGCAACGGTGGACGTCTCCGAGCTGCTGCCCGGGAGCGGGTCGCGGCGCTGATCAAACCTCGCTGCTCGCGGCGTTGATCAAGCCTCGCTGCTCGCGGCGCCTCGTGCTGCTTCCCGTCGCGCCTTCACGAACTCGCTCACCACCGGGATCAGCGAGATCACGATGATGCCGAGGATCACGAACTGGAAGTTGCGCTTCACGGCGGGGAGCTGGCCGAAGAAGTAGCCGGCCAGCAGGAACGACAGCACCCAGCTGATGGCGCCCGTCACGTTGTAGCTGGCGAAGTAGCGGTACCGCATGCGCCCGATGCCGGCGACGAAGGGCGCGAAGGTGCGGATGATCGGCACGAAGCGCGCGAGAAAGATCGTCTTGCCGCCGTGCTTCTCGTAGAAGACCTGGGTGCGCACCAGGTGCTGCTTGTTCAGCAGGCGTGAGCGCTCGCTGGTGAACACGGCGGGCCCCAGGTACGCGCCGATCGCGTAGTTCACGGCATCGCCGAGCACCGCGGCCACGATCAGGAGCGCGCCGACCTGCGGCAGCCCGATCGGCGAGCCGTCGAGCGAAGCCAGCGCGCCCACCGCGAAGAGCAGCGAGTCGCCGGGCAAGAAGGGCGTCACCACCAGCCCCGTCTCGCAGAACACGATCAGGAACAGCAGCGCGTAGAGCCAGGGCCCGAGCGTCCCGGCCCACTCGTTCAGGTGCTGATCGAGGTGCAAGAACACGTCGACGAACTGACCGACCAGCTCCAAGAGGCCTCCCGCGGACGCGGGATCGGTACCCGATCGAGCCTCCAGCCTCAAGCGCCAGTCCCCGGGGGGGCGCGCGAAAACGCTTTCTTATTGGGCTCGTTGGTGGAACACTTGCCGCCCATGCTGCGAGCGTACGCGCGGGCCGTCACCCGCCATGCTGTCCTGGTGCTCGTGCTGTGCGGCGCGGCGACGCTGCTCGCGCTCACCCAGATCATCGACTTCCGGACCGGCCGGCTGCGCCTCGAGATCGACACCGCGATGGAGCAGATGCTCCCGAGCGACAGCGAGAGCCGGACCTTCTACGACCGCGTGCGCAGGATGTTCGGCAACGACGACACGCTGCTGCTCGTGATCCACCGGCCCGATGGGGTGTTCACCACCGAGGTGCTCGCCGCGATCGCGCGGCTCACGAAGCGGGTCGAGGCGGTGGACGGCGTGGAGAGCGTGCTGTCGCTGTCGAACGCGCCGAACGTGATCTCCGTCGAAGGCGACCTCGTGATCGGGCCGCTCTTCGAAGCGGCGCCCACCGACCCGGCCGAGCTCGAACGCGTGAAGCGCGAGGCCTTCGACAACCCGCTCTACGTGGGCAGCATGATCGCGCCCGGTGGCAAGACCACGAGCCTGGTGATCCAGCTGCTCGACATCCCCGAGGCGGAGTTCACCCGGCGCGGGATCGACCGCCAGATCCAGGAAGCTGCGGATGAGGAGCTGCGCGGCGCGGGCGGAGTAGAGACCTGGCTGGTCGGCAGCGCGCGCGTCAAGGCCGAGACCAGCCGCTACCTGGTCGGCGATCTATTCAAGGTGATCCCGGGCGTCATCCTGCTGATCGTGATCGTGGCGGGGCTCTCCTTCCGCAGCGTGCGCGGCGTCGTGATTCCGGTCTCGACCATCGGCCTGTCGGTGATCTGGACGCTCGGCGTGATGGGTGCGATCAACCCGCACCT
>Ga0247727_10014383_pt1 | contig 13162 bp, 13 predicted proteins | sample WisWelCaveWW1625_FD_202498 | JGI IMG/M metagenome (GOLD analysis project Ga0247727, IMG submission 202498) | Biofilm microbial communities from Wishing Well Cave, Virginia, United States - WW16-25 | ecosystem: Environmental > Aquatic > Deep subsurface > Groundwater > Cave microbial mat | place...
AGTGTTCGTGACTCTATAAATGGATCAACCTGTCTGTACCTATAACAGAGATAGACCATCTCTACACCAATATCCAGTTTTATTTCATGTTCATTTTTTAGTTTTAACAGAGTAGCATCATCTGGAATGTAAAAATGTGAATACGGTTTATCAGTAAGAATGTTGTTTTTTTGACTTTCATTATCAATAAAGCAAGCACTTGGTTGGCCATCAGTTATCATCACTATCCTTTTGTTTTGTGCACCATCATGTTTTAGAATCCTAAGTGCTAGTCTGAAAGCAGCTTGATAATTGGTGTAATGTAGAAAGTTATCGTTTGCATCGTACGTTTTCAAATATGGTATATCGCGTGGATCTATTTCAGATGCAAAAGATCCAAATCCAACAATATGGATTGAGTCGTTTGGAAAGAATTTTTTATTTAAAACATACAAGCTCCAAAGTGCTTTTTTTGCAGCTTCGATTCTACTGCTTTCTCCTGAATCAACGGAATATTTCATTGTAGAACTAAGGTCTATACAATATACGATAGCGACTTTGACTTCTTCAATTGTTTCAAATTCTTCTAGATCATCAAGTTCTATTTTGATTGGAAATTTTATTTCAGAATCTTTTCTCGCAATTCTTTGTATTGAATTTAGTACTGTTTGTGGTACATTGAGGGATTTGATGTCGTCTCCCGGTTCAAATTTTTTTGTTGTATCCTGCATCACACTTCCTGTACCAACATTTTTTGTTTCATGAAATCCCAATCCTCCTTCATTGATGGCTTTCATAACATCTTGGAGAAGTTTTCCACCAATCTCAAAGAATCCTTTGTTTGTAAGCCATTTTTTTTCGTCTTTAAGATATCCCTGTTTCTGTAGGTATCTTGTGATAGGTTCGCCTGACTCGTGAATATCGGTTTCTGTACTTTCAGAGTTTTCTTCAAGATTTTGCTGATTAGCAGATGGCTTAATTACTCCTTGTAGAATTTGTTCTAGATCTTGCATGCTTGGGGTTTTTTCCTTCAATATTTGTTTTGATAAGGTTTGAAGGATTTTTTGTAATATTTCATTTGAAATCTCATTGCTTGGTTTTGTAGTTTTACTTTCTTGATTTAAGAAATACAAAACGTTCCTAGTATCAGGCTGCGACATAACCAATCTCTTTTTTGTTAAGGATTTTAGGTTCAACCCAACATAATCCTTCTAGTATAATTTCAATAATCGCAGCTCTTAGTTCATTTTGTGCATTTTCTGAAAGAGAGAGAAATTTAGATTTTATATTATAGGTGAGAATTTTTTTCTCAAATTCTTGTTGTTCTAAAGATACCTTATTGTATATTTCACCAATGAGATTTCGTAGAGTTTCAAAGCTTTGTAATTGATTTTCATATGACAGTTGCATGCTGTTTTTATCTACAATCTTTTGTGAGACCTGAAAAGTTTTTCCTACAAACTCTTGTTTTATTTTTTCTAGTAATGCCTGATCCATTTCTTTTATGTATTCAAGTGAGGTTTCCTTGATTGATTGAGCTATAAGCTCGCGAAGCACTTTATCCCTATTTGCAAGTGTATCCTCCATTTCTGCAAGTTCGAATTTTGTAGCTTGCCCTATACAGAACATATCAGAAGGTCTTGGTATTGCTAATATTTTGTGTGATAATGCTCTAGTTCTTTCTGCTTCGCCTACAAGAAGTTCAAGACAATGAATTCCCATTCGTACACTCACACCCTTGTCTTGGTTTATTTCCTGACTTGCTCGTGCGTTCTGAATCACTCTTGCTAAAGTCTTCAATATAAAAATAGGTATAAACGATTTTGAAATTTTTGCTTCTTGTATTATTACCAGCATTTCTTCTTCAACAGATTTTGGATAATGAGTATGAATGTGACTTTTTAGACGGTCATATAGAGGTTCGATTATTTTTCCAGAGTGAGTATAATCTACTGGATTTGCAGTAGCAAAAAAGGCAGTCTTTGGCTCAAAGATGACAGGATATGCACCAGTTGTGAATCTTCCTTCCTGAAGTACTGATAAGAGTGCGACTTGTTTTCTTGTATCAAGTACTGGCAATTCATCTATACAAAAAAGTCCATGTTTTGCTTGCATTAATTGACCAGGAGAATATGATTCAATTTGATACATTTCAACTCCTTTTTTTGTAATTTTTACAGCATCTATCTGCCCCACTAAATCTTTGACAGAAATATCAGGGGTTGCAAGGACGTACTTGAATCTACGTTCCCCATCTAACCATTCTATTTTTGTGTCAAGTTTATTGTTACGAATTTTATCCATGCTGTTTGAATCAATGTAGAATTTTGGCGAGGTCATATTGTCATCTTGATCTTCTAATAATGTGATCATCTCATTTGGTGGCAGATCCATGGGTGAATCATTTGTTATACTGCCTTTAATGATGGGCGTTGGAGATAAGAGATGTTTTGCTATTGTTTGTGCAATTTTTGTTTTTGCCTGACCTATTTGTCCAACTAACATAATATCATGACATGCGAGAATTGCTCTATCTAATGCTGGGATAACATCTTCTTCAAAGCCTATAATTTCCGGATATTTTACTTCATCTCTTTGTATTTTTGAAATCAGGTTTTGTCGAAGCTGATCTTTCGCTTCTACAATCTTGTAGTTAATTTCCAAAAGATCTCTGAGTGTTTTAACTTGGGTATAGTCCTCTGGAAGGCCAGCCATTATTTCGGTATACTTAGGATCAGAGGAATAGCTTCGTTTTACAAGTTCGGAAATCTCTTGCTCCACTTTGATAAATTATGCCAGAATGCGATTTAAAGTATTGTCTGTTTTAGCATGGTTTTTATCGGGGAGGGATGAAATTTTTGTTCACTTGACTACACAAGAATATAGACATATTGTTAGGATTGCAGGAAAAGATGTTCCTGGAGCAAAGAAAATGATCATTGGAGTCAGTCAAGTTAGAGGAATAGGCTACAACTTTGCCAAAGCAATTTTAGATCTTCTTAAGATAGATCATAATAGTAATGTTGGTTTTTTAACAGAATCACAAGTAGACTCTATTGAAAAGGCCATAAGAAACCCAGCTTCACTTAACATGCCAGCATGGTTCCTTAACAGAAGAAAAGATATCGATTCCGGAAATGATTTGCATCTAATTACTTCAGACATAGAGTTTAACGTTAGAAATGATATTGAGCGAGAGAAAAATACTAACAGTTGGAGAGGTTTTCGTCACACTTATGGGCTAAAGGTTAGAGGCCAGCGAACTCGTACAACAGGACGCAAAGGTGGTGCTGTTGGAGTACGTAAAGGAGGCAAGGTGCTTCCACCAGGAGCAGTACCAGCTGAAGGTGCACCAGCTGCACCAGGAGCAGCTCCAGCTGAAGGTGCCAAACCAGCAGCAGGTGCAGCAGCTCCAGCTGCGGGTGCAAAACCAGCTGCAGGGGCAGCTCCAGCAGCTGCAAAGCCAGCAGCAGGTGCAGCAAAACCAGCGGAGAAAAAACCAACAAAATAGGTGAAGTGAGTGGGAGATCCTAAGAATCCTCGCAAAAATTGGAGAAAGCCAAAGCGTCCTCTAAACTATGATTTATTAAATGAGGAACTTCATGTGCTTGGAACTTTTGGATTGAAAAACAAACGTGAGCTTTGGAAGGCACATACAGAACTTTCAAGAGTAAGAAATCAAGCAAGATCACTTTTAGCTTTAACACAAGAAGTAAGAGAAAAAAAAGAACAGGTTCTTATGAAATCTCTTATTAGAATAGGATTGGTAAATACAAATTCCACACTTGATGACGTTTTGAATTTAAAAGTAACAGATTTGCTTTCACGCAGATTGCAAACAATTGTTCAGAAAAAAGGATTGATAAAAAGTCCCTACCAAGCAAGACAGGTAGTAGTTCATGGTCATGTCATGATTGGAGAAAGAGTGGTTACTGTTCCATCATATACAGTTAAGGTAGAAGAAGAAAACCAAATACATCTAGTTCCAGGTATCAATTTTGGTCAACCAAAACAGCAGGTAGTAGAAGCAGTTGCACCTGAACAAGTACAAGAATAAGACATACACAATTATTTAGAGAAAAAAGATTAAGATTAGATTATGTGTTCAATCATAGGTTACCTAGGCGGTGAGCCAGCTGCGCCACTTCTAGTCAAGGGACTAAAACGTATGGAATATAGAGGATATGATAGTGTTGGTGTTGCTACGTTCTCTGGGAATCAAATTTCTGTAAGAAAAGGAGTAGGCAAAGTTATGGAGGTAAATGACAGAGTAAAACTAGACACACTATCTGGAACAATTGGGATAGGACATACAAGATGGGCGACACATGGAGGAGTAACTGACATAAATGCACACCCACATCCATCAAGTTCTGGAAATATTGCCATAGTACATAACGGAATAATAGAAAATTATGAGGAATTAAAAAAAGAATTACAAGAAAAAGAATACACGTTCAAAAGCGAAACAGACAGCGAAGTCATTGCAAATCTTCTACAATATAATTTTGATCAAACAAAAGAAATTAAAAAATCTATGATAGAAACTGTTTCTAGGTTAAAAGGAAATTTTGCATTTGTTGCAGTGTTTGAAAATGGAACCCTTGCTGCAGCTAGATTCCATGAACCATTGATAGTAGGAATTGGAAAAGAAGGGTATTTTGTTTCAAGTGATGTGCTAGGATTTGTAGAGTATACAGATGAAGTAATTTATCCTGATAACCGAGAATGTCTTATAATTAATTCATCTGGAATACAAATGTTTGATTTTGATGGAAATCAAGTACAACTTCAGATTACAAAAGTTTCAAAAGAACTTGCTGACGCTTACAAGGGCGATTATGCCCACTTTACATTAAAAGAAATTTCAGAACAGCCAGTTACCATAATGAAAGCAGGCGAAAACACTAAACTTGAACTTGATTTACTGACTGAATTTGTAAAACATGCAAAGAATCTTTACGTAACTGGAAGTGGTACAAGCTATAACGCCGCTCTAGTAGCAAAACACCTCCTTTCAAAATATGCAAAAATAAAGATAGAACCAGTCATCTCAAGCGAGGTACAATTCTCTTCAAACTTTTTTGATCATCAATCTATTTTGATTGCACTTTCGCAGAGTGGTGAAAGTGCAGATGTACTTGAGGCAGTAAACATTGCTAAAAAAAATGGAGCTAAGATTGTTTCTATTACTAATATAATGACTTCATCTCTGGTTCATGCTTCGTCTATCGCAGTAGGTTTGAATTGTGGTCCAGAAATTGGTGTTGCTGCAACAAAGAGTTTCACATCACAACTTGCCATACTTTACAAAATGACAGACAAGTTGTGTGAAGGTAGCATGGGATTAGATTTCAATAAAGTTTCAGACGCAATGAAGACGCTACTTTCTGATCATTCAAAGATTAAAGAAATTGCAAAAAAACTCAAGAACATATCAGACATCTATGTTCTTGGTAGAGGTATTCATTATCCAATTGCCTCTGAAGCTTCACTAAAGTTAAAAGAACTCACATATATTCATGCAGAAGGACTTCCGGGTGGAGAATTAAAACATGGGTCATTAGCTCTTATGGATTCTAGTGTTTATGTCATAATAATAAATCCAAACGATTCTACTTATGTTGATACTTTGTCAAGCGCACATGAGATCAAAGCTCGTGGTGCAAAAATAATTGGAATATCAGACAAACCAAGTGATGTTTATGACTATTGGATTGAAATTCCTTCAATTAATGAGTCATCATATCCATTAATTGAGATAGTCCCAGTACAGTTATTGGCATATTATGCAGCTTTAGAAAAGGACACTGATCCTGACTATCCTAGAAATCTTGCCAAATCTGTCACTGTGAAGTAATTCTACGGTATTCATTTTCTGTAAGTGAGAGAAGTTTTTCAGCATCTATGCCTGTCTTTAATAAGCAACCTATGGAGGCGCCCCCAGCACCTGCACCTTCCTTAACAAATCCTTGCGCATAAGAACACAATCCAGTGATTTTTGATTCTCCAAGTTTTAGTTTTATAGATAACACTGGGATATCAGAAATTTGTCTTACTGTATCAATAAGATTTGCAGTTTTATCATTGATAATGTATGATGTAGTTCCTATGGCTACATTGTTTTCATTAAAACCAACGTGCTTTGCAAAAGCCAGAACTGCTGCCATTTGCGTTCCGCCTGCCAATATCACCTTTGTTGATTCTGATGCAGTACTTAGCATTCCAGCAACTGATGGGATCATTGGGTCACCAAGTTGTGTCACAATATTGTATGGATCTCTTGATTGCAATCGTTTTAATGCAGTTTCTACTATTCGATTTTTCAAATCAATCGGATTTTGTGGCATACTACTACTAACAGAAGCTTGTAGTCTGAATCCTCTTAACACTCCAAGTGCAGTTGTGGTTCCACCGGGAATACTCTCTCCTATTACAAGACAATCAGTAGAAGAACCAAGAGATCGTCCTATTATTCTTCCATGTTCAACTGCTTTTCGCGTAAGATCTTGTTCAAGTGCTGGTTCCTGTAAAATATTTTTTCCTGGTTCCAAACCAAGCTCCAAGTACGGAAGTTTTGGAGCAATTTTGCTTCCTGCATTGATTACAAAACAAGGTATGCTTGATGCTTCAAGTGCAACTTTTGTGAGAATGGCCGGAGTAGGCTTACCATCAGGAGTCATTGGAATGGCGTCAATACTTTTACAGTATCCATAATGAAGAAATTCGGCGTCTGCTGCAGCGGTGAACTTTAGTAGATCGGGTTTAGCTCCAGCCACTGTGATTCCGGGAATCTCACAAGTATGAGTATAAGATGTAACAAATGAAAATACAAATTTTTTATTTTGAGTTTTTTTGATAAAATCGTTACCTTTTTCCACATTTCCAAAAATTTCTATGTCTTTCACAAATCACTCACTATTCATAAATTCTGCAAATTCATCTTCAGTTCTTGGCTGCAGTACAAAGTTAGTCTTTTTTTCTTTACCTATAGTTGATGAAACAGATGAACCATAATTATGACCAGGATAAAGCACATAGTTTTCTTTCATCTTGCTGATTACATAAAAAAGACTATGATAGAGTTCTCTTGCGTTACCGCCAGGAAGATCTACTCTTCCACAGTTTCCTACAAAAAGGGTGTCACCAGAAAAGATTTTGTCGTCACCGACTAGACAGATACTATCTTTTGAATGTCCTGGTGTATGAAAGACTGTAATCTCGGAATTTCCAAACTTGATCTTGTCCCCATCAGATACCTTCATGTCATTCTTTATTGCAGATTCTTTGTGTTGAATTATTTTTGCTCCTGTTGATTTTACCATAAAGTCATTTCCTATGGTGTGATCAAAATGATAGTGTGTGTTTACAATGTACTTTACTTTCATGTTGTTTCTCTCTATGGTTTGTATTACATCTGGTAGATCCCATGAAGGATCGATTACTATGGCTTCCCCCGTATCTTCATCCTCAAGCAAGTATGTGAAATTCTGCATCTCGCCAACTTCAAATTGATAAACTTTCATAACACACCAACCTCAGCCTCTGGAGGAATGCCAATCTTTTCCACAAGAATAATTCCGCACATATCCATTCGTTTTGGCATACCAACTTTCATCTTATGAAATGTTATGGTTACATCTGCTATGACACATTTATCGCCAACGTTTCCCATATCAGGATCAAGTCCCGACGGTACATCTAAAGCAAGTTTGAATGCCTTTGATTTGTTTATCATATCTATTGCAGATGCATATGGTTCTTTTATTTTGCCAGAGATTCCTGTTCCTAAAATCCCATCTACTATGATATCCGCTTCCAAGACCAATCCATGAACATCAGAGGCGACAATCAAATCTAGTGAATTCATTTTTTCAAGAAGTTTCCAGTTTGCTCTTCCTTCTTCTGTCTTTATTTTTTCAGGGTTTCCAAGTAATATTACTTTAACAACAAAGCCATATCCTGCAAGATGTCTTGCTACAACAAATGCATCTCCGCCATTATTACCAAGTCCTGCAAATACCAATATTTTTTTTGATGAAATGTTTGGAAATTTTTCTACAATATACCGCGTTGCTGCTGCACCGGCATTTTCCATCATCATCTTTCTTGGAAATCCCATTTGGTGACCATTCTCTTCAATCTGCATCATCTGTTTTACAGTGATTTCCATGTAATAATTCAAAAACTGGTCAAATAAGGGCTTTACCAAACGGCTTTATCTTAGTTTTTTATTCATGGTTGCATGTCATTAAAAAATGTGAAGTTGTCCTTATCAAAAATTTCAAAATCATTGAATGACTTGCAAGATTCTCGAGAATATTTAATAAAAAACACTCGTGAAGTCATACTTCTTTGCAGCCAATCCATAATTTCGATTCATAAATTGGATCTTGAAACAGGTAGAAAAAAAGCTGAACATGCAAAGAAACTACTAGATGAGATAAGAAAGAGATCAAGAAGCGAATTGTATAGATACATCGTTACAGCAGAACAAGAACTTGTTGAGGCGTTTGCGTTTATATCCATAGTTGAAAAATCAAACATTCCATCAGCACCATCACTTGGAGTAAGAGGTGAATCATACATTCTTGGTCTCCTTGACTGTATTGGTGAACTAAAAAGACTGGTTTATGATAGTATTAGAGTAGGAAAGGCAAATGAAGCTAGGAAATTTTTTGAAATAATGGAAAATCTGTATCTCTTTTTGTATCCTTTTGTCATATATGATAAAATAATAAATGAAACTCGTAGAAAACTTGATGTAAATAGAATCCTTATTGAAGATGCAAGAGCAGCTGTGACAGAAGAAATACGACGTTCTGCTCTTATTGATGCAATAAATAAAAATAGGAACTGATTTTAAAAAATTAGTTAGGCAAATCATGATTTTCCTACTTTTGTTATTTTGATTTTTTTAGATTTAGCTTTGATATCTCTATTTTTATCATTTGGAACAAATCTAAGTTCGTTTTATGTATTTGATAAAAGTGGTGCGGGAGAAGGGATTTGAACCCTCGAAATCCTAAGATACTAGCCCCTCAAGCTAGCGCCTTTGGCCAGGCTGGGCGACTCCCGCATTATGCAAATACCCATGCATGGTTTTTATAAGCCTTGATTACTTTTTCAAAATATGCTTATCCCGGTCAGATGTTTTACTTGTGGGAATTTAATTGCTGACAAGTTCAAGGATTATCAAACAAGAGTAAAAGGCGGAGAAGATTCTGCAAAAGTTCTTGATTCTTTAGGAATTAAAAGATATTGTTGTAGAGCGATGATGTTAACGTCTGTTGAGACTATTCATCAAGTAATCCCATTCTACGAAGCTATTAGAAGAAGACAACAAGAAGTACAATCTGAGCTAGAGTAGGATGCCAAAGATCACTTCCGTAAAAGGAAGGCTGCTATTCAATAGCAGGGGGAACAAAACAATAGAAATAGATGTTGTATCTGACAATTCTTATCTTGGCAGAGTTTGCGCCCCTTCTGGAGCAAGCGTTGGAAAACATGAGGCACAAAGTTTCCAAGACAACAAGCCAGAAAAGAGTCTCCGGATCATAAATGCAAATCTAAAAAAATTTGTAGGACTAGATCCCTCAGATTTAAAATCAATCCATAACACCATACGAGAGATTGATTCAACTCCTTATTATTCAATGATAGGTGGAGCAGTAGCTTTTGCTCTTACAATAGCGTCTGTTGATTCCGCTTCAAAATCACTAGGAGTTCCACTGTTTAAATTGATCTCAAAGGATGATGACTATAAATTTCCCTTTCCGCTAGGAAACATTTTAGGAGGAGGTGCTCACGCAGGCAAGGGAACTCCAGACATTCAGGAAATTTTAGTTTGTGCAACTAGCGCAAAGACGATTTTTGATGCAATAGAGATGAACCTTTCAGTACACAAAGAGTTGCAAAAAGTCCTAGCAAAACATGAACCTGACTTTACAAATGGTCGTGGAGATGAGGGAGGCTGGGCACCTAAAATAAACAATCAAAAGGCACTGGAATTTTCAGCCAAAGCCTGTGAAAATCTTGGGTTCACATTAGGCAAAGAAGTTTCTCTTGGTGTAGATTTTGCATCATCTACGCAATGGGATGAAAAGAAGAAAAAATATATTTACGACCGAGAAGGTTTTGAAAACGCGCCAGAAAAACAACTAGAGTTTGTTTCAGAAATCATAAAAAAATACAAGCTTGTTTATGCTGAAGATGCTGTACACGAAGAAGGATTTGAAGAAATGTCTGTTTTGACTTCAAGGTTTCCTAAAGTGTTGATAACAGGAGACGACTTGTTGGTAACAAACACCGGGATTCTAAAAAAAGCTATAAAAATGAGATCGTGTAATGCCGCAATTTTGAAAGTAAACCAAGCTGGAAGTCTTTATGATGCTTTAGAATTTGCATCAGAAGCTCAGAAAAACAGCATAAAATTAATCACATCACATAGATCAGGCGAATCTACAGATTCACATATCTCACATATTGGTATCGCTACAAAATCAAAAATGCTCAAGGTAGGTGTTGTGGGTGGAGAAAGAGTAGCCAAGCTCAATGAGCTGATTCGCCTTTCAGAGTATGATTTAATACGTGGGATGGCACAAATTTAAAATCACAATATGAGTGAATCAGATCTCGAAGATATAGAGAAAACGATCTTATCTACTGGAATAAGAGTAGGAACTCCAGTCAAAACAAAATTCATGACTCCTTTTATTACAAAGGCAACTCCTGAAGGACTATACATTATTGATATCAAAAAAACATTGTCAAGAATTCAAACTGCTGCCAAATTCATAAACAGAGCAGACATTTCTAAAGTGATAGTATGTTCTGGTAGAGAATATGCCAACACCCCAATAGAAAAATTCTGTGAGGTAACTGGAGCAACAGTAATGCTTGGAAGATTCATGCCAGGCACTCTTACAAACCCACTTTTACCATATTACATAGAGCCACAGCTTGTGGTAGTTTCAGATCCACAAACTGATGCACAGGCTGTTCTAGAAGCTACAAACGCAGGAATTCCAGTTATTGGTTTAGCAAATACAGACAATGTTACATCGAAACTTGATTTGATAATTCCAGCTAATAACAGAGGAAGAAAATCTTTGGCAACCACATACTGGCTTTTGGCAAGAGAAGTATTGATACAAAAGGGTCAGCTTAAAGAGGGCGAGTCAATGAAGTATGGAATTGACGATTTTGAAACAAAGATAGTTGAAGAAGAGATAGAAGAAGAACCAATACGAACACCTCGTTTTGAGAGATCTAAGAGGCAATAGAATAATGCAGATAAGAACACCGGCTGTTGCTGGTATGTTCTATCCAAAAGAAACAGACGAATTGAAACGGGCAATACATGATTGTTTTTTACACCATTTTGGACCAGGAAAAAATCCGCCTGTCGAAAACAATGAAGAGATTCTTGGAGTGATCTCCCCACATGCAGGATACATGTACTCAGGGCCTATTGCAACAAATTCCTTTTATCACATTTCTTCACAAAAACCAAAACTTGTCATCATTATTGGTCCGAATCATTGGGGGATAGGTTGCAATGTTGCTGTGATGAAAGAAGGACAATGGCAAACGCCTCTTGGAAATGTTGAAGTAGATACAGAGTCTTCCATAAAGTTAAATGAAATTTCTAAAATTGTAGAACTAGATTTTTTTTCACATACCAAAGACCACAGTTTAGAGGTTCAAGTTCCCATGTTACAAGAGATTTATTCTCATAAATTCAAGATTCTGCCAATAATTTTGATTGACCAAGGATACAAGGCTGCCAAAGAGATTGGCATGGCATTAGCAAAGATTGCAAAAACCAAGAAGACCATCATCATAGGTTCGTCTGATCTTACGCATTATGAAGAGAATAGCTTTGCATACAAACAAGACAAGTTGTTGATAGAACCCATTCTTGGTTTAGACGTGGACAGATTCTATAGCGTGTTACAAGAAAATCAAATCAGTGCATGCGGGTATGGAGCGATTGCATCCACCATGGTAGCTTGCAAAGAACTTGGAGCTTCAAAGGGAACTTTACTCAAATATGCCACAAGTGGAGATGTGGTTGGAGACAAGAGTTCTGTGGTAGGATATGCATCGATTGCATTCTCATGAAATCAAGTGCTTCTGCTCCTGGCAAAGTCATTTTGTTTGGAGAACATTTTGTAGTTTATGGTACGAAGGCAATACTGTGTTCCATAGATAAGAGAATTAAAGTAACGTCTCAACTAATCGATGAAAAAAAAATCAAGCTAAAGTCAGAACTGGGAAACATAGAAGCAAATGTAGATTCATCTTCAAATGATTCCAATGAACTAATGAAACCTTTTGTTTACTTGGCAACTAAAACTCTAAAGAAATTCAATAAAAATTGCGGTATTGAAATAAAAATAGAGTCTGAAATACCTTCAGGCATAGGTCTTGGGTCATCTTCAGCCTCTTATGTAGCAGCTGCTGCATCAATAACTGGATTGTTTGAAAAACTTCCAAGAAAAGATATTCTAAAATTATCACTTGAAGCTGAACGAACAATTTTCAAAGACACATCAGGTGCCGATTGTTCTGTCTGTACTTTTGGCGGACTGGTAGAATATGATATAAAAAATGGTTTTAAAAAAATTAATTCCAGTTCAGATTTTGACCTTGTAATTGCAAATTCTAAACAATCGCACAATACTCGTGTGGTTGTTGAAAAAGTAAAAAAATTTAAGGAAAACAACAAGGAATTGTTCGAGTCATTGTACAAACAAGAGTCAGAACTTATCCAAGATGCGCTTTTATCACTAGGAAAAAATGATTTATCAAAAGTTGGTTTACTAATGTCTAAAAATCAGCTTCTTTTAGGGCAGATTGGTGTATCTACTGGCAAATTAGACATCCTTGTCAATGAAGCCAAGAAAACATCGTTTGGTGCAAAAATTACAGGAGCAGGTGGCGGAGGATGTATAATTGCGCTTGTAGACAAATCAAGCCTTACTAAAACCCTCACTAATTTGAAAAATCATGCTGATGTGTTTTCTACTAGAATTGATAATCGAGGACTAGTAGATACTTTTTAAACCGACTGGTTTACTGTAGAAAAATATGATTTTAATAAAACTTGGTGGTTCTATAATTACTAACAAGCAAAAGCCACTTACCCCAAACCTCCCAGCAATTAATAAGATTGCTT
>Ga0247727_10014384_pt1 | contig 13162 bp, 9 predicted proteins | sample WisWelCaveWW1625_FD_202498 | JGI IMG/M metagenome (GOLD analysis project Ga0247727, IMG submission 202498) | Biofilm microbial communities from Wishing Well Cave, Virginia, United States - WW16-25 | ecosystem: Environmental > Aquatic > Deep subsurface > Groundwater > Cave microbial mat | place...
GATGCGCATCGCCGGACACCAGGTCGAGCGGCGCCTCCGGAATCCGCAGGAAGGCAAAGTGGACGTTGCGCCCGGTGAGCGCGTTCACCGCGGCCGAGATGGCCCGCGATCCGCTGCGGCTTACTTGCACGTCCAGGCGCGGCCGTGCCTGCTGCCGGCTGAGGCTCGCCAGGATTTCCTGCTGCAACCCGGCCGGACCCTCCTTGGCCAGAACCGTCTTCAGGTGATCGCGGTCGCGCCGGGCTTCCATCTCCCACACCAGCAGCGTGCGGCGGGACTCCAGGCGATTGGGACCGAAGAAGGAAAGATCCGAGAACAGCACGCCGTCCAGGCCGACCTCGACCAGCGGTCCGGCCGGCGCCGGCAGGGGCCGCAGCAGCCGCAGGTTGATGCGCACCGGGAAACTCGAGCCCGGAGCGACGTTGAGACTGGGAACCGCCACGCTGCCCTTGCCGCCCGGGGTCATCTCCTGGGCCAGCACCAGCAGCGTCACGCCGCGGACGTTGCGGCCGCCCTTGTTCTTCAGGGTCACGGTGGCATTCAGGTCGAGCACCATGGCGCCGCCGCGATTCTGCACGCGGGAGTCCCCCATGTCGGTCGAAACCACCTCCAGCGGCGACCCGGGCGCCAGGTTCAGCCGCATGGCCGAGGCCGCCTCCGGCGGCTGGGGTATCTGGGCCAGCGCCAGCCCCGCGGCGAGCCACAGGCAGATCCAGTTATTCCGCATACACACGATTCACCGTCACGTTGCCGGTCTCCCCGTCCAGGTACCGCGCGCTGATTGCGCCGGCGCTTACCTGGGTCTGCTGTTGAGCGGTGTTGGCGAACGTCAGCACCTGCCCGCTGGCGAGGCGCAATTCGACGCCGCCGGCCGAGGCGTCGAGCACCGCGCCCGCCGGCTGCGTGCTGACGTAGAGTCCGGCCGCCGCCAGCAGCAGCACAGCCATCACGGCGCTGTAGGCCGGACGCCACCGCCATGCCGGCCATGGCTGGGGCCGTTCGACCTGGGCCCGCCGGTGGATCCCCGCCGCCAGCGTGTTCCACTCGACGTGCGGCAGCTCGGCCAGATTCATCACCTGGCTGCGAAGCTCGAAGAACTCGCCCACCGCCAGGCGGCAGCGGTCGCACCCGTCCAGATGCGCCTCGATGCGCCAGCGGGTAATCGGGCCCGACTCGCCGCCGGCAAACAGCGCCAGGTCGGGTTCCCCCGGATGTCGCAGGAACCAGATGCTCATGGCTTGCGCCCCTTGATGTACTTGCGAAACTTGGTTCGAGCGTTGGCGATGTGCGACCGCACGGTGGCGGTCGAACACCCGATATGGGCGGCCACTTCGGCCGCCGGCAGGCCCTCCACGTCGCGCAGGATCAGCGCCGCCCGCTCCCGCTCCGACAGCAGCCGCAGGCCGTCGGCCAGGTAGGCTTGCTTCTCGCTCCGCAGCGCCAGCCGTTCCGGGCTCTCCAGGTGGCTCGGCTCCGGGATCGATCCCAAGTCGGTCAAGGCGGCCTTCTTGCGCTGCCGCAGAAAGTCGATCGCCGTGGTCCAGGCGATGCGGCCCAGCCACTGGGCGGCCTTCTGCGGATCCTTGAGCTGGTCGCGCCGGGTGAGCGCCTTCACGAAAGCGTCCTGGGTGAGGTCCTGGGCGTCGGCCTGGTTGCCCACCACGCGGTAGATCAGCAGGAAGACACGCCGCAAATTGGCCGAGACAAATTCCTGTTCCCGGTCCCGCGCCAGCTCGAGCGGTTGCGGCGCCTTATCGAGTTCCATACAGGCTGCGGCGGCCATCTATGGAGCTTGACGCCGCCACGTTCAAAACGTGGAATAATAAGTTCCAGTATACATGAGGCCGGTCTCGATCGTCGGCATCGGCAAGACCCCGTTCGGTGTGTTTGGAGATCGCTCGCTCCTGGATCTGGCCACGGAAGCCGGCCGCAAGTGCTTGAAAAACGGGGGAGTCGAGGTTCCCCAGGTGGAGGCGTTCTACTTGGGCAACTTTGCCGGGCCGGCCTTTGTCGGCCAAAATCACCTGGCCCCCTACGTGGCGGCGGGCCTGGGTTTTGAGGACATCCCGGCCACCCGCATTGAAGCCGCCTGCGCTTCAAGCGGCTCGGCGTTCTTCCACGCCTGGTCGGCGGTGGCGAGCGGCATTTACGACGTGGTGTTGGTGGTGGGCGTCGAAAAGATGACCTCGCAGCCGGCTTCGCGGGTCACCGACATCCTGGCATCGGCCGGGGACCTGGGGGGCGAGGTCGCCGCCGGCGCCACCTTCCCGGCCTTGTTCGCCATGATCGCCCGGCGGCACATGCACGAGTTCGGCACCACGCGCGAGCACCTGGCCGCCGTGGCGGTGAAGAATCACGCCAACGGCGCCCGCAACCCCGACGCTCACATGCGCAAGCCGATCACGCTCGATCAGGCGCTCAACGGCCGGATGATCGCCGATCCGCTGACCCTGTACGACTGTTCGCTGGTAAGCGACGGCGCGGCGGCGGTGGTGCTGTGCCCCTCGGAGCGGGCTGCGGAGTTCAGCGCCAAGCCGATCCGGGTGTTGGGCGCGGCCCAGGCCTCCGACCGGGTGGCGCTGGCCGACAAGGACGACATCACGACGTTTCGCGCGGTCCGCCGCGCCGCCGAGAAAGCGTACCGGCTGGCCGGGGTGGGGCCGAAGGAGATCGACCTGGCCGAGCTGCATGACTGTTTCACCATCGCCGAGATCGTGGCCATGGAGGACCTGGGGTTTGTGCGGCGCGGCGAGGGCGGACCGGCGGTGGCGGCGGGGTTTTCGGCAATCGGCGGGGAACTGCCGGTCAATACCAGCGGCGGCTTGAAATCCAAGGGCCACCCGGTGGGCGCCACGGGCGTCGGGCAGCTCTGCGACCTGGCGCTCCAGATGCGGTGCGAGGCCGGCGAAAGGCAGGTGAGCCGCACCGGGGTGGGTCTGGCGCAGAACCTGGGCGGCTCAGGCGCCACTTGCGTGGTGACCATTCTCGGCCGATGACGGTGGCCCGCTGCAATGGTTGTGGTAAGACCCACGCCGGCGCCCCTCGCTTTTGCGCGTGCGGCGGCGAGGGGTTTGCTGCCATCGAGGCCTCCGGCCGCGGCGCCGTGTATTCCTGCACCACGCTGTACGCGGCGGCCGAGCGGTTCGAGAACGATCTGCCTTTCCAGATCGCCATCGTGGAGCTCGAGGAGGGCGCCCGGCTGACGGCCCGCATCGCCGGCGCCGCGGTCTCGATCGGCGACCGCGTGCGCCTGGTCGAGGAGCGCGGCGGGGTTGCTTTTTTTTCGGCGGCTTGAGCGATGCAACTGGCGAAGCGAATGCAGCAGTTGGGCACCGAGTCGGCCTTCGACGTGCTCGTGAGGGCCCGGCGCCTGGAACAGCAGGGGCGCAGCGTGATCCACATGGAGATCGGCGAGCCCGATTTCCCCACCCCGCCCAACATCGTCGAGGCGGCCAAGCGCGCGCTCGACGAGGGCTGGACTCACTACGGACCCACGCAGGGCTACCCCGAGCTGCGGGAGGCCATCGCCGAGCACATCTCCGCGACCCGCGGCTTGCGGGTGGGTCCGGAGCGCGTCTGCGTGGTGCCGGGCGGCAAGCCCATCATCTTCTTCCCGATGCTGGCGCTCATCGAGCCCGGCGACGAGGTGCTGTACCCTGATCCCGGCTTTCCCATCTACGAGTCGATGATCAAGTACCTGGGCGGCGTGCCGGTGGCGCTGCCGCTCATCGAGAGCCGCGGTTTCTCGCTCGATCTGGAGGTGCTCGAGGCGCGGCTCTCCCCCCGCTCGAAGCTCCTCATCCTCAATTCCCCGCAGAACCCCACCGGCGGCATCATCCCCGAGCCGGACCTCGGCCGGGTCGCGGAGCTGGTGCGCGGCCGGGACCTGGTGGTGCTCTCCGACGAGATCTACTGCCGGATCCTGTACGCCGAGCGGCACTGCTCGATCGCGAGCTTCGAGGGGATGCTGGAGAAGACCATCCTGCTCGACGGTTTCTCTAAGACCTATGCCATGACCGGGTGGCGGATCGGCTACGGGGTGATGCCGGAGTGGCTGGCGGCGGCGGTGACGCGGCTGATGGTGAATTCCAACTCCTGCACCGCCAGCTTTACGCAGCGGGCGGCGATCGAGGCGCTGCGCGGGCCGCAGGGGAGCGTCGAGGCGATGGTGGCGGAGTTTCGCCGCCGCCGCGATGCGATCGTCCAGGGCCTGAACACCATCCCCGGCTTCCGCTGCCCCACGCCGGGCGGGGCTTTCTACGCGTTCCCGAACATCACCGGCACCGGGAGGAAGTCGGGGGAGCTGGCCGACTACCTGCTCGAGGCCGCCGGGGTGGCGGCGCTGAGCGGGGCGTCGTTCGGGGCCCACGGGGAGGGCTACCTGCGATTCAGCTACGCGACGTCGCTTGAAAACATAGAGGAAGCCATTCGCCGGGTGGACCAGGCGGTCCGGGCCTGGCGAGGTCCCGAGGGCGGCGATTGTGTAAATTAGCAGTGTAAGTTCTATTTTACACGATTCTTGCAATTTAGAAGTATCTCTTCTATAATACAAAAATGGTTGTTGCCCGCCTCGCCGGACGCCGCCTGCGGCGCCTGCTTCGCATCTTCCCCGCCGTCGCCGTGTGCGGACCCCGGCAGTGCGGCAAGACCACCCTGGTCCGCTCGCTCTACCCCCGCGCCGAGATCTTTGACCTCGAGCGCCCCTCCGACCTCCGCCGCCTGGAGGCCGATCCGGAGCACCTTCTCCGCAGCCTGAAGCCGCCCGTAATCCTCGACGAGGCGCAGCGCATGCCCGAGTTGTTCCCCATTCTGCGCGCCCTGATCGACGAGCGGCGGGCCCAGCCCGGACGGTTCGTGCTGCTCGGCTCGACGCATCCCGACCTGGCGCGCCGGATCTCGGAGACGCTGGCCGGCCGCATCGGGTTTCTCGACCTCGACCCGTTCAGCTACCTCGAGGTCGCCGGCCACGGGGTAACTCTGGGGGACTTGTGGTTGCGCGGCGGCCTTCCGGATCCCTGCCTGATCCTCGATCGCCGCGCGCGCCAGGAGTGGATGGAGAGCTACTTCCGGACCTTTGTCGAGCGAGACCTGGCCGGCCTCGGGGTGGAGGTGTCGGTTCCCCAGTTGCGCCGCTTCTGGTACATGCTGGCCGCCGCTCACGGCTCGATCTGGAACGCCTCCGAGTTCGGCCGTTCGCTCGGCCTGTCCTACCACACCGTGAGCCGCTATGCCGACATCCTGGAGCACGGATTCCTGCTGCGCCGCCTGGGGCCCTACTTCGTCAACCTCGGCAAGCGGCTGGTGAAAAGCCCCAAGGTCTACTTGACCGACACCGGGCTGCTGCACGCTTTCATCGGCATCGAGACGGCGCGGCAACTGGATGTGTCGCTCGGGCGCGGCGCGAGCTGGGAGGGCTTCGTGATCGAGCAGATCATCCGCCGCGAGAAGCTGGCGCACCCCGAGAGCCGTTTCTACTTCTGGCGAACGGCCACCGGCCAGGAGGTCGACCTGATCGTCGAGCGTCCTCGGCGGCGCGTCGGCATTGAGATCAAGCTCGGCAGCCGCGTGGACCCGGCGGACTGGAAGACCCTGCGGTACGCCATCGACGCCTTGCATCTCGACCGGGCCTACCTGGTCAACCAAGCCGACAAGCCCTACTCGCCGCTGCCGGGCCTGGAGGTGGTTCCTGCCGGTCGGCTGATGGGCGCGACGAGGTGGGATCTATGAGACCCTCCTGGTGATCCGGGGGACGGGGTATCTACCTACCTCACGGCCATGGTGACCCCGGACTGGCTGTCAACGCCGCCGATGGTCACCAGGACCGGCAGCGCCGACCCGGCGGTGAGCGAGAGGGGCACGGTCACATTCAATTGCAGCAACCCGGGCACGGAGCCGACCGGGGACTGGGCGGCAGCGACCGCCGCCGCCTGGCCGCCGATGAGCACGGTCGGCGCCTGGACCGGCACAACCGCCGGCGCAGCGGGGATCAGCGTGGTGGAGACGACCGGGCTGGTGAGGCCGGCGCCGGTGGCGTAGATCACCACGACAGCGCCCCTGGCGGCGGCGTTGATGTTGGAATTGATGGTGTAGTCGCCGGTGGCGGCGTTGAAGTTCAGGATCGCTCCCTGGCCCTGGCCGGAGGAGTCGAGCGCGTAGACGCCGGGATCGGTGGGGGCCACGGCCACGGTGAAGGGCAGAGAAGGCAGGGAACTGTAGGTGACGATCACCTGGGCCGAGGCGCCGACGATGGTGAACGGCACGATGGCGGCGATCTGCATGTCGCTGGTGTAGATGAGGCGGGCGGCAATGCCGCCGATCATGACCGAGGTGGCCGCGCCGGCGGTGGGCAGGGAGGTTGGGATCGGCGGGGCGGAGGGATCAAACAGCGTCAGGGTGGCCGGCCCGAGGCCGGAGCCGAAGATGGTCACGATCTCGCCGGCGGCGATAGTGCCCTGGCGGAAGCTGGCGGAATTAACCACCGCCGAGATCTGTGGCTCGGGTCCGAAGACGGCGAATTGGGCGTCGTTGGACGTGCCGCCGCCGGGCGCGGGGGTGGTTACGCCGATGCGCAGGGTTCCGGCGGAGACCAGCATGGCGGCCGGCACGGTGACCAGCAGCGCCGTTTCGCTCACCAGGCTGGCGGTGAGCGGTCCGGTGAGCCCGACGCTCGACGGTGTGCCGCTGAGGACGCCGGCGGCACTAAGGGACAGACCGGCAGGCAGGTTGACGGCCGACCAGGTGTAGGGCCCGGTTCCGCCGGCCGCGGTGAGCGTCTGCGAGTAAGCCGCTCCGACAGTGCCGGCCGGGAGCGTGGCGGCGGCCACCAGGATGCGCAACAGCGTCGAGCCGGACGGGTCGATGGTGAGCTTGAAGGCCTGGTAGGCTTTAGCGGGACCGGACGTGGAGCTGTCGGTGACGGCCAGGGCGAAGCTGTAGCTGGCAGCGGCGGTCGGTGTTCCGGTGAGCAGGGCGGCGGCGATGGCGATGCCCGGCGGCAGCGCTCCGGAGACGAGCGACCAGGCGTAGGGTCCGGTACCCCCGGCAGCGGCCAGCGTTTGTGAATAGGCTGTTCCCACCGTGCCGCTCGGTAGCGGCGAGGCCACCGCGATTCGCAGCACCGTGGAGCCGGCGGCGTACACGGGCAGACTGAGGGTCTCCACAGCGGTGGCGGCCACCGAGTCGGTGACGGTGATGGTCGCCGCCGGGGTAAAGCCGGTCGCCGCCACCGTGGAGGTGCTGTAGAACCGGCTTCCCACCACCGTGGCAGTGGTTTGCGGCGCCCCCTGGATGACGCCGGCCGGCCAGGTGGCCGATGCCCCCGGCGGCGCGGCGTTGACCGTGAGCACCACCGCCACCGTCACCGTCTTGTTGGCCGAGGCGGCGGCGCTGATGGTGATGGTCGCGTTGTAGGACTTCGGAACCAGCCCCGTGGGATCGACGGTGATGCCGACCGTGTTCAACAGGCCCACCAGCGAGATGTTTCCGGTAGGTATTACCTTAAGCCAGGAAGCGGTGCTGGTGGTGATGACGGCCGAAAGCGGCGTGCCGGTGCTCGAGAGCACGAAGCTCGAGGTCAGCGACGGATCGGGAATGGGGCCGCCGGTGGTGTAGCCGACGTTCAGCGTGCCGGGGCTGGCGGTGATCGTGGGCGGCCCGCTGAACACCACCATCGTCACCGCCACGGTGCGCACCGCAGGCGGCGCCCCGGTGGTGGCGGTCAGCGTGATGAGCCCGCTGTAGGAGCCCGCCGGCAGCCCGGTGGGGTTCACCTGCACCCGCAGTGACGCCGGCGCCTTGCCACCCGAGGCTGAAAGCAGCAGCCAGGCGGCGTTGAACGGACTGCCGCTCACGGCGGTCGTGTAGCTCACCCCCGGAGGCGTGCTGGTGATCTGCAAAAGCTGGGACACCGGCAGCGTCGCGCTGGCGAGCTGGAACCGGAAGCTCAGGCTGGTGGGGGACGCGGTGATGGTGGACTGGGCGCGGGCCCCGGCCGACAAGCAGCCAGCCGCCAGAACGAGTTTGCCCCAGCCGCGCAGACACATACCTACCCGGCTCGATCGGCGGGCGGTTCCGATTGCTTTAGCCGGGGTTCGAGGAGCGTTCGGCCCCAGCGAAGGCGCGGCCTCGACAGCCTCGACGCCTCCACGATCCTGCGCCTCGCCGGCAGCAACAGCGCCAGTGTCTATCAGCGTGGAGCGACAGCAGGCAGGGGCGCCATGGGCGCAGCGCTGGTTCAGCCTGTCAGCAGCGCAACGGCGCCAGCATGCTGTTGATACGATATAGCTGAGGGCCCTTAGCTCAGCCGGTTAGAGCAGCGGACTCATAATCCGTTGGTCGTAGGTTCGAATCCTACAGGGCCCACCAAAGAATTCAAAGACTTACGGTTCCATGGACAGCCGCCTGGTGCGTCTTGGCGCCCAGCGGGTAGCCACGGCAGTGGCGGCGACGTCGACGTGGTAGACGGGACGATCGGTCTCGCCGTTGCGAAACTTGCGAAACCTTGATCGCGCGGCGCGCCAGGCGCCGAAAAGCGTCACCTATGTTCTCGGTTGCTCACGGTGAAAAAATTTCCCATCTCTCGAAAACGCTGGTGACGGTGGGCGACCAGGCCGGGTCCGGAGAGCGGTTGTAGCTGGGCGAGAGCCTTCTCCAGCGCCTCGCGCAGCAGCGACGCGGCCGCATCGGGATCCTGGTGGGCGCCGCCGGGCGGTTCGGGCACGATCTGGTCCACCAGGCCGAGCCGGTGGAGGTCCTGGGCGGTGAGCTTCAGCGCGTCGGCCGCCAGCTCGGCGCGGCCGGCGTCGCGCCACACGATGGCGGCGCAGCTTTCGGGCGAGATGACGCTGTAGATGGCGTTCTCGAGCATCAGCACGACATTGCCGACGCCCAGTGCCAGCGCCCCCCCCGAGCCGCCTTCCCCGATGCAGGTGACCACCACGGGAGTCTCGAGCCGCGCCATCTCCCGGAGGTTGTAGGCGATGGCCTCGGCCTGGCCGCGCTCTTCGGCGTCCTGGCCCGGATAGGCGCCGGGGGTGTCGAGCAGGGTGAAGATGGGCAGGCCGAACTTGGCCCCCAGTTGCATGGCCCGCAGAGCCTTGCGGTAGCCCTCCGGCTTGGGCATGCCGAAATTGCGGTAGAGCTTCTGCTTGGTGTCGCGGCCCTTCTGCTGCCCGATGACCATCGCCGGGCGCGAGCCGAACCGGCCCATCCCCGCGATGATGGCCGGGTCGTCGCCGAAACGGCGATCGCCGTGGATGGGGTCGAAGGGAGCGAACAGCCTTGCGATGTAGTCGAGCGTGTGGGGACGCTGGGGATGGCGGGCGAGTTGGACCCGGGCCCAGGCGGTGGAGGTTTGGGTTCCGAGCTGCTCGAGCGCCTTGACCTCGTCGGAAAGATCGCTGAGCCGGGCCTGCACCCCCGGATCCTGGATGGAGCGCAGCTCCTCGATCTCCTTCTTGAGATGTTCGAGCCGCTTCCTGACTTCTTCGGGGTCGATATTCATGCGGGAACAATCTCGACGGCGCCGGCTCCCAGGATCTGCTCGGCGGCGGCGCAGAACTCGCGGTCGGCGCGGACGCGCAGGCCGGAATCGAGCAGGACCAGAAAATCGCCGCGGCGCTCGAGACGGAAGCAGACATCGGTCTCGCCCGGCTTGCGGCGGAACAACTCGGCCAGCCGCTCGGCCTGCCCGCCGTTGGGACCCAGCCGGACCTTGACGAAAACCTGGCGGGGAACGCGGATGCGGGCCACGTCGAGCGGGGTGATATCGGAGACAGCGACTTTGGATGGGGCGTTCTCGTCCGGGCGCGCGCTGCCGCGCACCAGCACCGCGGTGTCGGGCGTGAGCATCGGCTGCAGCGCATCGAAGGAGGCCGCGAAGACCAGCAGATCCACGCTGCCGGAGCGATCCTCCAGCACCACCGAGGCCCAGGGCTTGCCCTCGCGGTTGCGCTTGACGGCCACCGAGGAGATCAGGCCGCAGAGGGCCACCTCGGTTCCCACGCTGAGCCCGTCGAGGCTGGAGCTGTCGTGGGTGGCAAGCTCGCGAATCTTCTCCTGGTAATCGTTGAGGGGATGGCCGGTGACGTAGAAGCCGAGCACTTCCTTCTCGTACTTCAACTGTTCGCGCTCCGGCCAGGGGTCTGCGGCGGGGAGGCGGTCCGGGGCGTGGTCGAGCTCGGGTGGGGGGACGCCGAACAGCCCGTGCTGGCCGCTCTCGCGGTCGCGCCCGGCCTTCTGGCCGGCCTCCATGGCGCGGTCGGCGGCGGCGCAGAGCTGGGAGCGCGTTCCGCCCAAGGAATCCATCGCCCCGGCTTTGATGATGCTCTCGACGGCTCGCTTGTTGAGCGGGCGCAGATCGACATGCTCAGCGAAGTGGAACAGCGAGCCGAAACGCCCCACCTCGGCGCGTGCGGTCTGGATGGCGGCCACGGCGTTCTGTCCCAGGTTGCGGATGGCGCCCAGCCCGAAGCGAATCGCTCGTCCGGCCGGGGTGAAGTTCCAGTCGCTCGAGTTCACGTCGGGCGGCAGCACCTGGATACCCATCTCCCGGCACTCGTTGATGTACTTGACCACCTTGGCGGTGTTGCCGGTCTCGGAGCTGAGCAGGGCGGAGAAAAACTCCACCGCGTAGTGCGCCTTGAGATACGCGGTGACGTAGGCCAGGTAGGCGTAGGCCGCCGAGTGCGACTTGTTGAAGCCGTAGCCGGCGAACTGCTCCATCAGGTCGAAGATCCTCTCGACCTTGCGGCGCGCATACCCGCGGGCGGCGGCGCCGGCCAGGAACCGCTCGCGCTGGGCGGCCATTTCTTCGGCCTTTTTCTTGCCCATGGCCCGGCGCAGGATGTCGGCTTCGCCGAGCGAGTAGCCGGCCAGGCGGTTCGAGATCTGCATCACCTGCTCCTGGTAGACGATGACGCCGTAGGTCTCCGCCAGGATCTCCTCGAGCTCGGGCAGGTCGTAGGTTACCGGGCGGCGGCCGTGCTTGCGGTCGATGAAGTCGACGATCATGCCGCCCTGAATGGGGCCGGGACGGTAGAGCGCGTTGAGGGCGGTGAGGTCCTCCAGGCGCGTGGGCTGGTACCGCCGCAGGATGTCCCGCATGCCCTCGCTCTCGAACTGGAACACCCCGCTGGTGAGGCCGCGGGAGAACAAGGCGTAGGCTTCGGCGTCGTCGAGCGCGAGGTCCTCGAGCACGATGCCGACGCCGCGGCCGGCCTCGATGAGCTTCAGGGCGTCGTCGACGACGGTGAGGGTGGTGAGGCCCAGGAAATCCATCTTGAGAAGCGACAGCTTCTCGAGGCCGTTCATGTCGTACTGCGTGGTGATTTCGTCCCGGTTGGTCTTGTAAAGCGGGACCAGCTCCTGCAGCGGCTGGGGCGCGATCACCACTCCGGCGGCGTGCAGCGAGGCGTTGCGCGCCATCCCTTCCAGCCGCTGGGCCACCTGGATGACCTCGTGGACCCGGGGATCGTTCTGCATGGCCTCGCGCAGACGGGGCTCCTGTTCGAGCGCGTCCTTGAGCTTGATGTTGAGGACGTTGGGGACCAGCTTGCTGAGCCGGTCGACGTCGGCGTAGGGGAGATCGAGCGCCCGGCCCACGTCCTTGATGGCGGCCTTGGCGGCCATAGTGTTGAAGGTGATGATCTGGGCCACGCGCTCCCGGCCGTATTTTTCGGTCACATACCGGATGACCTCGCCGCGGCGGTTCATGCAGAAGTCGATGTCGATGTCCGGCATCGAGATGCGCTCGGGGTTCAGGAAGCGCTCGAACAGCAGCCCGTGCTGGAGGGGGTCGAGATCGGTGATGGCCATGGCGTAGCTGACCAGGCTGCCGGCGGCCGAGCCGCGGCCCGGCCCCACCGGAATCGAGCGGGAGCGGGCGAAGCGGATGAAGTCCCACACGATGAGGAAGTAGCCGGAGAACTTCATCTGCTGGATCATGCGGATCTCGGAATCCAGCCTCTCGATGTACGCAGGCAGGTCGTGCTTGAGCCGCCCCTGGGCGCGCAGGGCTTCCAGGCGCGGCCGCCGCTTCTCGAACCCCTGGCGCGCTATGAACTCGAAATAGGTGTCGGCGCTATGGCCCTCCGGGACTTCGAAGTGGGGGAACGGCTCGCTGACCTTCTCCAGCTTGAGCCGGCACCGCTGGGCGATTTCCCAGGTGCGGTCGAGAGCCTCCTCGCACTCCGAGAACAGCCGCAGCATTTCCTCCCGCGACTTCATGTAGAAATCGGGCGTGGCCCACCGCATCCGCTGCGGGTCGTTGATGGTCTTGCCGGTCTGGATGCACAGCAGGATCTCGTGGGCGCGGGCGTCGTCGCGGCGCAGGTAGTGCGCGTCGTTGGTGGCCACCAGCGGCGCGCCCATTTCCTGGGAAAGGCGGAACAGGTGCGGCAACAGCTTGCGGTCCTGCTCCAGGCCGTGGTCCTGCACCTCCAGGAAGAAGTTCCCCTTGCCGAAGATATCGAGGTAGGTGTAGGCCAGGCGCTTGCCTTCCTGGTAGTCCTTCTCGAGCAGCGTCTCGTTGATCTCGCCGCGCAGGCAGGCGGAGAGCGCGATCAGGCCCTTGCTGTGAGCGGCCAGCAGGTCCTTGTCGATGCGCGGCTTGTAGTAGAAGCCCTCCAGGAAGCCGCTCGAGACCAGTTGGATGAGGTTGCGGTAGCCTTCCAGGTTTTCGCACAGCAGTACCAGGTGGTGGTAGCGGTTGGATTCGGTAAAACTGCGGCGGTCCTGCTGGGCGACGTAGACTTCGCAGCCGATGATGGGCCGGATGCCGCGGGCGTTGGCCTCGTTATAGAACTGCACGGCGCCGAAGAGATTGCCGTGGTCGGTCATGGCGACCGCCGGCATGCCCATCCCCTCCACCGCCTCCATCAGCCGCGGGATATCGCAAGCGCCGTCGAGGAGCGAATAATCGGTGTGGCAGTGGAGATGTACGAAGGGGGGAGACGGCATGGAAGAGTCTTAGTATAGCGAAAACCAGCGGGCCTGGAGCCCCTACTTGACAGGCTGCTTCGTATTGTCCTACCATGAAATAAGACGAGTAGGATCAGTATGTTAAAAACCAGACTCTCTTCGAAGGGCCAAGTTACCATCCCTAAACCCGGATTTCCGTTTTCAATGCGGACTGACTAACCTTCTGGTGCTTTCCAGCGTCTTT
>Ga0247727_10014385_pt1 | contig 13162 bp, 5 predicted proteins | sample WisWelCaveWW1625_FD_202498 | JGI IMG/M metagenome (GOLD analysis project Ga0247727, IMG submission 202498) | Biofilm microbial communities from Wishing Well Cave, Virginia, United States - WW16-25 | ecosystem: Environmental > Aquatic > Deep subsurface > Groundwater > Cave microbial mat | place...
CTCGTTGAGTGTCGCGACGGCTCGCGAAGTGTACCTCGCCGGCGAACGCTTCGAGGCCACCGTCCGGGCGGTCGGCGCCGACGGCATGCCTCAGGCACAGAAGCTCAAGCTTCGCCTGCTCGAGCGAACAGAGGTGCGGCGCAAGGACTGGAACTCGATGGCGGTGCGCACCGAGTGGGCCGAGACTCTGGTCCGCGAGTTCCAGCTCGAGACGGCAGAGGACACCGGACTCGCGAGCACCATGATCGAAGCGCCCGACGGCGGCTTCTTCGTGCTCCGTGCACTCGCAGAGGACCGGTTCGGGAACCGGGTCGGCGGCGAGCGCGCGATCTTCGTGTCGGGAGAGAAGGACGAGATCAGGCTGCGCTTCCTGTCGGACCGCACCCGGCTCAAGGTCGGCGAGAAGGTGGTCGTCGGCCTGATGAATCGCGCCGGGCCGGGACCCTGCCTGATCACGTTCGAGGGAGAAGAGATCCTGTCCTATCGGATCGTCGACCTCGCCGAGGGCCTCGACTCGATCGCGCTCGAAGTGGGCCACGAGCACTTTCCCAACTTCGCGATCTCCGCCTCGGCGATGCGCGGACAGAAGTTTCAAGAGGCGACGATCGCGATGCAGGTGGAGCGCGCCCTCGACATCCGCATCGTGCCCAGGCAGTCGACGCTCGCTCCGGGGGAACGGGCGGACGTCGAGATCTTCTGCAAGGATCAGCTCGGCCACCCGGTCTCGGCGGAGCTGTCGCTGGCGGCGGTGGACGAGGCACTCCTCAGCCTGGCGGGCTCGATGCATTCGATCGTCGCGTTCTTCGAGGCCGGCCTGCAGCGCGAGGCGCGACTGTTCACCACCACGAGCTGCACGTTCCGCTACGACGGTGTCACTCATGAGATCGCCACAGCGGTGATCGAGCAGCAGATGGCGGAGAAGGCCAAGGAGGAGTGGGAGGAGGATCGCAAGGATCTGCGCCAGAAGCTGGCAGCCCCCGATGGAGAACGCGCGCTCCGCTTCGGGGCCGGAAAAGGAGAGGGCGGAGACAAGAGCGCAGCGGATGCTTTCGTTGTCGGGGTCGACGGTGTGCTCGAGTCCCTCGGCTATCTCAGCGACGAGGTCGATGGCGAGGCCGGGATCGGCGGCGGCCAGGGCGGGTCCTACGTCGGCAGGGGTAGGAGAAAGAAGGACAGCTCCGACCGGGTGCGCAGCGCATTCCAGGAGACCGCCTTCTGGTCGGGGTCGATCCGCACGGATGCCAACGGGCGCGCCGAGATCTCGTTTCTCCTGCCGGAGCAGAGCACCCGCTGGCGTCTGATCGCGATCGGGGTCACCAAGGACACGCAGGTCGGCGACGCCAGCGCCTCGCTCACCGCGCGCAGCGACTTCTTCGTCGAGCTCAGGACGCCGGTCATTCTTTGCGAGGGCGACCGGCCACAGTGGCTGGCGCGCATCCATAACCGGACCACCTCGGACCTTGCCGCCGCGCTCACCCTGAAACTGGCCTTTCGCGGCGAGGAAGCGCGGACCCTTCTCGAGAACGTGCAGGTCCCGCGGGATTCGGTCCAGGAAGTGGTGTTCGACGCGGGCGATCCGGTTCCCCTGGTCGACTCGCTGTCGGCGGAGCTCTCGGCAGTCGCGCGATCGGACCACCTCGAGGTCGGCGACGCCGTGGCGCACACGATTCCAGTGCGTCCCTACGGCCTGGAGCTCGGGGACGCGCGCAGCGGAGTGCTCACCTCCGATCGCACGCTGTGGCTGGAGCTTCCCAAGGACCTCAAGTACCGAAAACGCCGCGTGGAGGTGTTCGTCGGGTCCTCGGTTCAGCGGCTGCTGATCGAGGAAGCCCTGCAGAGCTCGCCGGTCGCCTACCGCATGCATTCCTCCCTGCCGCTGCTCACTCACGCGGACACTGCGAGCTCGCTGATCGGCGTGTGCTCGGTACTGCAAATGTCGGTCGAGAGGGGCGGCGTCGAGAGTGCGGAGATCACGGCGCTGCGCGAGCGCGCACGCTCTTTCGTCGGGCGGCTGGTCGCGGCCCAGTCCGAGGACGGCGGGTGGCCGTGGATCGGCGGAGCTTGCGACCCGTTCTCCTCGGGAATGTCGGTGATCGCTCTCGGTGCTGCCCGCAGGCTGGGTCTCGAGCTGCCCGAATCCTCGTTCGAGCGCGCCGTCCGTTACCTGCAGGACCTGTCGAAGGCGAGCGCGCAGGAGGCCAACGAGCTCAAGGCGTTCCTGTCGTTCGCGCTCGCATCCCAGGCCCGGGGCGACTTTGCAGTCTTGAACCGCCTGCATCGCGTGCGCAACCAGCTTTCTTCTGCGGCGCTCGCGTTCACCGCTCTCGCCCTGGTGGAGATGGGCAAGGCGGCGATGGCCGAGGATCTTGCGCGCCTGCTCGAGTCCCGCAAGGAGTGGCTGGAGGAGAGCGGCATCGAGAGGGGCTGCTCGTGGCCGGGCCGGCAGAACGACGCGTTCCATCGCTCGAACCTGGAGATGACGGCGCTCGCGCTCCTCGCGCTCCAGCGCACCCTCAAAGGCTCGGACAGCATCGGCCCTGGCGTCGCCTTCCTCCTCGGAGCCAGGCCCTGGCATCCCTCGAGCTCGATCGGGTGGGTGCTGTCGGCGCTCGCCGAATACCACAAGAAGACCCTTCCGAGCCGTGCCGAGGCGAAGGTCACGGTGACCATCGACGGAAAGGCCGCCGGCGACTGGTCGTTCACCGGGGATCTTCCCGGAAAGATCGCGAGCGCCGAGCTTGCTGAATCTGCCCCCGCGCGGGTCAGGATCGAGATTGGGTTCAGCGGACGGGGCGAGCCGCATTTCGTCGCCGTCCTGCGCGGTTTCTCGAGCGAGGTCCGCGAGATCAAGGCGCGCGACCTTACCCTCCAGCAGGAGTACCTCGCGCCCGCGGCGATGCTCAAGGGGCTTGCGCTGCCGCGCGGCTTCTCGGTGCTGCAGGGAAGCTACACGCCATGGCAGAACACCGTCTCGCAGCTCGTCGCCGGAAACCTGACCGAGGTCGCCGTCGACTTCTGGAGGGAGATTCCGGCGGATGCGCGACCCGAGCAGCTCGACTATCTGGTCGCGGAAGTTCCGATTCCGTCGGGCACGACGGTGCTGAGGGAGACGATCGCCGGCGAGTTCGACAGCTTCGAGGTGCAAGACGGGACGCTGGTCTTCTTCATCGGTGCGCGCCGATCCTCCGGACGACTGCGATTCTCGCTCCTTGGATCGATGCCGGGGGATGATCGAGTCCTGCCTCCGGTCCTCTCCAGCGCCTATGACCCCGACGTCCTGGTGGTCGGCAAGGCCGGTTCGCTGACCATCCTGGAGCGCGGCAGGAGCAGCAAGGACACCTATCGACCGACGCCGGACGAGCTGCTGGCGCGCGGACAACGCTGCTTCGCGGACGGAGAACGGGACGCAGCGTTCACGGCGCTGCAGACGTTTCTCGACGAGTGGCAGGAACACCTCGAGAAGAGCACGTACCAGGACGTGACCGCGAAGCTCCTGCTGCTTTCGATCGACCGGAACCAGGCGAGCGACATCGTCCGCTACTTCGAGATGATGAAGGAAAAGGGCCTCGACCTGACGATTCCCTTTCACAAGATCCTGGTGATCGCACAGGCCTATCAGTCCCTCCGCGAGCACGAGCAGGCGACCCTGGTGTATCGCGCCGCGGTCGAGGAGACCTTCGGCAAGGACCTCAAGATCTCGGGAACGCTCGAGGAGATGGAGGAGATCGCGCGTTCGCTCGAGTTCCTTGACCGGCTGCTGCGCGACTTTCCGGACCTGCCAAGGGTCGAGGAGACCGAGCTGGCGCTCGCCGACCAGTTCTTCGAGAGCGCCCGGAACCTGCAGCATCCGTCCCTCAAGAGGATCGGCTGGAAGAGGGCAGATCTCGAGCTCGGCGGGATGCGAAGACTGCAGACCTTCCTCGCTCTCAAGGCCGAGCACCCGCTCGCCCCCGAGGCGGGGCTCAGCCTTCTGTCCGCGCACTTCGAGCTCAAGGATTTCGGCACCACGGCAGAGCTGGCCGAGCGACTGGCGAAGCGCTTCACCATCCCCAAGCTGGCGGACGCCTTCACCTACACCCAGGCTCTGGCGGAATGGTCGCTCGGCAAGGATGACCGTGCGATGGATCTCCTGCGGCGGATCGCCGATGCCGAGTACCAAGGCGACAGCGGCCGCAAGGTGCCGTCGGTGAATCGCGATCTCGCCTACTACATCCTCGGCCAGATCCACCACGCGCGCCGGGAGGTGGCGCACGCCATCGAGTGGTACGAGAAGGTCGCGAGCAGCATCCCGGACGCGCACGAGGCGATCCTGAATTTCAGAGAGCGCAGCATCAAGCTGGACGAGGTGACCGAGGGCAAGCCCGGCCGGGAGGTGGAGCTCAAGATCCGCTACCGCAACGTCCGTGGCGTGGAGCTCCTGGTGTACTCGGTCGACCTGATGACTCTGTACCTGCGCGAGCGCAACCTCTCCAGCATCAAGGACGTCAACCTCTCCGGGATCACTCCCATCCTGCGCAAGAGCCTCGAGCTCGCCCCCAAGGAGGAGCTGCAGATCGAGGAGCATTCGTTGCCGCTCGAGCTCGACAAGCCCGGCGCCTACCTCGTCATCTGCCGCGGCGACGAGCTGTTCACCTCGGGGCTGGTGCTCGTCAGCCAGCTCAAGCTCGAGGTTCGCGAGGACCCGGTTTCCGGGCGAATGCGCGTCTACGTCCTCGACGGTGAAAGCGGCCGCTCGGTCCAGGGCGTCGACATCAAGGTGATCGGCTCGGGCAACCAGGACTTCATCGCCGGAACGACCGACCCTCGGGGACTGTTCATCGCCGACCGGATTGCCGGCACGGCCACGGTCATCGCCCGCCTCGGCAAGGACCAGTACGCCTTCCACCGCGGAGTCACCGCGCTCAGCCCGCCTTCCGCGGCGCCCGTGGCCGAACAGTCACAGCAGGACGACGTCCAGCAGAGCTATTTCAAGAACGTCCTGGAGCTCGAGACCCAGAACAAGGCGCGCCGACAGGAGCAGCTCCGGGTCGAGATTCAGCGCGCCCGGGAAGGAGTGCAGCTCCAGCAGATCGAGAAGTGAAGGCATTCACCGGTCGTCATTCCCGCGAAAGCTGACGAGCAAGGCGCAGAGAAGCGCCTGAGGCCCCGGTCAACCTTCATCACGACAAAATAAAACCACTCTTCAGTCCGTTCGGTCATGTTTCCGCACGGGCTGAAGAGTGGTTTCAAGGTCGGCCGGGTCTTCCCGCGGTTCACCGCAGCGGCCGCTGCGGGTTTGTGACCATCGTCACGAGGGGCTCCCGCGACCTGCGTTCAACTTTGCCTCCCGTTCCAAGGGAGGATTGCTGTCACAGCTGGATTCTGCACAGGCACGTCAGCTCATTGGGTCCTTTCATGAAGCCCTGCACGTAGATCTGTGCACCTGCGAACGCCACGTTTCCGGCCGCCGGGCCGAAGATGGCCTCGCTGATGGCCGCCGCGGCATCGGTGGGAGGTGCAGTGAGAACCACGGGCGAGATGATGTACGGCGGTGCGATGCACAGCCCGGGACCCGAGGCAAAGATGTTCGCACACGCGCCGAACAGCGAGGCCCCGATCACGAGGCACACCGGCGTTCCCACCGGCCTGTTGGTACGAACGCGCACGCCCATCCCGTCAGGTCCACCCGCTCGGGCCATGAACGGAAAGATCCCCGCGTAGCCGAAGTTGGGGTTGGCCCCGTTCCCGCCGACGCCCGTGAACACTGCGGGATTGTCGGCGAACGGCTGGGCCACGCTCTCCATCAGCTGGGTGGCCATGTTCCAGGACCGGTTCCCCGATCCCAGGGCGATGGCGCCCGTCGTGGTGTTGGCGTCCCATCCGAGGCCCGAGATTCCGGCCGCTCCCGTGTAGCCGATCGCGCCGGGGTTCTGCTGCTCACCATTGAGGCCGCTCAGCGCGGCGCTGATGTGGCAGGAGACTCCATCGCCCGTCCACCCCGGCTCGGCCGGGGTGGCGAGAGCCGTGTAGAAGTCGCCCCCCGGCACCGACGGGCCGTCGGGCACCGGAATCGCCAGTCCGGAAAAGGTGAACAACGCCGCACATGCCCCCGATGGACAGGGGAACAGGACATCGAACGGCCCTGCGGAGCCCAGCAGGCCCCCTGCGCCCATGTTCGGCTGACCCGTCGGGGGGCCGGCAGGATCGTTGCCGCGGAGCTCGAGGGTGAAGATCTCCGTCGTCAGCGCGTTCTGATCCTGCAGGATCATCCTCACTGCGACGACCGTGTTGTTCGACCCGTGCTGATCACCGGGAATGCGCTGCAGCAACGTCTTCGCATCCGTGCCGGTCGCACCTCGGGAGGTGAACTCGGTCGTCCCGTCGTAGTGCCTCATCTCGCTTTGAGCCACGGCCAGCGCGGCCGTCAGGGCCCAGAACGAGGAAGCCTTGGCAAACAGTCTTCTCATACGAACTCCTTTCGAAAGGTTGGTGGCTGGTCTTGGTGGTTGGATCCAACGTACGTACCGCTACTGTTCCTTTTTCTCTTGTGCATCCGCGCCGGGCTCATCACGCATGGAAAGCGAGTCCGTAGGTTTGATGGTCAACGTCGAATACTGCTCCTTGAACGTGCCGTCCGGCTGGCGCACCCGGTACGGGATGTACTCGTAGACCTGAGTCCCGTCCTTGCGGATCTCGGTGGGAACGTAGCCCTGGAGGTAGTACATCGACGTGTAGATCTCCGGCGTGCCGGGCTCGATCCAGGGGCCGGAGGAAGGCTTGAGATCCGGGGCGATGGTGCCCTCCTCGATCTCTGTCACCGGGACGATCTCAGAGTCGAGGATGGCGACCGGAGAGGAATCGTCCGGCAATTGCTCGGTCGAGTCGGACTCAGTCGGCTCCGACGGAGTGATTTCCTTGACTGTGATTTCCTTGACTGCTGCGTTCGAAGGCGCATCCGACTGCGACGGGCTCGTGGGCAGTGCAAGAATGACCAGCACCAATACCAAGCTGAGCGCCAGAAGAATGGCGCTGGAAGACAGCACGCGAGCGGCTTTCCCGTGCACGGACTTGCCTCCTGTGCAACAGCCTCGCTTCTTGGTGTCCTCCCCGCCGCTACTCCGACGAAGATGTTATCCCTGGGAGTTCCATTGAAAAGACGTTTGATCAATATGGAGACGACTCAGCGGGAGATCCCGATGAGCTGGTGGGATCTGCTCGATCGCCGGGAACGATCCCGTGGGGGTCAAAAGCTCCATGGGCGGGTCGCGGCTCCTGGGACCTTCCCCTCTATTTGTCCTGAAGATTCCCCGGGGGCTTGCGGCGCGATTCCCATCGGACCGTGGCCGACGACCCCGACCGGGAGCCCTCGATCCTTCTCCGGGCGGGCCGTTCAACCTCGGAGAGCTTCTTCGTACAGACGCCCGTACTGGACGATCATGGGCTCGAGCGCGAACCTCGACAGGCAGCGCTCCCGATTCATCCCGGCAGTCTTCTCCCGGTCGGCTCGATGTGCGACGGCGTCCTCGAGCTGCAGGGCAAACCCTGCAGGCGCGCGCGAGGTCGCGATCCAGCGCTGGTTCTCCTCGGAGAGCATCGCGCGCACGTCACCGACGTCGGTGGCCACGACCGCGAGGCCGCTCGCCATCGCCTCCGCGACGGTGAGCGGCATCTGCTCGGTGCGCGAGGTCAGGGCGAAGAGATCGAACGCGCGATAGGCGGCCGCTGCGTCGTCGAGATTGCCGGTGAATCGCACCCGGCCCTCGATGCGGCGCGCCCGGGCAAGAGCTCGAAGCCTCTCAATCTCAGGACCATCACCGACGATCATCAGCCAGCAGTCGGGCCGCAGTCCTGCTGGCAACTGTGCGAACGCTTCGATCAGCAGATCGAGGCCTTTCTCCGGGCGGAGGCGGGCGACCGTGCCGATGACGAATGCATCCGGAGGAATCTCGAACCGCTGCCGCAGCGCATCGTCCCGGCCTGGATGAAAACGTTCGGGGTCGATGCCGTTCGGAAGGTAGCACACTTTCTTGCGGGGCAGCTTCCAGACGCGGAGCGCGAGATCCTCGAGCCGGAGCGAGGGAACGACCACTCGCGAGCAGAGCCTGAGCACGAGGCGGCGGGCGAGGATTCGCCTTCGCTTCTGGCGGTCGGCCTCGTCGGGGCCGAAGCCGTCCTCGGCATGCACGATCCGGCGAACTCCAGCGAGCCGCGCGCCCAAGACGCCTTCGATTGCGCCCCAGTTGTAGGTGAGCACCAGGTCCGGCAGGGCGCGCCGGATCAGGCGCGCCATCCTCCAGGGTCCCGTGAGCGACCGGCTCTTCCGGGGCGCGGCCTCGAACCGGACGTCGACGGAGGAGTCGATGCGCGATCGACACTCGGTGCAGCCGTCGAGCGCGACGATCGTGTGGCGGTAGCGACCGGAGAATGCATTGATGAGCTGCGCGGTCCGAACCTGCGGCCCGCCCGCTGCAAACGTAGAGAACAGATGCAGGAGGTGAGGCGTCCTCGCCATCCGCGAACGGTGCCGCGCCTCAGCGCGGCCTCTCCAGGTCGTGACTTTGGCGTCGCGCCGTGACCACGCTGCCCGGCGGGATCTCGACCGGATCCTGGACGGAGAAGACGGAAGTCTCGGCGCCCGGAGGGTACTCACCGTTCCGGGCGGCGACGGATTCGAACAGCCGCTCGAGAAACCGCTCTCGATCGGTCATCGGCCGCCAGCCGAGCTCGCGCTTGGGAAGGGAGTTGTCCACCGGCCGGGCGAGCGAGCGCGAGCACAGGTCGCGAAAGCTCGGGTACTCCGCGTCGCTGCGCCCGGCCGCCTTCTTCACCAGCCACTTGAATACCTCGGTCGCCTGGAACCACCACAGCGGCTGAGGATGGAAGTGAATCCGGCGTCCCGTACGCCGGCCGAGCTCCAGGCAGTACTCACGGGCACTGATGCGCACGTCGCCGGCAAGGTTGTACACCCGTCCGCGAAGATCGCCGCCCTCGATCACCTTCACGAAGGCATCGACGACGTCCTCGACCAGGACCAGGGGCAGTGGGTTCCTTCCCCGGCCCCATCCGATGCAGTGAGTGTCGCGCGTCCAGCAACCGACCCCGGAGTGATGCACCGCCCCGTTCTCACCGACGACCACCGCCGGGCGCAGGATCGTCAACGGCAGTCCCTTCTCGCGCATCATCGAGAGAAGGAGGCTTTCCGCGGCGATCTTGCCGCGCACGTACAGGCTGCGCCTCAGCGGACCCGGGTCGAGCGCAAGCTCCTCGGTGATCGGCTGCGCCAGAGCGTCGGAGAAGTCGTACGCGGCCATCGTCCCGCAGTACAGGAACTTCTCCACTCCTGCCTCGAGACAGCGCTCGGCCAGCGCCCGTGAGGCGCCGACCATTCCGCGCTCGACCTCCGCCCAGGACATTCCCATCCCGGTTGCAAGGTGCACGACCGCGCGCGCGCCCTCGACCGCACGCCGGAGCGCCCGCTCGTCGTCGAGCTCGCCCTGGATGACCTCGACCTCCGCTCGCCTCCAGCGCCCCTCAACCTTCGCGGGATTGCGCGCCAGCACCCGGACTGGAAATCCCTGGGAAAACAGCCGATCGACCAGATGAGCGCCGATGTATCCAGTCGCGCCGGTCACCAGAACCAGGCCCCGGCGCGTTCCGCCCGATCCGGAGCCATCCGGCGGCGCCGACGGGGTCTTCATCGCAGGAGGACGACAAGGCAGCGCGGCTCTCGACAGGGCATGGGTGACCGCTTCGCACATGCGGACGACCTCGAGGCCGGACGCGCCGCCGCAGGGAAACGAAGTTCCGGCCCGCAGCGCCTGGTGGAAGGAGCTGAGGCTGTTCTTCATGCCGAGGTAGAACGCGTCCGTGCGGTCCTTGAGCCGGAACATCGAGAGCGCATAGTCGACAAGGTTGCGGGTGCCCTCGCCCGCGAGGCGGCAGGCATTGTGGAAGGCGTTCCGCGCCTGGTCGATCGCCTCGACCGAGGGCGTCTTGAACCAGGCAAGGCCCTGGCGGCGCAGCAGGTCGACGCGCAGGCTGCCGTCCTGACCGATGACGTGCAACCAGTGCTCGGTGAAGTCCCGGCCGAGCGACAAGAGCACGGTGGCGCGTCCACGCTCACATTCGAAGGCAATGTCCCAGGTGTCGAAGAACGGAATCCCAGGGAGGAGCTCGCGCCGGCCGCTCCTCACCGTCGTCGCCGAGCGGAGGGAGCCGAGCAGATCGTGGATCTGGGAGAACGGATGCACGGCCTGCTCGAACACGATGTTGCGCGGCTCGGAGAACATCCAGTGGGAGAAGTCGCCGCTCGAGAGCTGCCGCAGCGGGACGTACAGGCAGGCGATGACGTGCTCGATTCTCCCGAGCTCTCCGCCAAGGACTCTCTCCCGGAGCGCCAGGAATCCGGGATGGAACAGATGATTGTGATTGACCACGAGCGGGAGCCTTGCACGCGCCGCCCGCTCGGTCAGCTCGGCGCAGTCCTCCACCGACAATGCGAGGGGCTTCTCCACGAACGCCCCGATCCCGCGATCGAGCAGCTCCCGGACGACCGGGACGTGCAGGTGCGGCGGAGAGAGCACGTGAGCGATCTCGACCGTGCCCCCGCGGGCCATCGAGTCGATCGAGTCGAACGCCGCAGCGATCGAGTGGCGGGAGGCGAGCCGCTTCGCGCGCTCGATCACCGGGTCGACCACCGCCACGATCTCCACCTGCGGCAGGCGCCGCAGGATCTGCGCGTGGAACTCGGCGATGAACCCGGCTCCCACGAGCGCAACACGAGTCTTGGGATCGGAGCTCATCCGCTGGTCTTGAAAGCAGCGTCGCCGGCCAAGGGGGCCCCCAGGACCTTCCCCCCGTCATTCCCGCGAAAGCGGGAATCCAGGCACAGACGCACCCAGAACCTGCCCCTCGTCATTCCCGCAAAAGCGGCAATCCAGGCCCCGGACGCATCCTCATCCTCGCCAAGGCGCGAGGATTCAGAGTCACGGACGGCAGCCACGCGCAAAGTGAATGGCATTGGAGCTAGAGATCACCTCGACCCTTCCACCGCGGTGGTTCCTTCCCTTGCCTTGGCGACGATCTCGCGGACCTCGGCGAGGAGAGTGGGACCGTGGTACGGGATCCCATCCTTGATCGTCCATTCGATGCCGCCTCCCTGAACGGGCTTGCCGTCGACGCACAACGTCGTCCCCAGGGGGTTGAGCACGTGCAGATTCTCCAGCGGATTGCCGTTGACGACGATCAGATCCGCGAGATGTCCGACCCGGACGCGGCCGATTCGCTCGCTCTCGCCCAGAACCTTTGCGCCGTTGAAGGTCGCGTGCTGGATGCACTCGATCGGCTGGAACCCCGCCTCCTCGTGCAGCTCGATCTCGCGCAGCAGGCCGAAGCCGTACATGACGTAGATGAAGCCCGCGTCCTCGCCGGTCGTCACGACTCCGCCCATCCGCGCGAAGTCGAGCACCGCCTTCATCCAGATCCGGTAGTTCTCCTTCCAGTACACCTCATCGGTGTTCGTCCAGCCCAGGAAGTACGAGCCGTGATTCTCGAGATCGGGCTCGAAGAACTTCGCGAGAGCCGGATGCAGGTAATCCTTGAACCACGGCTGGTTCTGCGCGCGGACGAGGTCGCGAGAGGCCTCGTAGATCGCCAGCGTCGGGTCCCACGCCACCCCCGCCTCGACCATCGCCCGCAGAACCTTCTCCAGCTTCAACGGGTCGGCCTCCCGCCACAGCCGCCCCGCGTACCGGAAACGGTGCACCTCGTTGCTGTAGCTGAATTCCGCCGGAAAGTGCTGGAGGCCGGGGAGGGCCGCGTCCGGGATGCCGTACCAGTGCTCGATGCTCCGGAACTTGAGGCGCACGACGTCCCAGGCATTGGTCTCCTCGACCCCCATGTGGATCGTGCACGGCAGACCCAGCTTGTGCGCCTCCGCCAGGATCGCGTCCATCTGGTCGCGGTCGAGGCTGTACAGCTTGAGCCCGCTCACTCCGCTCTCCTTGTGGCGGCGCACCATCTCAGAAGCTTCCTGTGGGGTTCGGCCGCCGCTGCAGAAGGGATACAGGAAGATGCGCGGCGCGACGATCTCGCCGCGCGCGCTCTGCTCACGGTACTCGAGGCTCTTCTGCAGCTCGCTCCCCAGGTCACGGATCGTCGTGATCCCGGAGGCAAGCCACAGGTTCATCTGGTACTCGACCGGAATCGGGATGCGCGCCCTCTCCTGCTGGATGTGGCCGTGCATGTTGACGAAGCCGGGCAGGAGGTACTTGCCGGTGCCGTCGATCTCCGTCGCGGCGTCCTGCATCCGGGAGAATCCTCCGATCGATTCGATCACGTTGCCCTTGACCAGCACGTCCGTCGGCCCGATCGCCGGCGTGCCGTTGCCGCGGATCACCATCACGTTGCGGACGAGCAGGCTCTCCGGGCGCACTCCGTGCGTCGGCGCGGGGCGCTTGCGCACCGCCTCCGTCTCCTGCGCGCCGCCGGCGGCCGGGAGCAGAACGAGCGGAAACGCGGCCACCACAAGGGTCTTGAGCGGAGTCATGACTTTGCTCTTTCCATTGCAGGATCTCGTCGGCTCCCGCGCTGCGACAGATTCACAGCGCTGCATCCGGGCCGCATCCCGCCGGATTGTATCTTTGGAGCCGTTCACGAATGACCTCCGCGCTCGAGAGGCCGCGGTCGCGCTCCACTTCGATATCGGAGAGTCCTGGGTGCCAGGGGACGGAATCCTGCCCGAGCAAGAGTACGTCGTCGTCGGTGCCGGCCCGGCCGGATCGCTCGCCGCATACTCCCTTGCAGGGCGCGGTCATCGAGTCGCGATCTTCCACTGGCGACCGCTTCGCGAGAAGTCGTGCGGGGGCGGTGTTCCCGCCAGCGGAATGCGATCGTTCGGGCACCTCCTCGAGGGTGTGCCGCGGAACGAAGTCCGCCGGATCCGGCTGGTCGCCCCCTCCGGAAACAGGGTCGAGATCGAGCTCGACACCAGCATCGCCGTGTTCTCGCGGCGGGATCTCGACCTCGCCCTGCTCAAGCGCGCAGAGGACCAGGGCGCGGTCCGGCTCGATGCCCGCGTGCTTGGGGTCGAGCCGCGCGCGGATGGTTACTTGATTCAAGCGCAAGGAGAAGGCGGCCGGATCCAGAGCCATGCGCGTTTTGTCGTCTGCGCGGACGGCGCCGC
>Ga0247727_10014386_pt1 | contig 13161 bp, 12 predicted proteins | sample WisWelCaveWW1625_FD_202498 | JGI IMG/M metagenome (GOLD analysis project Ga0247727, IMG submission 202498) | Biofilm microbial communities from Wishing Well Cave, Virginia, United States - WW16-25 | ecosystem: Environmental > Aquatic > Deep subsurface > Groundwater > Cave microbial mat | place...
CCGCGAGTTACGAGAAAAAAGGGCTGGGCCTGACCAACACGCGTGCGCGGCTCGAGCGCCTGTATGGCGAGCAATACAGTTTCCGGCTGGAGAATGTCCCAGGCGGAGGAGTGCGCGTGTCCATCGAGATCCCCTGGCGCACCGCCGGAGAATCCGCATGAAGATCCGCGCGTTAGTTGTGGATGACGAGCCGCTCGCGCGGGAACGGTTGCGCACTCTGCTGAAAAAGGAGACGGACTTCGAAGTGGCCGGCGAGTGCGGGGACGGGGAAAGCGCCGTGGCTGCGATTCAGAAGCTGAAGCCGGACCTCGTCTTTCTCGATGTGCAGATGCCTGAAGCCGACGGCTTCCAGGTGGTGGAGGCGATCGGGGCCGCGGCGATGCCTGCGGTGGTGTTTGTCACCGCGTATGACAAGTACGCGCTGCGCGCCTTCGAGATTCATGCGCTCGACTACCTGCTCAAGCCCTTTGATCGAGAGCGGTTTCAGAAAACACTGGAGCGGGTCCGCCAGCATCTTGCCGAGGACGGCAGCACCGACAACCTCCACCGCCGGCTGCTCGCTTTGCTCGAGTCCATACAGCGGGTGCGGGGCCATGCGGAGCGGCTGGTCCTTCGCTCCGGCGGGCGCGTCACGTTCCTTCGCACGGATGAAATCGACTGGATCGGAGCCGCTGGCAACTACGTGGAACTCCACGCAGGGAAAGAGGCTCATCTGCTGCGCGAGGCAATGAACTCCATCCAGGCGCGACTCGACCCGGAGAGATTCCTCCGCATTCATCGCTCGACCATCGTCAATGTCGAACGCGTGCGCCAATTGCGATCCAGCTTTCACGGGGATTATGAGGTGCTGCTCCGCGACGGCACACGTCTCACCCTGACCCGCAACCACAAAGACAAACTGCAGAAACTGCTCGGGCAAGAGTTGTAGCCACCTCCCGTTCATCCCTCCAGGCACGCGCTTCGCCACAAAGCTCTGGTCGAGTCTCTGCAGCTGCTGCCATGGTGGTTCGGGAAAGGAGAACACATGCGAATCAAAAGAGCAGTTGCGATAACGGCTCTCGCGGCGGCAAGTCTCGCGGCCGCCCAGGCGCAGCAGCCAGCCCCGCAGAATCCGCCCGCAAGCCCGCCCAAGCCGCAGCCACAGCAGCGCAGCCTTGTGCCGGACACGTTCACGAATTTGCTGGTGCTGCCGAAAGATATCGCCAAGGTGGACTTGGTGCGCATCATGAAGTCGATTTCGATGACGACGGAGAGGCGCTGCAGCTTCTGCCACGTGGCGACGGACGATTTGTCGCAGGCAGATTTTGCGTCTGACGAGAAGGAAACGAAGAGGAAGGCGCGCGAGCTGCTCCAGTTTATTCTGGAAACGCAAAAGAAGCCCGCCGGAGCACCGGCAGCTCCATGAGCTCTGCGGAAGTCGCAGCCGGAGTCATGCTTGCGATTCGCATCGGCCAAGAAAACCTGGAATCATTCAGGCCCAAACACCAGGCAAAACCAACCATCATGGGTCCGGTAAAGGTAAGACAAGCCAACCAGAAACATAGATTCTAACGAACCTTTCTGTCGGTAACGCAGAGGAGTGTTCGCTGGGGATCCAGAAGCAGCCGCTTGGGCCTAAAGCGGGAGGTGAACTGGAAGCGGGTCTCTTCGCCGGAAGTGACAACGGTTCCGAGAAAGATCGGTTTGCCTACTGGCGGGCCGGCATAGATGGGTACAGCGGCGACAAAGCTTTCGGGGACTTCGCTCTGCCTGAGCGTGCCGCGAATCTGAAAGCCGCCGGCGACGGGCCGCGACGTGAATTCCACCGAGTAGTGGGGAATGCCGGTGGAGTGCACCCATTGGTCGAAGAACCAGTCCATCGAGCCGGTTCCTTCAAGATCCATGGCCGGAGTCATCACGTTTTCGACGGCACGTTGGAATTGTGCGTTGGTTAGGGTGCGGTGGCGATAGCGTTCGAGCAAGGAGCGCAGCAGGCGGGTGAAACGCGCGTCGGGGTCTTTGGCAGCGGGCTCGCGAACCATCATGCGAAGCATGTGGAACACCCAGGCACCCTTTCCGTAGATGACGCGCTCGTAGGCGTCCGGCGATAGGGAAGAGCGAAGGCGGTAGCCGAGAATCAACGGCCCGGCGAGATCGTAAGGCTCCCTGGTTCCCTGGTGCTCGGCCAGCAGGTCGGAGCGGTAGCGATCGAGCCAGGCGGAAAGGGCTTGCTCCTTGGGCTTTTTTGCATCGGCGTAAAGCATTGCCAGGTAGTTGCTCAGTCCCTCCTGAATCCACTGATCCCGGTAGCTGGCGTAGGTGACCTGATTGCCCCACCACTGATGGGCCACCTCGTGAAAGGGCAACAACTCAGTGAAGAAATCCTGTGTGCGCTCGCCGGTGCCCACACGCCGGTGATCCTCGGGCGTCAGAAACGTGAGGGTGGAAAGATAGAGCAGGCCGGGCCAGCCCTGGCCAAAAACGCCGGGGATCTGAGAGACGGCAAGTTGTGGATAGGGAAAGGGGCCGCCGTAGCGTTCAAAGAAGCGGACGGCATCGGCAACGTCCGCGCCAAGTTTGCCCAGGACCAAGGCTGGGCTGGGAGGGGGCTCAGTCAGGATGATCGAAGTGGAAGGGACGCCACGGGGCCCCCGAGCCAAAGACGGCGGGATAGGCTGCACCACGGTCTGGCGAAGGCGGTCCTGGAGGGCGCGCTCGAGATTGCGGTTGGCATACACTTCCACGCGAAGCGAACCGGAGGTGGTGCGTTCACTGAGGTAATCTCCCAGGTTGAAGCCGGCAATGACCATCGGTTGGTCGGATCGCCAGCGGCCGGTTTTCCATTCGCCGTCTTCGTGCTCTTCGAGCTTTGTGCCGGTCGCCATCAATTGCAGGCGGCGGGGCCAGCGGAAGGACAGCTCGAAGGGAGCGAAGCCTTCCTGACCGGCGGGTTGCGGATACCAAATACCGCGCTCGCCGACGAAATAGACGCCATTGCCGGCATCGCTGATGACACCGCCGTGATAACTCAGGCGAAGGCGAAGCTGGGAGCCGGCTGGCGGGGCTTCGGGAAGCACGAGGATCACGGCATCGTTTCCGCGCTGAGCGATCTCGTGGCGGTTCAAGGCTTCGTTCTGGAAGAAGGTCAGCGGCCGTCCGGCGTCGTCCTCGGCCGTGCGAACTTTGAGAAGGCGGGAGAGTTCAAGCGGGATGATGCGCTCGCCACCGCGCACGGCCTGCAGTGTAAGCGTAGCCGTGGCCTCGAGCTGTAGGTCGGGTTGAATCGAAGTGTCCACGACATAGCGGATGGTTTGGAAGGACGGAAGAGGCGGCGCAGGCTCTGCAGTGGGAAAGGAAGCCCAGACGTCGTAGTACTGCGTGCCTTCCACCCAGCGAAGCTGGCCGATGAGAATCTGGTCGGAGAGACGCTGGTCCACCAGCACGTCAAAAGCGCCGCGGAACTCGCTGTGCAGGCCGGCATAGAAAAAGGGGCGGGGGCTCTCGGAGAGGATGTCGAAGAGCAGGCGGAGAGAATGCCAGGTGTTGAGATCGGCGAGGATGGTGTCCCACTCCGCGCCAAAGCTGGGTTCCTCGGAGGGGAGCACCTCGACCGCATGAATCTGGCGGAACAACTCCTCGGCCGTGGAATCGTTGAAGCGCAAGTAGGCGCGGGAGAAGGGCTGATCGAGTAGAGGGGAGCCCAGGAAACGCCCGAGGGAGGCTTTCTCGATCGGATCGCGAGGAAAGGCCAGTGCGCGACCGCGGCCGGTGAAGACGGCACCGGTGATACGGCCGTCGAAGGCGGTCAAAAAAGCCAGTTTGCCTTCGATGAAATCAAGGCGAACGACATCGCGGCGGAGCAGGAGGTCGCGGACGAAATAGACTTGTTTGGAGTTGGCGCGCAGGGCGTTGAGGGATTGAAAAATTTCCCGGGCCGAGGCCGGAGAGGAAGAAGATTGCGCCGGCACGGCAGAGGCAGCCAGCGCGGAAAGCAAGAACAGAAAGAAGGGTTGAAGTTTTCTCACCTGACAATTCTCAGGCAAAAGTGAGTTTCGCTCAAGCGAAGCCCGAGACGGTAACCGTTTGCGCGCCTCACCAACGTAACCTCGCAGCCAGTTGCTAAACTGGAAGCGTGGCACACCCCTTGTCCCGTCGCTCAATAACTTGGATGGCAGCACTGTTGATTGCGCTGCCCGCGCTTGGGGACACGATCGTGCTAAAGAACGGGCGGCGAATCGTGGCGGTCAAGGTCGTGGAGGAACAAAACCACGTCAGCTATGAAACGCGCGCCGGCTGGCTACGATTGCCGCGTTCGATGATTGCGCGCGTTGAGAGAGGGGCAGTGTTCGTGACTGCCGATCGCGCGGCCGATGTGGCGATTGCGGCTCCTCCGCTGGCCACGCAAGCCGGCTACGCTGACGTTGCCGCGCTTGCGGTGCGCTACGGAGAAGTGGATCGCGAGTACATCTCCCGACTGGAATCGGCGGCACAGCGTGGGAACACGGCCGCGGTGAATCGGGTGGGGGTGGCCCACCACGCTGCAGCGCAAGCCAGACTGAAGAACGGCGAGATCGAGCAAGCGATGGACCATTACCGCCGAGCGCTGAGCTTCGCGCCGGCGCAGACCGACGTGCTGATTCAGATTTCCTACCTGCACCTGCGCCGTGGGGAGTACACCGCGGCTGGGGATTATTTGGAGCGCGCCCGGCGGGCCTCACCCGACTCGGCCGAGGTCGCCAAGCTGGCGGGTTGGGCGTTTTACGGGCAGAACCGCACCGAGCAGGCAGTCGAGGAATGGCAAAGAGCACTGCGGCTGCGACCGGATGCGGAGGTGGAGCAGGCGCTCGAAAAAGCGCGCCAGGAACTTTCCGTTGAGGAGAAGTACCGCGAGGGAGAAAGCCGCCACTTCGTGCTTCGGTATCACGGCGGGGCCGCACCAGAGCTGGCCAAAGAAGTGTTGCGAAACCTCGAGGAGCGCTTCCGGGCGCTTGAGTCCGAGCTGAACTTCACACCGGCGGAGCCCATCGGCGTGATTCTTTACACCAACCAGGCTTTTGCGGATATCACTCGCGCACCGGCGTGGGTGGGTGCGATCAACGACGGGCGAATCCGCGTGCCAGTGCAAGGGCTAAGCTCAATGACGGCCGAGCTCTCGCGGGTGCTGCAGCACGAGCTGGCGCACAGCTTCGTCCAAATGAAGACGGGCGGGAAGGCCCCGGTCTGGCTGCATGAAGGAATTGCGCAATGGCTCGAAGGAGCGCGCAGCGGGAAGTATGCGGCGCTGTTGGTGACGGTCTATGAAAGAAAGGCGTCGGTGCCGCTCAAGGTGCTGGAAGGCCCCTGGATGAATTTTCCGGACCAGATGACCGGCTATGCGTATTCTTGGTCGCTGGCAGTGGTTGAATATGTGATCGCCGCGAACGGCATCCGAGATATCGAGCGCCTGCTGGATCAGATCGCCGCCGGTACTTCGCCAGAAGCCGCATGCGTACGTGTGCTCCGAATGGATTACGCTGAACTTGAACAAGAAACTGTAAAGCACGTTCGGCGCACCTACCTGCAGTGAAGCTTTCCTTACAATGTTGATATAAGTCCGGCCAGGAGAGCTGCGCGCTCCGGCAGCGCGCGAATGACGACATTTTCGTGCGAAGTGTGAGCGCCTTCTCCCACAGCACCAAGACCGTCGAGCGTGGGCACACCCAGCGCAGCAGTAAAGTTGCCGTCGGAGCCCCCGCCGACAACCGAATCCTTCAGCTCCATCCCCATCTGGTGAGCAAGAGACTTTGCTCTTTGAAAGAGTGTGCGGGCCATGCGCGGCTCCAGGGGAGGGCGGCCTATACCGCCACGCACTTCGAGGCGCGCGCCCTTCAGGATGGGACGGAGCGAGCGGAAGGCACGCTCAAGCGGGCGAATGTCAGCTTTGCGGGACACGCGGAGATCCACGCGGGCGGAGGCACGCTCGGCGATCACGTTAGTTCGTGTGCCACCCTCGATCACATCGGCATTGACGGTGATGCCGCGACGCGGATGGTTGAAGCGCATCAACCGCGCAATCTGGAGAGATAGCTCGTGGACAGCGTTGACCCCATCCCGGGGATTGAGGCCGGCATGAGCGGCGCGGCCGTGAACGAGGATCTCGAGTTCGCCCACGCCCTTGCGTCCGGTCTTGAGATGGCCATGGGGGCCGTTGGCGGGTTCAAGCACCAGGACGGCTTCGCTGCGTCGCGCTTCCTTCTCGATGATTGCGCGGGAAGATTCGCTGCCGATTTCCTCGTCCGAGGTCCACAGAAAGACGAGCTGACGAGAGGGCTGAAGCCGGGCACGTCGGAGAACATCAATCGCATACAGGGCAATGACCAGGCCGCCCTTCATGTCAAACGCTCCGGGTCCCCACAGGCGTCTACGGGCAATGCGACAGGGCATGCGAGCAAGAGTTCCAACATCATAGACCGTGTCCAGATGGCCGAGGACGAGGATTTGGCCGCGCGGGCGGCCGCGGCCAAGAAAGAGTTCAGCGCGGAGGTGATCGCCGCGCCGGCGCTGGTGAAGCACGCGGACGCGGGCTCCGCGGCGGCGCCACTCGGCAGCCACGAGGCGGCCGAAGCGGTCCACGGCAGACTTATCCGTGCTAGGGGATTCAATTCGGACGAAACGCCGAAGCAAACCGACCATATCTTTCTCTTGCCTGCGGGCCAGATCGAGCAATTCGCGCATTCCATTGGAAGAGGGCATGGCGCGGAGTATGCTAACAACGCGCGGAGTGTGCGGCAACGGGAGTTCGCCCGAACCTGCTCTTTCGCATATAATTGTGTGATTGCGCCGAACTCACTGCTTACACCAGGGCCTACTGCGAAGGGTTGAGGAGACCCAATGATCCTGGACTCGAACGGCATCCAGAAGATACTGCCGCACCGCCATCCTTTCCTGATGGTGGATGCAATCGTCGAGATGGAGCGGCTGAAACGCATCGTCGGTGTGAAAAACGTCAGCATCGACGAGGACTACTTCCGGGGCCACTTCCCAGGCAAGCCGATCATGCCGGGTGTGCTGATGATCGAAGCCCTGGCGCAAACCGGCGGTCTGCTGCTGCTCCAAGAAGTGCCGGACCGGGAGAAAAAGTTGCTGTATTTCGTGGCCGTGGACGATGCGAGGTTTCGCCGGCCCGTCGTGCCCGGCGAGCAACTCCGCCTGGAGGTGACCGTCATTTCGTGGCGACGAAGTTTCTGCAAGTTGCGCGGGCAAGCGTCTGTGAATGGCGAGCTGGCGGCCGAAGCGACGTTGATGTGCAAGATGGTAGACCGGGATGATCCAACGAGCACAGAGTGACCAACGCTATGAGTGAGATTGACGCGCGGGCGATGGTTTCGCCGAACGTGCGCTTGGGACGCGACGTGCGGATTGGTGCGTATGCGGTGGTGGGAGCCGGCGTCGAGCTGGGCGACGCCTGCGTGCTGCATCCGCACGCGGTGGTGAACGGGCCGGCGCGGGTTGGGGCGGGAAACGTGTTTCATCCGTTCTGCTCGGTGGGTGGAGACCCGCAGGATTTGAAATATGTGGGCGAGCGAACAGAGTTGGTTGTCGGAGAAGCGAACATTTTCCGCGAGTTCGTGACCGTGAGCCGCGGGACGAAACAGGGCGGCGGCGTCACGCGAATCGGTAGCCGTAACTTGTTTATGGCCTATGCGCACATCGCGCACGATTGCGTGGTGGGCAGCCACACCGTCTTTGCGAATGGGGCCACACTGGCGGGGCACGTGACCGTGGAGGACTATGCGACGGTGGGCGCGTTCAGCCCAGTGCATCAGTTTTGTCGGATCGGGCGGTACGCGTTTGTCGGCGCTTCGACCGTGATCACTAAGGACGTGCCGCCGTTTTCCAAGGTTGTAGCGGAACGAGAGACGCACTGCTTCGGCGTAAACGCAATCGGGCTCGAACGCCGGGGGTTTTCGGCGGAACGCATCCAGAGGATCGAAAAGGCGTTTCGATACTTGCTTCGGTCGAAGCTGAATACTACGCAGGCGGTGGAACAGATGCGGGTGTCGCTGAACGGGTCAGGTGATGTCGAAGAGCTGGTGCACTTCATCGAAACCGCGGAGCGGGGCATCACGAAGTAGACGGCGATGAATACTTCCTTCCATGGCCAAATGGGTGCGGATCGCTGGGGGCTCATCGCTGGCAACGGGCGCTTCCCGTTTCTCGTACTGGAGGGAGCACGCAGCGTGGCTGTGCCAAAATGGTTTGAGACTGTTGAAAAACTCTGCAAAATGCCTGTTTTTCTCTGGAGTGCAGGTCCCAAGTTCTTGATTCTTCGCTCGCGGCAGAAGGATTCGGGACCCCGAGAATACTTTCTCGACGGTCTGGTTTTCTTTCGGCATATGTACCAAGCCCCTCACTCACTCTGGAAAGTTCATACGGCGGAGCAGGTTCCCGGGACCGCCGTTGCCATTCGCCCTCAGTCCCCCCTAGGAAGCGCAGCCATTCAGACGGGAGAGAAACACCAATGAAAAAAACCTCTACCTTAGCTCGAGTGGTCCTAAGTGCTCTGTCGGTGGGAGTGTTTGGCTTTGCTGATACGGAGCAGACCGGGCCTGCCGCGGTCCACTACTTTTCCGTCAATTACAAGGACATCGCATGGCAGAAGATCGTTCCGGAGCTGGGCAACGACTCACCCGAGATCGCGATCCTGCGCGTGGACTCCGGTACCGGGGTGACGCATCTGCTGATCCGCAACTCACGCCAGATGCACGTGCCCCGGCACTGGCATAGCGCAAATGAAACCCACACAATTCTTGCTGGCACCATGGTCTTCGAGTGTGAGGGGAAGATGGACGTCTTGGGGCCGGGATCCTTCAACTATATCCCCAGCAAGTCCATTCACCAAGCCTGGCTGCCCCAGGGCGGCCTGGTGTTCATTACGGTTGACGCGCCTTGGGACAATAACTGGGTGGAAGGGCCTCCGACTCGCGCCGATATTGGCGTGAAACCTCCCTTGGCGCCAACTTCGAAGAAGTGAGCTTGTCTAGAAGGCAATGACGGCCGCATCTCATTCCGAAACGAACTCGGAACGGTGGGGTTTGATCGCCGGCAACGGGCGTTTTCCGTTTCTGGTGCTGGAGGGAGCGCGAAGCCAGGGGATCGAGATGGCCGTGATCGCCATCCGCGAAGAAGCGGCACCGGAGCTCGAGCAGGCAGCCCGGCGACTGCACTGGGTCAGCCTGGGCGAATTGAGCAAGGTGATTGAGCTGCTGCACGAGGAGGGCGTGACGCGCGCGGTGATGGCCGGCCAGGTAAAGCACAACAAGATCTTCAGCTCGATTCGGCCGGACTGGCGACTGGCCAAACTGCTGCTCACTCTGCCGCGGAAGAACACCGATGCGCTGATTGGCGCGGTGGCACGCGTGCTGGAGTTGGAAGGAATTCAGCTCGTGGATTCGACCGCATTCTTGAAGCCGCTGGTGTCCTCGCTCGGAGTGCAGACTCGACGCGCGCCGGATGCCGAAGAAGCGGCCGATATTGCCTACGGGCGCGAGATTGCGCGGCAGATTGCGGGGCTGGACCTGGGGCAGACCGTCGTTGTGCGGGACCGCGCCTGCGTGGCCATTGAGGCGATGGAAGGCACGGATGAGACGATTGAGCGAGCGGCGCGGATTACCGGAGGGGCGAGGCTGGTGGTGGTGAAAGTTAGCAAGCCGGGCCAGGACATGCGTTTCGATGTGCCGGTGGTCGGACTGCCAACGATCGAGGTGATGAAGCGAGCGAACGCCACTGCGCTGGCGATAGATGCGGACCGGACATTGCTATTTGACCGCGAGCGATTGATTGAGATGGCCGATGCCGCCGGAATTGCCATCGAGGCCTTCAGGCCGGAGACGGTAGAGACGCCGGTCGAGGCTGGTGTGAGGGAAGGGAAGCGGTGAGCGAGGCAAGAAAAATCCGTGTCGCCGTTGTCGGCGTGGGGGATTTTGGGCGAAACCACGTGCGCGTGCTCCGGGAGCTTGAGGGGGCCGAGCTGGTCGGCGTGGTGGACACGGATGCGGAACGTGCGCGGCAAGTGGCGGAGGAGTTTTCGACGACGGTGTTACCGGGAATCGAGACGCTAGCGGGACGCGTGGACGCCGTCAGCGTGGCCGTGCCGACGGTGGAGCACAGCCGGGTGGGCTGCCGGTTGATGGAGCAAGGAATTGATGTGCTGGTGGAAAAGCCGATGGCCGCGTCTCTGGCGGAAGCGGACGCGTTGATTGCGCAAGCGAAAAAGCACCGGCGCGTCTTGCAGGTGGGACATCTCGAGCGGTTCAACCCGGCGGTCGCAGCCGTGGAGAAGGTCGTGAACCGGCCGCTGTTTTTCGAGGTGCACCGGTTGGGAGTTTTCTCGCCGCGCAGCCTGGATATTGACGTGGTGTACGACGTCATGATCCACGATCTGGATATCCTCCTGGCGCTCGTGGATGCGCCGGTGAGTGACCTCAAGGCAGTGGGCATACCGGTATTGAGCGATAAAGTGGATATTGCCCATGCGCGGATCGAGTTTGAAAGCGGAGCCGTGGCCAATGTGACTGCCAGCCGGGTTTCGACCGAGCGCGTCCGCAAAATGCGGTTTTTCCAGGCGCAGGAGTATATTTCGCTGGATTACACGCGGCAGGACGCCTTGCGCGTGCGCGTCACCGAGCCCGGCCCACAGCCGCAATTTGCATTTGAAAAGCTGCCAACACAGCCGGAAGAACCTCTGCGCGCGGAACTGCGTTCGTTTCTCGAGTGCGTGCGCACGCAGAGCAAGCCGCGGGTGGACGGCCCGGCCGGGCGATGCGCACTTGAGTTGGCCGGGCGGGTGATGAAGGGCATCCTCGATCACGGGCAACGCGTCCAACTGGGAGCCTTCGCCACGCCACAGGCAAGCCGATGATCCCGCGTACCCTGGTACCGTTTGGCGCACGTCCGGCAGCTTCGGTTGAAGAGCCACCGAAGCGATTGTCGTCGTTGTTGGATGCGCGGACACTGGTGGCCGCAGACCTGCCGGTGACGCCGCTCGACCCGCGCAGCTCCATCCCGACTCATCTGCCGCTGGAAGTGCTGGCCGTTCGACTGCTGGTGCCACGGGATTTGCCCATCAAGCCGCTCGAAGCATCGAGCAGCATTCCCCATCATGTTCCTCTGACGGTGCTGGACTCGCGCGTCGCGGTGCCGAAAGATGCCAAGCATGCGCCCATTCAACCGCTTGCCGTTTCGCGGCCGAGAGTGCTGCCCGACATCATCGAACCGGACGTACTGACGACAGGAGAGGTTAATCTGCTTGCCGAAACCGAAACGCGCGCTACCTCCCGCTGGACGACTATCGCGCGTGTCGGGACAATAGCCTACCACGGGGCGCTGATTGCCTTTTTGCTTCTCTGGCCGACGCTTTTTCCCTACCGACAGCCGACGCGGGAAGAGATGGAGCTGGCGCGCCAGCAATTGAGTTTTGTCTATCTGCCGCCTTCAGTGGATGAGGTGCCGGCGATCCCCAACTCACCGAACGAGCCGACCAGCCCGCAGGTGCGGATTGACCCGCGAATCCTGCGTCAAGTGGCACCGCCGGAAGCGGAGCCGCAACTGTTGCCCGGGCCAGCGGAGCGCGAGCGAGTCGTCCGCGAGTTGCCGAATGCACCCACGCCGCAACTCTCGACGCCGGCACCGGACAATACGTTCAAGCCTGCGGCTCCCGAAGCGCCCCGGGAGGCCGCGAAGTTGGAATCTCCCAAGCCTCTGCCGGAGGACCCCGGAGGGTTACGCCTACCGGGCACCTCGCCGGGGAAAGCATTGGAGGAATCCATTCGCGGGGCCGCGCGGAATCGCCCTCCGGGCGGGTCCGTAGGATTGGGAGGCCAGTCGTTGCCTCCGCCGGGCGGTGGAGGTCTTGGCGGAGGACGTGGATTCCTGGATGGCGGCATCGAAGTGCTGACGCCGCTCGAAGGCGTGGATTTCTCGAACTACCTTGCACGGGTGTTGGCCAGCGTTCGGAGGAACTGGTATGCCGTCATGCCGGAATCGGCGCGACTGGGAGACAAAGGCCGGGTCGTTTTGCAATTCCGCATCTTGCGCAACGGAAGCGTCCCCTTTCCCGAACCAGCCTTGATGCTCAGCTCCAGTAAGGAGTCGCTGGACCGCGCCGCGCTTTCCGCCATTCGCGCCTCAAATCCCTTCGAGCCGCTGCCGCAGGCCTTCAGCGGACCGCATATCGAGCTGCGGTTCATCTTCCTCTACAATTTGCGCCTCCAAGACGTCCAGTGAAGGTTACCCGCAGCCAAGCCATCGGAATCCTCGTGCTGGCGGTGATTTTCCTGCTCGTGCTGCTCGTGCGGTACAGGAATCTGCTGGGATGACTCGCAGCGTGGAATCGAATGCTTCGCGCGCGGCGCCGATGGTGGCAATTTTGGGGCCGACGGCCAGCGGCAAGTCGGCGCTGGGGGTGTGGCTGGCAGAGCGGCTGGAGGGGGAAGTTGTAGCCTGCGATTCAACGCAAGTCTATCGCCACTTCAACATCGGCACGGCCAAGCCGCGAGCCGAGGAGCGCGAAAGCATTCCCCATCATTTGCTGGATTTGCTCGAGCCGGAAGAGACCTTTACCGCAGGAGATTACCGACGGCGCGCAGAGGTCGTGCTGGATGAGCTTCGCAGGCGGGGAAAGCTGCCGATCCTCACGGTCGGGACGGGCCTCTATTTGCGGGCACTGCTCGAGGGACTGGCCGACGCGCCGGCGCGGTCAGAAGAGCTTCGGGCGCGGCTGGCCGAGCAGGCAAAGGTGCACGGGGCGGGGTATCTGCTCCGGTTGCTTAAAAGATTGGACCCGGCTGCCGCCCAGCGGATTGCGCCACGCGACCATCCGAAGCTTATCCGCGCGATTGAAGTTTGCCTGCTGGTGGGGCGGCCCCTCAGCGAGGTTCACCGCGGCGGACGAACGGCGCTGGCGGGATTTCGTGCGGTGAAAGTTGGTTTGATGCCGCCGCGCGCGGCGCTGTATCAGCGTATCGAGCGACGCGTCAAGAATATGCTCGACCAGGGCTGGCTGGAGGAAGTGAAAACTTTGATGGAACAGGGCACCTCCGCCGAGGCAAAGCCGTTTCAGTTTATCGGCTATGGCGAACTACGGGCGCATCTGAGCGGAGCGGTGGATTTCGAACAAGCCATTTCCGCGATTTGCCAGGCGAC
>Ga0247727_10014387_pt1 | contig 13161 bp, 14 predicted proteins | sample WisWelCaveWW1625_FD_202498 | JGI IMG/M metagenome (GOLD analysis project Ga0247727, IMG submission 202498) | Biofilm microbial communities from Wishing Well Cave, Virginia, United States - WW16-25 | ecosystem: Environmental > Aquatic > Deep subsurface > Groundwater > Cave microbial mat | place...
GGGCTCCGCGCCCGACCAGCGCGGCCACGAGCTTCGCCGCCTCGGCCTCGCCGATCGTTCCGGCGGGCACGAGCTCGCCCCCGCCTTCCGCGAGCCCGAGCACGTCCACGCGCACCGGGATCGTGCCGGAGAGCGAGGCGCCGAGACCCTCCAGGACCGCGCGCACCTGCTCGTGCAGGCCGGGCGGCGCGAGGACGCTCAGCTTGTCGCCCTCGACCATCAGCTCGCGCCCTTCGCGGCGCAGCTCGTCGCCGAGGACCTGAGTGAGCAGGTCGAGCAGCTCGAAGGCCGTCAGGTCGGCGTAGCGCAGCGAGCCCTCGATCGTCTGCTCTTCCTTGTTCGGCCAGACGACCGGCGGCTCGAGCAGGCTCTGGCTCCAGCTCGGGCCCGCGTCCCAGCGCGGCAGCACGGCGCGCAGGTCGTAGCTGACGAGCACGCTGTCCTCGGACTGGGCGGCGGACTGCCCGGCGGGGAGGAAGAACGCCGGCGCGAGCACGGCGACGATCGACACGAGGTTCGTCATAGAGCGTCCTTCTGATCCGCGGAGGAAGCCGCCAGTTCGGCTAGCGCCCCGTCCAGGGCGCGCGCGACGCGATGGACCTGCACGGCTGCGCCCGAGCTCCCGCCCTCAAAGGCGGCGAGGACGCGGCGCCGGCTCGCCGGCGAGCACGGCGCGAGCCAGCGCTCGACGCCCTGCGCGCCGAGCTGTGCGTGAATCGAGACCAGGCACGCGGCCGTGCAGCGCCGGTCCTCGCTCGCGCGCGCGCCGAGCTCGCCGAGCAGCCGCTCTGCGTCCTCGCCCGTGCCGAGCTCGCCCACCGCCAGCGCGGCCCACTGGCGGTCGTCGGCCGCGAGGGTCTCGCAGAAGACGAGCGGCACCAGCGCGCGCGCTGCCGCGGAGTGCTCGCTCTCGATCAGGAGCTCGAGCCAGGGACGCGTGTCCGGACTCCCGTGTGCGCCGAGCTCCTGCGTGAAGGCCACGGCGCGCTCGGCGTCGCGCTCGAGGAGCTCCACCAGCAACCGCTTCACGTCCTCGCGCGGCACGCGCCCGCCCTGCGCGAGGCGCAGCGCCGCGGCGAGCGGACCGGTGTCCGGGAAGCTCGCCAGGGTCTCGAGGGCGAGCGCGCGCTCGCGGCAGGTGGCGCAGCGCTCTTCGAGCCAGGGCAGCGCCTCGTCCGGCTGCAGGAAGAGGAGCGCGCGATAGGCGAGGTCGCCCGCGAGCTCTTCGTGCCCGAGCATGCGCACGAGCTCGGGCCCGGCGCCGCTCACGAGCGGCAGGCGGGCCAGGATGGCCGCCCTCTCGCCGGGCTCGCCTTCGCGCTCGGCCGCGAGGCGCAGGAGGCTCGGCACGGCCGCCGGCCCGGTGCTGGTCAGCGCGTCGAGCAGCGCCGCGCGCGACGGATTCGAGTTCTCGCGCGCGCGCAGTGCGGCGCACTCGAGAGCGGCGGCGGCGCGCGGACCACCGATCCGACAGAGCTGCAGCAAGGCGTGGCGCGCGAGCTCGGGCTCGGCCAGGGCGCGCTCGAGTCCGCCCACCGCCGGTTCGCCCAGCGCGCCGAGCGCATCCAGCGCGCCCTCCCCGAGCTCCGGGCGCAGCAGCGCACGCGCGAGCGCGGGCACCGCGCCGGCCTCGCCCAGGGTCCCGAGACAGCGCGCGGCGGCGAGCGCCACGGCCGCCTCCGGACACTCGAGCAAGCCCTCCACGAAGCGCCGCACCGGCCAGCCCGCACGCGCCACCTCGCGGGCCTCCGCGAGGAAGCGCTCGCGCGCGCGTTCCTGGTCCACGCCGGGCACAGCGAAGCTCTCCAGCAACGCAGCGCGCACCGTGACCTCGACGCTGGCCGGGGTCCAGTCGGGGAGCGCGGTGCTCACAGGCGACGTCCGCTCGTCCCGCGCGCGATCGCTCCGGCCGCGCAGCAGGAACAAGGCCGATGCGAGGACCAGGACCAGGGCCGCGCTCGCGACCAGCGCCGCTCGCCGCGCGTGCTGCGGACGCCACGCGCTTCCTTCCCCGCGCTCCAGCCGCGCGAAGACGGCGCGCGCGGCCGCCATCACGTTGGGCGCGGTGGGCGCAGGATCGCCCGGCCCCTCGAGCAGCTCCTGCAAGCCGCGCGCGCGGCGCTCGTAGTCGCCGCAGGCGCCGCACCCGGCGATGTGCTCCTCGAGCTGGAAGCGTTCTTCGAGCGCGAGCTCGCGCTCGAGCGCGGCATCCACGAAGCGGCGCGCGTTGCGGCAGCGGATCACGGCTTCCTCCCCTCGACGCGCACACGATCACCGGCGAGGTACGGCCCGAGCATCCGCAGGAGGAGCTTGCGCGCCTTCATGACGCGCGTGCGCGCCGTCTCGGGCGTGACGTCCGTCAGCGTCCCGATCTCGGCGTACTCGAGCCCCTCGCGCGTGCGCAGCAGCAGCGCGGCCCGAAGCGGCGGACTCAGCGTCTGGAGCGCGTCGGCCAGGATGCGCGCGAGCTCCCTGTCCTCGACCAGGCCGTGCGGCTCGCGCCCGCCGCACAGCTCGCCGGGCAGCGCGGCGACTTCGGGCTGCTTCCCGTGCGAGCGGAAGTGGTCCTGCGCGAGGTGCACGAGGATGCGCCGCAGCCAGCCGGCGAAGCTGCCCTCGGAGCGGTAGAAGGCGAGCGAGCGGAAGGCCCGCACGAAGCACTCCTGCGCCAGGTCCTCCGCGTCCTCGGGATTGCCCACCAGCCGGAAGGCCGTCGCGTGAACGCGCGGGTAGTGCGCACGCAAGAGCTCCTCCTGCGCGGTCCGCTCGCCGGCGCGGGCGCGCGCAATGCACCTGGGCTCCTCCGCGGCAGAACCGCGCTCGTCCTCGGAGGGAGAGCCGCTGTCGGCGAACGGGCCGTTCGAGCAAAAGGGGGGGCACTTCATGGGCTCCCTGTGTAGCGCGGGAAGCGGACCCAGAGACGGAAAAAGCCTGCCGGCGTCGACGGCATTCCCGCGGGAATCTGCCCTCGCGTCCGGAGAAGGCCGTGATCACGGCCAGGACTGCCGACCCGAGGCGCCTACGCCGCGCTCTTCTGCGAGTCCGGCGGCACGAAGTACCCGATGGCCTGGTTCACGCGCCGCAGGAACTCGTCGGGGGCCATCGGCATCAGGAAGTAGTCCTGCGCTCCGCACTTCAGCGCCTCCTCGCGGAACGGACGCGTGCGGTAGATCTGCGTGCACAGGACGATCGGGAAGTCGCGCTTGGGCACGAGCTCGGAGATCGCGCGTGCGACCTCGAAGCCGTTCTTGCCCTCCAGCAGCGTGTCGACCAGGACCAGGCTCGGCGGTGGCCCCTGCCGCAGCGCCGCCTCGAGCGCCGCCCAGCTCGCGAAGAGCCGCACGACGTAGCCCGAGAGCTCCAGGAAGTGCTTGCGCGCCTCGGGGCTCTCCTGCTGGTCGTGAGCGAAGAAGATCGTGCGCATGCGGAGCTCACCCTCCTGCGGTCGCCGCCAGGACTTCGTGCAGCGTGGTCAGGCCGGCGCGCGCCTGGCGCAGCCCGTGCTCGCGCAGGTTCGCGTAACCGTCGGCCCGGGCGGCGTTCGTGAGCGCTTCCAGGCCCGCGCCCTTCTCGAGCTCGCGTCGCACGCCGCTCGTCACGCTCAGCACCTCGAACAGCCCGAGGCGCCCGGAGAAGCCCGTTCCGTGGCACGCATCGCAGCCCTCGCCCTCGAAGTACGTGGCGCCGTCGCGCGGCGCATCCAGACGCGTGAGCAAGGCCTCGTCGGGCACGGTGGGCGTCTTGCAGTCGGCGCAGATGCGGCGCACCAGGCGTTGCGCGACGACGCCGCGCAGGACGTCGGCCAGGAGATAGGGCTCGAGCCCGAAGTGCACCAGGCGCGTGAGCGCCTCCAGCGCGTTGCGTGCGTGCTGGACCGCGAGCACGCCGCGGCCTGCGAGTGCCGCGTCGACCAGGCTCCGGGCGACACCGCGTTCGACGTCCGTGACGACCAGGAGGTCGGGATCCTGTCCCAGGAGCGCGTCCACTCGCGCCGCGGGCTCGAGCCCGGCGCGCAGCTCGGCGCGGACGTAGAGCACGCCGGCGAGCTCGCTCCCGACGCGTCCCGTGAGCGCGACCACCTTCCTGTCCGCGGTCGCGAGGCGCGCGAGCAGGGCGTTCAGCGTGGTCGTGCGCCCGCTCCCGGCCGGCCCGGCCACGAGCAAGAGCCCGTCGCGCGACGCCAGTATCGTTTCGAGCCGCGCGAGATCGTCCGGCGCCAGACCGAGGTGCTCGAGGTCGCGCTGCAGGCGTCCCCCGCCGAGAACGTGCAGCACGGCGCTCTCGCCGTGGAGCGTCGGCAGGGTGGCGATGTGCACCTCGAAGTTCTGCCTCCGGAACACGAACGGGATGCTGCCCTCGCGCGCGACCGGCGCCTCGCGCTGCGCGTGCTCCTCGTCGTACCGGCCATCGATGTGGGCGAGCGCCTTCAGGCAGGCGATCGCTGGCCGCGCCCAGGAACCGGGCAGTCTGGAGTGCTCGTGCAACCCGCCGTGGACGCGGAAGCGCACCACGAGCTCGTCGCGTCGCGCCTCGAGATGGATGTCGCTCGCGCCTTGCTCGAAGGCCTGCTGCAGGAATCCGCGCAGACACTCGACCACCGCGCGATCGTCCGGCGCCGCGTCCGTGTCGGGGATGGACTCGCGCGCGTGCTCGTCCCTCGGGACGGCCTGAGTCGTTCTCGGGGACGGCGTCGGCGTTCGGGTCGGCGCCGGTGGAGCCTTGTGACCCGCGGCCTTGCCCTTGGCGACTCCGAAGGTCTGGTCGACCAGGCCCAGGATGACGCTGGGTTCGGCGTACACCGGGAAGATGCGCGTACCGAGGACGCGCGCCAGCTCCTCGAGCGCCACGGGATCGCCCGGATCTTCGAGCGCCACGGTCGTGTGTTCCGCGATCTGGTTCAGCGCGAGCGCGCGCAGGCGGCGCGACGGCACCTCGCCCAGCTTGGCGGCCACGCGCGCGTCGACGATTCCGCCCGTCAGGTGGATGCAGGGGAAGCGCGCTTGATGGCGCAGCGCCTCCACCATGTCGGCCTCGGTGACGAAGCCGAGCTCGACCAGCGACTGCCCGAGCTTCAGCCCGAACTCGGAGCGGTGCTGGAGCGCGAGCTCGAGCTGCTGCTGGCTGATCTTGCCGCGGTCGAGGAAGTACTTCCCGACCGGGATCGGCTGGCGGACGGCGGATTGAGTCACGGGAAACTCGTGCCGGGGGTGTATCGGCGCGATCCGGACGGGGGTTGAGCGGCCCCTCAGCCGGGAGCGCCGGGCTCGAAGTACTTGCGGCCGAGCAGGCCCTCGGGCAGGCAGGTCATCTCCGTCCTCGCCGCCGGATCGTCGTGCGCGTAGCGGTAGCCCTTGCCGTAGCCGATGCTCTTCATGAGCGCCGTGACGGCGCTGCGCAGGTGCAGCGGGACGGGCTCGTTGCTGGTGCGCTCGACGTCTTCGCGTGCGGCGCCGTAGGCGACGTACACCGCGTTCGACTTCGGGGCGCGCGCGAGGTAGACGGCGGCCTGGGCGAGCGCGAGCTCGCCCTCGGGCGTGCCGAGGCGCTCGTAGGTCTCGGCCGCGTCGAGGCACACTCGCAGAGCGTTCGTGTCGGCGAGGCCGATGTCCTCGACGGCCATGCGGATCAGGCGCCGCGCGAGGTAGCCGCGGTCCTCGCCGGCCTCCAGCATGCGCACCAGCCAGTAGAGCGCCGCGTCCTGGTCCGAGTTGCGCACGCTCTTGTGCAGCGCAGAGATGAGGTTGTAGTGCTCCTCGCCGCTCTTGTCGTAGAGCAGCGTCTTCTTCTGCAGTGCTTCCTCGAGCACGGTGATGTCGAGCGCGCGCGACCCGGCCAGCGCCGCGGCGGCCTCGAGCAGGTTGAGCGCGCGGCGTGCGTCGCCGTCGGAGGCGCGCGCGATCCAGCGCAGTCCGTCGCTGTCGATTGCGGCCTTGCCGCCGAGTCCGCGCTCGGCATCGTCGCGCGCTCGCTCGAGGATGGCGACGAGCTCGTCCTCGCCGAGCGGCTGCAGCACCAGCGTGCGCGCGCGGCTGAGCAGCGGCCCGACCACCTCGAAGGACGGGTTCTCGGTCGTGGCGCCGATCAGCACGATGTCTCCGCGCTCGACGTGCGGCAGGAAGGCATCCTGCTGGGCCTTGTTGAAGCGGTGGATCTCGTCCACGAAGAGCAGCGTCTTCGCGCCGCTCCTGCGGCGCTCGCCCGCGGCCGCGGCCATGACCTCCTTGATCTCCTTGATGCCCGCGGTCACGGCAGAGAACGGCACGAAGCGGCGCTGGCTCGCCTTCGCAAGAAGGCGGGCCAGCGTGGTTTTTCCCGTGCCCGGCGGGCCCCACAGGATCAAGCTCGCCTCGAGCTCACCCGCCAGCGCCTTCTCGAGCACGCGCCCCGCGCCGACGAGATGGCGCTGCCCGACGAACTCCGCCAGTGTGCGCGGCCGCATGCGCTCGGCGAGCGGCGCGTCCTTCGCGACCGGCTTGTCGCGCTCGCGCACCTCGCGGCGCTGATCTTCTTCAGGCCCGAAAAGGTCCGCGCTCATCGCGCTCCCCCGCCGCGCCGCGCCGCGAAGAGCAGCACCGCCGCCGCCGCGTTGACGTTGAGCGACTCGGCGCGGCCCTGCATCGGGATCGAGACCTCCTCGAAGCGCTCGGCGGCGCGCGCCAGCTCGCCCGGGAATTCGCCGGTCTCGCCGGTCAGCCACAGCGCCACGCGGCCTGACCAGTCGAAGTCGTCATGAGCCCTGCCGCCGCGCGTCTGCGCGCGGATCTGACGGAACCCGCGCCGCGCGAGCTCGGCCACGCTGGCCGCGGTCGCCTCGATCTCGAGCACCGGGAGCCGCAAGAGGCTGCCCATCGAGCCGCGCAGCGCCTTCGGGTTCCAGGGACGGCAGCCGCCGCGCGTCACCAGCAGCGCCGCCGCGCCCGCGGCCTCGGCCGTGCGCGCCAGCGCCCCGAGGTTGCCCGGGTCCTGGATGCCGGCCGCGACGACGACGAGCGCACCGGCGGACGCCGGCAGCTCCGCCAGCGTGCGCGCGCTGGGCTCGCGCGCCAGGCCGATGCATCCGGGCGAGCTGTCGAGGGCGCTCACGCTCGCGAGCAACTCGGCCCGCACCGCCCGCAGGGTCACGCCGGCGCGCGCCAGCTCCCCCATGCGCTCGACGCGCTCCTCCGCCACCAGTACGGCCTCGAGCTCGAGCCCGGCCGCGCGCGCCTCGTCCACCAGCCGATCGCCCTCGAGCAAGATCTCGCCCTCGGCTCGCCCGGCCGCCGCGGCGCGCATGCGCTTCAGCAACGGATGCGAGCTGGAGCGGATGGTCTCGAGGGGCGCGCTCACGACGCGAGAGAGCATAGCGCCCGTGGCGCGTGGGGCGGGACGGCTCGGGAGCGCGTATCATGTTCGCGCATGTCCCACGCGCACTGCCGCATCGAACGCTCATGACGGAGTTCGCCGTGGGCCGGGTCATGCGTGCGGACGCGAAGTCCTATCTGGTCGCGATCGAGGGCGAGACGCGCTCGTTCGTCCCGCGTGGCAAGCTCTTCGACGTCAAGGACGAAGGCGACAAGAGCCCCGTGGTCGTCGGTGACATGGTGCGCGTCTCCCTCGACGGCGATCCGCCGGGCGTGGAGGAAGTCCTGCCGCGCCGGAACTACCTGCCGCGCGTGGCGAGCTCGCACGATCCGCGCCAGCAGATCCTGTTCGCCAACGTGGATCAGCTCTTCCTCGTGGGCTCGGTCGCGAAGCCGACCTTCTCGTCCAACCGCGCCGATCGGATCCTGGCCACCTGCCGGTACCACGAGATCCCGGCCTGCCTGATCCTGAACAAGCTCGACCTCGACAAGGACGACCAGGCGCGGAAAATCGCGCGCACCTACGAGGAAGCCGGAGTCGCGGTCCTGACTTCGTGCGCGACCGAGGGGCGCGGGCTCGAGCCGCTCTCCGCGCGCATGCGCGGCAAGACCTCGGCCTTCTACGGCGGCTCGGGCGCGGGCAAGTCGACCCTGCTCAACGCACTCGAGCCGAGCCTCGCGCTCAAGACCGGCAAGATCAGCAAGTACTGGGATCAGGGCAAGCACACCACCTCACATTCCCAGATGCACCGCCTCGCCTCGCACGACGCCTGGGTCATCGACACCCCGGGCATCCGCGTCTTCCGCCTGGTCGGCATCAACCAGGCCGAGCTGCGCGACTGCTTCCCCGAGTTCACGCCCTTCGCCGAGCGCTGCCGCTACGCCCCGACCTGCTCCCACGATCACGAGCCCGGCTGTGCCGTGTTCGCGGCCGTCGAGGCCGGAAAACTCGCGCCGACGCGCTACGCCAGCTACGTCGAGATCCTCGACGAGCTCGTGCCTCCGCCGCCCGACGACTCGCCCGAGCCGCCGCCGGAGCGCGGCTGAACTTCGCTCGTGTCCGGGGGTGACGACTTGCCGAGCCCCGGCAGGAAGCGTCCCACCCGGGCGGCATACTCCGCGAAGGCGTGGCCGTAAGTTGAGCGGAGATGGGCCTCCTCGGCCGCTACTTGGAGTCGGACCCCGAGGCTGGTACCCACGAACACGATCAAGGACAACCAGGTCGGCGCGGCCAGGGTGGTGCCCGCGAGGACGAGGAACAGCCCGACGAAGATCGGGTTGCGCGACCAGCGGTAGAGCCCGCGCGTGACGAGCCCCGTCCGCGCGCCGGGCTCGATGCCGATGCGCCAGGAGGCCCCGAGCTGGAGCTGCGCCGCGACCATCACGACCAGGCCGAGGCCGAGCACGGCCGCCGCCAGGACGGGCGGGCAGCGGAACACGCGTTCGACTCGTGCCGGATCCATGGCGATGACCACGGCCTGCGCGAGGAGCAGCAGCGCGGCGCAGACCAGGCCCGCGTCGCGGACGAGCTGCCCGGGGCGGCGGTCGGTGAAGAGCTGCACACCGGAGCTCCCGTACCGATGCCGCTGGAGCCAGACGCGGAAGCCGACGCCGAGCAGGAGAAAGGCGCCGAATCCGATCAGCGGCAGGAGTCTCTCCATGACCGGGGGCATCATCGCACGCTCGTCGACGCCGTGCTCTTCTCCCGCTCACGACCTCGACCTCCATTCCTGTTCCATCCTCGAACTCGCGGCCAGGAGCCCTCGAATTCGACCCGGGCGAGAGAGATGCGAAGATGGGCGCGCGGGTGCTCGCGTCCCGGACCCCGCCCGACCGGATCCCTCACATGATGCCTGCGTTGCCGTCCCTCCTCTTGTTGGTCCTCACTCCTGGCCTGACCCAGGATTCGCTCACCCGGGAGCTGCTGGTCGAGAAGACGCGCGAGCTGGTCCGCCACCGGGGTCCGTGACGCTCAGCCGTTCCCGTGGCGCACGACGGCGAGCTTGTAGATCCAGGCGAGCAGGGCGAGCGTGGCGAGGCAGCTCCCAACGCGGCGCCACGAGAGGCGCGCGAGCTCCGCGTGCAGGTCACGCCCGCTCAGGTGTCCGCGCAGAGCCCACGCGGCGGCGAGGAACCCGCTGGCGAGCACGACCAGGCCGAAGGGTTGCGTGCGCAGCGCGGCGAGCGGCCGGCCGTGGGCAACGAGAGCGATCGAGGTCGTCACGCCGCAGCCGGGACAGGGAAAGTTCCAGAGGCGCATGGGCAGGCACGGCCGGAAGCCGAGCTGCTCGTGCGTGCCCCAGCCACGCGGATCGGGGGTGAGGAAACGGCCGAGGGCGAAGAGCGCCATGGGCAGCGCGAGCGCGCACACGAGAACGAGCCGGTGCTCGCGCGAGCGTGTGGGGCGCGCCGGTTCCACGGCGAGTCCCGATCGTAGCTCGCCCCGGGCTTCTCGCGCTCTCAACGCGGCAGCGCCGGAGCCTCGACCAGCATCTTCTCGGCGAGCTCCCGGGCCTTCGCCTCGCCGCACAGGTCCGCGACGATCGCCAGTGCGAACTCGAGCGCCGTCCCCGGGCCCTGGCTGGTGATGACCTTGCCCGCGCGCACGACCCGCGGCTCGTCCACGACCCGCGCGCCGCGAAGCTCGCCGCGCACGCCCGGGTGCGAGGTCGCCGCACGCCCCTCGAGGATCCCGGCCGCCGCGAGCACCTTCGGCGCCGCGCAGATCGCCCCGACGCGCCGCCCGGAAGCCTCGAGCTCGCGCACCAGCGCGATCACGCGCGGATCGCGCTCGAGGTTGTTCGTCCCCGGCTGCCCCCCGGGGAGCACGATCATCGTGAGCGAACCCGCGTCGATCTCGTCCAGCGTGCAGTCGCCCTGGAGCGCGATCCCGTGGGAGCCGGTGACCAGCTTCCCCGTCAGACCGGCCACCTTCACCGCGAGCCCCGCGCGGCGCAGGACGTCGATGATGGCGACCGCCTCGATCTCCTCGAAGCCTTCGGCCAGCGGGACGAGCACCGCCCCGACCGGTTTCGCTTCGCTCGTCTTCTTCATGGCGGGGAGCATCCTACCGCAGGACTTCCGCCCTCGATCGAGAAGGGGGCGCGCGCACTCCTGCAAGCGGAAGCCTTCGTCGAACCCCTGCTGTCCTGTCGCGCAGCCGCAGTCCGTGCGGTCGACCCGATCCCTTTCGAGATTCTCCGACCGAGCTGCAACCCCCGCGGAGTCACCCCGGTCTTCGGGGCGTGCCGCGTATCTCCGAGTTCTACGGGATCGTGATCTCGATGTACCACAGCGAGCATGGTCCGGCCCACTTCCACGCCCGCTACGGCGGTCAGGAAGCCGTTCTATCCGTCGACGGCAACGTCCTGAGGGGAAGACTGTCTCCTCGCGTCCTCCGCCTGGTCAGGGAGTGGTCGAGGATCCATCGAGGCGCGCTCCTGCGGAACTGGTCCCGAGCACGGAAATGGCAAGCCCTTGAGAGGATTCCACCGCTGGAATAGGCTCGAACCGATGGACAAGGACAGGATCCCCCACGTCGTCTCGGCCAAGGTCCGTGGGCCGTACACGTTGCTGTTGACGTTCGACGACGGCGTCAAGAAGCAGGTCAACCTGCGACGCTTCCTGCGGGGACCCGTGTTCAAACCCCTTCTCGATCTCTCCTACTTCCGGCGGGTCTTCGTGGATCACGAACTGGGCACGATCGTGTGGCCCAACGAGGCCGACTTCTGCCCCATCCTGCTCTACGAGCTCCCGGACGAGCGCGGCGATGCCGCTTGAAGAGGAAGGGATCGTCGTCTTGCACTCGTTGACGCGATCTTCTCGGGGACGGACATGCCGCCAGATTGGTGGAAGCGTGTTAAGAATTTAAGAAAACAACCCTGCTTTTTTAACGCTGATCCGAGGCTGTCGGTCGCCCGAGAGCGGATGGACGTCGGCGAGCGGCTGCGAAGCTCCCGTGCGAGAGCTGGAGGAAGACCGTCAGGTTCCTGCCGCCCTGGTTCGCCGAGACGAGGTCCTCGTCGCCGTCCCCATCGAGGTCCGTCGCCGCGACGGACGCGGGGAAGTTTGTGGTCGCGAAGTCGCCGAGCGTAAGCGGAGAAGCTTGGAAGCTCCCGGGCGAGAGCTGGAAGAAGACCGTCAGGTTGCTGCCGTTGAAGTTCGCCGAGACGAGGTCCTGGTCGCCGTCCTCATCGAGGTCCGCCGCCACGACCGAGAAGGGTCCGTTCATCGTCGGGAAGCCGCCGAGCGTGAGCGAAGCCGCTGCGAAGCTCCCGGGAGACTGGAACACGGAGACGTTGCCGGTTCCGGTGGACCTGCTCGTGTATACGGAGGAGGAGTGGGAGGAGCTGATGTAGGAGGGAGGGCGTTTTGCGGAGACGCTCAGGCGCGAGGTTCGGTGGGTACGGCGCGGGCCGGGTGGGTAGCGTCGGAGAGGCAGTAGAGAAAGAACAAGAGGAAGAGCAAGAAGCGGGGCTGGAGCCCGGCGGTCCCAGGGGGAAACGGTAGGACGCCGTCGGTGGCGAGCTCGGACTCAGCGCCGACGCGTCCTGACCACGACGCTCACCGGGAACTGGCAGGTGGATGGGTTGCCCGCGGCATCGGTGGCGGTGCACGTGACGAGCGTCGTGCCGCGGGGGAAGAAGCTGCCCGAGGGTGGCGTGCACACCACGCTCGGAGCAGGATCCCGGCAGTCGCTCGCGCTCACCGAAAAGCTCACCGTCTCGCCGCTCGGGCTGCCGAGCGCGTCCAGGACCACCACGGACTCGGGGCAGGCGAGCGTGGGCGGGTCGAGGTCGGCAGAGAAGCCCCACTTGGAGAGGTAGCTGTCGCCGGAAGCGATGGAGCTCCCGCCCACGTAGAGCGCCGGCCCGCTGCCATCGTCGTGCGCCGCCATGCAGTAGGGACCTTGATCGGGGATGATCAGGCCGTTGACCGTCCAGCCCGAGCCGTCCCACTTCCCGACCCCGGTATTCCCGTAGAAGGTGCCCGCGACGTGGAGCGCTGGCCCTGCGCCATCGTCGAAGGCGGCCATGGTAAAGACGCTGGCCGAGCGCGCGCTGCCCACGGCTGACCAGCTCGAGCCCTGCCACTTCGCGAGCCCGTGGGCCGTCACGCCTCCGGCTGAACCGAAGAACCCGCCGGCGAAGAGCGCCGTCCCTGCGCCGTCGTCGTGCACGAGCAGCGCACGGACCTGCGGCGTTCCGGCGAGCGTCGCCATTCCAGCTCCGAGGGGCGACCAGCTCGAGCCGTCCCAGCGGGCGATCCGATTCGCAGCCACTCCGCCCGCGACGTTGAAGGAGCCCCGGCGTAGAGCGCGGGCCCACTACCGTCGTCGAAGCCCGCCAGGGCGAGAACGGCGCCGAAACTCACGCCTGCACCGAGCGGCAGCCACCCGGAGCCGTCCCATTTCGCGATGCGGTTCGCCGCCACGCCGCCCGCGCTCGTGAACCCGCCTCCCGCGTAGAGAGCGGGCCCGCCGCCGTCGTCGAAGCTCGCCAGGGCCGAGATCCCGTCCTGCCCGAAGGTGGCTCCGTCCACGCCGCTGCCGAGGGCAGACCAGCTCGAGCCGTCCCAGCGGGCGATGTGATTCGCCGGCGTGCCTCCTGCAACCTTGAACCGGCCCGCGGCGAACAGGGCTGGCCCGTTTCCGTCGTCGTGGACCGTGAGAGCCGCGACGCCCACGTCTCCGGGTTGAAGGGTCCCGTCGGTGTCCACTCCACTGCCGAGTGGCGACCAGCTGGAACCATCCCAGCGAGCGACGCGGTTGACGGCCACTCCGCCCGTAGTCGTGAACCAGCCACCAGCGTAGAGCGCT
>Ga0247727_10014388_pt1 | contig 13160 bp, 14 predicted proteins | sample WisWelCaveWW1625_FD_202498 | JGI IMG/M metagenome (GOLD analysis project Ga0247727, IMG submission 202498) | Biofilm microbial communities from Wishing Well Cave, Virginia, United States - WW16-25 | ecosystem: Environmental > Aquatic > Deep subsurface > Groundwater > Cave microbial mat | place...
CCAGGTTCAACTTTCTGCCATTCCCTGGCGCAAACGGCTTTACCAACGCCTGTTTCGCAAGTGTGACTGCTTCTTGTATAGCCTCACGGTACATGCGAGGGTGATCATAACCACTATGAAGCTCATCGATACTTTCACCCATTCCCACGAAAGTCAAAATCGTTCTAACCGGAATGCGCGTGCCTTTGAAAGTCAACTCGCCGTGATAGACTTCGGGATCGGAAATCAAGTAACTGCCGATTTCAACAGGCGGCAAACGGCGTTTACGGCCTGTACCATTTGTTTGAGCGCCAGTTGTTTGAGTTTTTGTTGTGGGCATCGGAAAACACTCTCTTTCGCAATGAGCATAGCGCAAAAGGCATGGCGCAAAGCGCGAAAATTGTATGCATCACTGATTTCGCTATGCGCTTTGCTCTAAGCCCTCTGCTCTTTGCAAATGCTGAGTAGAATTTAAACATTGTTGCTCAAGAATGCAAGAGCGAAGAAAAAATTTCAACCAGCTTTTTTGCCTGCCCTTCGCGCGAAAATTTTTCCGGCGGCAATTTTTTTTCAGGGACGGCGTTGCGATGAAACTCCTGATAAAACGCCAGCAGCGCGCGCTGAATGGCGTCAATGGCTTCAAATTCACAATGGCGGACCACGGCATGTTGCATCAACAATTGCATGCCCTCAATACGGTCGCCAATCGCCAGCACGGGTTTGCTCGCCGCCATGTATTCAAAAGTTTTGCCGGGAATCAACGCGGGAAAGCTGCCGGGGCGGACGAGGTAAACCAACAAATCGGATTGGCGCAATGCGTGAATTGCTTCATGATGCGGCAAATAACCGCAGCTGTTCACATACTCGTCGAGGTTGTTTTCGCTCACTTGCGCTGCGAGTTGGCCGGTGACATCCGCACCGATAAAATGCAACCTCGTCTCTGCCGGTGAAAGTTGCGCGGTTTCAACGAACAGGCGAAATCCTTCGAGCAGCGTGCGCGGATCGGCGAAGTTGGAGATCGCGCCGACGTAGGCGACATCGAAACATTGATCCGCAACAGAAATGGGCGTCACAAAATCATCGGCGTCGTAACCATTCGGAAGAAAATGTGTGCTCCCAATTGTGCGTTTTCCAATTTGAGCCAGTATATCCGCCAAATTCTGTGAAGTCGCGGTCACAGCATGCGCATCCGTGAGAATGCGTTTCTCCATCACGCGATGAATGAAACGATGCAACCGCGTCGGCGTCGGCAACAGATTTCCCTGCAACCAGCTATCGCGAAAATCGCTCACCCATTTGACGCCGGTGAGCCTCGACAAAATCCAGCCAACAAAATGGGAAGAATGCGGCGGTCCGGAGGTGACGATAAAAGGAATTTTTTGTTGGCGAATTTCTCTCCACGCGCGCCAGAACGCAAAGGGCAGCCAGAGAATGCGCGCGTCGGGCAAGAAAAACCAATAGAGTCCCGACTTTCCTTTACTAATGACATTAGGAAAGGTCGGGATGCTGCCTTCTTTTCCACCAGCCGCGCGTTCTTTTTTATGGCAGAATAAATACAGCAACCGCGCCGGATCAAGCGAGCCGGTGCGAATGATGCGCGCGCCTTTGAGTTCGGCGAGCAACGAATCGTCGAACGCGTAATAAGCTATGGGCTTGACGGTGAGGACGGTAACCTCCCAGCCGAAGCGCAGAAAATATTTGGCCCACTTGGCGACACGTTGGGTGCCACCCATGCCGAGCGGCGGGAAATAGTAGGCAACGAGCAAAACGCGTTTGGATGATTCGGACTGAAATGAACTCATCAAAGGGAGTTACTTCTGTGGAGGATGCCAACCAACTCGCACCCAGTTCTTACGGGCTGGAACGATATAATCATTATTGAGCTTAAGCGCAATGACAGTTGCACGCCCACAGGGTGTTTGGCCAATAACGTGCAAACCATCCTCGCTCCAGGCAAAATGGTCGCACCAAACTTGAAGACGCGGATTAAATAAAGGGACGATTTCATTCGTTACTGGATCAAGTGCATGAGTTTTTGTCCCCTTATATCGATTACAAAGTCCGCAAGCCGACCAGAGATTTGACTCAATGGTTTGACCACCCGCAGCCAAAGGAGTAATGTGATCAATATGAAGTTGTCCACCGCTATATGTTTGCTCTGTCTGACAATAACCACATCGCTGCCCAGCTTGTTCAGCAACAGTACGACGGAGAGAGGTGGGAATATATGGTCGGCTCATGGGTTAGGGTTGTGGAACGGCATGACCACGCTGATGCAACAGGGCATAAGCTTGCGATTTTATCACCGTAAGCCGTCCGACTTGATGATAAAGCGCATCTAATTGAGTTTCCTCTTCTTTCGTTAGCGGCCGCTCCGCTTGGGCATCCAGCAAATCATGAAATTGCTCTTCTTCTGTTGCAGCCATCTGGCTACGCGCGACATGCCATAAATCGGCATCCGAAAGCGTGGACAATTTCGCCATCTCCGTCGCCAAGTCGTTAGATGGCGCGTCATCCAAAACTGGCAATGATGAATTGAGCACGGATTGTAAGAAATCCTCGATGGAACGATTCAAAAGCATGGCGGCGCGTTGAGCGCGCTTATACGAGCTTTCAGGTAGTTGCAGTGTAACTGAATTAATTGACATTACGCACCTTGAGTTTATTTTTGAAAAAGTAAACAATAAAAGATACATAGCTTTCTGCCAAAAATCAAGCGTTTTGCTCAATTCAAAAAAGCACTGCCACGGATTTTTAAAAAATATTTGCCCCACTTGGCGACACGTTGAGTGCCACCCATGCCGAGCGGCGGGAAATAGTAGGCAACGAGTAAAACGCGTTTGATTAAAAGAAATATTTATTTAAGCAAAATGCGCAAAACTAAAGTTTTGCACTCCGGGTTCATCCGAATCTTTCTTCCGTCCACGGATCGCCGTGGTTGTGATAGCCGTAGTTTTCCCAAAAGCCGCGCTTGTCTTTCGGCATGAATTCGAGACCATTTAGCCATTTGGCGCTTTTCCAGAGGTACAGCTTCGGCACTAACATGCGCACCGGGCCGCCGTGATCCGTGGGCAACGGTTTACCGTCGTAATTGAATGCGACCAACACCTCGTCTTCATACATTGCGTCAATCGGCAGGTTGGTCGTGTAACCGCCGTAGCAATGTTGCATCACAAATTTTGCTTCGGGTTTCGGCCGCGCGAGCCTGGCGATTTCGCTGAACGGCACGCCTTCCCACTTCATGCCGAGCTGGCTCCATCGCGTCACACAGTGCAAATCGCAAATAATTTCTTTCGCCGGCAAACCGCGGAATTCTTGCCAATTCAACTCAATAGGATTTTCCACCAAACCCCAAACTTTGAAACGCCAATCATCCAGACTGATGCGCGGCGTTTCGCCGTAAGTCAACACCGGAAATTTCGCCGTCAAATACTGGCCGGGCGGAACGCGGCCAAAGGGGTCGTTATCGGCTTGGCGCGCCGGCTTTGCTTTTCGCAAATTCGCCACGCGCGTGAAGGGATTCCAATCTGCCATGCTGTATGCTCCAAAAAGTTTATCGTCATTTTTTCAAAGTTTAGTCGCCGCTTCTTTAATATACTTACAGCCAACACCGCTGCGCGTTCTTTTCTTCCCACGCTTGCTTTTTTGAGAAAAGCCGCGTATCTTTAATGCAAGCGTTTTTTCCTTTTGTAAATCGGTGCGATAACTTTTAGGCAAACGCATGGCTTTAATCATTTCTGATCGCGAGGCGCTCGTCGCCGCGCTGCGGGAACGCGGCGTGGATTATCTGACGCCCTCCGACGCGAAACTTAATTTTTCTGTTGACGACGCGTCATTAATCATGAGCCTCGCCGCGCACCCGGAAGCGAGGCTGCGGCAGGCCTTGATCGCGCTCTTTTTGTTGCAGCCGCAGTTGGCCCCGCTCGTGCCGCGCCTGCGCAATAATTTGGACGCGCGCGCCGCGTTGGAATTGGTGGCTTATTACATGGCGGCCTTGTATCTGCAGGCGATGTGGCGAACGCGTTTGAGGCGATATCTCAGTTCATTTGCAGAATTAGCTGATTTCTTTTCCGCAGAATTAGCTTTGCCGCAAGCCAAGCATCTGCATGGTAAAGCCGGGTTATACGCGTTAGCTGACTGGCACAACGGTCAATCTTCTTTTCGTTTCAATCATTTATCGGCTTATATAGGCGTAACCAACCTGTTATTTCAAAGCCTAAAATTGAAAAGACGGCGCCATGAGCTTACGACAGAGCGTTGATCGTGAACGCATCACGGAATTCCTAAAACAATTGGGAAATCGTTTCCACCGGCCGGCGAGAATCTATCTGGTGGGCGGCACAACTTTAGTCTTCGAGCAGCTCCGCCAGCAAACCCTGGATATTGACGTGGTCCTTGAAGTGTCAGCCGGAGATCATGGCAAGCTTGTCCAAGCAATTCGTGAGCTTAAGGATAGTTTGTCCATAAATGTTGAAGAGGCATCGCCCGGAGATTTTATTCCTCTACCTACTGGCTCCGCGAACCGGCATGTCTACATCGAGCGGTTCGGCACTTTGGACGTTTTGCACTTTGATCTTTACAGCACGGCGCTCAGCAAGATCGAACGTGGCCGTGAGCAGGATTTTGAAGATGTGCTCGCGCTTTTGCGTGCCGAAAAAATTGCGTGGAAAAATTTGGCGGAGTATTTTCAAGAGATCCTGCCCAAAATGGGTAGCCAAAGTTTGAAACAAGATCCCGTCGAATTCGCGCAAAACTTCCAAAACCTCGAAGCGTTATGGCAATCGCTCCCCGACGCCGCGAAGGAATAATCCCCAACCTCTACCGAACAATTACGTTTTAACATTCATGTTTTAAAACTCGGCGTCTTCCCAAAAAAGAATTGAAACGGAATGTGGCTGCGCGTGGCCCAGTAGGTTTCGCTGTGCAGCGCTTCAGGGAAGGCGAAATACAGCAAATCTTTGCCAAATTCAAACCCTCTTTCCAAGAGCAAATCGCGCATGCTCCGCGTCACTTCGTAATTGTCTTCCGGCCAGCCGCTGTCGAGGTAAATTTGAATGTTACGTTTAGATTCCGTCGCAATGCGTTGCCGCAAATTATCGCGATAGGTGAAGGTGCTCGACAAACACGCGGCCTTGCCAAAAACCTCTGGGTGTTGCCACGCGAGATAAAGCGAAACCACGCCGCCGAGCGACGAGCCCATCACCGCCGTGTGTTGCGGCGACGCCAGCGTGCGCAAACCGGCGTCAACTTCTTTCTTTAATTCTTCCGTAACAAAGCGGCCGTAGCCTTCATACCCGGGCAGGGTGTATTCGTACATGCGATCGTGCGGATAAATGCCGACCACGATGACCTTGTCGATAATGTTCATGGCGTCGAGGCGATCCATGGTCTCATCGACCTGCCATTCATTGTTGAAAAAAGCTTCGTCAGGAATAAACAGATTGTTCCCGTCGTGCATATACAAAACCGGATAGCGTTTCAACGTGTTCTCATTATAGCCCGGCGGAAAATAAATCCGCAGGCGATGCGACACCGATAAGCGCTGCGAGTAAAAATCAATCGGCCCGGAAATGCTGCCGTTGGAATTGCTGAAAAAGTACGGATAAATATCCTTCGGGCCTGCCGCATTGACGATAGCGAGATAATTGCTTCCCGCCGACCAGTGAAACCCGCTTTGATCGATAATGCACGGCTTGAAATAGAGAAAAGATTTTGTCGTGCCGTAATGAAATTCAAAAGTCGTTCGGCCCGCGTCCACCGACACGGCTTCGACGTCGCGATTCCAGTCGTCGTCGACGCGCAGGATAATTCTGCCGTTCGCCAGGGGGTAAATGACGCGGATAATTTGTGTGGTAGCCATATTAAATCAGTCCTTCTCGCGGTTGGGTGAATGCAATAATGATGGTGATGATCACGGCCAGCCAGATGGCAACGTAAAGCGGCACGAACTTTTTGCGCGTTTCAAGCATCTCGGGAAATTGCAGCGGTTTGCCGGCGAATTTGCCTCGCGGCTTATTAGGAAAGAAAAACGTTTTGTAGGTTTCAATCGTGCCGATGGTGTAGCCCAGCGCGCCCATTGCGATGAAAACGTAATTCGTCGTGAAGCAGGCGAGCATGAGTGCATACGTCAGCGCGATCAGCGGGCTGCGAAAAAATTTGAACGTTTCAAAGCCTTCGATCGGCGCATCTTTCCACGCGCCGCCGAACGCCGAAATCCAGCCGCCGAAGCTGCCGATGATGAACACGATCAGGACGCCGGGGATTTGCAAATTCGCGTGTTGCAAATAATTCAGTCCGGCGACGACGAGCGCGACGCCGATCGCATAGGCCGCGCCCAATATCCAGCGTTTCGCGCGGCTCTGCACGATTTTGCCCTGCACGTGAAATTGCATGGGGATAAAATACTTCGATTGATCTTCTTCGCGCAAAAACGTTTTGTAGAACTCCAGGATGGCTCGCTCAATCACATAAGTCACGCCATACAGCACGACAATGTTCGCGGCGCGCGTAACGTCAAGTTTCGTCACCCATTCCACGATGACGGCAATAATGCCAGCCCAAACGATGCTGCGGAAATATTTTCGATACGTGAAGCCTTCGTAGATGGCGTCTTTGTACATGCCCCAGGTGGAAGTATGCGCGCCGGCAGTAAGGCCAATGGCGAGGGCGATAAGCAGATTCATGATAGATTCGGTTTCCTCCGGTTGGTGAAAGTATTTTTAAATGTCATTCCGCAGGAATTTTTTTCACGCCTGCATTTAGCTGAACGGCTAAAAGGATTCTTTCAGAATGACAACATCGCAAGTTGTTTAATCGCCAATGGATTGATAAATCGCTTCGATTAACTGCAAATCTTTTTGCGCGACCTCCAAATTCATTTCCGGCTCTTCGCCCGTTCGCAGCGCCCGCAAAAAATCCCGAAACATTCCTTTATATCCGGCAATATCGCCGAGGCCGGGGAAAATCAGCCTTTTTCCGGCGCCATTCACCAGAATAAAAACCCCATTCGACTCAAATGTGATCACGCCTTTGCGGCCATAAATTTGAGAAAGATGCACGCCCTTCAGCAGCACCGGCACTTCCCATGAATACGATAATGTTCCCACCGCGCCGTTTTCATACTCAATCGCGACGAGCATACTCTTTTCAGCGCCGTGACGCTTGCCCGGGCGCAGGCCACGCACGGATCTAGTCGGCAAGCCCAAATTCGCGGCGAGATTGACCCAGTGAATGCCGCCTTCCAACAAAGCACCGCCGCCGGAAAGTTGCGTATCATCCCGCCAGTTGCCGCTTTTTTGGAGCTTAATCGCATTGATATGAATAAAAAGTATTTCGCCAATCACCTCGTTCATGATGAGTTCACGCAACCTGATGGCCAGCGGCTTATAAAAATAATTCTCCGCAATAAAAACGCGGCGCCCAGTCTCGTTTTGCGCCCTGCGAATTATCTCGAAATCCGCCGCATGCAAAAAAGGCGGCTTCTCGACGATAACATGTTTTCCCGCGCGCAGCGCCGACAGCGTCAATTCGAGATGCGAACCCGGCGGCGTTGCCACCAACACGGCGTCGATTTTGGGATCGTTGATCGCCGCTGCGTATGACTCAAAATAGCCGCCGCCGTTAAATTCGTTATTGAAAGCAATTGCTTTGTGTCGATCGCGGCTGGCGTAAAAGCAGTTTACTTCCGGTTTAAAATTCCTGAGTGTTTTGCTGTGTAAGCGCGTTGCGAAACCGCAGCCTAAAAATGCAAGGTTGATGGGCATAATTTAAAATGTCGCTCAACATTTATGTTGCGCTTCCGCTTATTGGCAAGCTCTGGCTCAACATAAATGTTGAGCTACAAGATGCTCGCCGGCGCGCAAAGCATTCGCCGATATGGTCAGGCTCGGATTCAAGCCGGCCGAAGTCGGCATAAAGCTGCCATCGACGACGTACAAATTTTCGACGCCGCGAAACCGGCAAAACTCGTCGAGCGCCGAAGAGTTGGGATCTTTTCCCATGCGCACGGTGCCGACGGCGTGCGAGAACGTTTTAATCTGATGAACATAACAAAACACCGCACCGGCTTTGCGCAGAATTTGCCGCGCTTTTTTTATGAGTGCGTTGCAAGCTGCGACATCTCGCGCCGTGTAGTGATGCGTCACCGTGAGCTGCGGCAAACCGAAACGATCCCTGCGGCTCCGGTCAAGAGCGACATGATTATCGTATTGCGGCTGATCTTCCGCCATGACGAGCAAACCGGTGAGATGCTCGACCGCCGGGCTGAGCCACTGGCCCAGCGGTTTCGGCAAATGCGCTTGCACGAGACCGACGGGAGGCGTTTGCAACTGTTGCATGCTGCCGAGTTTGCCGGCAGGATGTTTGATGCTCGGATGCCCGAAATAAAAATCGTGAATGCCGAGTTGTTTGTGAAATTGTTTGGCCGGGTTGGGCCGCTGCGGAAAAAATCCAAACACGATCGCATTGCAATGCCGCATCAAATAACGCCCCACCGTGTGGCCGCCGGGATTGAGTTTTTGCAAATCCGCGGCCAGCAACAAATGCGGCGAGCCCAAAGTGCCGGCGGCGAGAATAAAAATTTTTGCGTGAAAAATTTTTGTTTGGGCCGTCGTTTTCTCAAAGCCTTCCACGCCGATCAATTTTCCGGCTTCATTGCGCAGGCGGGTCGCGACGGTATTCGTTTTTAATTCAAGCCCGGCCGCGAGCAGCGGCGGCAATACAGTCGTCGCCAAATCGTTTTTTGCCTGCACGGCGCAGGCAAAGGTATCGCACGTCGTACAGGCAACACACGGCGGGCGCGCCTGATTCACGGAGTAATTAATCGCCAGCGGCAAACGAAAGGGCCGACATCCGAGCGCGGTCGCCGCGTTCCCGATCATTTGCGAAGTGTGCGAAAGTGCATTGAGTTGTTGCGGATAAGGCGAGCTGCGAAAAGGTTCGGTGGGATCGGTTTGCGCTTCGCCGGCGACGTTAAGAATTTTTTCGGCGCGCGCGTAATAAGATTCCAGATCGGCATATTGATACGGCCAACACGCGTTCGAGTCGCCGACGATTTCCGGATCAACGGCAAAATCCGCTTCACGAAAACGCAACGAGACGCCGCCATAAAACACCGACGGCCCGCCGACGCAACTGTATGCGCCCATCGTGTCTTTGTTGCCGCCGGCGAGAATGCGATACGGCGATTCCATCGAATAAAACGGCGTCAGATCGACTGAGGCATTTGGCGCCCAGTTCTGCGGCCCGCGCGGCACCCAGTCGCCGCGCTCCAACATTAAAACTTTTTTTCCGGCGTTGACCAGCGCGTGCGCCGCCATCGCGCCGCCAAAACCACTGCCGATAATGATCGCGTCGTACAAAATGAGAGGTGTTTCTGCGTTAGATTTTAATGTTTGGAATTGTCTGCCGGTGTGATAACGTGAGACTGCTCGCTTTGCTTGCGCCAGGTTTTTAATACGCGCATTCGCTCGATGATGGCAATCTTTTCTTCAAAGCTGAGACGCGCCAGTCGGCGGCGATAGTCCGCGTGCCGGGCCAAAATTTCGGCCACTTCGGGCGGTAAAGTATAGGGGTCGGTCATTGTTATGGCTTCTTAATGTTGACGTCAAATTTTCTTAAAAAATTTTTCCATTTCTCGCTCAAGCCGTGCCGAGCGAGAACAAGCTCAAGCGCGGAGATATCGACGACATCAGCCTCAATAAATTGAAGCAGACGGGAATAATCTTTTGGCCTGCCGGTTTGCACCATGATCGCCATCAAATGCACGGCCTGCATGATCTGCGTGGGTACATCATGAAAAGCGATTTTCACGGCTTGCCGGTGTGCTTCTTCCAAGAGCGGATTAAAAATCGGCAAGAATTGAACCGGCCAGCCGGCAATTTCTATGGTTTCATCTTTCGGCTCATAGCCGCGCTCGCGCAAATAATCATATAATGGTGATAGAGTCGCCAGTCCGCTAGCAGAAATGGTGACATGAAAGAAAATGTCCACATCCGAGGTGTTGATAGGCTCATGATAATACGTCGCCGCAATCGCGCCGCCGATCACGTAATCATCAATCACGCCGTCCGCCACCATTTGATTGATGACTTGCAGGGTTTCTTTCATGGTCTGTAATGTAAGTAATCCTGCCTAAAATGTCAATCGCCTTTTCAAGACAACCCCTTCGCCCGTCGAATAAACCACTCCGCCGCGAGCAGCAACGCAATCGCGAGAAAAAAAATCGGCGCGTCCCAGATTTCTTGTTCGGTTAATTTGGAATAGGAGCTTTTGGAAACGGTGATGGCGTCCGGCAGATCTTCGGCTTCGCTCAGATGAAAATAGCGGCCGCCGGTCACTTCGGCGAGACGTTGCAGCAACGGCGCTTGCAAATCCGCGTGCATTAATTCGGCATGCGACGGCTCGACGAAAAAAGCATTTTCGGCTTTGCCGAGAAAATGACCGGCTTGATCATGCGCCAACACTTCAATTTTATACAAACCCTCTTGCGGCGGCTCGAAGTGCGCAAGGTAATTGCCCGGCTGTCGCAAGTCGGGACTCGCCGTGAGCGCGATCGGATCGCCATTCGGCGCGATAACGCGCAACTCGACATTGGCATTTTCCTGCGTTGCGAAACTGCTGTCCATGACGCTCACCTGCATTGTCATCGCTTCATTCGGCGCAAAGCTCTCGCGCTCCAGACTGATGCGAACGGGATCGGGCGATTGCAAACTCAGCCAGCGCAGCAGTTGCCGCCAGAAACGTTCATGCGTCATGTCGCGATGTTCGAGATGCATTTGCCAGCGCCACGTCGTGCTCGTCGCCAGCACGCCGGTGCGGCCGCGGCCAAAACGTTGCGTGGCGAGCAAAATGCGCGGCGACTCGGTCTGGTGCATCGGATGCACCGCCAGAATGCTCGCGCCGGGTTTGGCCGGGCCGAGCGGATTGTATCCCTGCAGCAACGGCAAACTTTCCCAGCGCTGATTGTTCGTCACCGGATCGGGATCGAGCTGCAACAGCGGCGAAGTCAATCCCTCTGGCGTCGGCGTGAAACGAAATTCTTCCTGCAATTGCGGCGGAAACGCGCGACCATCGGCTTCCGGCAGCGGCGGCAGTTGCACGGGCAGAAGCTCATCGACCACCGTGTTGCTGTAACCGCCCTGTGAAAGCGCATGCATGCCGCCGAGCATCATGAACCCGCCGCCGCGTTCAGCGACAAAATCGCGAATCAATTCCAATTGCGCTTTCGAAAAAAAAGACGCCGACATGCTGCCAATCACCACGGCCTGATAGCCGAACAACTCTTCGCGTTTGGTGGGGAAGCCGTCGCGCAATTCATTCGCGTGGCGCAGGCCGAGGCGCAAATATTTTTCCGGGCCGGTTTTGAGCAACGCCGTCAGTTGCAACGCCGGATCGCCGTCGAGAGCGCGCGCGAGAAATTTAAATTCCCACGGATGCAATTCTTCCACATAAAGAATGCGCGCCGTGCGGTCGCGGCTGTCGATTAAAAAACTCGTTTCATTATTCGCCGTCACCGCTTCGTTGCGAACGCCGGGCACGGCCACGGTATATTTAGTGAAACCTTTGCGATCCGGCGCGAATTGAAAGGAGACGCGCGCGCCCCGTTCTCCCAGCGTCACGGATTGGCGTTGCACGATTCTCTCGCCCTCGCGCAGCTCCACTGCAACCGTTTCACCGGCATGGCCGCGCGCTTGAATCATCGCGGCGACTTCGACGCGGGTTTTCTCCAAAACCGAACGCGTCGCTTCAACTTTCGCCACCTGCAAATCATTGGCGATTTTTGCGCCGGCGCCGATGGTGAAAACGGGAACCTGCAAGCCGATGAGATCGCGGCTCACCTGCAAAGGATCGGCGCCGGTCGAAGCCACGCCGTCGGTGATCAAAACCACGCCGGCGAGCGCATCCTGCCGCGCCTGTTTGCCGGCAAATTCCAACGCCGCCGCGATATTCGTGCTCTGCCCTTTGCCGCGCAACTCTTTCACATTAGCCAGCGGCTCAACCGCAGCGCTGAAACGAAATGATTCGACGCGAAAGTTTTTTTGTAAACGAGTCAGTGCGCCGTTTTCAACCGCGCCATCGCCGAGCCAACTCGTCACCTGCTGCAAGCGCGTCGCGCGTTGATTGCCGGAGGCGCCGTCCGCAATCGACATGCTCTCGGAATCATCCACTAAAACTAGCACGCTGCTTTTGCGCGGCACGACGGTGGAAACGGATAACACCGGCTCTAATAAACAGAAGACCACAACGATGATGGCGAACACGCGTAGGATAATCAACAGGACGTGCCACAATGGGCGCACCGGCGTGGTGGTGCGGCGATAGAATAACAAAATGGCCGCCGTGATCATCGTCGCGAGTATCGCCAACGTGATCAACGCGGGCATCGCGCGAAAAACCCATTGGCCTTGCTCGTAAACGACGGGGCTGTATTTGAAGAGGAAATCGAACATGAGTGAGAAATGTTAGCCGGTTAACTGGTTGGCCGGTTAGCAAGTTAACCGATAGCCCAAGATGAACGGCTCAAAGGCGCAACAGTTTGGGCGATCACCAATCTTTTCAATTTACGAAACGTTTGCCGCCTTCGCTCCATTTTTTCGTCAGGCAGCATTGGCTTTGGAATAAAGACTGGAGGTTTCACGCCATTTCCCCGCTGTGGAATATTGTTTAAATCTTCGACGTTTTACGAACGGCAAGATTTCCTTTTGTATTTCATGAAAATCCTGCTTTGCCTCGAGAAGACGCTTTAATTGTTCTTCCGAAGGTTTCTGCAGTGGCCTCTTTTTTTTAGTCATTTTGAAGAACTCCTTCCAGCAGATCAGCATCTGCATCCTCGATCATAACGGGAAATCTAAAACTCGTAAAATATGAGACCACTGGTCTGCCCAGGTTCTTTTCCAATTCGATAAAAAGCTTCTTTCTCGTTTCGTGCCCCTGATTTTGTTCAGTCAAAACTTGCTGTATCACTGGCTGTAATTCTTCTTTTTCCATGAAATATGCCTCTCTATAAAATACAAAATGTTTGGCTTAAATCAAAATTTTTATCTATGAAGTGCAGTTACTGAATTTCGTTATTTAACTTGACAATATATCTTCTTGATGCGATATTATGAGTATGAAACGTACTCGTAAACGCCCCCGTTCGCATCAGAAACACAAAAAATTAGAACGCCGCCGCTTGCGGG
>Ga0247727_10014390_pt1 | contig 13159 bp, 13 predicted proteins | sample WisWelCaveWW1625_FD_202498 | JGI IMG/M metagenome (GOLD analysis project Ga0247727, IMG submission 202498) | Biofilm microbial communities from Wishing Well Cave, Virginia, United States - WW16-25 | ecosystem: Environmental > Aquatic > Deep subsurface > Groundwater > Cave microbial mat | place...
CTTCTTTTCTTAAAACAGGTTTGTTCTCAGCGCTGAATTGCACGAGTGCGCGGGCAATGCCTAACCGAACTGCTTCGGCCTGGCCTTTTATTCCACCACCTTCTACGTTAATCGTTACATCATACTGCGTCTCGGCTTTAAGCGCCACAAGAGGCTGCTTAACCAATGTCTGGTGAATCTCAGATAGGAAATATTCCTTGAGATCACGGGCGTTTACTCGAATGTCACCTTTCCCCGGAGTTACGTAAACTCTGGCTACTGAAGTTTTCCTTCTACCCGTTGCGTTAATAATTTCCATTAATTAATTATAGTTTAAACTTTAGTTCCTTTGGTTGCTGTGCTATGTGAGGATGCTCGGTGCCGACATATACATGCAGACTTCTGAACAACTCACTACCCAGTCTGTTCTTGGGCAACATACCTTTTACAGCATGCTCCACCAGTCTTTCAGGGTGCTTCTCTCTGATCTTAATCGGAGTGTGCTCGCTCTGACCACCCGGAAAACCTGAGTGAGTGTACAGCACACGGTCTGTCCACTTTCTGCCAGTCAATTTTACTTTTTCAGCATTGATCACTATTACATGATCGCCACAGTCTACATTAGGCGTATAGCTGGTCTTGTGCTTGCCGCGAATAATTTTCGCAACCTGGCTGGCGATACGACCTAATACCTGGTCTTTTGCGTCTACAATAACCCAGCTTTTCTCAACCGATGCCTTGTTGGCATGAGCGGTCTTATAACTTAAATGATCCACGTTTTTTTCAATTAAAATCAATAAAATTCACTCTTCCCTCAAAAAGGGACACAAAGGTAATCGGATATCGCTATAAATCCAAAGGTGGATGGACTTTTGAGGCTTGGTGCGTGGCGTAACTTTTAGTGCTCTTTATTTGAAAGTAGGCAGTTGGCAGTAGGCAATATGAAGACCAATAGGCAAATTTCCGTTACACTTTGCCTATTGCTACTTGCCTACTGCCAACTGTTTTAACTAAGAATTTAATTCCAACTGCCTCAGCAAGGCCTGCATATCCTTTGGATACGGAGCTTCGGCCACTACTTTCTCACCTGCTAAATTCATGAATTCCAGTGCATAAGCATGAAGTGCCATTCTATTGATTAAAGGCTGTTCCTCGGTCTCTTTTTTCAGATTAAAATCTCTTTTTACACTGGAAAGAAAAAACGGCTTTCCTCCATATTGCTCATCTCCGGTAATCGGAGCCTTTAAAAACGCAAGGTGAACTCTGATTTGGTGCATACGGCCAGTTACTGGTCGGCATTCTATAAGGGTATGAAACCGGTAGGACCTCAACGAGGTAAAATAAGTCTGAGCGGACTTCCCCTCCCGTTTGCTGATCTTGGCAATGCCATCATCCTGCTTTAAAATTGGCGCATCAACCAGTTCATCTCTAAAATTCTGGATACCATCGGCTACGGCATGATAAATTTTCTGCACTTGCCTGTTCTCAAATTGCATGCTGAGGTGGCGGTAGGCTTCAGGGTTTTTAGCAAATGCTATGGCACCTGAAGTCTCCTTGTCTAACCGGTGACAGGCTTGGGCATCACTTGAGTATTGTTTAGCCAATCCTAACAGGTTGACAGAGTCAGTTCGGTCTTGCAGGGTTGAAACAAAAGGAGGTTTGTTCAGAACAAAGTAGTCTTTGTCTTCCCAAAGGGTTAATTCTTCAAACTTGATTTTAGTTGACTTCAAGACTAAACATGCTTATTAAAGTCTGCAAAAGTAACCAATCGTACTCTTGCCACGAAGGCACCAAGGCACAAAGGGTAAATTTCTTAGTGCCTTGGTGGCGAAAAAAATATCGAGGTTAAGAATCAGAACTATTAGGTTTTGCGCGTGACAGTTTAAAACTGAAGTCGGAACCTTTTCCGGGTGTGCTCTCTACATCGGCTTTCGTTCCGTGATTTTCAAGAATGTGTTTCACGATGGCCAGCCCTAGGCCTGTACCTCCTTTTTCACGGCTGCGGCTTTTATCCACGCGGTAAAATCGTTCAAAGATCCTGGACAAATGTTCTGGTGGAATGCCTTCTCCGTGATCTTTCACATGAACGATCACATTTTTTTTAGAAACATCAAAGCTTACCGTTACGTTGCCGCTTTCAAAGGAATGCTTGATGGCGTTTGACACCAGGTTTGTCATCACTTGCGAAATGCGTTGCCAGTCGGCATACACCATTACTTTTTGGTGCGGCCCGTCAATTTGCAACTTCATATCTCGTTTTTCGGCCTTGTCTTCCAACTGCTCAATCACTTCTTCCGTGAGTTCATACAAATCAAACGATTCAAAATGCATCTTGATCTGACCGGTTTCAATGTGTGATAATGTGACCAGATCTTGCACCAACGCGTCCAATCCATCAAGACTTTTGGCAGCCTTTTTCAAAAATTTACCACGTACAGTTTTATCATTGACGGCTCCATCCAACAACGTATGCACAAATCCCTGGGCGGCAAAAATGGGAGTCTTGAGTTCATGTGATATGTCGGCAATAAACTCCCTGCGAAACGCTTCCAGTTTTTTAAGTTCATCTATTTCCTTTTGTTTGAGTTGCGCAAAGGAGAAAATCTCTTCGTTGATTTTTTCAAGCGGATTCAGTATACCGGATTTTTGTTTGCCCAATCCGGCAAGCTCTTTCTTTTTGAGTTTTTCCATGAGCTTATAGATTTTATTGATCTCACGGAAAATCAGGAACTCTAAAATAAAATAGGCGAGTATATAAGAGACTGAAAAGCTGATAATCGCGGTTACTACTAACGCAGTAGAATCTACACTTTTAACTAACGTAAGAAAAAGCGTGGTAATAAGCGAGATGCACAGGGCAAGAAGGAGCGCTAATACCCTGGAGCTATAAACCATACTAATTTGAAAATTTGAAGATTTGAAAATGCATCAATGATGTTCCCGTGTCATGAATGATAGCAAATTACCGAATTACTAAATCATTTTCCCTCTTAATACAGAATCTTTAAATTTTCAAATTGTTAAATCTTCAAATCAATTCAGACTGAACTTGTAACCAACACCTTTTACTGTAGTAATGTAATCCTCCCCAATCTTTTCCCGCACCTTTCGAATGTGAACATCTACCGTACGCGCCAGCACATACACATCTGATCCCCAGATGTTATGAAGTAAATCTTCGCGGCCAAATACTTTATTTGGGTTTTGAGCCAGGAAAAAAAGCAACTCAAATTCCTTTTTAGGGAGATTAATTTCTCTGTTCTGAAGCTTGATGGTATAACTTGTTCTGTCGATGGTGAGTTCGCCTACTGTGATTGAACTTGATGGGCTTGTTTTCTTAAAATCTCTTCTGAAGAGTGCGTTGATGCGGCTCATCAACGCCCGTGGCTTGATGGGTTTGTTGATATAATCATCGGCCCCCACATCAAACGCGGCTACCTCTGAGTACTCCTCCGAACGAGCAGTTAGAAAAACAATAAAAGTCTTTTGAAGTTCCGGCAGTTCACGCAACAACCTGCAGGTTTCAACGCCATCCATCTTCGGCATCATAATATCCAGTAGAACAAGGTCGGGTTGAAATTTTTTGGCAATATCTACCGCCTTAAAGCCATCACCGGCTGTTTTTACATCGTACCCGCTTTTTTCAAGATTATATTTCAGAAGTTCCTGGATTGGTTCTTCATCGTCCACCACAAGCACTTTGTGCACGGGCTTGTTTCCCATAGGTTTCAAATTTTATTCAAAAGTAGCCAGAAAATAGGGGCTTTCTTAACCCTTCATCTATTCTTAACAATTCCTTAACCGTAATGACTTTTACAGAAAGGGATGCTTTTCGCTTAAATAGCCAATGTACGCTTTCAAGTTTCCGTTGAAGTTGTTATTCAACTCATCCCAAAAAATATTCTGTTTGGATTGATATCGTTTCATGTTCATGAAATACGTGTTGTTGGGGAGTTGTTCTGTAAACCTTTGCGATGGTTTTTGATGTAAGAGCAACGTGAGGGTATCCAATGAATCAACAATTTTTTGAATTAACTCTTTCTTTATTTTTTTCTTCTGTTCAATCGGATCATCCTCTTTCATAGCATGATATATACTGTCAAGCACTTTACTTCCCTGTAGCATGTGATCATTATACCGCGTAAAATCTATATCCTCCTGAATGTACCTCGTGTATTCTTTCGATAGAGGGCCATACGTTGACAGTAGGAATTTTTCTGCGCCCCGATCTCCGATAAACGTGGCCAGGTTTTCATTGAAGTCAACGCTGTCTTTGACAAAAATAGTAGCGTGTACCATTTCATGAATAATGAGGTTCGCCAGGTCGCCCTCCGTGCGTTCAAGCATCTTGCTTAAAATCGGATCAGTAAACCAACCGAGGGTTGACCAGCCACCGGGGTTACGAATGCTGGTATCCCATCCTTCTTCTTCCAACTCGTTGCGCAATGCACTTGCTTTTTCCTTGCTGAAAAAACCTTTGTACGGAACTGCGCCTAAAATAGGGAACTTCCATTCTTTCGGTTTGAAGCGAAAGGGTTCACATGCGGTAACCACCCACATGATTTCTTCGCCATGTTGATCATATAGTGTTTTGTAATTCTCCGTATCCGTCAACCCGAGTGAATCGATCGCATACTTTCTTACCTGATTAATGAGTTTGAGTTTTGACTTGAGTGAATCCGGAAAGGATGGGTCTGACAATACTTCTTCAACCGGTCTGGCATTCCAGATAATATTGATCTGGCCTTTTCCCTGGCGAAACCCATAACTCACCAGTTCCCAACACACGACAATCAGTGAAATGATGATGGCCAGCAGTGCGAGCAATGCTCCCTTAAAAATTTTACCTACCCTTCTTTGCATTCAGTAAAAAGAATCGATTCGAAAAAATCCAGCCACACGGTGGTTAAGCTGCCTCCTGACGGCTTAGTGAGACCAGTAAAAACTGGAATACTACCGCTTTTTTTCATATCTGGCATGCAATATAGGCCATCCAGCCATGCACTACAACGATACTGACAACCCGTGTCGCACATTTTAGGATCACTTTTTATTCTGCTAAACGATGCATTACTTTGACCTGTGTTTAAGATTTAATCTCAACAACTACGAATCATGAGTGACGCGAAAGAAAAATTAAAGGCCCTTCAACTGACTATCGATAAGTTGGAGAAGACATACGGTAAGGGAACGGTAATGAAATTGAGTGACGAGAAGGTGATGGACGTTCCGGCCATTTCAACAGGGTCACTCGGATTGGACATTGCTTTGGGCATTGGCGGCATTCCACGCGGAAGAGTCACAGAAATTTACGGGCCCGAATCGTCAGGTAAAACTACATTGACGTTGCACATGATTGCGGAAGCACAAAAGAAGGGCGGGCTTGCTGCTTTTATTGATGCCGAACATGCTTTTGATAGGGCCTATGCCGAGAAATTAGGTATTGATACAGAAAATCTTTTGATCTCCCAGCCCGACAACGGTGAGCAGGCGTTGGAAATTGCCGATCACCTGATCCGCTCAGGGGCTATTGATATTATCGTGATTGACTCCGTTGCAGCACTGGTACCCAAAGCTGAACTGGAAGGAGAAATGGGCGACAGTAAAATGGGCTTGCATGCACGTTTGATGTCTCAGGCGTTGCGTAAACTCACCGGTACCATCAGTAAAACCGGTTGCTCGTGTATCTTTATTAACCAGTTACGTGAAAAAATTGGTGTAATGTTCGGCAACCCCGAGACTACAACCGGTGGAAATGCCTTGAAGTTCTATGCTTCCGTTCGTTTAGACATCCGAAGGATTGGACAAATAAAAGAAGATGCTGATAATATTACCGGTAACCGCGTAAAAGTAAAAGTAGTGAAGAACAAAGTTGCCCCTCCTTTTAAAGTAGTGGAATTTGACATCATGTACGGAAGAGGTATTTCTAAATCGGGTGAGATTGTTGACATCGGAGTTGAATTGAATGTGATTCAAAAAGCCGGTTCGTGGTTCTCGTATGGTGGCAATAAGTTAGGCCAGGGACGCGATGCTGTGAAACAACTCATTGAAGACAATCCGGAACTGATGGATGAACTGGAAAAGAAAATCAAGGAGAGTTTAGCTAATCCGGAGGGAAAGAAAGCGTTGGATGGAAAGAAAGTTGTTGAGGAGAAAGTATAACCAATATAGGCAATAGGCAAAAAACAGTAGGCAAAATGTTGTCGACAAACACACATTTTGCCTACTGCCAATTGCATACTGCATACTAATTAATTCGCCCTGATGGCCGTTACCGGATCCATCCGGGCCGCCATAGCCGCGGGAACTATCCCTGACACCAGCCCGATTATACTGGATACACCTAAACCCAGTACGATATTTTTAACAGAGAGTGTAACCACAAGACTTCCCAAAGGGATGAACGTAATCAGGTACACCAGGAACAACCCGACTAATCCACCAATCAAACTCAAGAAGATTGCTTCGAACAAAAACTGAAATAGAATGAAATAATTTTTCGCACCCAGCGATTTTTGAAGTCCAATAATGGACGTGCGTTCCTTCACGGAAACGAACATGATATTGGCTATTCCAAAACCACCCACCAGCATCGAAAAACCTCCGATAATCCAACCTGCCACGCCTACTACGTCAAAGACACCACTGATCATATTCATAAAAGCTTCCGGTCGATTCAATGCAAAATTATCTTTCTCCGTTGGTCGAACCCCTCTCCTGCCCCTCATCAAACCCTTGATTTCATTTTCAAGTTCGACCAATCCAATATCGCTGTCGAAGCCTTTAACGCCAATAAATGATTCTAATTCATTCCAACGGCCGGTACCTGTTTGATACAATTTCCGAAAAGCACTGTACGGCACAATCACCGTAAAGTCGTTAGAAGTATTTCCCAAAAAACTTGCTCCTTCTTTTTTTACTACACCCACAACATTGAACCTCATGTTTTTAACCTTGATGGGTTTGCCAATAGCTACTTCACCATTAGGAAACAATACATTGGCTACTTCATAACCGATCACGGCAACACTTCTTCCGCCTCCGATTTCGTCTAGTGTAAAGTACCTCCCTTGTTCTACCGGCACTTCAAAAATTTTATCATAACCTTCACTGCCACCCACTAGCCGCACCTGGCCAATACTGTTGTTATCGCGCTTGATAAGTGAGTTTCCTTTATCAGCCGCAATGGCGATGTTGCTACCATGGTTCAGGTTTTCACGAAGCAGTTTATACTCAGCATAAGAAGGTGTTGGCCTGCGCAAAAATTCCCACCATTTATATTGTCCATCATTGTCGGCAAGCCATGGCCATTTCTCAACGTAGATCACACTGGTTCCAATAAAATTAAGACTGTCCTTAATGTTCTTCTCCAGCGAATCAACAATGGTGAGCACAGAAATGATTGCAAAAATTCCAATCGTAACTCCCAAAAGCGAAAGAATAGTACGTAGCAGGTTAGATTTTAAGGCTTTGCCAGCAAAACGGAAACTTTCAAAAATTTGCCTGATTGTGTGCATTACGAATGGTATACGCTGTTAAAAAGCTTTTGGTTAGTCGATTTTTGGATGGCTGAATTACAGAATTTAGACTCAAAAGCAGGGTTATTTGTTACAGCACTAAAATCGCCTTTGTAGCTTCCTAAATCCCAACTATTGCCTTACTTTTGCAGCCTTAAAAAAATTAATCGTTCATTGGACATCCTTTGCATTTAAAATATGAAGCTATCCGAGTTTAAGTTCGACCTCCCTAACAACCTCATTGCCTTACGACCAGCTGAAAACCGTGACGAATCGCGTTTGATGGTGGTCAATAAGGATTCCGGTAAAATTGAACACAAGGTTTTCAAAGACATCGTAAATTATTTTGGTGAAGGTGATGTGCTGGTGGGAAATGACACAATGGTGTTTCCTGCCAGACTTTACGGAAGAAAGGAAAAGACCGGTGCCAAGATTGAAGTATTCCTGCTGCGTGAATTAAATGCCGAAATGCACCTTTGGGATGTGTTGGTAGACCCTGCCCGCAAAATTCGCGTTGGCAATAAACTGTATTTTGGCAATGGTGACCTCGTAGCCGAAGTCATTGACAATACCACTTCGCGTGGAAGAACCATTCGTTTCCTTTTTGATGGTGATGCGGATGCCTTTGATAAGGTAATTGAGACCTTAGGTGAAACACCTCTTCCCAAATACATCAAAAGAAAAATCGAACCAGAAGATAAAGAAAGATTTCAAACCATCTATGCTAAAAATAAAGGAGCCGTTTCTGCTCCTACAGCAGGTCTGCACTTCACAAAACAACTGATGAAGCGCCTACAAATTAAAGGCGTGGATATGGGCTTTGTTACGTTGCACATTGGATTGGGAACATTCCGCCAGGTGGATGTGGAAGACCTGACCAAGCACAAAATGGATTCTGAAAATTTTGTGGTAGGCGCAGAAGTGGTGGAGAAAGTAAACAAGGCTCTCGATAATAAAAACCGCGTGTGTGCCATTGGTACTACGGCCATGCGATCGCTCGAGTCAGCTGTTTCTGCAGGCAATCGGTTGAAAGTAAAAGATGGTTGGACCGACAAATTTATTTTCCCTCCTTACGAATTTAAAATCTGTAATGCGATGATCACCAACTTCCACATGCCCGAATCAACATTAATGATGATGGCGGCCGCGTTTGGAGGATTTGATTTAACCATGGAAGCCTATAAGGTTGCTAAAAAAGAAAAATATAAATTCCTGACATACGGTGATGCGATGCTTATAATATAGTCATTAGTCGTTAGTTCTTAGTCAATAGTCTTGAGTCTTCGTTGAAAACTAACTACTCAAGACTCAGGACTCAAGACTAACTACTCCTGACGGATCAGGTATATAAACAATGAAACTGCTACGGGGTAAATGAAAAAATAGCCAGTCGATAGCGGGATAATCCGAAAGAAAAAAGCAAAAGGAACGATCAGCAAAAAAAAACCAGCCGTGAGAATCACGGCTTTTTTTGTTTTTGGCATAAATTGTTTCGCTACAGTAAACATTCTGTAGATCAGAAATGTAACCACTGCCACATTGAAGAACAGAACCAAAAAGCGAAGAATGACCATAGAACTCGTATTTTCGTAAAAGTATGCATTCTACAGAATATGCGCTTATCGTAGCCGGAGGTAAAGGCACACGGATTAAAAGCAAAACTCCAAAGCAATTTCTGGAATTGAATGGCGTGCCTATTCTCATGCATACGATCGATGCCTTCTATCGTTATTCTGAGAATGTAATAGTCATTCTCGTATTGCCCGAAGATGATTTTGAAACCTGGACTGCACTTTGCAAAAAACATAATTTCACCAAAAAACTGATCCTTCAAAAAGGTGGGGATACACGTTTTCAATCGGTAAAGAATGGTTTAGAAAAAATTGAAGGTGATGGATTAGTCGCGATTCACGATGGCGTTCGCCCACTAGTCAGTGAAGATATTATTGGTGCTTCGTATCGACTTGCAACTGTACATCAATCTGCGGTGGCAGCCGTTCGTTTAAAAGAATCTATTCGGATGACCGATCAGGATAATACGAAGGCGATGGACCGTTCACGCTTCAGACTAATTCAAACACCTCAGACCTTCGAGGTAAGCCTGATTAAAAAAGCATACCAGATTAAAGACGATCCCAGTCTGACCGATGACGCAAGTGTTGCCGAACGCGCGGGTCATGTAATTTCATTATTTGAAGGAAGCTACGACAACATCAAGATTACGACTTCCGAGGACCTTGTGATAGCTGAAGCGCTGCTTCATTCAAGATTCAAAATTCAAGATTCAAAATTTTAAAACGCAGGCATCAGAAACAAAAAGCCCCGAAATGTCGAGGCCAATTTAATTTTGAATTTTAAATCTTGAATTTGAAATTAATACTCGTCTTCGTTAAAGAAGAAATCTTCTTTTGTAGGATAATCTGGCCAAATCTCTTCAATGCTCTCGTACGGCTGTCCATCGTCTTCCAATTCCTGGAGATTCTCCACTACTTCCAACGGAGCGCCAGATCGGATTGAGTAATCAATAAGTTCATCTTTAGTAGCCGGCCAGGGCGCATCTTCCAGATAAGAGGCAAGTTCGAGGGTCCAATACATAAGCGTTACTCCTGATAAATTTCCCGCAAAAATAGAATTAATTACTCCATTGTCAATACCTGCCTGCCGATAAAGGCAGGGCTGGCCATCCATAGTCAAAAAAGAAAAAAAGTAACCTGAAGCCATCTTTTGCCAGACTATGTACTCCCGAAAAAAACGGGATGAAACATATGGACTAAAAAACCCATATTTGCGCCTTGCCTACCGGCAGGCAGGCCTTATTCGAACAAAAAAACATGGCTGACGAAAAGATTATTTTCTCAATGACGGGGGTCAACAAGATCTATCCGCCTAGTAAACAAGTCCTTAAAAATATTTACCTCTCTTTTTTCTATGGTGCCAAAATTGGGGTACTGGGATTGAACGGATCGGGTAAATCCTCCCTGTTGCGCATCATTGCAGGTATTGATAAGGAATTCCAGGGCGAGGTTGTTTCTGATCTTAGTTTCACGGTTGGCCTGTTGGAACAAGAACCTCAACTCGATAAAACCAAAACAGTAAAAGAAATTGTAGAAGAAGGTGTAAGCGATGTGGTAGCACTTCTCAAAGAGTTTGAAGCCATCAATGAAAAGTTTGCCGACCCGGCTGTGATGGAGAATCCAGACGCGATGGATAAACTCATTGCGAAACAGGGCGAAATACAAGAGAAGTTAGATGCCGTAAATGCATGGGAACTTGATAATAAACTGGAACGTGCCATGGACGCTTTGCGTTGCCCTCCATCGGATGCAAAAATTGAATACTTATCGGGTGGAGAAAAAAGACGTGTAGCACTTTGTCGTTTGCTACTTCAGGAACCCGATGTATTGTTGCTGGATGAACCAACCAACCACCTGGATGCCGAATCGGTCGACTGGCTGGAGCAACACTTAAAACAATATAAAGGAACTGTAATTGCTGTAACACACGATCGCTATTTCCTCGATAACGTGGCGGGATGGATTCTTGAACTTGATCGCGGAGAAGGTATTCCATGGAAAGGAAATTATTCTTCATGGCTCGATCAAAAACAAAAACGGTTAGCACAGGAAGAAAAAACGGAATCGAAACGCCAGAAAGCACTGGAGCGTGAATTGGAGTGGGTGCGCATGAACCCGAAAGGAAGGCATGCTAAAGGAAAAGCGCGATTGGGCGCCTACGAAAAGTTATTGGGTCAAGAAGGCCGTGAGAAAGAAGAAAAACTGGAACTCTATATTCCACCGGGGCCTCGCTTGGGGAATAAAGTAATTGAAGCAAACGGAGTGGCAAAAGGCTATGGGGATAAATTGTTGTATGAAAATTTGAATTTCAATTTGCCGCCCGCGGGCATTGTCGGAATTATAGGGCCTAACGGTGCCGGTAAAACCACGCTCTTTAAAATGATCACCAAAAAAGAAAAACCTGATGCCGGAACATTTGCGGTTGGCGAAACTGTGCAGATCGCATACGTAGATCAGGAACACGATGATTTAAAACCGGAAGACTCGGTTTGGCAGGCAATCACCGGTGGAAACGAATTGATCATGATTGGAGGTAAAGAAATGAACTCGCGTGCGTATGTAAGCAAATTCAATTTCAGCGGCACTGATCAGCAAAAGAAAGTAAAAGAACTTTCGGGTGGTATGCGCAACCGAACTCACCTCGCCATCGCCCTGAAGCAAGGGGGAAATCTTTTATTATTGGATGAACCTACGAACGATCTGGATGTAAATACCCTGCGTGCATTAGAAGAGGGTTTAGAAAACTTTGCAGGCTGTGCAGTAATCATCTCTCACGACCGATGGTTTCTGGACAGGGTTTGTACACACATCCTCGCCTTTGAGGGCGACTCGCAGGTGTTTTGGTTTGAAGGAAGCTTCAGCGAATATGAAGAGAACAAGAAGAAACGTTTAGGTGATGAACAACCCCACAGGATTAAGTATAAGAAATTGGTTAAGTGATTTTGCAAAGTTTAGCTCAGTAAATTGTATCTTCTAAATATCCAACCCTTCCTGGGCACGGCCAACCATCCTTGCTTTTATGTACATTCAGAGAAGAGTTGTATAAACTTCTTCTAAAAGTCTTTTCGCAAAGTGGACATTTGAAGATATATGTAGGGCCAGATGAAAAAGTTCTTGACGATCGTGTTCGTCTTATTATGCCTTTTTTTTTGAGGTAGGCCTAAACTTGTAGAATTGCCATAGCGCCTTGGTGCTGAAAGTTGACTTGTCGGGCTTAGCTCTACTTGATATCTCGGACGGAAATTTTGATTTGTTATACTTGTGCTTTCAATTCTATCGACTCGGTACCCTCTTATCTCTCCCGTTTGATATTTGACGGCATACAGTATGATATTTCCTGCGTAAGTTTCTCTTAAAGAATAGGGTTCTATGCGTCTCACCGATCCTTGATATTGAAGATCAACACATAACCTGTTACCGGCTGCAAATCTGAATTATCTCCAACGAACCACCACTTATAATAATGTTGTCAGTCGAAGATTGGCCATAGCGAGGTCTATATATTTCACCATCGGTGGTGACTGATCTTAGTGCATCTGGTGAAGTCAGAGAGACCGCTCCTGCAGAAAAGGAAACTTTTTCTAACCAGAAGAAAAATCTGGCAGGGCTTCCAGATAAACGTCAAGAGAAAGGAGTGATGGCAACTGATGTCCAAGCATAGGCTCCCAGTTCATCAATAAATCTGTCTTATATTCCAAAACACTTGTCAACGTTGGTATTCCTATACCTTTGAATGAACACTTCTTAGCCAGTATGTCTCTTAATACAGAAGAAGAAGGAACCTGATCATTTCTGTATAAGTTGATAACATCATATAGATCTCTCGGACGCCCTCTCTCTCCTAATGCCCTAACTTTTTCGGCAAATAGTTCTTCATAGGAATGGCATTTAGCACTAGTCCCATTTTCCTGATCATCACTATAACCATGAAATATTCTTCTGTCTATTGGAGGTAAGACCAATATTTCGTCAGCTGTCAAATCCAGTTTAACTTTTGGTAGCTCCCTTTTCCCTGATACGAAATAGCTATTGTAATAAATTCGGCTTTCGCACGATGTTGAACTTCTTTTATTTTGATAAATGTCGAAC